>Ga0247814_10000279_pt1 | contig 44178 bp, 44 predicted proteins | sample UWRJL179409R1_FD_179947 | JGI IMG/M metagenome (GOLD analysis project Ga0247814, IMG submission 179947) | Plant litter microbial communities from Arlington Agricultural Research Station in Wisconsin, United States - UWRJ-L179-409R-1 | ecosystem: Environmental > Terrestrial > Plant litter >... | reverse complement strand
GAATTATGATCGTTGGAGATTTCTTCTAATAAATATTGTTTTTTATTAAGGCGTTTGACACCACCAAAAGTTCCAATCCAGATTCGGTTTTGATCGTCCTGAATGATAGATGAAATGTAGTTTCTCCCGCCTTTTACTTTTTGAACATCGACTCTTAAAAAATCACGTTCTTTTTTCTTAAAAAGGTTTAAGCCATTATTGGTCCCTATCCAGAGTTGTCTTTCGTTATCTTCTAAAACAACATTGATGTGATTGTTGCTGATAGTATTTAAAATGTCTTTATTGTAGGCATATCGTAAAAAACTGTAACCGTCGTAGCTAATTAATCCGTTTGCAGTTCCTATCCAGATAAACCCTTTTTTGGTTTGATGAATGCTTGAGATCATACTCTGCGAAAAACTGACATCATAATCGATATGATCAAAATACAAATCTGAACTCTGGGCAAGAGAACTCAACGAAATCGAGTACAATAAAATACAACTTAAAAGATACTTCTTAATGCTTTTCATATATAGAATAAAATAAGAGCTCAACAATAAATTTTGAATGGATTTGATACAAAAGAGGTGTCAAACGTCCTGCAAGGTAAATCTAATACAAAAATCAGCAGTCTCTATATTTTCTTTTTAAGGGGTGTATTTGTACTTATTGATAGCAAAAAGATTTTGAAAATAAAAAAATTAAACAAAAAAAGTACAAAAGTATTTCGACTTTGCGCTAAAATATGATATTCTTTTAAACAAAAAAACTACCAGTTTTAGAGGTAGTTTTTAATTTTACAAATTATTGCAAACGTATTAACATTGTGCTTATTCAGGTAACGTTTTATTCTTTTACTAAACCTGAGATACTTTCATCAGTGGATGGATTATCAATACTATAAATTTTACAGTCTGTAATTTCGTGATTTTTATTTAGTATAAATATCACACCTATTTGGTCTGCTCTGCTTAAATTACAAATCAACAGTATGTTCCTTTTATTTAAAACTTTTCCTAAAATATTCAAACTTTTATCTTCATCATATTGTTCGATTGAATCGCAAAACAATTTATAGACCTCTTTAGAATGGCTTTTGGAAAACAAAATGTTCTTTATATCCTTTTCATCTATATAAGTGGTATTTGAAGAAGTAAATTCATCTGATTCTAAGTATGATTTCAAATTAACTTTATCAACCACTAAAGCAGCTTTTTTTATAATATATTCAAGTCTTTCCGGAGCTGCCATTTTTTCTTCATCAGGAGGAGAAAACTGATCAATAATTTCAAACTTCCCTTTATCATTAACCTTATAATCTACATAAGGATAAAAAGGGTTACCTGATTCTATTTGACAATGAATAATACCATTTTTATTGATGTAAACGCTGGATGTACATTGACAGATTTGTTGATTAAATTTTGATAAGTCTAAAAAATCTATTAGTTCATCTTTTGAATTGTAATTTAATAATGTATAAACAGATTCTAGAGTTGAAAGTATTACAGTATTGTAATTTGGGTTTAGATTAATTCTCTTTTTAATCTTTATCCATTCAAATGTTTTTACATCACTATATTCTAATTTTTTAAATCGTTCAGAACTCTCATGATCTAAGGCCATTTTATTAAATAATAATGATTTATATTGAGATTCGTTTTTACCAAAATCAATATCTTCTCCAAGATAATCACCTTCATAATCAAGCCATAATGTATCTTGAAATTTTATTAGTTTAATGTCATTAATACTAAGCACATTACTTTTATCTTCTTTTTTTATAGATTCTTTTTTACACCCAAACAGAATAAATAATGTGCAAATAATTGTTATTCTATAAATAATACCATTCATAATAATTAAATTCAATTTTATCTTTTTTAAGTTGTTCCCACGGCCAAAGATTGGACTCTCCTTTTAATATAGAATTATCTGGATAATTTTTACCACCATTGTATCCGCCCTTATTCCCTTTTTCTTTTCTTATTTTAAAACTCTGTATTCTTCCATATGGATCATCAACGATTATTCCAATGTCATTTACATCTACTACCCTAACAATATGCCCCAACAAAGACATACAAACACCTGCTTGAAGTTTAAAATGCTTAGAATTGATGTATCTTATTAAATTAGGAGCTTTAAATGCCGAACCAATATTATAAGTATAATTCACCAAAGCATAGAATTCATAGTGATAAAGAGGCATTTTTATTTTACTTCTCATCTCATTTTTAGCAAACACTGATAATAAATTAATCTGCTGACACAACATCTGATTCAATGTCTTTTAAGTTTATATAATATTCAACATCATTTTCAATTTCTATAATTTTTGCAAGAACTAATTTTTGATTTTCTCTTTTGATTACTTTAATATCTCTTAAATACTTAAATGGATTTTTTTTATAAAACTTATTTTTAATTCTCTTCAAATCTTTGACATCATATAAAGCAATCTCTTTATCTTGATCAATGACTAAATCTAACAAATTTTCCTTAGGGATTTTAATTACTGATTTTGGATAATTATAATCGTTAATTTTTGTTAAGGCTATATCTAAGTTTAGGAGTTCACTATCATAAAAATAATTTTCGATACTTCCTCTTTTTACCCAAACATTATTAATTAACTCATATTCATTTTTTTGTTTAAAATCACCTATTATTTTAATATTGTTCAATTCTGTAATTACAGCATTAAATTCATAGTTTTCATCAATACAATAAATTGTTTTAAAATAAAACGGATCATCTTCAACTGTATCATATTTTGGTGTTATAAAATCATTTATAGTAATTGATCTTAATTTATCTTTTAAGTAATAAAACTTTAAAGTATCTCTATTAATCACCTGTACATTAACACTATCTGTTTTAACTATATATTCATAATTATTTATTCTCCAACTTTCTGTTTTCTCTTTGGTACAAGAAAATAAAGTCAATATGACAATAGGCAAAAGTATTTTCTTCATAATATTTTTTTCCAAATATATCGTATTTAGTTAGTTATTTCAATATGAATATGATTATAATGATCTGTTGGCCTATTATAAGGATCTAAGACTTTTGTAGCCCCATTCTTTTTAGCTATGTTACGTATTTTTTCGTGAAATTCAAGCGTAAATGCCGGCTTACCTCTTGTACCCATATGAACTCCATCTATCTCATTAATATCAAATGCTACTCCTTTATAATGATAACTATTAATACTGTGTGAAGCTCCAGCAATTTCTGAAATATTTAATTTATAATCTTTGCTTAATTCATATAATACATACAACATTTCAGATAAAATTGCAACTTCACCACCTTTTGCATTTTCATAATTACTTTTTTTCGCATTTTTACCAACACTAGTATCAGTTATGTTATCAATTGCCATGGCATTATCCTTTATACCTGATTGGTGCGAATTTGCAAAAGTTACTCTTCCACTTTTTAATATTTTTTCGGCTAGAACCTGATTAAGTTTTCTGGCTTCATTAATATCAATCGCATATCTTAGTCCTTTTGCCTTCATTTCACGATATCTGGCTAGTAACTCTCCCGATTGAATTATTTCATCATTATTACCTTTATTAAATCCGTCATTTTTAGTATCCATTGTAGCATTCTTTTTGTATTTTAAATTTACTTTTTCATTATCCTTATCTTCTTTTGTCAAATACTTTTTGTAGATATCTACATTATCCCCTTTACCAGTAGCGCTTGGCGCAAAAATTATCATATAAACATCTTCTGGCCTTTGAACCTTTTTATGATTATTAAATAGCATAAAGTAGTTTTTAACGTAATCTAATTGATCTTCTGGCGATAATAAAGCTAACTTTTGCTTGTAATCATTAATCTCTTTTTGAGTTATAGCCCCGGCAGTTTTAGCATTTTCTGAAATTCCTTTTTCTTTTAAAATAAGAGATACGACGGCATCTTGTGTAAATTGAGCTAAACCAATAGGCTTCCCTTTTACTAAATCCGGATTATTTTTATGCTCTTCTTTCGAAACTCCAATATATCCTTGTTTTGTTAATCGTATTAGAGAACTGCTAAATGTTTCAGCAGTTTCTACAGACATAGCAATCATTAAGGCATTTGCCATTTCATACTTTCGTTCTTTTCCCCAAAGATCTTCACAAATAGCAACAACTTTTTGTCTAAATAAAACACTTACTTTTCCTCCCCAAATTATTTGCAAATCATTTTCATCTATTTTATTATTTACGTTCCCTTCACCAACAATCATAACCAATACTTTATTAGTCAAATGCTTCGTAGAATATCCTTCAACACCTGCATAATACTTTATTTGTGATCCATTTTTGAGTTTTTTATTAATGTTCATTAGAGCAAAACTAATTGTTGCAACTCCTTCTGAATTTACTCTTGTTTTATTACTAAAAGATGGTTTTTCTCCCACTTTATGAGCAGTAAGCTCAATTTCTTGTCCAACCAAATTTTGAGTTTTAGCCACTACAGTTACAATTGCTCCGTTTTTACCAAATGGAACTTCATCTTCTGAAGTTACCCTACTTCCATCATAAGTAAAATAAACATCAAGAATTTTTGTATCTGTTGTCACAGACAAAATAGTATCTGACTCGTAATTAGCTGGTGTATTAAAAGGATACGGTTTACTGTTCTGGATTCCTAATAATTTAAATCCAACATTAGCATTTTTTCCACTATTGAATCCGATTGCTTTTTGAAAAACAGCATCAAATTTTACTTCTTCAAAAATTTGACCTTTTCCATTTGTTTTTACATCAACGTAATGACTTGTTTTTGCATTATTTAAATAAAAGTAAACTCTAACCTTTTGATTTTCATAGTGCGGTATTTGAGCCTTTATGTAATTGCTTTCTCCTGAAAAACCAGAAGTATTTTTTTTACTTCCGCCACTCCATGTCCAGTAAGCTTCAGTAACTTCCGGATGTTTTACTTCCATTTTATAAACACATTCTGATTTGGCTCCTTTTTGACTATCACTAAAAGCTTCTACTGTATAATGTCCTACTTTTTGAGGAATAGGTATACTAAAAGACATCCATTTATGAATATATGCTTTTAGAGAATCTTTTTTATCTGTGAATAATACAGTTCCAGGTGCCAGATATGGTTTATTATTAGAATCATAAATCATCCATCTTACGTCTTCTTTTTCTTCGTCTGTAGGAGGGTTTATTTTGAATTTTTTCACTTCTAAAATTATCTCCCTGTTTGGAATACCTAATAAAAACACATTATTGTTAAGTGAGTCTTGAGCGAGACCAATACTCGTTACTTCATTTTTAATTACTGAAGTTTTAAATTCCTTAAATAATCCATATTGATCTTTACTAAAAACTTTAATTTTATAAGTACCTAAATCAGGCATTCCCAGTTTAATAATACCTGATGAGTCTAACTCTTGCTCATCTGAAATTTTAGTTATTTTATCAGCAGTTGTACTTTCAACATGATAATACAGTTTTAATAGATTTAGCGTTTTTACTGCAGTATGTTTTAGCGATACTTTAAAGTTTTTCTCTTCGCTAAAAGGTCTTATAAATTCACTAGCTGCATTTGCCGGAGGTGTAATTACAATTTCCTGAGTTATTATTTTTAACTCTATGAAAGTAGCCGTTTTTGCGCTTTTTTTCTGATTGACTGTATAATTTTTTCCATAAGCATCGATTCTGTATGTTCCTGGCATATCAAAATTATAGCTAAAAGAAGTGCCTTCATTTTTAAAAATATTCTCTTTTTTAGTACCGTTATTATATACTACCCAGTTAATATTTTCTTTTTTATGTGGTGTCTGATTTATAAAAGCTTCATCGACAAAAAATTCGAGACTTTCACCAACAATAAACGAAGTCGTAGTAGCATTCTTAATTTTTACTGCCCCTTTGTTTACTGCACTTCCATGCACCTCTTTATTGTTTACTTCTTTAAGGAAAACATATACAGCTTCTTTTCCAATATCTGCATATAGATTATCCGCACTCAAATTAGGATATATCTTTGTTTTGGTAGTTATTGTAATAGTAGTAGGCAAAGTATCAAGTCCTTCTACTTCTTTTAATAACAAAAACAATTCATTATATCGTTCAAAAAGATTGGCAACATTTGTTTTCTCATTGGTCAATTGACCTTTAATTATTTCCCAACGTTTTTTACTATCAATAGAAATAGATCCTTTAAGTATATTGGCATCGATTGCTTTAATCATTTTTTCGCGAACAACCTCCCAATTAAAGTTTTGAACCGCTATCGAAGATGAATTTAGCTGCTTTAATTCAGCATACATTTGAGAAAACAAAATATGATCCGGTTTTCCATCAAAATCAAAAACTGTCGCGCCTTGATCAAAAGCCTTAGAAATAGTTGTCCAATATTTTATAGATTCAGTATCATTTTCAATAACTGCAGCATCTAACTTCTTTTTAACCCCAGCTTTAATTACTTCTACAGACGGCTCTTTACCATTTACTTGAAGACTTTCCGGCACCATCAGACTTTGTTGTGCCGAAATACCTGAATATACTTGATTAGTCAAATCCTGATCTCCTATTATCGAAGGAGTAATGCCGTTTGATACAAAAGAACTTCTTTCTGCTCTTAGAGTGTTATCTGCGGCGCCTCCTTCGATTGGGACTGTTGTTGAAGTAGTAAATAAACCAGATTCTCCAATTCCGGTTGAAACATTAGAATCCTTCATTACCTCTAATGCCAAAGGAGTATTGCTAATCGATTCCATCGGATTTTGCAGTGTTACGGCAGTGGTATCGATCGCACCTTCTTCGGCTGAGGCAATAGAATTATTTAAAATAGCAGTTGCATTTTGATTATTCTGCTCCTGCCATAATTGTACAATATCTTTTTGCTGGCTCATTTCTTTTGAGACTTTGGCCAGTTCTTTTATGAGGGTTTCTGTTAAATGTTCTGAACTTTTTATTTCAGTACTATTTTTTATAGAAAGATTGAAATTATGAATTACATTTTTACTCATCGCTTGGTGTTTTTCTGGGTGTAAAAGTAGTATCATCGTTTTTGATTTCTAAATTTCAAACCACTTGTATTCAGTAGTTTCAGCAAGTTATCTTTCTACTGAACCTACTGAATAGAGCAAGCTGAATTTTATTAAAAACATATTCCTTTTCCTACTTTTGCTTTCTCCAAAACAAAAAATAATATCTATTGATTTTTAAACAATCATATTTGTATTTCACCATTATTTTTCAAAAAAAAAATACCACTCGCCTTTATTATTAATCACTTTAAAATAGCCGTTATGGATTTTTTATTATCTGGAGGCATCCGAAAAATGCCCAAAATTCCCGACAAGATTACTTTTTATTCTTTTCTGTCAAAAATAAATTTCGCAAAAGGAATTTGTCTCAACTCTAATAAATGGACACTTATTAAAACCTTCAATTGTATTGATCATCATCTCAATACCTAAAAGAGTTGACTTTATCGCAATCTCTAATTATAAAATAAAAAAACATGGCAATTCAAACATTAAACGCTATAAAAAATTGGTTTAAAACAGGTTCAAAACCTTCTCAGGATCAATTTTGGGATACTTGGGATTCTTTTCGACACAAATATGAAAAAGTACCTATAAAAGATATTGAAGAACTTGAAACTACGCTGGATACAAAAGCTGAAAAATCGCAGTTAGACGATCATAAAAACGATCAAATTGCCCATGCTGGGTTATTTTCAGGTAAAGAAGATAAATATCAAAAAGGTGTGGCCGGCGGTTATGTTCCGTTAGATGAGTTTTCAAAAATTGCTCATCAGTATCTAAATTTAATCAACAACTTAACAGCTGGAGGTGAAAACTCAATACTATCAGCTGAACAAGGTGTTGTTTTGCAAAACCAAATAGACAATATTAATAGATTATTAAAATGTGATAATGTTGATCTCGATACAGTTCAGAAAATTGTAGATAATGTTACACAAATTCAAACGTCAATAGCTACTATTTTGGTAAATGACCTTACTTCTGGAGGTATCACAAAAGCTTTGACAGCCGAGATGGGGAAAATTTTAGAGCTGAATAAAGAGGATAAATCACAAAAAGGTTTGGCCGGTGGGTACACTCCATTAAATGATTTGGTAAAAATCGCAAGTGAGTATCTGAACATCGTAAATGATTTAACATCGGGAGGTACGGAATCTTTATTAAGTGCAGAGCAAGGAAGGCTTTTACAGAATCAGATAAATGGCATCAATACAATGTTGAGATCAGATAATATTGATCTTGATACTATTCAGGAAATCGTTGACGCAATCGAAACCGTTCAGGTTTCATTAAGTTCAATTTTAGTTAATGATTTGACTACCGGAGGTGTTACAAATGCGTTAACCGCTGAAATGGGCAAACAGTTAAATCAAATCAAATTGACAGCAACTTTAGCAACTGATGCCGAAACGCAAATAGCGGCAGCCGTTCCAGAAGATAACAAAGTCGTGAGCCGTTCGAAATTGTTTAATTGGTGGAACTGGATTAAAACGCAAACTCAAACTATCGGAGGGGTTTGGAATTTTTCCCAAGGTTTAAAAGTTAACAATAGTACAGGTTATGAAATCTACACGACTGAAATGAAACAAGATAAGTTTGTTTCGCGGCTTGATAGTTCTCTTTATGGTAATCGACAGGTACAATATGGCTGGGAATCAATCAAATGGATATTTCCGAGCGGGAACTCCATGTTCATAAGTCCATACGCTCCTCCAGTGGAAAATATTTTCGTAGGCTTACCATATAGGTCGGGATTGCTTGCCTTAGCAAACGATTTTCTCAAAACACCGGCGGGTACTGCGACTAGTGCACCTTTAATTATACCAAATGGCACTTTAACAACAGTTCCTCAGAACGGAGCAATTGAAAGAAATGAAAATGGCGAACTATGGGAAACTCACAACGGTGTAAGAAATAAAATCGTAACTACTGATTATGTTAATTCTATTTATAGTTCTGGTACATATACACCATCTTTAGAAAACACTCTAAATGTTACTGGTGCAACACTTATATCGGCTACTTATACAAAAATGGATAATATAGTAAATGTCATGATAGCTTTAGCAGCCACACCTGTTAGCTTTTCAGGCGTTCAAATAGATATATCACTGCCTTTTAATCGAAATGTTTCTACAAGTTTACTTTCCGGAATAGCAACAGGGGCTACTGCAAACGCTAATTTTTCAGCACAAGTTTCTGTAATTAGTGAATCAAAAGCTGCAATAATATACAAAGCTTCAACATCTGGATTATCAAATATTACTGCTAGTTTTAGCTACAGTGTAAATTAGCATGACTTAGTAAGATAAGAAATAACAGATATTTCATTTAAACAAAATTCAGCAATTGAAAGTGTTATGAAGCACAAAACAAAAATCTTCCAGTATTAAAAAATAGCTAATCACTTTTTTGAAACAAACCTGGCCGTTGGCAACTATAAGACCAAAATCTTCTAGCTGCTAACGGCTTTTTGTTGTTTTTAATATAAAAGAAATTATAACTGTACTACTTTAAACTTAGATTGATTTCTGCTGAAACTACCGAAAAACCGGGTCTTATTTTTCTGTTTTTTGTATTCTTCCCAACTACTTTTACATCCTCAAAATTGTAATAGCGATCGTTTTTTGAAACAATTATTTTCTCTAGCTATTCTCAAAAATAATATCCCAAAAAGGAATATAAATCAATTAAATAAATACCACTATGAATTTTCTATTATCAAAAGGCACGAAAAAAATGCCTAAAATTCCCGACAAGAATAGTTCTAAAAATCAAATGAATCAGTCTCATCTGAAAGAAATAAACTTCCAAAAACAATCACTTAATTAAATATCAAACATCATGGCAATACAAACATTAAATACCATAAAAAATTGGTTTAAAACTGGTCTTAAACCATCGCAGGCACAATTCTGGGATACGTGGGATTCCTTCCGACATAAATTTGAAAAAGTTCCCGTAAAAGATATCGATGGAATTGACGAATTGCTTTTAACCAAAGCAGATAAAACAATTTTAGATAATCACTTAGCTGATAAAATTGCACATGCACCGCAAATAAATACGGACTGGAATAGTGAATCTGGTTTTAGTCAATTGATTAATAAACCAGAATTTAAAACTATTAATGGAGAAGCAATAGTTGGAGATGGAGATATTACTATTAGTTCGGCAATTCCTACATTAAATCAGGTATTAAATTCCGACAATAAATCCCTTACTCAGCCAATTGTATTTTTAGACGAAGAATATAGTGCTACAATAGATTCTAAAAACTTATCAATTGATGGTCCACTAGGAGAAGGAATTCAATACAATGGTGATAACATAAACTGGAGCAAAGGAGATAAAAATTTAAAATTACTTTTTGATGGAGAATCAGCAGGACAAAATATTTTTAGTTTTCCAGAAATGCCAGATAGCAGTACTCCTTATAAATTAGCAACAGATCAGGTAGTTTCAGCAACTCAATCAGGTATAGTTGATACTACTTCTTTGCAAGAATTGGGAGGAGCAGATAAGCTTATAAATGGGGTAAGAGTTGGCGTAGGTAATCTTTTAACAACTTCAAATACCGTTTTTGGTTCAAATGCTTTGGGTTCAACAACAACAGGGGGTACAGGTAATACAGCAATTGGAAGAAATGTATTATCTGTAGCTACTACTGCTAATTTTAACACTGGAGTAGGAACTGGTGCTTTAAGATATACAACGACAGGAACACAAAATGTAGCTATTGGAGGTAACGCTTTAAATAAACTAACTACTGGTCAATTTAATTTAGGTATTGGTACAAATGCGTTAATGAATAATATATCAGGTGTTAGAAATACTGCTATTGGAGCAGCGGCAGGAGCAGGAATTATGGGTAATTATAATACCGCTCTAGGATGCATAAGTTTGGGGGGAGGTAGTAACAGCGACATCACTGGTACAGGTGAATTTAATATCACAATTGGATTCCAATCGGGTTCTTACTTAACAAACGGATCAAGAAATGTATTAATTGAAGCCCCTGCTACAGGGAATAGGTATACTACAGGAAATGATAATATTTCAATTAATACTGGAACAAGATCAAATGGCATATCTACAGGTAATGGAAATACTATTATTGGTGGTATATCAGGATTAAATCAAGATGATTCTAATTTAGCAATTTTTGCTAATGGTGTAGGAGATATTGCAATTAGAAAAGAAGCTGATAACAGATTATTAGCTCCGACATTAACAAATGCTTTAATTGATTCAGGAGGAGCTAAATCTTTAGTGACTAAAGAGTATGTAGATGCACACTCAGGAGGAGCTATACCTACTATTGAACAAGTACTAGCAGCAGGAGATACTGAAACCACAGGTAAAGTAATACAATTCACTTATCCTACAGGATCAAGTTATTTATCGTTTAGTAATCTAAACATAGAAGACCCTAGTAATAGAGTGAAGATTTTTAAGGATCATGTTGCTTTCTATAACCTAGATACCTATACAACTAATTTAATACGAAATAAGGCGGGAGGAACAGGTGTTGTCAATATATATGAATTTCCAGAACACCCTGAAGGAGGGACTCATACGTTTACGACTACAGAAGACTTGAATAAACAGAATTTACAACAAACTTTAGATAATGGAGGAGCAGCTACGTTAGGAGATTTGTCGTCAGAAAATACAATATCCGATATAGTAATTAGTAATGAGACTATTGTATTAAATAACAATATAGTAGATTTAGATATTTCTTCTGGAATAACAATGGGTAATGGGACTGGTTTAAAACTTGGATATTCTAAACCTTCATTAGGTTTTACTACTATAGTAGAATTTGAAGAACCGACAAAAGGTAACAATCTGTTATTTCCTGATAAGTCTGGAACATTAGCAACCACATCTGATTTTAAAACTATCAACGGCCAATCAATATTAGGTACTGGAGATATATCCGTATATGACGACAATGTATTACATAAAACTGGCAACGAATTTAAAGAGGGCGACCTTAATATAACTGGTAATCTGGGTATAACTGGTAATATAGAACTAACTGACATGGATACATTTCCTCGTCCGCCAGAGACCAATATAATTCTTAATAAAAATGGAGATCTTACAGCTACAAATTTTATAGGAAGATCACTAACTTCTTTCACGGCGGAATTTTACAGTAATGTGGTAATAGGAACAACAGGAGATAATGGAAGTAAATTAGAGGTAAATGGAACTATCTCAACTAACGGAATCAACGTAGCCGCTGCATTGACAGAATCATCAAATGTCATATTCAATAATACACCTGTTGGTTCACAGAGAACAATAGCAGGTAATACCATCCAAATAGCAGGAGCTACGGGAGACTACTTTTTAGAAACATTCAGATATAATACGTCTGATTACGGAATGCAGAGAATTACATTCACATCGACCGCTTCAGCAGGCAGATTTTTTATACGAACATTAACAGCAGGAGTTTGGTCTGCATGGATTGAAAAACAATAATAAATCTGGTAGATTAAATAATCCGCTAAGTATTAAGAGCCTACAATTCAACTTTCTATCTCAGTCATTATGAAGATTGAGGTAGAAAGCATTAACTAATTGTGCCACTTTATAATATTTAATAAAAAAAATCAAATCAATTATTATGAATAAATCAAAAGTCACAATAATCGTGACCCTTTTAATTGTTTTAACAGGCGTAATCGATACAAAATTCGATCTTTTACAAGATGCAGGATTATCATTGTTAACCATCAACAGAATCAAATTAATCGGTCTGTTTTTATCAGCATTATTATCCAGTATTTCTCCGTTATTTTCTAGTGAAAATAACGGAGAAATAAATTCCAAATAAAGGAAATAAAAAAAGTCTCAAAATCAGAAATAAATCTTTACCAACAATTAAAACAGTTGATTTTTTTAAAATCTATAACTAAATAAAAAACATGGCTATACAAACATTAAATACCATAAAAAATTGGTTTAAAACTAGTCTTAAACCATCGCAGGCGCAATTCTGGGATACCTGGGATTCCTTCCGACATAAATTTGAAAAAGTTCCCGTAAAAGATATCGATGGAATTGACGAATTGCTTTTAACCAAAGCAGATAAAACCATTCTAGATAATCACTTAGCTGATAAAATTGCACATGCACCGCAAGTAAATACAGATTGGAATAGTGAATCTGGTTTTAGCCAATTGATTAATAAACCTGAATTTAAAACAATTAATGGGGAAGAAATTGTTGGAAATGGAAATATAAGTATAGAATCAAAAGTACCCACATTACAACAAGTAGGAGATTCCAGTCAATTTAAATATCAAGGAAACGGATCTTTATTTGGAGTTGGAAGTGATTATTCTGGCCCTGGAGGTATAATAATAGGATCAGAAGGACCAGATCAGGGAAGTACTATTTCTGCAAGTCGTCTTGGAATTAGTATTCATTCTACTATAAAAGAGAAAGGCACTTCTAATTATGGGTCAATTCAATTTTCAGGAGATACCCCACCAGTAGGGAAAAATTTATCTTATAAATTAGATCCAACTAAAAATAGCGGAATTTATACATTAGCGACAAAAAGCGACTTTAAGACTATTAATAATCAATCATTGATAGGTACCGGAGATATCTCTATAGATAGAGGAAACCAAGATTTACAGCAAACATTAGAAACTGGGAGTATTGGTTTAGTGTCAGATAGCGTGAAAATTGGTAATCAGTCTGTTAGTGGTGACACTTACGGCTATATTAATATGAAAGCGGGAGGGCAAGGAATTGATGCTTTTACTGATGGAGTTTTTAACTTAGGAGCTAAAAGTTTTTTATTAAATTCATCTAATGGAGGCGGATTTTTAACTTCCGGAGATGCTGCTACAAATCAGCCATTACGAATGAACTCCGAAGGCTCAGGAATAGAAATTGGTGGAGGGACTGGAGGAATTACAATTGATTCTCAAGGAGGAAACTTAAGGTTTGTTTCAAATAACACCACGTTAAATGATAAGAGAATTGTAACTTCTGTAAATGGTGTTATTGCCGATTCTACAGGAAATGTAGCTGTAACAGGTGCTGGAAATTGGCAAACTGTACTTGATACAGGTAGCACGAAAGTTCAGGTTAGTGAAATGCAAATTAAACTAAAAGACTCAGTTGATAATCCATCAAGATTTGAAATGTTTTCTCCGGATGAGAATACTACAGCTTTCTTAATGTCGACATCTCGTGGTATTGCTTTGACAACTCAGGGAAATGGTAGCATTGATATAGGTTTGGGCAGAGGAGTAACCATATATGGTGGAAATGACGTAATTGATATTAACACATCAGGATCAAGAGGAGTTAATTTAGCCGCCTCGGGATTGGGTTCTCTAATAATGAATCAAAGTGAAGGTGTTGCACTTGATGCTAGAAGTAATCCAAAAGGGGTAACTATTTTTGGCAGGAATAAAGGTATTACGTTATATGGAGGTACGGGTACAAATATCCAAGGAGGTTACTTAAAGATTGAAAGTCCAACATCTTTGGATTCGTCTTTTTACATAAACCAATCTTCGGGATTTGTGTTTAACAAACCTTTTAGTGGTAATCCTTATGGAAGTCTTAGAATGAATTATAGAGATTTTACAGAATCCGGGGAAGAGAAAGAAGCGATTCAAATAATTGGTAACTCTTATACTACAGATACAGCGTATTTTGAAAAAGGCATTAAATTTGTAAATAAAGAATTTTTCACTGGATTTGACGCAACAAATGTTGCAACATCAACTACAATTTCACTTCCAACAGGAACGAAAGGAAATGTTACATTACCCATCTCTGTAAATGGAATTTTGGCGGATGAAAATGGAAACATTACTGTACCTGGTAGTAGTGGAGATTATGTAGAAAAAAGTCATTTAAGCGGTGGACTTAGATTTTATGGCATAGACACGACCGGTGCGGAAAAGATGTTTAAAATGCCTTCAAATTCTTCTGATACGGTACTTTGTGTAGATGCCTTAGGTACAGATATGAGAGGAAGATCAATTGATAAAGATACTATCTCAAATTTTGATACAAGCATTCCAACATCAAAGGCGGTTACGGCAGCAGTTGAAACAAGACAAATAAAGGATAAACAAATCATTATAAATGGAGATATAGATGTCCAGGAAAATTGGAATGGCCAAACTATCATTTTTAAAAGTAGTGGTATTGTAAGAATGCCTATGATCACCACAGAAGAATTTTCATTTAATGCGATCACACTAGAAGGTGTAAATCTAACCTGGCAATGGGCTAATCAGATTGAATGGGTATTTGGAGAACCTGAAATTACTCCAGAGAAAAAATATTTCAATCTGACAAAATTGGAAAATACCAACCAAATAATACTAAGTGTATAATGGGTATAAAAAAATATGTATTTGGGAAACGAGAAGCAGAAAAAGAATTTGTTTCAACTTGGAAAACGGATAATATTTCAACTGGATCAAGTGCAGAAAATCAGATAAAATTACCCCTTCAAAATGGAGGGGTATATAATTTCATTGTAGACTGGGGTGACGGAACACAAGATACTATAACATCCTGGAATCAGGCACAAGTTACACATACTTATAGTTCAGTAGGAACTTATAAGATAACTATCGTAGGGATTTGTTATAATTGGACATTTTACGGAAGTGGAGACAAACTCAAAATTTTAAATATATTGAGTTGGGGGAATCTTAGACTAGGAAATGATGGTAATCATTTTAAAGATTGCGCTAAATTAGATTTATCAAAAGTTAACGATGTTTTGGATACAACCGGACTAACCAACATGGGAGCAACTTTTTATCAATGTACCAACCTGACCACTATAAACAGAATCAATGAGTGGGATGTTTCAAACGTTTCAAATATGGCTTATATATTCTACGGAGCAACATATTTTAACCAAAACATAGAAGATTGGAACGTTTCAAAAGTAACAAAAATGAATTCTATGTTTGGATTTGCATCCTCATTTAACCAAAATATTGGTGGTTGGAATGTTTCGAACGTTTCAAATTTTGTTCAGATGTTTTATGCTGCAATAGCATTCAATAATGGCGAATCACCTGACATTAATAATTGGACATTCAATACTGTTTCAGATATAAATATGTCGCAAATGTTTTCTGTTGCAACATCTTTTAATCAAAATATTGGTTCTTGGAATATTTCAAAAGTTACAGAAGTTCGAAGCTTATTTCATCAAGCAAGTAATTTCAATAATGGTGGTTCTCCTGATATCAATAATTGGAATACGTCCTCATGTGTTAATATGAGTTATATGTTTGCAGACGCCAAACAATTCAATCAAAACATTGGAAATTGGAACATTTCAAAGGTTACAAATTTTTCAAATATGTTTTCAGGTGAAGTCAATTTCGATAATGGCGGATCTTCCGATATCAATAATTGGGTTTTAAATTCTGCATCTGATATAGATATGAGCTATATGTTTGCTGGTGGCGGTGGAGATACTATTCAAAGATTCAATCAACCGATTGGGAATTGGAATACTTCAAAAGTTACAAATATGTCATATATGTTTTCAAGATCAGGAAATGGAATAAATCTATTCAATCAAGACATCGGAAATTGGAACGTATCAAATGTTACAAACATGGCTGCAATGTTTTATAAGGCAACAAATTTCAACCAAAATATTGGAAATTGGGATGTATCTAAAGTTATAAATATGGCTTCTATGTTTGGTGATGCACCTACGTTTAATAATGGTGAGTCTTCCGATATAAATAATTGGAAAACTAGTGCCGCTACCAATATGTCGGGGACATTTTATGGGGCAACAAATTTTAATCAACCAATTGGAAATTGGAATGTTTCAAATGTTGTTTATATGACTGCTATGCTTGCAAGTACAAAATTTAACCAAAACATTGGGTCTTGGGATGTTTCAAAAGTGACAAATTTTCAATCTACATTTTATAACTCAAGATTCAATAATGGCGGATCTTCTGATATTAACAATTGGAATACATCTTCTGCTACAACTATGGCGGCAATGTTTGCTACTGCAAGATCATTTAACCAACCAATAAATAACTGGAGTGTCTCGAATGTTACAAATATGAATCAAATGTTTTACGAAGCGAGTTTATTCAATCAAAACATTGGAAATTGGGATACTTCAAAAGTAACTGCCATGTCACAAATGTTTCAAGCAGCCGAAGCATTCGATCAAAACATTGGAAATTGGAATGTCTCAAATGTTGATAATTTAACATCTTTTATGCCCGGCAAAAGATCCAACACATTTTCAAACTCAAATTTAGATGCAATTTATAATGGTTGGAGTTCAAGACCAGCTAAACCAAATTTAAACATAAATTTCGGGACAGCAAAATACACATCAGGAGGAATGGCAGGAAAAGCCATTTTAGAAAACTCTCCCAATAATTGGACAATAACAGATGGAGGAAGCTAGAATAATAAACGTTAAAATAAATCCCCGAAAGCAGGGATAAAAAAACTTTTTCATTCAAAAATAAACATTCATATAGGCTGTAAAAAAAACATCCAGGATTATTAGGGAAAAATAAATTCCTCAATAATCCTGGATGTTTTTTACAATAAAAAAGTTAACACTAGAAAAACCTCAAACAAATAAACTACAAAACTTTAAACCAATTTACATTCCACTGAAACTACAGAAAACCAACCTCAAATTATTCGTTTTTCGCACCCTTCTACCCTACTTTTACATACTCTAATAACAACTATTAGCATCCCAAACAGATATAAAAATACCATTTATTTTCAGATTTTTTTTGAGAATAAATACCTCATCTGTACACACTACTTTCAACAATCATAGTAACAATTAAACATTCAACCAATCATGGATTATACACCAAAAGATCTAGGTGAAATACCTAAAACACCCGATATGAGCAAATTCAAAAATCCTTTGGGACAAACTACAGACGGAAACATTTTTATAGAGAGCTTTACGATAACACCTTTCACTACTTCCGAAAGAAACGAAAATCTGTCAGAAATTATTAAAAAAGAAAGTCGGGACAGTAGTATTTAAAAAGCATAAAACTTTCTAAAATCTATTTCAACATTCAAAGACAACATCTCTAAAACTATAAAAATGCCAGACGAAATAACGATACAAAAACTAAAAGAAAAATACGGTACAGTAATAAAATTTACATCAGAAGATCAACTGACAACTGTTTACTGCAAAAAACCATCATTCACCACATTCCTAAATTATCAAAATAAATACAAGGATAATCCGCATGAAGCAATTCTGTTTTTATTTAAAGAATGTGTTCTGGATAAGGAAATTTATGATGATGAATTCATGCTTTCGGCAGGAAATTCTCTTGTTGCGATGATCAAAAATGACAGCAAATTTACGATAGATGCAACTCCACAAAAAGATGAATTCAAAAAATCGGCAGCTCTTATTCGATACGCTTTTCAGGTGGATCCATATCAATTAGCAATGGATGAGTTTTATAAGTTACTTGAAGAGGCCCTTTGGTTACAAAAACACAACGACAAAAGACTCGAAAACACATTCATGACCGCTTTTGCACAAGCATTTTCAAATTAAAAATAAAAAATAAATCATTATGAAATTCAATTTTAATGTAAACGAAATTTTAGACACCAAAGACTCTGAATATACCGGCATTAACTATAACGAGTCTGAATCGAAAGATTTTATTATAGATAAAACCGGAGGAGAATTTAATCTAAGGGTCTTCGCTCCTTTGGTTTTTGAACCTTTAACAAAAAAAGATCTCAATTTACCCAGTTTACGTGTAGATGCTGTTACTGTGAATCTTAATCGCTCAAAAACCATCAAAAAAGAAAGCATCGAAGGCAGAGATTCAACTATCAAGGAACATATTACAAATGGCGATTTTAGTATTTCTATCGAAGGTTTAATTGCCAATGAAACCGGAGATGAATATCCAAAGGAAAAACTTTTTTTATTGAAACAATTCTTAAATGCGCCGTACGCTCTACGAGTAACGCACGCTATTTTGAACCGATTTGGCATTTACGAATTAGTGATCGACTCCTACTCGATCCCATCAATTTCGGGAACAAAAAATATTCAAAAATTTACGGCCAGCGCCACATCAGACGAAACTGTAGAACTAATAATCAGAGACAATGCTTAAACTAAATGCTAAAATTAGAGTTTACGAAACGATAAAACTTATTCCGACTCCCAAATTTTATGAATTTACTTATGTAAAAAATGTAGATATAAGCAGTTCGTACAAATCTCTCACAGATACAGCAACAATTGTAATGCCTCAAAAAGTGTTTACCGACACTAAGGGATTTGATCAAAACTTATTTAAAAATGCAAATGGTGAAGAAAAAACAGTTCACGATTTTTTTAAACTAGAAAGTTTCATAGAAATATTTTTAGGATATGACGATGATTACAAACCCGCTTTTAGAGGTTATATTACAGGAGTACAATCAGATACCAATGCTACCATAACCTGCGAAGATGCAATGTATGCTTTTAAGAAAGTAAAAGCGGTAAAAGACGATGATGTTCAGGATAAAAATGATGTTCTGAATATTGTTTCAACCAACCCGACCACAAATGTTGAAAGCTTTAATCCTAAAACCTTCTTCGAAAAAAGAATCAAAGAACTAAAATTACCTTTTAAAGTAAATGCTCTCGATGAGGAATTAGGCAATGTAATGATTAACAGAAATCAAAGTTTGGCCCAGGTTTTTGAGATGCTAAAAGACAAAGGAATTTATACGTATTTCAAAACCGAAGATTTAGCTCCTGTACTTACTATTACTAATAATCCACAACAGCATACCTCGGCAGAATTAGCCGGTTTTATTGATCGAAATTTCATTAAAAGCCCGTTAGCTGGAGCATTGGTCAAAAAATTGATCAATCAGGGACTTAGCCTTTTAAGTTCTAAGTTGAATAAAGTTTTACAATCTGTTTCGGGAGGATTTATGGGAAAAGTACGTTTTAGATTTCGTTATAATATTATCGAGGATAAATTGATTGTAGTAAATGAATCGACCAAAAATACCCGCACACGAGTCGAAAAATATTTTAAAAATTCGAACACTCCAATTTATATCGAGTTAGGCGATCCAAACGGACAATTAGTAAAAACGCATGTATTGCATGACGATAAAGATGATTTGCCCAAAGCCCCCGAAGCTTTTAAAAATGCCGCAACAAAAGTTGCTGCAGAATTGTATCAATATGCTGCTGTGAGAGCCATGGAATCTAAACCAAGCGGACTCGAAGGTTATTTCCTGACTTTTGGAGAACCATTTGTACGACCTACAGACAAGGTAATTCTGGAAAATGCTAAGGATAAAGAAAAAAACGGCACTTTTCAGGTCGAAAAAGTAGAACGAAGCTATGGCGAAAACGGTTACAGACAAAAAATTTACGTAGGACGAAGAGTAGAAACAGTATAAAATTACAAAATGGGAAATATAACAGATCTAATAAAAGATGTCGCCAGTAAAAATCAAATTATTGAAACTTTTGCAGCAAAAGTCATCGAAATAAATAACGAAATAGAATCGCTCCATAATCCTGAAGATGCCTATACTGTAAATATCATGCGCGCCGATGGCGCAATTATCAAAAACGTACGATTGAAAGCTTCAATCCTCGATGTCGAACAAGGGATTATCACGATTCCTAAAAAAGACAGCTGGGTTTTGGCTACGATTATTGACGGAGTCGAAACGAGAGCTTTTGTTTCGCAGTTTTCTGAAGTTGATAGACTAATGGGAAGAATACAAGCTACAAGTGACCCTAAATTGTTTTTTGATTACAGTGCCGATGGTAATAAACTACATATTCGCTATATCAACGCAGATACTGCAACAGAAACTAATGAAACCAAAATTCTTGATGTCGCTAAAATAGAGTTTGACAAAGAAAAAAACTTTAAAATTAGTTATTTTAATGACGATGAAAAACCATTAGCAATTACACATTTTTCACCTGATAGTCTTACAACGACTTTTAATTCGATTAAAGATAATAATGTAATTGAAGGCTCAGTTCTAACAATGACAAAAAGCACGACCGACTTAAAAATAAATGATGAAAATGGTAAAAAGAGAACTAGTTTATTAATAAAACCAAGTAATATCTCAGTTCGCTTATATAATGATGATGAAAAGGAAAAGCTGTCATTTGAAATGAACGGTAACGAAAAAGCCGAAATAAAACTTACAGACTCAAACGACACCATTCTATTAGAAAAAAACAGAATACAGTTAAAAAAAGATGCTAATAATTTAATTGAACTTTTAGGTCAAAATGGTGTAAATATATTGACATCTGGTAACATTAATTTAAAGGGAGATAATGTAAACATAGACGCCAGCTCTAATATCAATATTAAAGCAAATATGGCCATAAAAGTAGAAGCAGTACAAGATACAACCATAAAAGGAGCAAACGTATTAATCAATTAATTATGGCAAAATATATATGTAATGGTGCCCAGTGTAAATGTACTTTGGGTACTGCTGAGGGCGCGCTGGAGGTTAAATCTCAAACCAAAATTTTTATTCAGGATAAATTGATGGCTACTGAAAATGAAAATACATTTTCATCAAATTTTGTTAATTGTACTAGATCATCCCCACCACCTCCATGTGTTCCAGAAATTAAAGCACCTTGGAGCAACACAAAAAACAATGTATTTCAGACTGAACATAAAGGACTCTTAGAAGATTCTAAGTGTATATGTAGTTATGGCGGAACCATTTCTATCATAGATTCAAAACAAACGCAAACAAAAAATGTTATATTTGGAAATTACTCCTCAGAGCCCAAAGAGATTTCAAAGGTTTATGTCAAAGTCAGAACTTTAGAAACTTATAATGGAGAATTTGGCTTTGATTGGGTAGATGTCGATCCGGAAACAATGGAAATACAAGAAATACAAGGAGTTCCTTTTTCAGATGCTGAATACTTTTATAAAAAAGGAAATTCTTCTCAAGATTTAGGTGATATTATACATGTAAGTCAAGATACAGCAGGTGCAATACAAGCAATTAAGGAAAATTATGATCTAATTAATTTTTGTGATTATGTTGATACTCCTTTTGTTTTACTAAAACCAGGTGAGCAAGCCATATTGAGTCTGGAAGTCTTTTTTGAAGGAGAAAGTCAGGACGATTATATATCTATTACAGGAGATGACTTTTATAGTTTTAAAATTGACGGAGAAGAAGAAAGAAAGGACGAAAACGACAAAACAACAAAGAAAAAAATAGTTGCTAAGGAACAGCTCAAGCTTACAATAAATTGTTCAAAAGAATCGTTAGACAAAAAATACTTTTTTTTACACACTGGCGCAAAAGGCCCACGTGAAGTAGGTGGTTTAAGCATGATGGAAAATAAAGTATTGAAACTTAAATTTAGGATTATTGCTTTGGTTTCAAACGAAGGAAATCCAAATGAGAAAGCTAAAAGCTTGTTTAAAAAGTTTAAAAATGCAGGTACAAAAGATTATTTAAACAACAACTCTCTTAACCAAGCTGGTTATACTGTCGAGATTGAAAATTTTGATGCTATGGATGAGATTGATGTAGATGATTATTTGTATGCCTTTGATAAGGAGGATTGGAAGAGCAAAAATTTATTTAAAGAAAACTTCGTTAAAGAAAAAACTTATACAATTATTTCATACACAGATGATGGCAAAGAAATAAAAACTACCGAAATAAGAACCGAAGTAAAAGACGTAATAGTGGAAGGAAATATTGATTATACAGTTATTAATCTTTATAAAGATAAGCTTATAACCAAATCTAACATATCTGAAATAAACAATGGAGGAATAATTATTCTATCGGATTATGAATCTCTAACTGAAACAGTGGCGTTTAGTAAAAAAGTACCTTTAAATCATTATGCTTTATTTGTATATTCTGATGCAATTGAAGTAAAAGATAATTATTCACACGAAATTGGCCATATGTTAGGTTTGCCCCATTTATTTTATAATAAAAAAGAACAGGAAACTTACAAAAACGTCAAAGAATTTCTTTTGGGGAATGGATTACCTGAAAAAAATCCTGATGGAAGTGATAATGAAAAATATATTGGCGGACTAATAAAATCCTTAAATGAGTTAGATTTAAAAAAAGATATATATTATTCCTGGAATAGTCTACAAGTGATAAAACAGGATCTAATTGATGCACTTCTTATTTACAATAGAAAAACTCAAATTTATGTAAATAGTCAAAAAAGTAAAAAGACAACAGATTCTGCACTTTACATTCGTTTGGGAGCAAATGATATAATAAATTATTCTGATGGCACACATAAAACTAAAAGAGAACATTTTGAACTCCTTGAAAAAAATATAGAAAATTCAAATATATGGATTTCTCAAAATAATAAAGTAATAAAAGAACTTAACAAAAATGATTTAAGGGATTATGAAACTATAGTACAGAAAATGTATTTTGTTAGAACCGATTTGATTAATCTACTAAAACAACAAATAGAGTATAATAAAGAAATAATTAATCAAACACATTCTAATTACATAATGTTTAAACAAGCAAATACATCCAATATAATGGATTATACAAATTCTAAATTAAGATTTTTGAGCAACCAAATAACAATAATGAGAAAAGATTACAAGAATTACTAAACATGGCAAAATAATGAAAAAAACATCAATAGCATCTACCTTTATCTTAACTATATGTATTTCATGTACAACCGCTAATTTTTCAAAACATCCTAAATGGCTTTGTAGCACAAAATATAATTGTTTAAAGCATACTAGATTAGCAGAACCTTTAACAGAACAACTTATTGGGTTCTATGATAACTCGCCAAATGATAAAATTTATGAAGATTTCCCAAATGAAGACACAGCTTATGGCAACGCACATTACGAAAGTGACACTAGGTTTGGCTTAATCAGAAATGGTTATAAAGAAGGCCGCTGGTCTTACGCAATTCATGAATATGATACTGTAAATAAAAAAGAAAAAATAAAGACGTTATTTACAGAAGAATATTTTAAACATGGTTTACGAGATAGCATTTTTAGACAATTTGATAAGGATGGCAAAATTACCTACGAAACCACTTTTAAAATGGGAACAGGATTATGGAAAGAATTTCATGGCAACGGAAAAGTTTACTTTGAAGCATATACTAAAGACGGCTATTTTACAGACACTCTTCATTTATATAATAAAGAAGGTAAAAATTTTGAGAAACGCCTGTACCAAAAAGATGTTTTGGTTTACTATGCAGGTAATGACTGGTGTTTAAAATACAGATACAAACCTACTGATAGTACTTACTTAGAAGTAGATTCATACGAGGTAAAAAACTTAAAACAAGGCGATTTCAGAAATACTTTTCGTTACAAAACCAAAGAAGAATTTGAGGATGATAGCTTTGCAAAAAGTACGTTGAAAAAGTAAAAATGAAAATACTCTTTTCAAAATCACTTTTTAACACAAAACATCTACGCAAAAAATTAATATGGGAGAAGTTATGAGACTTCACCTAGCGCATTCTGATTCAAATAGAATTAGATTTTTAGATCCTCAAATAATAATTATAAAGCAAAAATGAAAACATTTTTTTACCCAATTATCGTATTGCTTCTTTTTTATTCTTGCAAGTCTTATGTTTCAATGCCTCCTACCACTGAAGGTTTTAACAATTCATCTAATAATCGCATGTTTGAAGATTTTCCTAGCGAATATATTGGGGCAGATTTTTATCGTGAAACTTTTTCGGAAGGAGGATATCGAATAGGAAAAATTGGCATAGATGGCTTTAAAGAAGGCAAATGGCTCAGTGGCGATGCTGATTTTGATACTTTAGGAAATGTTTATGCAAAAGGAAAAATATACAAAGAAGAATATTTTAAACATGGGCTACGTGATAGCATTTTTAGACAGTTTGATAATGATGGCAAAGTGATCTACGAAACTACTTTCAAAATGGGCACCGGATTATGGAAAGAATTTTATGGCAACGGAAAGATTTATTTTGAAGCTAATACCAAAGATGGTTATTTTACAGACACCCTTCATTTATATAATAGAGAAGGTAAAATTTTTGAGAAACGTCTGTACCAAAAGGATGTTTTGGCTTACTATACAGGGAATGACTGGTGTTTAAAATACAGATACAAACCTAATGATAGTACTTACTTAGAAGTAGATTCATACGAGGTAAAAAACTTAAAACAAGGAGCATTCAGAAATACTTTTAGTTATAAAACTAAAGAAGAATTTGAGGATGACCACTTTGCAAAAAGTACGTTGAAAAAGTAAACTATGAAAACTACAAGTACTGCGCTACTAATTATGAGCTGCAAAACTAAGTTAAATAAAGTATTGTCAGTTGATGTTCCTCCATGCACATTAGTAATTCAAGCTTCTTCTAACGAAGGTAGCTTCACAGATTTACCTTATATAACAAATTTTGTTTTTTATAATTGGTATAAAGTTGGAATGGATGTTTGTAGGGTAAATTCATTTATGCGTAATGACTATGAAAACAATTAAAAAAACAATATTTGTTATTCCCGTAATACTATTAAGTTGCATTGGAACAAAAACAATTTCAATAGAGCCAAATCCATGTTCAACTTTAATGTTTTCGGATGAACCAGAATATGTTTTCTATAATTGGTATAAAACAGATTTAAATGTATGCGAAGTTAACAAATTCAAAATTAAAGATTTACAAGAGTACAGAAAAGGTAGTTTTGCTAATGGCAGGCAATCTGGCAAATGGATTACTGAAAAATATTACTATTATGATTCTTTGAGCTACATTAAAACAAAATATTATTTAGGGAGAGAGAAGAGTATTTTAAAAACGGTTTACGAGATAGTATTTATAAAATCTACAACAAAGATGGAAAAGTAATTTATTCAACTTCTTTTAAAGATGGAAATGGTATCGAAAAAGATTTTCATGAAAATGGTGCATTATATTATGAAATAGAAACAAAAGGAGGGTATTTTACAGATACACTGCGTTTGTATAATAAAAGAGGAAAAATTTATCAAAAAAGATTATACCAAAAAGATGCATTGGTTTATTATATAGGCGATGACAATTGGTGTTTAAAATTTCGCCACCATCCAAATAACAATACTTACTTAGAAGTAGATTCTTACGATGCAAAAAACCTAAAACAAGGAGCTTTCAGAAATACTTTTAGTTATAAAACTAAAGAAGAATTTGAGAATGATCAATTCGCAAAAAGTACTTTAAAAAGATAAAAAATTGAATCTAAAAAACTCAAAAGTTTGCAATAAGAAAGAAAAGGTCTAAGACGGCAAAAAACTAGTGTCTGCAGAAGTTTTTATATTGAAGATACTTATCCTAAAATTATTCTTTTATTTGTAAAAAACGGTAAAAACAAAAATTATATAGCATTTCCCAGCCAGGTATTTAGAAGAACAAGCTTTAGCATTAAAGAATTACAAGATCTGGATCTTTGTGCTGAAAAAGAAAAAATGATAATGAAAATGTTTGGTGTAAATATGGAAGAACCAAGTGATAATGAAGTATTAGAAGACGAACCCGGCGTATTGCGTGATGAATATAAAGAGAAATAATTTTCTTCTTTTTATCACACAGGAGTATCTAAAACGTACGATAAACAAAAACTGCAACAAATATGTTGCAGTTTTTGTTGTTTTATCTAGTTCAGCTTTTTTCTCAAAGTCTCTTCCATTTCATAGAATTTACTTTCGAGATCATGAATCTTTTCATAAATATTAATAGGATCCGGCATCTGTTTAGAAGCGTACATACTTGCGTACCAAACTTCCAGAATATCCTCGGCATAAATAGAATACATTGGGTAATTTCCGTCTCTGTTGTCGGATTTCAGGATTAATTTTCCGCTTTCCCTGATTCTGTTTAAAACCCTTTTTACCACTACTCCATCATTCTTACTGATAATAACATAAATTCTCCCGTCGAGAATATCATCAAAATTATCAACGTATTTTCCAAAAAGGTAATCGCCGTCATGTATGGTTGTCGACATCGAATTCCCTTTAATTTCAAAACACCTGTAAGTCCCGTTTTTTAGCATTGGCATACTGAATGACGGAAGACTCTCCATATATTCCGGATCAGCATAACCGTCTAAATAACCCGCGCGTGCTTTTACTCCAACAAAATTAATATTCTCCTCCCCGTCTTCATTTACCGTTATAATCTTTGGCAGGTTCAAACCCACTTCGCTATTAGTTTTATTGGCAAAAATTTCATCGCTATTTCCAAAAAAGTAATCAGGATTTACATTACAATGCGTGATGATACTTTGAAGCAAATCAAATCCAGGTTTTGTCCTTTTTCTTTCTCCGTCAGATTGCAATCTTCCAACAGTGATACTATCTATTGTAGTACTGGTTACTCCTATTAACTTAGCAAATGAGTTATTGTTTAACTTCATCTCATCTATAATACGTTTTATCTTAGTATGTATTTCCATTGTGTTGCTTTTGTTTTTATTATGTAATATGTTTTAAACAGCATTACACATTCCACTATATGTTGCAAAACTAAAAAATATATAATAAATAATAGCATTCTTTTCTATTTTTTTTACGTAACACCTGAATTTAAAGCATTTTAAAGGCTTTTCCCTACTGTATTACTCTAATAGTCAACATAAAAAACTAAATCATATTACTGAAATTACTGCATTTTTCATCGTAATATGTTGCAATAATTAAAACATATGTTGTATATTTGTCAAAAATAATCTACCATATGATTCTAAAAGACTTTTATACTGAAAAAAAGAACGCAATAGAAACGGAGTTTACTTCGAATGTACCAACAGTGCAACTTTATAGTGATGCTATTTTTAAAGATTCTATCGAAACACCGGTAGTAATGTTTAAATACGATACTGTAGACTGGGAAACATCTTCTGAAAAAAACTACAAAGCCGATGTATTATTTTGCCTATACATTGTATTACCTGTAGAAACGATTTCTTCAACAAGTTATGCAAATGCATTTGATATTGCGCAACGAATAGACAAAGCTGTATTGTCTAATAGCAACAGTAACGCTGCTATAGATACTAATTCAACATTTAAAATAAGAGAAAAACAATGTACCAACGAACACACGTACTGGAATAAAAATGATTATTTTATTTGGGAGATCACTTATAAAACCACCTTAATAGAAAATATCTTAAAAAAGAAATACATTCTTTTTAATAATGGTTTAAGTAATGAAGAACTGGAAGATTTAGGATATGACTTAAATTCCGGAATCATCGGAATAAACCACAACCAGGTTCAGGGAAATGTCGATTTAAATACTGCTCCTTAATTTGATTATAAGTCAGTCAAAAATATTCTCATTAAATAAAAAACAATCAAAAACTATTCAATGATATAAAACTATAAACACCATCAACGCCAATCTAAATAAAATAAAACATTACCCTATTTAAACCTTAAAACATGAAAAGAAGCAGAACACTATTAGACAAAAGGAGAGAGTATGTGATTAACTACCTTAATAGAAATCAAGCTAAACAAATGAAAGTTGTCGTATCTGAACTTTCGGATACTTTGTTCCTTACAGAGCGCACTATTTATACTATTATAAATGAAGGACTCGCTACAGAGGCCAGAGCTTAAACCGCTGAAACTACTGGTTTTGAATATCAAAATAATTGGAAAAAGCAACCTTGAGCCTTAAATTTGTACTTGATATCAAAAGCAAATTTATCCCTTGGCCAAGAGCAAAATTCAATTGAAAAGCCGGTTTTTATAACCCGTCCAAAAATACCAACTCTGCTTTTTGGATTCCTGATTACCAATACATATTAAAATAATAAATATCCTGATCATAGCAAGTTTGCCAACTTGCTACAGCCCTTCTTTTGCCCCTTTTTCAAGCAAAAAACAAAACAAAATCTTTAAACAATTAAAACTATTTATATTATGAGTACATTAAACGATGTAGTAATTACCAAACTATCAGGCGGATTAGGAAGAAGAAATCCGGAACAGGACATGGTTTCAGGGTTACTTTTTGATGGAGTTGCCACTACAAAATTAGCACTAAATAAAATTGAGCGCCTTGCTTCGTTAGAAGACGCTGAAGCGTTAGGAATTACAGCTGATTATGATGTAAACGGACAATCTGCTTACTATCAAATTCAACAATTTTTCAGAATGAATCCTTCCGGAGATTTGTACATTATGGTCACTACAGCGACTTCGTACGAAGAAATTGCAGGAAAAGCAATGGACATGCAGGAGAAAGCAAACGGAAACATTCGCCAAATGGCCATTATCTATTCCGGAGCAACAACATTTGCACAAACTCAAGCCGCAGTTTTAAAAGCACAAACCGAGGCTGAACTTGCTTATAAAGATTACATGCCTTTTGAAATTATTCTGGAAGGAAAAGGTTTTACTGTTGATGCACCATCATTAGAAGGATCAGATGCAGAAAACGTATCTGTAGTTATCGCAATGGATGTTGAAAAAGCTCGCACATACAAAAACACTGCAGCAGTTGGCTTGGCATTAGGAGCAATTTCTAAAGCAAAAGTATCTGAAAACATTGCCTGGATCGAAAAATTTAACCTAACCGGTGAAGGTTTTGCCAAAGCAGGTTTTGTTGGCGGAGAAGAAATTAAAACTCTTGGAACTCTAGGCGACTTAAACGAAAAAAGATTCATTTTCGCAAGAACGCATACTGGTTTACCTGGTGTTTATTTTAATGACAGTGCTACTTGTACAACCGGCACATCAGACTTTGCTTATGTAGAAAACAACCGTACGATTAATAAAGCAACTCGTTTGTTGCGTACTGCTTTGTTACCAAAATTGGCTTCTCCGGTTTTAGTAGATATCGATGGTAAATTACCTCAATCTGTTTCAAAAAGCTTTGAAGGTTTATGCAGATCTGCTTTAGAAGGAATGGTTGCTAATCAGGAAGTTTCGGCTTTTGATGTTTATGTAGATCCAAAACAAAACATTTTGGCAACTTCAGAATTAAAAGTAAAAGCAGAAATTACTCCAATTGGAACTGCCCGTAAAATTATGGTTGATTTGGGATTCAAAAATCCTTTCGGAATCGACAAAGCATAATTTACTGAATTTAATACAATTCAAAAACCATAAAAATTCACCAATTATATCTTCCTGATTCATTTGCTGCAAATGCAAATGAATCAGGTGATAGTTACAGATCGTTAAAAAGATCATTAAAAACAAATAAAGCAACATATGAATAAATTACCATTAATAAACGGACAACAACACAGCTGGTCATCTATCGAAGTAAGCATTGCAGGTAATATCGTTACCGGAATTACAGCTGTAAACTATAGCGATTCAGTTTCTAAAGAAAACCATTACGGTGCCGGAGATATGCCAGTACACAGAGGTAGAGGAAAATACGAGGCAAAAGCTTCTATCACTTTATACAATTACGAAGTAGAAGCTATTTTGGCCGCTTTACCAAAAGGACAAAGATTGCAGGATATTAATCCTTTCAGCATCATTGTTAGTTATTTAGACGATAGCAACGAAGTAATTACACACACGGTAAGAAACTGCGAATTCAACTCGAACAGCAGAGGAATTAGCCAGGGAGACACTAAAATCGCGGTTTCTTTTGACTTGATCTGTTCTCACGTTGAGTGGAACTAATCTCCATAAATTACTACTACTAAAACCATAATACCCCATTCCCTGTCTTTAAATCCGGCTAAAAAGAGAAAACCATTATCAATTGCGTTATGCAAAAAAGGAGTTCAAGGAACATGATTTTTGTCTGCAAACTTATTCTACAAGCTCTTTATTAGTCCGTTTTTAGACAGGGAATCTTCTTCAGGAGGCTGCCTCGAGAATATTCAACTCCAAAACAATACCTCAGGCAGCCTCTTTTTTTTATAGTTCAGTCAACGAAATAATTATCATTTCAATGACTTATAAAAAATCATTACATCAGAATTCAACTCATCAATCATAAAAAATAAAACCGTTTTAAAATGGAAAAAACAATTTTAAAAACCGCAGATGTTCTTGACGGAAATATTACTCAGGCTCAGTTAAACCAATGGAAACACAAACACAAAAAAGTAGTCAAACTCACCATTGCAGACGATGACGAAACTACCCTGTTTGCTTATTTCAAAAAACCAGATATGAGTATTCGTTCTGCGGTATTACAAGCTTCAAAAATGGACGAATTTAAAGCCCTCGAAGTATTATTCAAAAACTGCTATTTGGGCGGCGACGGAAAAATAGAACAGGAAGACGATTTACGCCTCAATATTACCACAGCATTTTCAGATCATATTCAGCCAAAACCTGTTAAAGTAGAAATACTATAACCAACACCTTTTTTTATCCTTTTTCTGTAAAACCAAAATCATGATTAAAACCCATAACATAGAACTAAATGACACAAGCCCTTCAGAAATGACAAGGTTTAGACAAATTATGCTCAACATTTGGCGACAGCAGATTGAGGATGATAGGAATGCTGTAGAGATGGAGAAGTTTCTGATAGAGCGATATGAATCTCCTAATTTACTCATTAATAATTCAAAAGAAGGAAGCCCCATATATGGGCTTGACGGTGAGTATTTAGGAAAAAATCTAAACACTCCGAAAAATAATGATTCTGCTTTTCTAGGAGAAAAAGATGGTAAAGGCGGATTTAAAAATCTTCGAAAAATTACAGACAATCATACTAAATTCATACAAAAGGCATCAACTGTATATGGAGAAAGTTCTGCTTATAAATCAGACATGACAGAAGATTTAAAGAAGGAAATGTTTGCAATTGCTTATGTTTTAGAGCGAAATACTGTTGCATATGGAGAGAATAGCGAATTAGCCAAAAAATTCAGATCTACTTCAAAAGAAAAAAGAAATGGAACTAAAATGCAATGTGGGATAGCTGCAGAAATAAATGTTTTAATTAATGGATTTGATTACAGTTATGGTGCTGATGCATGGGATGGTCAAGAACAAGCTTTGTTTAATTCTGAAGATTATCGTTTTTCAACAGGAAAATTTGAGTTACATAAAAATACACTTGGATGGAAAATTTCAGAGGAACATTATAAAATATGGTCGAAAAATATTGGCAAGAATTTTGATGCTCCTCAAATTAGTTTTACGGCATATTTTGACAAGACATCTGCCACGGAATTTGATAAGAGATTTATTAAAAATCATAAAAATCATAAAGAAGGCAGAATTAATCTTAAATCTACAGCTGTATATAACAAAACTATTTTTTGGAAGACTTTAAAAGGTAAAGATATAATAAAAGCTTACCCTTGGAATATTCCAAATCGCCCAGCCGAGCCTGGATTTTTAGATAATTTTAAAAAATAATTTATGAAAATTCAAAAACTTCTCTTTCTCCTAATTTTAGCAACAATCATAAGTTGTAATAAGACGGTAAAAAAAGATGAATCTAAATCTCTAGACAAAAAATCTACAGTTAAAAAACATTCTATAATTACTTTGACTATAGACAATGAAAAGATATGTGATTATTATTTTGATGAATCTAAAAAACTAGTTAAATTTCAGGAGCGCAGTAGCAATGGAAAATTATATCAAGAAATTAATCTAGAATATAAAAATGGTAAATTTGACTACGCATTTTTCGGATCTGATAAAAATGAGAAAGATGACTGGTCTTCCAATTACTATTCAAATATTAAATCATATAATGATTTTTTAACTACAAAAAATATAAAAATTGATAATCCTTTTATGCTTTCTAGTGAAGTAAGTGATATTGAAAAGTTAATGGCAAATATTGAAAGTTTTCAAAAAATAAGCAGAAATGATCAAACTACTTTCAAATCTAAAAAACTAAATCTCAATATAAGATTTAATCCATCTAAAATGACACTATTTATTCCCCTTAATTCTATTATAAGTAATTTCGAATATGTACTAGATAAAAATGGATATTTGATCAAAGAAACTATTGTATTTAATGATGGTGTATTAACTGTAAAGTATTTTTACAACAACCAAAAGATAAATAAAATTATTTATTCTGTAAGATATAATGATGGAGAAATGTTAGTGTCAAATCAAAATTATATTTATCTAAAAAGATAATGAATCTAAAAGAAATCAAATGTAAAAGTTTTAAATAGATTAATTTAAATACTAATGAACTTAACAGAAATTCAAGAATATTTTTCAAATAGTTTGGTACTATTCGCAAACAATGATATGATTAATCAATATGTTTCAAAAGAAACATCAGATATTCTATACAATATTGGATTACCGAATCACACTACCTTTGGTGGAGATTATGAGTTTTTTTTTGGAAATGTCGAATTATTAGATAAAAAGTTTTTAAAACTTGGTACTAAAAATACTTTTATTAATGAGCCATTCGGGTTATGTGTTGACATTGAAACTCAGGCAATAATTGGGAGAACCCATTATAGTACTGAAGGAATAAGAATATATACTATAAACAAGAATCTAAAAACGTATCTGGAATATTTATACACATACATACGCTTTAGAAATGAAGTGAAAATTCCTCAAACATTGGGACAATACCATTTACATCATGAAAAATATGCTCTGGAATTAAAAAGCAGATTAATAGCTGTAGATAAAGATGACGTTAATACAGATTTTTGGTATAGTTCTATTGGAGAAATGGAATTGGGAGTTATCTAATAATTTTAAATACAAAATTTGGGTTTCAACTATTCTAAGTAATTACAAGATACATTTATAATCTCTATGTGGATTTAAAAAATTCACCAAATAAAAAAATATGAACAATTTACCAAAAATAAATTTCTTGTATTTTAATCTAGAACATACAGAAGAAAATTATCTCAATAAAAGAAATTTATACTACAATAAAATTGATTGGGATGAAAGACAATTTGAAGATTATGTTAAGGTATGCTCTTTTGAAGAATTGATTTTTTTAATGATTTATATCTATAAAGATAAATACCCTAGGAGTATATTTGATTCTGCTATTTCTTTAGATTATGAAAAACAAAATTTATTATCCCATACCAATAAAAAGGGAAGAGGTATAAGTGAAAATAAATATATCTTTAATAATTTCTTGAGAAAAGATGTTACTGGCATGATTTCTCAATTTCATAGCGAAGAATATACAGAAGATGAAATTATCGAGAAATATTGGCGAGGTGAATCTTATATGCAAAATCTTTTTTTAGAATTCAATAAAGAAGTTCCAATTCATATCATCGATAAAGCTTTAGAAGGAAAAGAATATACCAAAACTGAAAAAGATGGCGTACTACTTTATGAAGTAAAAGATAGTCCTATTGCTTCACTAGAAGTTACTAAAAACAGTATAAAATTAAATATCAATGAAGAGAAAGTAATATTATATGTTATGATTTGGTAATTGATTTAAAGTTTGTTGCACTTAATCAGATTTCTAATTCCCTTTACCTCATCTAAAAGAACTATGACCAACTTACCAAAACTAGATTTTTTATATTTTAATCTTGAGCGTACAGAAGAAAATTATCTGACAAGTAGACAATTATATTATGACAAATTTGATTTGGATGAAAATCATTTTGATGATTATATTAGAGGATGTTCTTTAGAAGAATTGGTTTATTTAATGATTTATATCTATAAAGATAAATATCCAAGAAGTGTATTTCATTTTGCTATATCGTTAGATTCTAAGCAAGAAAATTTGCTTTCTCATATCAGTGAAAATAAAAGAACAATACGTGAAAATAAATTTTCCCATGATAAGTTCTTAAGAGAAGATGTCATCGCAATGAGTACGCAACATCACGATGAAGAATATTCGGATGAAGAAAGTATAGAAAAATATTGGCGAGGTGAATCTTATATGCAAAATCTTTTTTTAGAGTTTAATCAAGAGGTTCCAATTCATATTATCGACAAAGCTTTAGAAGGAAAAGAATATACCAAAACTGAAAAAGATAACATATTGCTTTATGAAGTGAAAGACAGTCCAATCGCTTCATTAGAAGTTAATAAAAACAGTATAAAACTGAACATAAATGAAGATAAAGTAATATTTTATATTTCGATATATTAGTTGGTTTTAAAGTTTTTTACAATTAATAGAACATATAATTCTTTCTCAATTACAATCCTGTTTTCAACTCTAGAAAAACGGGATTTTTTTTGTTATTTATCTTCTTTTCAAGCTACAAAAAGCTACAAAAAGTAAAATATCATCTACTGAAACTACTGACTTACAACTCCATATTTTTTTTCAAACACACTATTTCGGCGTATTTTTACAGTGTTCTTAAAACATATATCACTTCTTAAATGTGATCATAACAAAGGAACATTTTCACTATTTATTTACCATTTTTTCTTAGCCGTAAATAAATCGTAAAACATAAATAATCTTATAGAATACTAAAAATCCTGATTGTCTTCAAACAATCAGAAAGGCTTTTTATTCTCTAAACCTGAAATCTTAATAAATACAAATATGGATCAAACAACAAAAAAACACATTGATTTGCTTCATCCTTCTGTCAGGGAAGAAGTTACTAAAATCATCGAGGAATGCGATCTGGCATTAACCGGACGAGCTAAAGTTCGCATTACGCAAAGTCTCAGAACTTTTCAGGAACAAGAAGATCTTTATGCTTTTGGCAGAACCAAACCAGGAAAAAAAGTGACGAATGCCAAAGGCGGACAATCTATTCACAATTATGGTTTTGCGGTAGACATTTGTCTGATTATAGATGGCAAAATAGCTTCCTGGGATACCGCAAAAGACTGGGATGGTGACCAAATTGCAGATTGGCAGGAATGTGTCGGAATTTTCAAGAAACACAACTGGAACTGGGGTGGAGAATGGAAAACTTTTAAAGATCTTCCGCACTTTGACAAAAAAGGATACAGCGACTGGAAAGTACTCAGTAAACTAAAACGTGACAGAAAAAACTATGTAATCTTATACAAATAATCAGATGAAACATTTAAAATTAAAACACCTACTATTTTTTATTGCAATCAGTTTTGTTTTTTCTTCTTGCAACTCTACAAGAACTGCCCTATTCGATCAATATTCATACGAAAAAACGATCGAGCTAAAAGTAGAAGCTGATAAATTAATCAGCAAGGCCACGACTCCCTATTCTGCTAACCAGGAAGAAATTGAAAAATTATTTCTAAACGTTGAAAAATTGGTCGAATATGAAAAAAACAAACCAAACAACGAAATCACTTTTGAAATGTTGAAGATGCTGAATGATAAAGACAAAAATCTTTTAGCAGGTTTCTTTAAACATTGGGAAACAAAAGGCATGGTATCAAAATCATTTTTAGAAGAATCTAAAAAACAAATCCTATCAGCTTTTGATTTACTTATACAATATGAAATTAAAAAAGACAAACAATCAAAAGAGGAACTTTTGGATTTAATAAATCTTAACACCTAAAATTATGGACAAAGATAAAGTGATAGAAAACTTAAAAAAGGAACTAAAAGCAATTATAGCAAATAGTTATAAGGATATCAAACCTCAATTAGAAAAAGACCTGGCTGCTTTTTTTCAAACTTCTACAGAAAAACTGGAACGCTGGATTCTTCTTTATTCATCCGGTGACTTAACCGAAGAAGAATTTGAATGGCTTTTAAAAAGTCAGTTAGACTTAACCGTACTACAAGCATTACAAACTGCCGGAATATCAAAAATAAAACTGAATACCATTAAAAATAATATTATAAAAATGATTATTCAAATTATTACCAGCCTGATTATTCCTGCGGTTTAAAATACTTTTTCAACCAAAAAAGCATCAAAAAACAAACTGTAAAAATGACTTTTACAACTTACTGAAACTACTGATTACTAAGCTTTAAAAATCTTGATTAAGGCGTAAGCAAAGCTTATTTTTACAGTATCAAATAAAACATCTTTTTTTGGATATGGCGCGCAGATTCAAAAGAGATTTTAATTAATAAACAATAAATAATAACGACATATGAAAGATTTTATCATAGATGAAGACTTGTTAATTACAAATGGAGATTTTGCCATTAAAGAGGCAGATCAGCAAAACATAGAACATCTATTGTTAAGCCAGAAAGGAAGTTATAAAGAGTTTCCTATTCTTGGAGTAGGAATAAAAAAATACATCAACAGCCCGGATGTAACCTCCAGGCTAAGACTAGAAAACGAAATAGACAAACAATTATCGTATGACAATTTTTATGTAAAAACATTAGATGTCAACGATTTACAAAACATTAGAATCGATGGAAACTATTAAACCACAAGAAAACCAAAACATTTTTGACATCTCTTTACAGGAATACGGAAGTATCGAAAAAGTATTCGATATTTTAGAAGACAACGATCAATTTAACCTTACAGATGACATTTCTGTTTACGAAGATTTAAAAATTGGCCGCGAAGCCTTTAAAAAAGATATTGTAGAATATTACAATGCCCGAAATTTAAAACCTGCAACTGCGATTACAGACGAAGAACAATATTTACTGGATAACTTTTCCGGAATTGATTACATGATTATCGAAGATGATTTTATCATTTATTAGTCCTTCACTATAATTACCAAAAATACGGGTTATAACTGACACCTGTTTTTTTAGAAATCTCTAAAAAGAAAACTACGCTCCTGTAGTATTTACAAAAAACATAAACAATTATCTATAAGCATTTTACACATGTCTTACAGGCTAATCTATAGTAAAAATTTAAAATATGGCACGTACAATTGCTGAAATACAGAACGAAATTCTGATTGAAAAGGGGAAACAAACCTCTCTAAACGGCTTAACAGAATCAAAAGCTGCGATTTGGAAACTTTGGATCAATATAGTCGCTACTGCGATTTGGATTCACGAAAAAATAGTCGAAAAAAATGCCCTGATTTCAAGGCCGCATACACTAAACTGGTATCGCGAACAGGCTTTGAATTTTCATTACGGAATGCCGATAGATACGGATTCAAGCAACGGAATGTCGATAGATCCGGATTCAAGCAATCGAATGTCGCTGATCTGGAAAGAAGGTTCGTATCAGTTTGATACCTCAAAACTTTCAGAAACACAAATTGAAGAAGCTAAAATAATCAAACATTGTGCGGTAAGCGAAATAGATTTAGAAACAGTGCTTGATCCCAACAAAAAACCAGAAGAAATATTCTCAGATTATTTTCATAATAAAGTTGGAGTTGTTTTTATAAAAGTAGCTACTGTAAAAGGTGATAAAATTTCGAGAATCGATGTACCAAATGAACTCTTTGCTTTTAAGGAATATATTGCAAAAATAAAAGACGCAGGAAATCATGTATTTATCACATCAGATCAGGGTGATCTTTTAAAATTGCATTTGAATGTGTACATCGATCCTTTGACTATTTACATTGACCCAAAGGACATTGAATACTATCAGCTAAAAAGTTTAAATAGGCTTTTATCAGACAAGGAAAAAATAAAACTGGCAGAATACGAATTGGCATTAGCAACAGATCCTTTAAATGAAAAAAATGGCTCCTTAATAGTCGACGAAGAAGAATTTCCAGTAATAAATGCTGTTAGGGAACATTTGAAAAACATTGAATTCAATGGTGCTTTTGTCAAAACATATCTTGTTGATGATATTCAAAAAGCAGAAGGAGTTAAAATTCCAATTCTGAGCAAGGTTCAGACTTCTGTGGCAAAAAATCCAAATGATGCTCAGAATCCTACAATTACTGATGCAACCAACATCGAATATTTTATTCCAAAAGCCGGTTATTTTGATATGGATACCCTTGAGTTTGAGGTAAACTATATTCCTTACACATTTTACAGAGATAAACAATAGCCTAATATAGATACAATGAACAAATACACTGTTTTAAAATGGGAAAAGCTATTGTTATGGCTCGTCCCTCCTATTCTTAGAAAAAAAACTCATATTGACTGGCTCGATGTTTTACTGACTCCGCTTCATACAATTTACGAAGAGATTCTTTATAAAATGCAGCATACAGGTCAGGTCATTTATCTGGAAAAAGTATTGAACGAAACTTTTAATCCCGATAAAAATTACAATCCCAATGCAAGCACAAGACAAAAAAGATCAGACGGATTAATTTATATAGACGAATCGGTTAAACCTACCATCCAATATGTGTATCTGCACAAAGAGTATTACGAACCAAAGATTACTTTATCAGATGGCACTATCGTGGATGGGCCTTTGATGATTCCTCAATTAGAAGTATATACTCGTGAGGAATATAAAAAAAATAAAAACAATAAACCTGTTTATCTGGCCCATCGTACAGATTATACCCAAATAAATTATGCCAATTTCAGAGTATTTGTCCCTGAAAATCTAATAACGAATAGAACAATACTTAGCCAACCAAAGAAAGAAGGAACTGTATCAAACACAGAAGCTATAAATGTTACAGACAAGAAATACAACGATCTCCTTAACTTTTATAAACTCGCAGGAAAGAGTTATGAAACCTATTCTTATTCAGAAAAAGATAAAAATAAAACCTGAAATAAAAATAGAGCATTCTAAACCACAAAAAAATAAAAACAACAGACATTTAAATACATCAAAATGAAACAAGTAAATTTTACTCATCCAGGAGGTTTTCCTCTAGAACAAGAAACTCTGGAAAGACTTCAAACTGCATACAGATCTGAATTATTTGAAGCTTTTAAAAGTCATTTAGGAATCGAGCCCGGCAAAAACTACATCGTAGCTCATGCAACAAAAACAACAACCGGTTGGGCGATCATCCATCAGGACGGAGAAATAAAAGGAATATTATATCCTATTAAAAAAGAGGATAACACTGGTTACCTAAAAACTACCAGAACAGGCACAAATTTAACATACGGAAACGGAGAATCTCAAACTGCTTATTTTGATTATGAAGCACAATACATCAGTGATACAGAGTATGCAAATCGTCCCGTATCTCCTCCCATCACTGATGCATTAGCTGTACATTATTATGATTTGAGTGATCCTGCTTTTATAACCATTAAAGATATTCAGACAATTGAAGGAATTATTAAGACAATTGAAGCAAATATTAATTCAATTAAGACAGATATCAATAGAATCAATCAAACCTATCTTCCTCTTAATGGATCAAAACCAATGGAAGGAGATTTGGATTTGGGCTCTTATAAATTATCAAAATTGGATATAAAAGAATCTGCTACAGCCAATGTAAGAGTTACAGATTTTAGACTGGGATCAGCTTTAGGCAGAGCATTGGTAGATGGTAGTAATCAATCTCCTAAAAGTCTTACTTTAAACTATGGTCCAGATTGGGAAAATACAAATATTGGAGGAAAAGTATATTTAAACAATATCAGTTCATCCAATTCTACTGGTTCTCTGCTAGTTGTAGACAGTTCAAATCAGGTTACTAAAAGCAATACACTAATCGAGTCCCTTATTAATCGCATCAAAGATTTAGAAGAAAAACCTGCAACAGCAGTACCTATCGGGATGATTGCTATTTGGGGCAAAGCCGCTCCCTTTCCTGAAGGTTGGGAAGAATATGTGCCATTGAGAGGAAGAATGCCAGTTGGTATAGATATCAGACAAAGCGAGTTTAATACTGTAGGGGGATTAGGTGGGTCAAAATCTTCAAATATTTCCGTTCCCGTACCTGTAGACGGATATACACGTGGTGAAAACACTTCTCAAGGAACTGCAGGAAGATTAATTATTTCGACAGGACAGAAAGAATTAGGTGAAAATTTAGAATCAGTTGAAAAGGTTTTAAATTCACCAAATATTGAATTTTCGGTATCTAATCTTAATCCTTACAAAGTAGTAGAATTCATAGAATATACAGGCCGTTCACTTGCTACAACTGCATTAACAACACCGCCAAATTTAATAGCACAAAAAGTGGGTGCCACATTTGTTGATTTATCCTGGGTACCAACATATAATGATGTAGGCATCACTAATTATCTGATCTATAAAGACGATATTTTATTTGCAACGATAAATAATGCACCATTTTATACTGTTAATGGATTATCCAGAAGCTCATCTTATAATTTTTGTGTAAGATCACAAGATGCGGCAGCAAACATATCAGGTTCAAGTAATACTATACGAGTAAAAACTAACCTACTATAAAAACAATTTATAATTACCAGTAATCTTTTGGGGCATAAAACCCCCAAAAGATTTCTTATAAAAACCTCAAACCTATAAAAAAACCGATCATGTATAAATTTTCAGAATATTTAAATGAATTAAAACTATTACTGTATGCTATTTTTATTTATTTAGAAATAGATACCGGAATTGTAAAAGTGCTATTTTATTTAATGGTAATGGATACTTTTCTGGGCATTATAAAAACCATAGTTTTAAATAACAAATTTAGTTTTAAAAAACTAGCTGTAGGGTTTGTTTCCAAATTAGCCGTATTGGTAATACCAACAGCTTTGGCCTTAATGAGTAAGGGACTTGATTATGACTTTAACTGGTGTGTAACGATAGTAATGGATTTACTTATTGTAAGCGATGGTATTTCGATCATCAGTAATATTATTGCTATAAAGACAAAAAAAGAAGTAGAAAATTTCGATGCAATGACCTTGATTTTAAAGTCTATAAGAAATCGATTAATACAACTTTTAAAAAAGTTACTCATTACAATTGATCCAAAATATAATATGGAAAAATAGAACAAACCTCCCATTCGTTTTTATGAATCCACAAAAAAACTACAAACAGAACCGCATTTGTCTCTACAACAATAGAAGATTTGAATCATTTGATTTCAACATACTAACCCAAAAGGGAATAGTAAAATACTATTCCCTTTTCTAAATACAGTTCCCAAACCCTACCTCTCTCTATAAAACAAATACTGCTTTCTCATTTTCTTAAATTCCTGCAAACCTTCTTTCCAGCTGTTTCTTATTTCTTGTTCCGAAATTCCTGCTTCGATTTGCTGTTGCAGTTTTTCATTTCCTGCACGAATAGAAAATTTTCTTTTATCGAAAAATTTCGATTTATCTGCCGTAGTTTGATACGCTTTGATCAGCCATTTGATTTCGAGTTTATTAATTCTCGGTACTGCCGATAAATCCTCTCCATTACATTCTACACCATTGTACAAAGGATCTTTGTCTCCAAAATTAGGTTTGGGCGTAAATGCAAAATCACTTTTTGGTAAATAAGGCGAACCGTAAATCTGAAATTGTTTTTCGGTTCCGCGTCCCATACTTACGTTTGTTCCTTCAAAAAGACACAAACTCACATATAAATTAATCGACTGATCGTTTGGTAAATTTGGCGAAGGGCGAACCGGCAAACTATACATCACGTTTCTGTTATAATTCAAGCACGGAATCACGGTCAAATTACATTGAATGCCGTCTTTCAGCCATTTTTGACCATTGATCATTTTGGCTTCTTCCCCCAAAGTCATTCCGTGAAGCAAAGGCGTTGGATGCATTCCTATTCCGCTTTTAAAAGCAATATCCAAAACCGGACCGTCTACAATCCCAATATTCGGATTTGGTCTGTCTAATACTATTAGCGGAATATTATTTTCAGCACAAGCTTCCATAATTCTGTGCATCGTAGAAACGTAGGTATACAAACGCGTTCCTACATCCTGCAAATCAAAAACCATGATATCAATTCCTTTCAGTTGCTCTGGAGTTGGTTTATTGCTTTTACCGTAAAGAGAAGTAATAGACAAACCCGTTTTCGAATCGATTTCATCAGATACGTGTTCGCCGGCATCGGCTGTACCACGAAAACCATGTTCAGGCGCAAAAATCGTTTTGATTTTGATGTTTTTCTGAACCAGAAAATCAACCAAATGAGTTTTCGAATCGATAATACCGGTTTGGTTGGTGACAATACCAATTGTTTTTCCTTTTAATAAAGGCAGATAAGCGGTATAATTTTCTGCTCCCGTTTTTATTTTTTGCGCAAAAGATACTGCTGAAATTAGTACGCATAGTATAGTTAGTCTTTTCATAAAGTTTATGTTTTTTCGTTTGCCACAGATTATATTTTTTTTCGCCACGAATTCACGAATTATTCCGAATACATTAGCTTAATTCACGGTTGTTTTTTTCGCTTTCATTCATAAACTAATTCGTGAATTCGTGGCAGAAAAAATCATTTTAATCCTATAATCCCGATAGCTACCCGGAGTGCTTAAATTTCGCCCACAGATTTTTAAAATTTAATTCGTGAAAATTCGTGCAATTAGTGGCAAACCTTTTTACTTATTAATTTGCCTCCAAATTTTAGCAGTAAAATCATCCTTGTACATTAATCTGTTTGTTCTCGTTGGATTTACGCGATTCGTCAGAATGATTAAAAACCTGTTATCATCAGGATTCATAAAGAAAAAAGTTCCGGTAAAACCAGTATGTCCAAAATCATTTTTTTTGTAAAATTCATCCGGTTTACGTTTGTCAAAACCAAGTCCGCGGTAAATTCCTTTTTTTACCAGAGGCGATTTTGTAAACTCCTTTACCACTTTTGACTTTAAAATTTGTTTTCCGTGATATTTACCATTATTCAAAAGCATTTGGCAAATCACCGAGATCGATTGTGCATTGGCAAATAAACCTGCATTTCCTGAAACTCCTCCCAAAATAGCCGCTGCTTCATCGTGCACATAACCTTTGATCGTATCTTTTCTGAAAAAATTATCAATTTCGGTTGGCATTACATTTTCCTCCGAAGTCCATTTTAGCGGATTGTATCCAATTTTTGAAATCACCAATTCACTATAAATTCCTTTAGCCAATTGATCGAGTTTCTGCCCTGTTTTTGTCTCTATGATTTGTTGTACCAAAAGCAAATTCAGATCGCTATACAAATATTTACCACGTTCATGTGTATTGGCAACAGCAATTTTCCCGTAAACTGTTTTATAAAATTCAGGATTGATCCACATATTTTTATAAACCTGAACATACTGATCTTTAGGTTCGAAAGAAAGATAGTTTGAATCGTAAACAATATTTTTATTTACATACATCGTATCAAACAAATTCGGATAATTCTCAGATTGCTGATTGCTTAACAAAGGCGATCCGTCTGGCGTAG
>Ga0247814_10000278_pt1 | contig 44187 bp, 46 predicted proteins | sample UWRJL179409R1_FD_179947 | JGI IMG/M metagenome (GOLD analysis project Ga0247814, IMG submission 179947) | Plant litter microbial communities from Arlington Agricultural Research Station in Wisconsin, United States - UWRJ-L179-409R-1 | ecosystem: Environmental > Terrestrial > Plant litter >... | reverse complement strand
GCTAGTGTTTACAGTAATAACATCGCCTACTTTTTTACCAATGAATTTATCAGCAGTAGCTTTGTCTTTAAAAATATCTAAAGTGATAGTAGTTGTGTTACCAATTCCTTCCGCTTCGTTAGTAAAAACTCCTTTAATATCAGAAGTAGCTTCAACAGCTTCCTGAGGAATTGCAGTACCAAATTGTTTTTGGATACGAGCTACTTGTCCGTCGATTAATTTATCATCAGCAGTAACTACATATTTTACGATATCGTTTTTAGCATCTAAGTCTAATTCGAAACTTGGAACTAAACCAATTTCGAATTCAAAAGTCAATTCTTCAGCTGACCAATCCAATTCTTCGTTTACTTTAGGAAGTGGAGTTCCAAGAAGGTTTAATCTTTCAGATTGAATATAACGCTCTAAAGCCAAGTCAACAACTTTCTTAACTTCTTCTTTTTTAATCTCTCTACCGTATTGTTTTTCAACTAAGTCTTTAGGCACAGCCCCTTTTCTAAAACCTTTTACTTGCGCTAAAGGCATTTTTTCGTTGATTCTTTTGGCTACTTGTCCTTTGTAATCCATGTGTACCACAGTCATTACAATGGTTTCAGTTACAGCATCAGTTGCTACTCTTTTAATATCCATCTTCTTCTTTAATTTACATAATAAAATTGGCTGGCAAAATTATAAAATTTTCGCAAGCCAACCAAGCTTTTTTATTTATTGAATTTCAAGGAGTTCTAGATGCTGAAAGTAAAGATTTAGCATTGCTATTGCCTTTGATTCTTGCAATCGACATCAATCCTGTCGTTTTGTAAGAAAAAATAAGTATATTTGAAATTATGATTATTCACTATTCATCTATAAAAACAAGTTCGTTTTACAAATTCCACCAATCGAACAATATTTTCAGTACATAAACAAATAGAAAGTCAAAAAATGAAATCTATGAAATACATCTTAATACTTTTTCTTTTAATAACTTCCTGTAAAGAATCTTCTGAGTCAAAATCTTCTTCAAACAAAGACTACAAAGTTGCTGTTGATTTTATAAATGATTACAACAAAGAATTTTTGAAACCAAAATCAGAAACTTCACAATGGCTTTCAAAAAACAAAAGTGTCACAATAAATCTGATAAACAAACACATGCAAATATTAGATTCAGCCAGAATTGCTGATCCTGAATTAGCTTTGAATTTTGACCCAATTCTTAACGCTCAGGATTCAGATGAAAATGGTTTTGAAATAAAGAAAATAGATTCGCTACTTGGTCTTGTTACTGTTCGTGGAAAATCAATACCCAATTTTGAAATAACATTAAAAGTAATCGAAAAAAATGGAACTACTTTAGTAGATGGTGCGGGAATAATCAATATTCCAAAATCAAAATTGCATAAAAACTAAATCAAATATTCATAGACAAAAAGAACAAAATTTACTAAGCGAATAAAACATTAAAACTTCATCATGCTAGAACTAATCTGGGGAATACTCAATTTTGCAATCCTAATTTATTTCATAATTATTTGCTTTAAAGCAGTTAAAGTTATTCATGAAAATTTAGGCGGAATAGCTGTAATTGTTTTGGTTTTAGGTCTTTTATCCTTTAAAGTGAATTCAAAAGATGAAAACAACAAATTTAAAACCTTTGATTTACAAAATGTATCCCAGAAAATAGAATCTGAAAAATTCAAAGGAAGCACTTATTTTAAAGACATAAAACTTGAACACAATCTTTTAACAGATTTTCATATTTTAATTAAATACGGTGAAGATAATAATGAAATCAAATTACTAACTGCTTTTGTAAATAGAACAGGAATCGAAATGGGAACAGAATGGAAACCCTCGACTGTACTTCTCAATAAACTTCACAATAATTTATACGAATACAACATCTCTGGTTCAATCGATTGGAAAATTTTAGGAATTAGATTTTACAGTCAGTTTAAAGAATTTAGAGGAAAAACTGAATTAAAAAAACAAAATCATTAACAACCAATGAAAAAATTAGTATTTACAATTCTAGCGGGATTAATTTCTCTAACATTTTTTGGACAGGAAATTACAGGACAATGGAATGGCATTTTAAAAGTTCCAGGAGCACAATTAAAGCTTGTATTCAACATCGAGAAAACAGCAAATGGAATCAGCGCTACTATGGACAGTCCAGATCAGGGTGCAAAAGGAATTCCAGTAAGCAATAGCAGTTTTGAAAATTCAGTATTAAAAATGGCTATCAGTCAGGCACAAATTGAATATGAAGGAACCTTAGGAAAAGATAACATCATTGTTGGAAACTTCAAACAGGGCGGACAAAATTTCCCTCTGAATCTGTCAAAAGAAAAAACTGAAAAAGAAATACCTATTCGCCCACAAGAGCCTAAAAAACCATATTCATACCATTCTGAAGATATCATTTTCGAAAATAAAAAAGCGGGAATCACTTTAGCTGGCACACTAACATTACCTAAACAAGACGGTATTTTTCCAGCGGTAATTTTAATTAGTGGTAGCGGACCTCAAAACAGAGACGAGGAATTAATGGGTCACAAGCCATTTCTTGTACTTTCTGACTACTTAACTAAAAACGGAATTGCCGTATTACGTTATGACGACAGAGGAGTTGCAGCATCCAAAGGTAATTTTAAAACCGCTACAAGTGTAGACTTCGCAACAGATGTTGAAGCTGGAATAGCCTATTTAAAAACCAGAAAAGAAATCAACAAAAGTAAAATAGGCTTGATCGGACACAGCGAAGGCGGCATAATTGCTCCAATGGTTGCTACTCAATCTAAAGATGTGGCATTTATTGTTTTACTGGCAGGAACAGGAATTCAAGGAGACCAACTACTTCTATTACAACAGCATTTAATTGGAAAAGCATCCGGAATGAGCGATGAAGCATTACAAAAAGTCAAATCAAACAACACAAAAATATTTGACATTGCTAATAAATCTACCAGCATTGAGCAATTGCAAACTGATTTAACCAACTACATCAAACAAAATCCCAGCACTGAAAAACCAGCAGGAATGACTGAAGAAGAGTTTGTAAAACTGCAAGTGCAACAAATAGCAACACCCTGGATGCATTATTTTATCAAATACAATCCTGCTCCAACCTTAGAAAAAGTAAAATGTCCTGTATTAGCACTTAACGGCGAAAAAGATTTACAAGTTCCTCCAAAAGAAAATTTAGGAGCCATAAAAGCAGCTCTATTAAAAGGAGGAAATAAAAATGTAACAGCAATAGAACTCCCTGATTTAAACCATTTGTTTCAGGAATGTAAAACGGGGTCACCACAAGAATACGCTACAATTGAACAAACGTTCTCTCCTACCGCCTTAACCGAAATAACAAAGTGGATAAAAACTCAAACGAATTAAAATTTGTTTGTTATACAAAATCTAAAAACCAAAAAAACCATGAAACTACCTTTTTTATTACTATTCCTTTTTTTAAGTCAAATTGGAATTTCACAAACCACGAAAACAAACTATACTAATTTAAATAAATTATTGGCAGAAGGAGAAAAAGCATATTCAGAGAGTAATTTTGTTTTAGCCAAAGAAATCTACACCAAAGTCACCGACTCAGCTTCATGGAATCATGTGTATTTGTATAATCTTGCAGCAGTTGAATTAAAATTAGGAGAAACGGATAATGCTTGTGAGCATTTCTATAAAATCTATTCATTAAACGACATGAAAGTTGTTAAGTATCTTGCTGAATATTGCCCTAATTACAGAGGCGAAAACAAATACTCCTTTGAAGAAGTAGAAGAAAAACCTAAATTTATATACAAAGACAAAGAATATCCATTAATTAAAAACAATAATTTAAATCCTACATATCTTTCCGCTATTAATAAAGCCTTTAACAAATCGAAAATATTAAAAGAAAAAGCTAGCGGCAGAAACTTTCTTTCTATCAGTATAAACAAAAACAATGAACTTACTACTGGCAACATATTTAAACCCGCATCAACTAAAGAAGATTATGATCTCGTAACAACAGAAATAATGTCTATTCTCAAAAACACAGTTAATTACATCGCTGCAAAAAACAATGGTCATAATGTCGATTTATGGAACAAATGGGATTTTCTTATTTCCGTTTTTTAAGTAATAACTAATTCACTCAAAATCAAAATCATGAACAAAATCATCCTACTACTCTTACTTACTTTTAGTATCAATTGTTTTTCGCAAACGCAGGCCGAAATGAATCAGCAAGCCTACGCTTCTTACAACAAAACAGACAAGAAACTAAACACTGTTTATCAAAAAATTCTAGTAAAATATAAAACTGATAAATTATTTGTGGCCAATTTAAAAAAATCACAACGCATCTGGATTAGTTTTCGAGATGCCGAAATGGATATGAAATATCCCAATTATCCAAACCAAAATTACGGAAGCATTCACCCAACTTGTCGTGCCGTTTATTTAACCGAATTAACTGAAAGCCGAATTAAAACATTAAACGTCTGGCTCAACGGAATTAAAGAAGGAGATGCTTGCTCAGGTTCAGTAAAAACGAATTAAATTCTTTTTTGAACCGTTACTAAATCCCCAATAGCAATATTTCCTTGTTGTTGGGCGATTACATTTTGTCCAAAAATTACTTTCTTATCTACTTTCTTGTATTTTGACAAGGTAAATAAAGGCTCTTTCCCCGAAAGCACACCAGTTTCAGGATCAACGATTGTCATGACACATCGGCTACAGGGTTTTACTCCGTAAAAAGAAATCGTTCCTATGGTAAATTCCTTCCAGATTTCTTCTTCGTAGGCTTCTCCACCACTAAAAACAAAATTAGGTCTAAAGCGGCGTATCGACAAAGCTTTAGTCAAACGGGAATTCAAATCATCTAATGAGGATTGTCCAATAATTAAAAATGGAAATCCGTCCGAAAACGAAGTCACATCATTTGGAGTAACAGAATAGTTCGCTTCCACTTTTCGTAAACTTTCATCCGGCATGTATACCAAACGAACGTTGAAACCTAAAATATTGCTGAACCAATGTGATGCTTCCGGACTTACTTCAAATGCAGCAACAACATCTTCCCAAACCGTTACTTTAATACTAGTTTTCGTTTCCGAAAAAGAAGGATAAAGCGGAACAGCAATGGACACCTGCACCGTTTTATGAGAAATTTTGAGAAAATCACCCGCAATTTCTGGTTGAAAAAGTGCGAGTTTTGGGTGCTCTCTTTGGGTAATAAAACAGTCATTTTCATCCACCAGCAACCATCTCCGATCGTGCTCTAAACCTCTGTCGGTTACTCTGGATTGCTGTAATGCAATTCCACCCAATGATTTTACAGGATAAATCCAAATTTCTGAAAGCTGCAACATCTAATTTACTTTTTCATCAAAAATAACAAAAACAAATCATTACAGCTTCAAATTTCGCAATCGCAATGCATTAGCAATTACCGAAACCGAACTAAAACTCATTGCCAGGGCAGCAATCATTGGCGAAAGCAAAATCCCAAAAAACGGATATAAAATCCCAGCAGCAATAGGAATTCCCAGCACATTATAAAAAAAAGCAAAAAACAAATTCTGACGAATATTTTTCATCACTGCATGACTCAGTTGTTTGGCTTTTACAATGCCTTGCAAATCGCCTTTAACTAAAGTAATCTTAGCACTTTCAATAGCTACATCGGTTCCAGTTCCCATTGCAATCCCGATATCGGCTTGCGCCAAAGCTGGTGCATCGTTGATTCCGTCTCCTGCCATCGCCACAATTTTGCCTTCGGCTTGCAATTTTTGAATAAACTTCAATTTATCTTCTGGCAAACAACCCGCCTGAAATGAAGTCAGATGCAATTGATCCGCCACCGCCTGAGCTGTATTTTTATTGTCTCCGGTAAGCATAATCACTTCAATTCCCTGATTCATCAAGGTTTTAATTGCAACTGAACTACTTTCTTTTATCGCATCAGTGATTGTTACAAATCCCACAGCAATTCCATTGACAGCAATATAAGAAACTGTTTTACCAAGTTTTTGTTCGGCTACAATTTGGTTTTCCAATGCGTCAGCAACTGTAACATTAATTTCTTCCATTAACTTTCTATTTCCCAAAGCCACTTTTTTATGGGCTACCGTTCCCAAAACTCCTTTTCCTGTAATCGATTCGAAATCTTTCACTTCTAATAAAGTGGTGTTTTTCGCTTTCGCAAAATTTACTACGGCTTGCGCCAAAGGATGTTCGCTGTACTGATTAAGTGAAGCGATGTTTTGCAACAAATCATCCTCTTCATTAGTCGCCGAAAAAACTTTTTCTACCGAAGGCATTCCTTCAGTAATTGTTCCTGTTTTATCGGTAATTAAAATAGTTACTTTATCCATTTTTTCTAAAGCCTCGGCATTTTTTATCAAAACACCTGATTGTGCACCTTTGCCAACGCCAACCATAACCGACATGGGCGTTGCTAATCCCAAAGCACAAGGACAGGCAATTATCAAAACCGCTACAGCATTGATAAATCCATAGATTAAAGCATTTTCTTCGGGACCAAATTTTGCCCAAACCAAAAACGTAATGGCAGCTATCCCAACTACAATGGGCACAAAATATTTCGAAATACTATCGGCTAATTTTTGGATAGGCGCTCTGGAACGACTGGCGTCATTCACCATTTGGATAATTTGTGAAAGCAAAGTTTCCGAACCTACTTTTTCAGCCACCATCACAAACGATTTAGTACCATTTATAGTTCCTGCAACTACAGAATCATTTATTTTCTTATCCACTGGAATCGGTTCTCCAGAAATCATCGACTCATCAATAGTACTTTCTCCTTCAATGATTTTTCCGTCTACCGGAACTTTATCGCCTGGTTTTACACGCAACAAATCGCCTTTTTTTATATCCTGAATTGAAATAACGGTATCCACTCCGTTAGATACTAAAATGGCTTCCGTTGGCGCTAGTTTTAATAATTCTTTAATAGCATCACTGGTTTGATGGTGCGCTCTGGCTTCTAGCAATTGTCCCAGCAAAACTAAGGTCAAAATTACCGTAGTAGCTTCAAAATACAAACCTACATGCTCTGAATTATTTTTAAATTCATGCGGAAAGATTTCAGGAAAAAACAATCCCACTAAACTAAACACAAAAGCTACTCCAGAACCAATTCCGATAAGCGTAAACATATTCAGATTCCAAGTAGTTATAGATTTCCAGGCTCGCTCAAAAAAGATCCAACAAGCGTAAAAAACCACAGGAAGTGACAATATAAATTGCACCCAATTCCAACTGGAATAATCCAAAACCTGAAGCAATGGATTATTTGGAATCATTTCTGACATTGAAATAATAAAAATAGGAATGGTAAACAGCAATGCTATTTTCATTTTGTGTACTAAATCCAGATAGCTTTTATTTTCTTCCTCGCCAGTAGCTTCAATTGTAACCAAATCCATTCCGCAAACGGGACAACTTCCTGGCTCATCATAGACTTTATCACCTTCGCAAAACATCGGACAATAGTATTTCCCAACTGCATTTGGTGGCGGTGTTGGAGCAACTGTTTCAGTTACTTTTAATTTTAAATCATTGGGATTAAAAACCTTGATGGTATAATTTCCAGCCGTCGCAATTACTTCCTGAAATTGCGTAGTTTGAATTGGTTTTTGCATCGAAATTACAGCTGTTGGTGGATTTAAAGTTACCTCAGCTTCTACTCCTTCAATGCTATTAAGTGCATTTTCAACTTTTGTTCTACAAGAATTACAATGCATTCCGTTTATAGTGTAGGTATATTTCATTTTTAAAATTTTTACACCATTTAGATTGCTTACTCTAGTTTTCTTTTTTGCTTGATCAAAAAAGAAACAAAAAAATCAAGTCTTACACTTTCTCGTCGGTCAAATTAGCTTTCGAATGCTAAAAGAAAAGAACTCGCTAACGCTCAAACAGCTTTTCTTTTTACGCATTCTTCAAACATTTGACACTCGACTGCGAAAACTAAGGACAAGCAAACTTGAAATTGATAAATCTAAATGATAATTATTTATAGTTCAAATTTCGAAATAAAATAGCCTATTAGATTACACAATTATGGAAACGATTTGCATCATTTATAACTCGTCTATTTGCTTTCTTTTTTTATCTTTTAGCTGTTTGAATTGTGTGGGTGTTATTCCTGTAGTCTTTTTAAATTGATTGCTCAAATGTGCCACGCTACTGTAATTCAACTGAAAAGCAATTTCGCTCAAACTAAGCTCGTTGTAGATCAATAATTCTTTTACTTTTTCTATTTTCTGAGCAATAAAATAATGCTCGATTGTAATTCCTTCCGTTTCCGAAAATAAATTACTCAAGGCACTGTAATCTTGTTTTAAATCTTCGACAATATAACTGGACAAATTGATTTTAAGTTTTTCATTTTGATAATGAACTACATCAATAATTAAATTTTTTATTCGCTCAATAGTCTTACTTATTTTATCATCTAACAATTCAAAACCAAGTGATCTAAGGTTTTCAGAGAGCAATTGTTTTTCAGTTTCCTCCAAAATTTTAGAAACCTCAACTTCTCCTAACTGCATTGAAAGGATTGGAATTTCCATTTTTTCGAATACTGTACTCACTACCATTTCGCAACGACTGCAAACCATATTTTTGATATACACTTTCATTTGAAAAATTGTTTAAATCTGTTCTAACAAAAAAATCCTAACTTAAAATGAAGCTAGGATTTTGATGAAATCATTTTTCGAGAATAGATAAATCGAAAAAAATTATTTAATTTCTTTAATCATTCCGCCACATGTTAGCATTTCAGAACCATAATACGGATTTCTGATTTCTTTTATTTCGCTTATCCAATAACCACTTTTCCCCTGATCATACATTGGACAGTAATCCTGATATAATTTCTTGTTAGTTCCAAAAGTTGCTAGCAAACTCGTGATATCCTTACTTAAAACAGCAAAGTAAATTCGTTGCTGAGCAATTTTCCCATCATTTGTAGCTATTAATCCCGCTTGCTTTTTAGCACTTTCGGTAATCGTTGTATATTTATCAACTAGTTTTGAATCTATTTTACTTGAATTAGTAGCCGAAACTGCTTTTGCAAAATCGTTTGCTGCAGCTGTAGCTTCTTTCGATTTGTCGTTAGCCAAAGCATTTTTAATTTTCAAATAACCATTAATAATGGCTTCTGTAGAAACCGATGCTTTTACGGCATCGCTAACTGGAACAATTTCTTCTGTTTTTTCTTCAGTAACAACTTCTTTTTGCGGTTCTAAATCCATTCCACATTTTTTGCAAGTATCCCCTTTTTTTCCTGTTTCTTCAGGATCCATCGGGCAACTGTATTTTTCACCAGCTTGTTCTGTTAATTGTTTGTTTTCTGGTTGTTCCTCTTTATTTTTTTGGTTACAACTTAACAAAACAACAGCTAATAAGACAGAAGACAGAATTATTTTTTTCATTTTTAAAATTTTAAATAGTTGAATTAATTGGTTACATTAAAAAAAGTGTACTCTAATTTCAATAAAATACTATTGGTGCTAATGCGTTCCATGTCGCTATATATTTGACGTCTGTATCCTAAATCTATTCGAGCCTGACTATTAATAATAAACTGAATCGAAGGTACAACATCTAAATAAGATTTCCCATTTTGGTTCAATCGTTGTCCTAAAAATTCTAACATCGCATTGATATTCGTTTGCTTGAAACTAGTGTATTTTTTAGGATACATTAATTGTCCAATCGAAAAAGTATAGTTCATTGCACTTTTACTCCATTCGTCTGGAAAGATATTCCCCTGATTATTAAACGCTCTTTCATAACTAACAGTTGCACTCAAAGCGGTTTTGTTTATTAATTGAGTGGCTACAGCTCCAATTTCGTAACCTGAATTCATTCCCATAGTTTCAATATCTTCCTGATGAATCTCGGCATTACTCGTACTTATTCTTCCGTAAGCCGCTAATCTAAAATGACTATGAAGATCATCAACTGAGAAAAATCGGTATTTTGCATACAAACTTCCTCCTTCAAGCATCATATCACCTTGTTTATTACTCAAAAATGCCGAAGCATGAATCATCCAGTCTTTGTTAACGCCCCACATCAATTCAGGCATGTTGTGATAATTATAACCATCGTTTTTTTTGAACGCAAACAAACTCATGTCTCTCACTCCTATTGAAGATGTGGGCATATTACTTGCCGGTTCCGTCATTACAAATAATTCTTGTGCATTGATTTGAAATGACAACAAGCTTAATGAAAGTATTAGAAAATATCTCATCTAGATTGTTTTTACATAATAGGTTCCTTCCTGAGTACCAAAACCAATATATTTAGAAAGTAATTTAGCTGATTTTTTATACTCTTTTTTAGTAACAAAACCATTATTTAATACTTTCAGCCTCAATTTTTCGTTAGCAGGTTTTTCATCAGGATTAACAAAAACATACGTACCGCTTGCGTTTTTAAAACTGCTGTTGTCTTTTGGTTCAACATTATTAGCATCCATAGTTAAAATCATAGATCCCACAAAGAAACCTGTTTTTTCAATATTGCTTTTTAGCATTTGAGGCGTTACCAAACTATTATTTTTCAAGTTAACCACAAAAGTGTTGTTGTTCAAATCAATCATTACTTTTTCTACTTCGGGCATTGCTTTCAGTTGTTTGTTGATGGCATTCGAACACATCGAACAAGTCAAACCAGTGGCCATAATTTCAACTTTTGAAATTTGAGCATATGAACTTGTGATACCTAACAACATTACCAAAGCAATGAATCTTTTTATTATTATATCTGTTTTCATCTTTTAAAATTTTGAAGTTTATCAATTTACCACAGTCCTAACCCAATAGATTTGATGTTAAGACTGTAGTTACTAAAATTGAATGATTTTGCTATTATTTTTTAGCCGATTTTTTAGTTGCATCTCTATCGTATTGACAACAAGTATGGAGTTTATTGTACTGTTCATCATTAGCAGCAAATTTTTCATTTTCATAACCTGCCATGGCAATGCGTTTTAAAATTTCATCTGGATTCGTTTGAGACGAATCGTAAGTGATTTGCGCGATTTTAGAATCTACATTCCAGTTTACAGCAGCTATTTTTTTAATATTTCCAGCAGTCTCAATGTTTTTTTTACACATCTCACAATTGCCTGAAATTTTTACATTTTCTACTTTTTTGTTTTTAATTTGCGCACTAACGCTTACAGTTGATAGCACTAAAAAAGCGGCTATCATTATTTTTTTTAATGATTTCATGATTGAATATTTTTTTTGTGAATAGAGTTAATCAGTAACAGCAACATAGTTACGAGAACTATTGCTCTTTTTTGAATTAACCAAAAATTGAATGAATTTTGTAAAGCAATAATTGCTTTGAAATGGATAGACCAATGGCTATCAATAAAGAAATTTAGCCTATTTTAGGTATAAGCCAAAGACTCGCATATCCATCAGAAGGAACGGATACAGAATGAGAAAAATTTTGTTTTTTCTCTGAAAAGCTAAAAATAGCATTCGGAATTTCGTAGTGAATTGTAGCAGCAATTCCAATATTTACTGAAGAAACACCACACATAGATTGTCCGCATTTTCCAGAACAACCTTTGTCTTTTGATTCTTTAGACTTTGCTTTTTTACTGCAGCAATCTTTCATTTTTGCTTTGGAAGACATTTCCATTTTACAAGAATGACTACCTGAACCAGATCCACATGCATACGTTATACCAGGCATCAGGAAGAAGCCCAGCAACGCAATTAATATGATGTAGATTTTATTCATTTCTAACTCTTATGAAATACAAAATTAATGATTTTACTTCTTCAAAAACAAAATCTGTTTGTATTTATGATTTTTTTATCGCTTCTGCTGTTATTTATCTCCTATAAAAAGATTAGCAAGAGACTGTGAAACCGATAGTATAATACTAAATAATAAAGCTGTAAAAAAAGAATCCACTGCAAAACCACCTACAATATTACTACACAGGATAATAATCAAACCATTGATGACTAACAAAAATAATCCCAGTGTAAAAAAGGTAATTGGTAATGTAAACAACACCAAAATTGGCTTCACAAAAATATTTAATAACCCTAAAACAATAGCAACAAAAAGCGCTGTAGTAAAACTGGCTACATGCACTCCTTTCATAAAATGAGAAATCAGCAGGACTAAAATTGAAGTGACTAAAACTCTAACAATTAATTTCATTTACGTTTGTATTTATTGCTTCAAAAATACTATTATTTTAAATTATACCCATTGGTTTAACCAAAGAAATTATTTCAATTCGAGAAAACTAACATTCGAAAATTTATTTTGTAACCCCTTCAGTAGTCATTATCACTCGTTTTATAGTTCCATCTGGATTGTATTCTAACTTATCAATACAAACTGATCTGCTGTAACTAGAACCATTCGTTTGTATCGCTCCATTATGATAAATAAAATAAGTTTGTCCTTTAAATTCTAAAATTGCCTGATGATTAGTATTACTGTTTCCGGCTATTTCATTTAGAATTCCTTTGTATTCATAAGGTCCTTCTATGTTATCTGCCATAGCATAAGCAATTTTCTCAGGAAAACCACTGGCATAACTTAGATAGTATTTACCGTTCTTTTTATGTATCCATGGTGCTTCGGTAAATTGAAATCCTTCGAAATCTATTTTCTTAACTGGACCATCAATTTCAATCATGTTTTCTTTCAGTTTTGCATAATAGCAAACACCATTTCCCCAAAACAACCAGGCTTGTCCATTATCATCAATAAAAACTGCCGGGTCAATACAAGTCCAGGAATGTGTCGAAGCAAAACAATCGGCATTAGTCAATAAAGGTTTTCCTAACGCATCTTTATATGGTCCTTGAGGTTTATCGGCAACTGCGACTCCAATTCCGGAACCATTTGTACTAATATACCAATAATACTTTCCGTTTCTTTTAATGGTTTGGCCTGCGTAAGCATCATTAGTTTTATCCCATTTAAAATCTTCAATTTTTAATGGTACAGGATATTCGGTCCAATTTTTCAAATCAGTTGTAGAAAAAACCAACCAATCTTTCAGTTTATAGCCTTTTTGTCCACCTTCAAAATCATGTCCAGTAAACAACCACAAGGTATCTTTTTCAACAAAAGCTGCTGGATCGGCCGTGAATTTATGTTTGATTATTGGATTTCCTTCTGCTTTAAAACGAAATGTTCCATCTTTAGCAGTCAATAAACTTTGAGGAACACCGCCCCATTTTTCCTGTAATCTTATTGCTTCTTCTGTTGTGATTCCTAAAACGCTTCCGTGTCTTGGGAAAAAATCTTTAGTAAACGATTCGGTTTTGGCTGTAAAATGATACAAATCTTTAGAACGTTGAAATTCATAACGCCCGCTGGAATATAAATCATACATTAAGATATATTCGTCACTGTTATTCAATTTAAAAACTGAGGAACCTTCTACATTTGTGTTTGTATCAGCATAAGCATCCAGATATTCGAAACTTTCTTTCCAAGGTCCCTGAAGCTTCTTACTCGTAGCCTGTTTGATACCATTTTTGATTTCCTTTCCAGTTTCGTCTTTTGTATTTCCTTTGTAGAAAAAATGATAAGTACCATCTTTATAAATAATATCGCCATCAATAGCTCCATCTTTTGGGCTGAACATTAATTTTGGCTCTTGCTCAAAAGCTGTAAAATCTTTATTCGCATAAGCACAATAAAAATCCAGTTTCTCATTGTATTTAAAACGAACAGTGAAATAAACCAGATACTTTTTTGCTTTGGCATCATAAAAAGTTTGAGGTGCCCAAACCCATTTTATGTCTTTAAATTTCTTAGGATATAATTTCTCCAAATCAATTACTGATGATTTCCAATCCACAAGATTTTTGGAATGCATCAAAACAATTCCCGGATTGTAATCCCAGCCATTTTTCTTAGTATGCATATCGGTGGCAACCATATAAAAACTGTTTCCATCTGCGCCTCTAAGAATATGGGGATCACGAATACCACCCGTATTAGAAATATCTTTTGAAGGAATAATAGGTTCGTTATTATTCAATGCTTTCCAATTCACTGCATCATCGCTTACTGCAAAACGCAATTGTTCTTGCTTTTCGGCAGGACCTTTGCCTTCAAAATAGGCAAAAAGATAACCTTTTAAATCTTTCTTTTGTGCACTTAAATTGTATACACACAAAATACTGCATAATACTATTTTAAATATCGACTTCATATTATTTTTTATTATCAAATGAGAAATTGGTGTTCCAATGCTTCGCTAAACGAAGCGCTTCTTTTTCAGTCAAATGAATCACTGAGCCATGTTTTTGAACTGAAAAATTAGTTCTTTTCATCACGCCCTGATCAAAATGACCAAGGTTAGTAAACGTTTTAAAATCGGTAGTTTCTGCAAAACCAAAATTATGTGGATTGACACTAAAAATATCGTACATCAAAACCCATTTATCTTCGCCAATACGTTTGAATACATTGGGAGCTTCGCATGATTTTTTTTCGAAATCAATTTGCTCTGGCTGGTATACATAACCGCTGTTTATTTTATCCGAAAATGCCATTTTAATGCCTCCCGGATTTTCCTGTGCTACATACATCATACAAAATCTTCCATCAGGCAGTTTTGTAATATCAGCATCCAAAATCTGCTTTGTACTATCCGGGTATTCAAAAAGAATTTCTGGAGTTGTTTCTAATGCTGTAAAATCTTTATTCATATACCCATAATACAATTTAGTACGCCCTTTACCTTTACGCATCGTAAAATAAATCATGATTCTTCCTTTCACCTCATCATAAATCAATTCGGGTGCCCAAACACAACCTACATTCCACTCTGGATATAATTTAGCTATATCTAAAATTGAATGCGACCAATGAATCAAATCTTTTGATTTCATCAACACTAAATCTCTGTTATTTCCCCAATCGTATTTATCTACTGGACGTTCCCATTCGGTATCTCTGTAACCTTTTTGTTTCCCATAAATATGCAAATCAGTCATTGCCATGTAAAAGTAGCCATCATTACCACGCATAATATATGGATCACGAATTCCTTTTTGTTCAGCAATAGTATCTCCAGCAACAACAGGATTTCCAGAATTAACGTCAGTAAATGTATATCCATCATTACTCAATGCAAAATACAATCCGTGAGTATCATCTTTAAAATAAGTCATTAAATAAGCGCCCATTTTCTCTTTTGAAGATTGGTTATTTTTTGAAGAACCGCAACTTTGTAAAACAAGAATTGTTAATAGATACAAAACAGTTCTCAAGGGTTCCATACGCTTTAAAAAATTAGGACAAATAGTAGTAATCATTTTATTTTGGTTTGGTGGTTAATTATTTTTTTAATCTAAGAATAAAATATCTTTTTCAAAAAACGCAAACATAAGTGTTTTTTATACATTTATCAAAAATATAATTTTAAAATTTACTCATAAAAAAAACAGCAACTCGAAAGTTGCTGTTTTTTTACATATTTTGAGAACTAATTTAAAAACGAAATAACCATTTCGTAAAACAAGGCTGGATTTTCGGCATGAAGCCAATGTCCGGCATTTGGAATTGTTTCTAGTTTCATTAATGGAAAATGAACGGCTATATCTTCAACATCCGAATCTAAAATATAATTGGAATTTCCACCACGAATAAAAAGCGTAGGTTTTTCAAAAACTAATTCTTCTGGCAAAGCCACTCCTATTTCTTCTATTTTTTCATTAAAAACAGACAAATTAAAACGGAAAGCCAATTGTCCTGGTTCTTTCCAATAGAGGTTTTTTAGCAAAAATTGCTTGGTTCCAAAATCAGTGATGTATTCACTTAAAGTGGCTTCAACATCGGCACGACTTGGTTTAACCGAAAAACCTACAGCATTTAATCCCGCCAAAATAGTTTGATGATGCGGTGCGTAATATTTTGGACCAATATCGGCAACAATTAATTTCTCCACCATTTCTGGATATCGGGTTGCAAAAAGCATTGCAATTTTTCCTCCCATCGAATGTCCTAAAATATTGATTGATTCCAAAGCATGCGCCTGACAATAATCAAAAACATCCTGAACCATTATTTCATAACTAAACTCTTCCGATTGAAAACTTTTTCCGTGATTGCGCATGTCTAGCATGTGAACCTGAAAACCTTCGCCAGCAAATTGTTGTCCTAAGGTTTTCCAATTGTCTGACATACCAAGAAATCCATGTATGATTAAAAATGGTTTTCCTTCTCCTTCTATTTTTGAATAAAGCATTTGATTCTAGATTTTAGATTGCAGATTTTTAGATTGCAGATTTTAGATTGCAGAAAAAAATTCTGCTCAATCTTCAATCAATTGAAATTATTTTAATTTTTGCAGATACATATTGACTACGTTTTCTAACCCAAGGTACAAGGCTTCGGCTATTAAAGCGTGACCAATAGAAACCTCTAATAATCCTGGAATATTTTGTTTAAAAAACTGAATATTATCTAAACTTAAATCATGTCCTGCATTGATTCCTAAACCCAATTCGTTGGCCAAAACTGCTGATTCTACATAAGGAGTAATTCCTTTTTCGTTCCCAAGGCTGTATTGATGTGCAAAAGCTTCAGTGTACAATTCGATTCTGTCTGTACCTGTTTTCTTAGCGCCTTCAATCATTTCTAATGTTGGATCTACGAATATAGAAGTTCTAATTCCGTTGCGTTGAAACTCCTGAATCATCTCTGTTAAATATGCCTGGTTTTGTATTGTATCCCAACCCGCAGAAGAAGTTATGGCACCAATAGCATCCGGAACTAAAGTAACTTGCTCTGGTTTACATTCAAGAACTAAATCGATAAAATTATGTTGCGGATTTCCTTCGATATTAAATTCGGTGTAAACAATCGATTTCAAATCACGAGCATCCTGATAACGAATGTGACGCTCATCTGGACGCGGATGAATGGTGATTCCTTGTCCTCCAAATTTTTGAATATCGGTGGCTACCTTTAATAAATCAGGAACATTTCCTCCACGGGCATTACGTAAAGTAGCTATTTTATTGATGTTTACACTTAATTTTGTCATTGGAATGCTTTTTGATTACGAAAAACTATAATTTGGTTACAAAAATACAAAGTAAAAGCTAGGCGATTTTGCCTTTTTTTGATTATTTTGCATAAAAATTGAGGACTCATACAAAATGGAAATTTCAAACTACATCACTACTGATTTCAAACCTATTGACAGCCAAGAGACTATTGGAACTGTTAGGGATTTTTTGGTCGATTTCAATTTTTCTCACTTTCCTATTGTTGAAGAAGGTGTTTATATAGGAAGTATTTCGGCTGAAGATGTGGAAACTTTTGAAGAACATAAAAAAGTATCGGATTACAAATACAGCCTGGAAACGTTTTTTATTAGAACCTATTCCCTTTGGTTAGAAGTTTTAGAAGTTTTTGCTAAAAACCATTCTAATTTGATTCCGGTTCTTGACGAAAACAATAAATATGTTGGCTATTATGAAATGGAAGACATTATTAATTTTTTCAACCAAACTCCTTTTATAAAAGAACAAGGAGCGATTGTTAAAGTGAGTAAAGGAATCATAGATTATTCGATGAGCCAAATTACCCAAATTGTAGAAAGCAACAATGGTAAAATATTAGGTTTGTTTATTTCAGAATCTGATATCAGCACTGTAGAAGTTACAATCAAAATAACTTCGGGAGCTATCAATGAGATCATCCAGACTTTTAGACGATACAATTACGAAATTATCTCCGAACACCACGAAGACTCTTATATCACTAATTTAAAAGAACGTTCAGACTATTTAGACAAATATCTTAACATGTAACCAATGAAAATAGCCATTTACGGTCAATATTATCAAAATAGCACAGAACCAATTATAAAAGACATCTTTGTTTTTTTCAACAGAAATAACATCGAAATTGTCATCGAATCTCATTTCTTAGCTTTAATTCAGGAAAAAAAAATTATCGAAAAGGAATACAAAACCTTTTCATCTCATAGCGAATTAGATTCTAGTTTTGACATGCTGTTAAGCATTGGCGGAGATGGAACTATTTTAAGAGCGGCTACTTTAGTTCGGGATTCTGGTATTCCTATTTTAGGAATCAATGCCGGAAGACTCGGTTTTTTGGCTACGGTTCAAAAGGAAAACATTGATAAATTTCTACAAGTTGTTATTGATAAAAAGTATACACTTTCTAAGCGAACGCTTTTAAGTTTGACTTCGACACCAGAAAACGAAGCCTTAAACGACATCAATTTTGCCATGAATGAAGTTTCGGTGAGTAGAAAAGATACCACTTCGATGATTACCATTGAAACCTATCTAAATGGAGAAATCCTGAATTCTTATTGGGCTGACGGCCTTATTATTTCTACACCAACAGGTTCTACAGGATATTCCTTAAGCTGTGGCGGACCTATTTTAACGCCTGATGTAAAAAGTTTAGTAATAACTCCTATTGCACCTCACAACCTTAATGCAAGACCACTTGTAATTCCGGATGAAACAGAAATTATGTTAAAAGTTTCCGGAAGAGAAGAAAATTATCTGGTTTCATTAGATTCCAGAATAACTTCAGTTAGAAATGAGTCTGTATTAACCATAAAGAAAACTCCTTTTCAAATTAATATGGTCGAAATACCAACAGAAACTTTCCTTAAAACCTTAAGAAGCAAATTGCTTTGGGGAGAAGACAAAAGAAATTAATCTTTTTTAAACTCCTATTATACAATACAATCCAACTTTCCCGTTTAAGTAGAACAAAACGAATTCCCATTAAAATAAATCGAATCTTTTCTAAAAAAAAGTACATTTATTTTAATGGGCATTGATTCGTATTGATAATTATTATATTTGCAAGCAATTTTCTATGAAAATGAAAAATTTTTTAAGCACGATAGTCTGTTTATTTCTTGGCTTTAGCCTACAAGCACAAATACACGAAATAGGAGTTTTCCTTGGCGGCAGCAATTATGTTGGTGACGTGGGAAAAACCACTTATATCGATCCAAATGAGCCTGCTTTTGGTGTTTTATACAAATGGAATAAGAGTCCGAGACATGCTTGGAGAATTGGCTATACGCAGTCTACTATTAGTGCTAACGACCGTGATTCGGAAGAAGCGAGCAGAAGTCTGAGAGGCTATCATTTTGAAAATAGCATAAAAGAATTATCTTTAGCCCTTGAATTCAACTTTTTTGATTTCAATCTTCATACTTTAGACCAAAAATTCACGCCCTATGTGACCTCTGGAATAAATTTTTTAAGGTATGATGATTTGTATATCGAAGCTGGAGAAACCAAGAAAAACGAAGGAAAAAATACTATTGCGATTCCAATGATTCTGGGAATAAAATCAAATATTTCAAGAAGACTTGTTTTAGCAGCTGAGGTGGGAGCTCGCTACACTTTTACGGATAATCTTGACGGGAGTAACCCCAAAGAGTATCGTTTTAGTGCATTGCGATTTGGAAATTTAAATAATAATGATTGGTATGTCTTCTCTGGTATAACATTAACATATACCTTTGGCGAAAAACCGTGCTATTGTGCAGAATAAAAAAATGAGCGTACTAGATACTTTAAATAAAAGCAATTTACCCAAACACCTAGCCATTATTATGGACGGTAATGGAAGATGGGCAAAACAACAAGGCTTTCTTAGAGCCATAGGTCATGAAAACGGTACTAAATCAGTGCGAGTTATTATAGAAAGCTGTGTTAAATTAGGTATCGAAAACCTTACTTTGTATGCTTTTTCTACAGAAAACTGGAACCGACCTAAACTGGAAGTAAAGACTCTAATGAAATTATTGACAAGCTCTTTACAAAAAGAATTAAATACTTTTCAGGAAAACAATATTAAACTCAATGCTATAGGAAATATTGAAATGATGCCTAAGTCAGCTCAAAAACAACTCTTAGAAGTAATTGAAAAAACAAAAAATAATTCTCGAATGACCTTAACACTAGCCCTCAGCTATGGTTCTAGAGAAGAGATAGTCAGTGCAGTAAAGAAGATTTCTGATAAAGTTAAAAATAATATAATTTCAATAGACGCTATTGACGATTCAATTATAAATGAGCATCTTTACACGCAAAATTTACCTGATGTAGATTTATTAATTAGAACAAGTGGAGAACACAGAATAAGCAATTTCTTACTTTGGCAAATTGCTTATGCTGAATTATTTTTTTCCGAAGTTATGTGGCCTGACTTCAGAGAAGAGCACCTTTATGAGGCGCTTATTAGTTATCAAAAAAGAGAACGTAGATTTGGAAAAACAAGTGAACAAATTAAATAATTTTTTAGTGTTGGATAAAAGTATCAAAGCATTACTTACCCTAGTATTACTGGGAAGTTTTTCACAAATTAAGGCACAAGACAGAGTACCATTCGATCAAGGCAAAAAATACATTTTAGCTAAGGTTGAATTGACCAATAAAATCAGTTTTAACGACCAAACTGTAGTAACTTTTGCTGGCTTGCAAAAAGGACAAGAAATTACAGTTCCAGGCGAAGAAATTAGTTCTGCCATCAAAAAACTAGGAAAACTAGGTCTTTTTGATGAAATTGCTTTTTACATTAATCATATCGATAATGACAGCATTTATCTTGATTTAGACATCAAAGAGCTTCCTAAATTAAATGATGTGAAATTTGTTGGAGTTAAGAAAGGAAAAGTAGAAGCTTTAATCAAAGAGAATAGTTTAACGAAAGGTAAAGTAGTAAACGAGAACTTAATTACTACCACTAAAAACTACATCGAAAACAAATACAAAAAAGACGGTTACTTTAATACAAAAGTAAACATCAACACTGTAAAAGACTCTGCTGCAGCTAACCAGGTAAATATGGTGGTAAGTGTAGACAAAGGCGATAAAATAAAAATTAGCAGTATTGATTTTGTTGGAAATAGTAAACTTTCAGACAAGGCTTTGCGTAAAGCGATGAAGGATACCAAACAAAAGAATCCTATTCGACTATTAAAAGCGTCTAAATTTATCAAAGAAAAATACAAAGCCGATTTAGAAAAAGTAATTGCAAATTACAAAGAAAAAGGATATCGTGATGCCCGAATTGTTTCGGACACAGTAGCTTACAACAAACAAAAAAATACATTAGCAATCAAAGTTAATGTAGAAGAAGGAAACAAATATTACTTTGGAAATATCAAATTCTTAGGAAATTCTGTTTATCCTGACCACGTTTTGAGCCGAATGATTGGTATCAAAAAAGGAGAAACGTATAACGGAGTTTTACTTGAAAAAAGAATTGCTGATAAAACAAAACCTGACGGAGAGGATATTACGAATTTATATCAAGATAATGGGTATTTATTTTCTAATATCAATGCAGTAGAGGTAAGAACAGCTAATGACACTATTGATTTTGAAATAAGAGTTACCGAAGGTCCTTTGGCATACTTTAATCATATTACTGTAGTAGGAAACGACAAAACAAATGATCGTGTAATCTACAGAGAATTAAGAACAAAACCAGGCGAAAAATACAGCAAAGCAGAATTAGTAAGAACTGTTCGTGAAATTGGTCAATTGGGTTATTTTGATCCTGAAGCTATTGATCCTAAATTTAAAAATGTGGATGGTGCTGCTGGGACAGTAGATATTGAATACAATCTTGTAGAAAAAGGTTCTAGCCAAATTGAACTTCAAGGTGGTTATGGTGGAGGTGGTTTCATTGGAACACTTGGACTTTCGTTCAATAACTTCTCGGCAAGAAACATTATGAACAAATCGGCTTATAAACCGCTTCCTATGGGAGACGGTCAAAAAGTATCTTTACGTTTACAAGGAAGTACGTATTTCCAAACGTATAGTGTTTCGTTCTCTGAGCCTTGGTTTGGACAAAAAAAACCAGTACAATTTAGTACATCTATATCATATAGTAAGCAGTTCTTAAACAACTTCGTAACTTTTGATGTAGATAAATCTAAAAGTTTCAACATCTTGACTCTATCTGTAGGTCTTGCAAAACGTTTGACTGTTCCTGATGACTTTTTTGTATTATCGCAATCCATCAGTTACCAACATTATGACTTGAACAACTACAACACAGGATTGTTTACATTTGGAGATGGAACCTCAAGAAACTTTGCTTACACTGTAGGACTTTCAAGAAGCAACAAAGGGGTGAATCCGATTTTCCCAACTTATGGTTCTGAATTTAGTTTATCTGCCAAAATTACTCCTCCATATTCATTATTTAACAAAGTTGATTATGATGCCTTAGGCGAGCAAGATGCATACAAAAGAAGAGCTACAGAAGACACAAGAGACACTAATGGGAATATAACTATACCAAAAGGATCTTATTTAGATGCAGCTGGGAATGTTACAACTGCAGATGAAGCTGCAGTAGATCAAGGGAAAATTGATCAGAAAAAATTCAACTGGTTAGAATATTATAAAATTAAATTCAAAGCCGATTGGTATACCAAAGTTTATGGTAAATTTGTTTTAAGAACATTAACTGAGTTTGGATTCCTTGGCGCATACGACCAATCAAGAGGTCTAGTTCCATTTGAAAGATTTTATGTTGGTGGAGATGGAATGCAAAATTATTCTATGGATGGTAGAGAAACTGTTGGTTTAAGAGGTTACAAAAATAACTCATTGACACCTGTTAATGCATTAGGACAACAACTTGGTGCTACAGTGTACAATAAATTCTCTATGGAATTGCGTTATCCTATAACATTAAAAGCAGCTGCATCAATTTATGCATTAGCTTTTTTAGAAGCAGGTAACTCTTATGCAAATTTCAAAACCTACAATCCGTTTGATATTAAGCGTTCAGCTGGATTTGGTTTAAGAGTATTTATGCCAGCATTTGGATTATTAGGAATTGATTTCGCACATGGATTTGATCCAACAGGAGATAACCTAGAATCAATCCATTTCATTATTGGACAACAATTCTAAAAAATTGCTCTCTGATTTTCTAATACTTTAAAGTTATGAGGAAACATTTTTTATTTCTATTTTTAGCTACAATTGGTATCAATAGTCTTCATTCGCAAACTCGAGGAAACCGGGTAGGTTATATTGATATGGAATACATTTTACAAAATGTAGCCAGTTACAATGAATCTAATTCGCTGTTAGAAGAAAAAGCTGAAAAATGGAAACAAGAAATAGAAACAAAAAAACTAGAGATCAACAAAGTCAAAGAAGCACTAACGGCAGAAAAACCACTTCTAACAAAAGCCTTGATTGAAGAACGCGAAACTGAAATTACTTTTCTTGAAAATGAATTATTAGATTTGCAGCAGAAAAGGTTTGGACCAAATGGTTTATTAATGAGTCAGAAATCATTGTTAGCAAAGCCAATCCAGGACCAGGTTTTTACAGCAGTTCAGGACATTGCCGAAGCAAAAAAATATGATTTCATTTTTGACAAATCATCTGATTTAACAATGATTTTTGCTGACAAACGATTTGATATTAGTGATCAGGTATTAAGAATAATCAATCGTACGGAGAAAAGAGAACAGCTAAGCAAAAAAGAATTAGCCGCTGAGCAGGAAAAAGAAGACAAAGAAAATGCAATTGATAGCAATCCAAATCTTGCCGAAAGACAAAAAGTGCTGGACGAAAGAAAAGCAGCAAGAGATAAAATATTAGCCGATAGAAAATTGGCACAAGAACAAAAGAAAAAAGATTACGAGGATAGAAGACAAAAAATTCTGGATGACAGAGCTGCTAAAAAAAATGGCACGGTTTCTGAAACAGCTAAAACAGAGGTTCAAAAAGTTGCAACAGATGACACTCCAACCGAAGCTGAATTAGCAAAACAGAAAGCAATTGATGCAAAAGCAAAAGCGCAAGAAGACAGAAACAAAATTATTGAAGACCGCAAGAAAGCATTAGAAGAAAGAAGACAAAAAATTCTGGATGACAAGGCTGCTGCACAAAAAAAAGAGCCAGTTTCTGAAACAGCTAAGAAAACGGAGAGTACAAATACAACTAAAGCAGAAGTTTCAAAAGTTGTAAATGAAAATACTCAAACCGAAGCTGAACTAGCCAAACAAAAAGCTGCTGATGCAATAACAAAAACGCAAGAAGACAGAAACAAAATTATTGAAGACCGTAAAAAAGCATTAGAAGAAAGAAGATTAAAAATTATTCAACAACGAGACTCTATCAAAAATGCTAGAGAAGTAAAACTTAAAACAATAAATTAATTACTTAATATTTTAAAACCAATGAAACAAATTAAAACTTTATTAATTGCCGCTCTATTCGCCTTTGGAGCAAATCAAACTATCAGTGCTCAAGCAAAGACTGCACATGTAGATGTAAGTGAAATAATGGGGAAAATGCCAGCTATGTTAGATGCTCAAAATCAATTAGAAAAATTAAGCACTACATACGACGCAGATTACAAAAAAATGATCGAAGAGTATCAGGCAAAATTGAAAAAATACGAAGCTGAAACTACTACAGTAACTGATGCTGTTAACACTGAACGTGCTAAAGAAGTTCAAGACATGCAAAAAAGAATTACTGACTTTAGAGATAATGCTCAGAAAGAATTACAACAAAAAGAATCTGATATCGTAAAACCATTAATGGAAAAAGTAAGAGCTTCTATCCAAAAAGTTGGAAAAGCTAAAGGATTCCAATACGTTTTAGATGGTTCTACTCTTTTGTTAGCTGATGGTCCAAACATTACTGCTGACGTTAAAAAAGATTTAGGATTCTAATATTCCAAAGCAAAAAAAATTAAAAACCGCTCGTTTTTCTACACAGAATTGAGCGGTTTTTTTATGTTTTATTTTTAGGAAAATTAATTCATACCGCTTAAATTTGTTTCAATGGATAACAAACAACCCATAGGTGTTTTTGACTCTGGTATAGGAGGAACTTCGATCTGGAAAGAGATTCATAATCTTTTACCTAACGAAAAAACCATTTATTTAGCAGACAGTAAAAATGCACCTTATGGTGAAAAATCCAAAGAAGAAATCATTCAGTTGAGCATGAAAAATACCGATTTTCTGCTTAACATGAATTGCAAACTAATTGTTGTGGCTTGCAATACTGCTACAACAAATGCTATTAGAGAATTAAGAGCTCATTATAGCGTTCCTTTCATTGGTATTGAACCCGCTATAAAACCAGCTGCAATACATTCGAGAACACAAGTTATAGGTATCCTTGCTACCAAAGGAACTCTAAACAGCGAGTTATTTAATAAAACTACTGAAATGTTCCATCATACTAAAATAATTGAGCAAATAGGCTACGGACTAGTTGAATTGATAGAAAATGGACAAATGGAATCTCCAGAGATGACTCAGTTACTTCACTCCTATCTCAATCCTATGATTGAAGCCAATATTGATTTCCTTGTACTGGGCTGCAGTCATTATCCGTATCTCATCCCTCAAATAAGAAAAATTATCCCCGATCATATTCATATCATTGATTCTGGTTTGGCCGTGGCAAGACAAACACAAAACCTGTTAAAAGAAATCGGCTTTAATCAAGATAACAACAACAAGCCCATTTTTTATACTAATACTAATCCTAAAGTTTTACAAACTATTTTAGGCAGTACGTATAATGTACAAGAAAAAGATTTTTAGATTAATCAATTTTTCTCTTTACAAACCAAATTCCGTCTAAAGACAAATTAACCGACAACTTATGGTAATTTTCTTTGATTAATCCATTACTTATTCTACCTCTTTGCCCATACGAATAGGAAATATTAAGGGTTGAAAAAGTGCTTTCAATGGGTAAAGAAACTCCAATAGAAATAGCCTTATTAGTAATTCTTTTGTTATCTATTTCCAGAAAACCAGTATCATAATTCAATCCAGTTGAAAATTGTACCCGATCAAAGTAGCTTCTTAAGTTTTTGCCTTTTCGATAGGAAAAACCCATTTTAAACTTATCCTGATTTAAATAACTTCCATACAAATCAGCTTGTTTTGAATTTTCCCATAAAGATCTTTCATAATCCATACTCAGGCTCAAATTATTCTTAAATTGTTTGTTCAGTCCAACCGAAAATTCAAATGGCAAGTAATAATCATCAGTATCCGAATGCACATCAGATTCTATTGTATTTGAAGCTTCTAAATTGGCATTGTATGTAACTACCGATTGGACTTTCGTAGCATTAATTCTGGTTGGCGATTTTAAATTGGCTCCAATTGTAAAAGTAGAATCTATAGCATATTGTCCTCCTAGATTCAAACGAACTCCATTATAAGATGACTCTTTATCAATAGTAGTTACCGAGTTAGAAATTACATATTCCCTGGAATCTTTTGTATTTCCAAAAAGCACCGAAGTAGACAAACCTAATGCTAATTTCTTTCCAAATCGATGACCGTATGAAATATCAAAATTATTCAAACCTCCAGTTCCTGTTGCACTCAATGTATATTCTTCATTACTGTCCTGAATAGGCAACTTATAATCGGAAATTTTAAAACCAGCACTGGAATACGGTTTTAACGCCAAACTAACAGCTGATTTTGCAGTCACTGGAAAAGCAAAAGCAATATGCGAAAATTGCACATTATTGCGATTTTCTTTTCGGGAAACATCCTGATATGAAGTTTGAATTACGTTTCCACCTACATCAAACATAAAATGATTTTTATACATAAATCCTAAAGAAGCCGGATTCAAACTATTGATAAATCGGGTTGAAGGCAAAGCCACTCCCGAAGATCCTATAGCCGGAATGGAACCAAAATCAGACTCATATAAACTTCCTAAACCATAAATAGAATAAGGAGAACTCGACAAACTTTGCGCATAAGAACTAAAAGAAACAAAAATCAAGAAGCTTATTATTGCGATTGTATTTTTCATCTAATAAGAGATATAATATATTTTCAATTTAACTTTGTTTCCTGTGTTTTTTTGGTTCCCCAAAACCAAACGATTGACTCCTTTAGAAATATTAGGAATGGTAAGAATCAAAGCCGACTTTGAATCGGTTTTTTTAACCATTTCATTTTGCATGAAAGTACCCAGTGGAATTGTATAGCCAATATTTTCATCAAATTCATCCTGAGCCTTATTGAGCACAGCATAAATTGGGCTGCCAGTTGCTGAATTAAGTGTACCTGACAATCTGTTTAACTGATCGGCAACGTAAACATTAAGTGAATCAGCAAGTGGATAACTTTTAGAATAAGTATTATTTACTGGTCGAATGAGCAATTGTGCATCTACAATAGCTCCTTTTTCAGTAATATACTTGAGTTCTTTAATACTTGGAAAATCAATTCTACAAGCCAGCCCTGTACCAGATTGAATAAAGGATTTGTTTTCGGTTAGGTTACTCGACAAACGTTCGGTAGTTCCAGGCAAATCTTTGATAATTGTTCCTGTTCTGTCCAGAGAAATTCTGTTAAATTGTTTTGAAACATCATCAATGCTAAACTCTTTTAAAATTGAAGTTTTAGAATCAGTTACTTTTTTCGAATAGTACAATTGAAGTAAACTTGTAGTTCCAAAACCCAAAACTGCAGATGTATTAGCCGAAGTCGATTTAATAACCAAGCCTTTAAAATATTCTATAAATTCATCAGTGGTAACAATCTCACGCTTTTTTAATTTTTGAAAAAGAGCATCACCAAAAACGTTATCCATTTTTACAAAAACAGAATCCTGTCTAAGCGGTTTTGGAATAAAAGAAGCCGAACCTAAACTCACTGCATCATAATTCAAATTAGAATTGTTATAGAAATTATCGTCTTCTGAATTTGGTTTTACTTTTTGTAATAATCTATGAATACTGATGGACTGCACTTTTGTAGTGTCGCCATAGTAATATTTATCGGGTAATAAAACCATTCTGATAGAATCAAAAACATAGTTTGCACCTTCGGTATCAGAACTGGTGGTTTGTAAATTATAACTAGAAGAAGAAAGCTGTAAATAACTATCCGAACTTACTTTTCCAAAAATAGGATCATCATAATTTCCTAAAAGAATACGACTTTGTCCCGAAGTAACTAAGGAATCAAAGTTAATTGTCGAAACTTCAACAGTAGCTGTATCAATTAATATAACCTTATTATTCACAGATAAATTATCTGAACCCACTACAAATTCTCCCGCATCTACATCAGAATCGCACGAAGTCAGTATAATCCCGAAAAACAACACTATAAATAATCTACACATAAAAAATTTTTGAACAAATATAGCAGAGCGGTATCTACAAAGCCTAACAACATATACAACCACGGATTTTGCATCTATAAAAAGGCATTTTCAATCTACATAATCAATCTGGAGAGGAATAATTCATTCGACGGAACAAAAATCCAATTTGTCTATGAAAAAGAGGCGTCTATATATCTTCTTTTTTTAAAATAGATAATGAGTATACTTTTGGTGCAATAAAAAAATAAATGCAATTAAAATATTTTACAACTCTAATTTTTATGATTTCAATTCTAAAAATAACTGCACAAAGTGGCTATTCGTTAGAACTGAATGTAAAAACCATTCCTATGGAAGAAATAACAAAAAATGAAACGGGAATTGGATTTTCATTTTACAAGAATTTAGATTCGAAAAACAAAATAACAAACACAATCAGCTATAAAAACAGTGGTTTGAAATTTAATCTGGATAATTATTATTCGGCTGAAAATAAAAACAATTACAATCGTATTGAAAACAATCTGGATTTCCAGCATCAATTGAATGAGAAACTGACTCTGGATTTCGAATTTAAAACTGTTGCCGGCTTTGAAAATAGTTTAGGATTCACCGATGTGGATTTCTTTGGCGGAGCTGGAATTCATTATTCTTATTCGAAAAAAAGCAACATTTATTTAGGTGTAAAAAGAACCACATTATTTGGTAAAGCCGAAGTGATTCCTGCTATTGCTTTGAACAGCAAATTGAATGCTAAAACAGATTTAACATTAGGATTTCCGTATTCGAAAATTCAGTATTCCAATAACGAACGTAATATTTTCAGTTTGACAAATACTTTTGATGGTGAATATTACCAACTTGATCAAACAAAAACAATCAGTGCTAATTGGAGTGCTTCAAGAATGAGTTTTTCTCAAATGACAACCGCTTTAGAATATGAAAGAAATTTAGATGGCAACTGGTTTATGAGTTTTCAGGGAGGTTATCAGTTCAACAAAAAATACACATTAACAGACAATAGAGGAACAACAAAATTTAATTTCGACGCTAATGATGGATATCTCTTTAACATTGGCATAAAATACAAACCGTAACAAATAAACTAAATTATGACTATTTTAAAAGGAAGAACACTAATTACCATGTTATTAATGGGACTGGTATTTGTAAGTTGCAGCAATGATGACGATGAAGAATTGTTAGGTAACTGGATTAAAAAATCTTCATTTGATGGCCCTGCAAGATCAAGTGCAACAAGTTTCGTAATTGGTTCTTATGCTTATGTTGCCACAGGATATACTGGAGACGAATATTTAAAAGACCTTTGGGTATACAATTCTGATGGCGATTATTGGGAACAAAAAGCCGATTTTACTGGAACTGCAAGAAGTTCAGCTTCTGGATTTGAATTGGACGGAAAAGGATACGTAGGTCTTGGTTATGATGGAACAAACAAACTAAAAGATTTCCACCAATACAATCCTAGCACAAACACCTGGACTCAAAAAGCTGATTTTGCCGGAAGTGCTCGTTATTCGGCAGTAGGTTTTCAGGTAGGTGGAAAAGCTTATTTTGGAACAGGATATGACAATAACTTTCTAAAAGATTTCTATCAATATAATGCCAATTCAGACACCTGGACACAGGTAAACGGATTTAGCGGAAATAAAAGACGAAATGCTTCGGTCTTTGTTATTGATAACAAAGCTTATTTAGTAGCAGGTATTAACAATGGAGCGTATCAAGTTGATTTTTGGATGTTTGATCCAAGTACAGATACCTGGACTAAAAAACGTGACATTGACCAAGACAAAGACGATGATGAATCTTACAACGATGATTATGTAATTGTACGCTCGAATGCGTCAGCATTTTCTATGAATGGATTAGGATATTTAGCTTGTGGAGAAAGTTCAAAAACTATTTGGGAATACAATCCATCCACTGATGTTTGGCAAGAAAAAACAGCCTTAGAAGGTTCTGGAAGAACGGATGCTATTGGTTTCTCAATTAACGAAAGAGGATTTGTATTATTAGGCAGATCGGGATCTTCCTATTATGATGATGTATGGGAATTTAAACCACAAGACGAACAAAATGACAACGATAACTAATACCAACACTAAATTCTTCTGGACTCAGCTCCAGAAGAATTTTTTATTCAACGCAGCCAAAAAAGTAATGCTGTTGGGGTTTTTAATGCTGATTTTTGCTTGCAGTAAAAAAGAAAAATTAAACTTAGAATCCATAAAAACCTCTACAGGCTGGGGATATGTAATTAAAAATAATGACAGAATCATTATCAAGCAATCCATAATTCCTGTGATTCCAAGCCAAAAATCATTTGAAACCGAACAACAAGCATTAAAAGTAGGCAACTTAGTCTTGCAAAAATTGAAAGACAAAACATCGCCTACAATTACAAAAAAAGATTTAATTTTATTGTCAATTAAAACCTAAATGGACTTAGAGGGAATTACAAATAACAATTCAAACAAAATACTGATACACAGTATCATTTGGTGCTTTTTAATAATTGCCTCCTTATTGCCATTTTATCAAAATTTTGCCAGCATTGATGCCGAATTTTACATGCAATGGTCCAGCGGAATTTTACTATTCTATGCTAACTATTTCTATTTTGTTCCGCGCTTGCTTTTGCAAAAAAAATACGTGACTTATTTAGGGATTATTTTGAGTCTGGTTGCTTTTTTTAGCTTCATTAAAATCTATTATTTCAGTCCTGATTTTCAACATTTCCCACATCCGAAACTTTATGATGCATCGGGAAAAGAATTCATTCCTGAGAAACGATTTCTAAAAAAACCACCACCCGTTTTTAAATTTTTCCCATCGCTTTTTTATTTGTTTATCATCACGATAAGTACGGTTATCAAAACGCTTTCTGAATTTTATATCAACCAACAAAACAAATTAATTTCTGAAACACGTAAAACAACAACGGAATTAAACTATTTGCGAAAGCAAACCAATCCGCATTTTTTATTCAACGCTTTAAATAGCATTTATTCGTTGGCTTATAAAAAATCAGATTTAGTTCCAGATGCCATTGTAACCTTATCAGAAATGATGCGCTACATGCTCTATGAAACTGACAATAAAGCAGTATCTTTAGAAAAGGAAATCAACTATATTAAGAATTATATCGAATTACAAAAATTACGATTAAACAATATAGAGAACATTTTCATCAACATTCATGGCGAAACAAGAAACAAATCCATTGAACCGCTGTTACTGATTTCGTTTATCGAAAATGCCTTTAAATATGGAACCGATTATAAAGGAACTACCTTTGTAAAAATTAAGATTAGTATAGAAAATAATATCTTAGATTTTTGGATCGAAAATAGGATTGAAAACCAAATAAAAGACCCTAACAATTCTGGAATTGGTTTAACCAATATTAAAAACCGACTCCATATTTTATATCCAAATGCGCATCAATTAACCATTACGCAAACGGATAATAAATACAGTGTTCATTTGAATTTAAGACTAGAACCATTGGAAAACGAAACAAAATGAAGTGTGTAATTATAGATGACGAACCTTTAGCGGTTGATTTAATCAAAGAATTTGTTAGCAAAGTAGAAAGTCTTGAACTCATCAACACCTTCAACAATGCTATTGATGCCATTGCTGTAATTAACAATTCTAATGTTGATTTAATTTTTCTGGACATCGAAATGCCTCACTTTTCAGGGATTGATTTTCTAAATGCAATCGATAAAAAACCATTAATAATTTTCACCACGGCTTATTCGGACTATGCTGTAGAAGGATTTAATCTGGGTGCTGTTGATTATTTGGTAAAACCAATTCCCTTCCATCGTTTCTTAAAATCGGTAATGAGAGCACAGCAATTGTTTCAATCTCAAAACACCATTTCACCTGTTTCTCCTAAAATAGTTGCACCAGAAATGGAGCCCGATTTTATGTTTGTGCGTTCGGAATACGAAAATGTAAAAATTAACTTTTCGGATATTTTATTCATCGAAGGGTTGAAAGATTATGTCAAAATTTACACTAGCGACAATAAATTCACATTGACATTAATCAGCTTAATTAAATTAGAAAACACACTTTCTTCTAAAGGTTTTTCCCGAATTCACCGCTCTTATATTATCAATATAAAATATGTGAAATCCATCCAGAAAAATAAAGTATTAATTTCAGATAAGCGTATTCCCATTAGTGAAAGCTATAAAAATGCTTTCTTTGAAAGAATCAATTTATAGTTTTTTTTATCCCAAACAGAAAATCCCAAATTACAATTTATACAAATTAGATTGGAATTTGGAATTTCAAATATTGGTTTTTATAAATTGTAAATTATTCCTTGAACCAACTAGAATACATGAGATAATTATTGGCAATTCGCTCAATTTCTCCAGCAAAATCAGATTGGTTTAAATCCTTAACTTTTTTAGCAGGAACACCAGCCCAGATTGATCCTGAAGTGACCACAGTATTTTGTGTAATCACCGCTCCTGCTGCAATAATTGAATTGCTTTCTACTGTACAATTGTCCATTACAATAGCGCCCATTCCTATCAAAACATTGTCATGTATTACACAACCATGAACAATAGCATTGTGTCCAATGGAAACATTATTCCCTATAATTGTTGGATATTTTTGGTACGTACAATGAATAACTGCGCCGTCCTGAATATTGACTTTATTACCAATTTTTATAGCATTCACATCACCTCTAATTACCGCATTAAACCACACGCTACAAGAAGTTCCTAAAGTAACATCGCCTACAATGGTAGCATTTTCAGCTACATAACAATCTTCAGGAATTGAAGGAGATTTTCCGTTAACCGATTTTATCAACATAATTTTAAATCACTAATTAATTGCAGGACAGTTACATTCGTATTTCTCACGACGGCAGAAAAGATTCAAACCTAATGTAATTTGGTGAAAACCACCAGTTCCAAACTTTACATCACCTCCTAAATGAGAATAAGTGTATGCAAACATTGCATTTTTAAAGTTTACACCAACTATTGGAGAAAGCGATTGGTATCTTTGTTTTGAAGTTCCGTTTCCAGTATTGAATTCGGCACCATCAAAACTACTTCTATAAGACAAACCGCCCCATAAAGTACCAAAATCTAAATTTTTATAGGCTTTCAAATTCAGGTCGATTGCTTTTTCAGTAGTTCGTTCCGCGTATTGAAACAACACCGAAGGTTCCCATAAAATTCGGTCTTTATCTCCAAAAATATATCCCGAACTCAAAATATATTTTCTCAAATTATCGCTTTCGTATCCTGAGTAGATTTCACGTCTGGTCTCAATTGCGTTCTTAACTGTACCGTGAACATAAAAATCCAGATAATTATAAGACATCCCAAAATCGACATTAAAATAGGAATCTTTCTGAACGATAGTTCCGTTAACCGTTGGGTCAAAATCACCTGATTGCAGAAAAGAAGTCTCATCTAAATTACTCTGAATTAAACCTCCACTAATACCAAAAGACAATTGATTCAAATCAATTTCATCTCTGGAAAACATCAAATGATAGGCATAAGTCAGCTTCACTCCTTTTTGAGAATGATAGCCATTTTTATCATTAAAAAGTATGATTCCACCACCCGCTTTTTCACCAATTCTTCCATTAAGGCTCAAGGTTTGAAGCGCAGGAGCATCTTCCTGATCAAACCATTGTTTTCGGGCGGTTAATCTTAGTTTGGTACAATTAGAAGCTCCAGCCATTGAGGGATGCAGCAAATAATAATTATCAGAAAGATAATCTGAATATACAGGAATTCCTTCCTGAGAATAGGACCACAAACCAATAAAAAAACAGATGACAAAGTATCTAATGTTGGTATACATTTAAAAAAATATTAATCAAGATGAACTGAAAAAATGAAAGAAACTTTGTCTAAAAACTAAAGTTAAGTTAATTTATTCATTAATAATTCAAATATAGTTATTCATAGAAAATAACTTTAGTAAATTTGTAAAAATTTACTAAAGTTATGACAAAAATAACCGTTAAAGAAACACAAAACCCTACTATATTAAAATTTGAATTTGAGGAATTTATCACCAAAAACGAAAGTTTTGAGTTTAAAAATATAGATGAAGCCAAATCTTCTCCACTTGCACAACAATTATTTTATTTACCATTCGTAAAAACAGTATATATCTCAGGTAATTTTATTGCTATCGAAAGATTTAGCATTGTGGAATGGGACGATGTAAAAGAAGCTGTTGCTGAACAAATTGAAAACTTTGTAAACAAAGGCGGAACCATCATAGAAATTGATGAGAACAAACCTAAAAAACAACCGATTACGGTTTATGGAGAAACAACTCCTAACCCATCGGCTTTAAAATTTGTTGTGAGCAGAATGCTAACTAAAAATGCGGTTGAGTACAAAAATATTGACCAAACTGGTTCTTCTCCATTAGCAAAAGAATTGTTTAAATTCCCTTATGTAAAAGAAATTTTCATTGACGAAAACTATATTTCGGTAACAAAATACGAATTAAACAGTTGGGACGAAATCACACTGGAACTAAGAACTTTTATCAAACAATACATTGAAAATGGTGGAATTGTTCTTGACGACAGCGTAGTAATCAATGCCGAAAAACAAGAGCAAATTAAAACAGAAGAGTTCGATAAGCTGGATGTTACTTCGCAACAAATCATCAATATCTTAGAAGAATATGTGAAACCAGCAGTTGCTGCCGATGGTGGAAATATTGCTTTTGAATCTTATGATGAAGAAAGCAAAATTGTAAAAGTGATTCTTCAGGGTGCTTGTAGCGGTTGTCCATCTTCTACTTTTACTTTAAAATCAGGAATCGAAAACATGTTGAAAAGCATGCTTAACGATGAAAAAATTCAGGTAGAAGCGATCAATGCTTAAAACAAAGACTACTTAAAAACAAGAAAGCGTTTCAATTGAAACGCTTTCTTGTTTTTATAAACTTCTTAAACAGTTTAATTTAAAATGCTATTTTTTTTCAAACCATTAAAAACATTTATCTTCATTAAGCCTAAATTCTCTTAATATCTTAATGGTATAAAATATTTAAAAGGTAAATTCAAAATAGTTTTATTATTTTTTTGAAGTTGTTATCATAAAATCCTTCAAATAATAAGGTTCAAAATAAGCCACATCTACATAATCTTCTTTTAAGTATTTTTGATAACTCAGAGCACTCATTTGGTTTGCCGAAGGGTATTTTATACCTTCTAAAAAAACAAAATTTGATTTGGTTAATATTTCTTTACATTTATCAGCACAATCACCTACAAAATATAAGGTTTCATTGTATTCCTGAAAAGAATCTTCTGTTATAACTTCTGCAAGAATGTTTCTTTGAGATTCTAAATCGCTAGAAAAAACAGCGCTATACACTTCCATTCTTCTGGCATCCAACATTGGAATAATTAAACCATTTTCAATAGTTGCCTGAGCTGCTAAAGATTGTAAAGTATCAACAGCTATCAACGGAATTCCAAGTGCAAAACACAATCCTTTTGCCGCTGAAACCCCTATCCTAAGTCCTGTATAAGAACCCGGCCCCTGACTCACAGCAATTGCAACTAAATCTTTAAAAGTAATTCCAGCTGCCGCAATACTTTCTTCAATAAATACATGCAAACGTTCGGCATGAGAATAACCTTCTTCGGCAATTTCATTACAAACAATAGTTTCGCCATCTTTAGCAATCGAGATGGAACAATTTTTTGTAGCCGTTTCTATATTAAGTATATAATTCAATGGTATTTTCTTTTTGCAAAGGTCTAAAAAAAATTAATGGATTACTCTAAAGTCCAACGCTTATTTCTTAGCCGTTTCGGATTTCACCATTACTTTATCTCCTGAGTTCAATTCCTTACTCACAATTGTATAAGGTCCCGTAATTACATTGTCGCCATTTTTAAGACCACTTATAATTTCAATATTGGTATCGTCCTGAATTCCTGTTTTTACAATTTTAATTTTGGCTTTGTCTCCAACTTTTATAAAAACACATTCAAATTTCTTATCTTTTTTAGGTGCTTCCTTTTTCTCTTCTTTTTCATCTGGAATTTTCTTATCCACAATAGAAACTGCCGTAGTATCTGATTTTACAACAACAGAACTAATAGGCACTGCCAAAACGTTCTTCTTCGTTTTAGTAATAATATCTACAGTAGCTGTCATTCCTGGTCTAAATGGCGAATAGGTTTCTGGTTTTCCTTCTAATAAATCCTGATAGGATTCTTTTTGAATGCGAACTTTAACCTTAAAATTAGTTACCTGATCAGCCGTTAAAGTAGAACTTGCCGAATTAGAAATACTCGTTACAACACCTTTGAATTGTTTTTTCAAATAAGCATCAACTTCCACATTAGCCAAATCACCTACCTTAATTTTTACAATATCATTTTCGTTTACATCTACTTCAACTTCCATGTTGTTCAGGTTAGCAACTCTTAAAAGTTCCGTTCCTGCCATTTGTTGCGTTCCTAAAACACGTTCGCCCAACTCTACATTCAATACCGAAATAGTACCATCAGCCGGGGCATAAATAGTTGTACGTCCCAAGTTGTCTTTTGCTTCATTAACTGATGCCGAAGCACTCTGAACATTGTAATAAGACGATTGTCTGGTTGCTTTTGCTACTTCAAAAGAAGCGATTGATTTATCCCAGTCTGATCTTGAAATCACTCCTTTTTCATATAAGGTTTTGTTTCTTTCATAATTAGCTTTCGCTTCTTTAAAACTAGCTTCAGATTGTGTTAGACCTGCTTTGGTTCCAGACAAATTAGAAACTGAACGATTGTAACTTGAGGTATATAAATCAGGATTTATTTTTACCAATAAATCGCCTTTTTTAACCACCTGACCTTCTTTTACATTCAATAAAATAATTTCTCCCGAAACTTCTGGGGCTATTTTAACTTCAATTTCTGGCTGGATTTTTCCGGTTGCCGAAACCGTTTCCACAATGGTCATAGGAATTACTTTTGCAATTTCTACCTCTTTACCGTCTTCTTTATTTCCAAAAATGCCTTTTTTTCCGAAGTATAACAGCGAACCAATAACAACTACAAAAACAGCTAAAAGGATATAAATATTTTTCTTAGACATAACTTATTTAATTTTTTAGGATTGGAATTCCAAAATAGAATTCTAAAATTTTAGTTTTAAAAATATAATCGTATTTCGTTCTTATCACTTCAGATTGTGCATTTGCTAATAAGGTTTGAGACTGACTCAATTCGAATGCATTCATTAAACCCACTTCAAATTTGTCTTTAGCATAATCATACGATTGGGATCTGGAATCTAAAGCTTCAATCGCCGATTCATAAGATTTCAAAGCTCCTTTAGCATCGGTAAATGCTGTGTATACATTACGCTCTAAATCCAATTCCTGTTGTTCTAAAGCAATTTTAGATTTTTCTAAACTTACTTTATTTCGCTCCACATTATTTCGAACAGAAAACCCATTAAAAACAGGAACACTCAACTGGATTCCAAATGACTGACCTTTATTATCACTAAACTGATTAAAAAAAGCATCTGGTCTTCCAATAATAGAAGAGAAATTGGGTTTTAATACATTTTGGTTTGTGCCTTCAACATAACCAACAATTGATGTTGGGTTTGCTAAATTTGGTTCTGCTCCTACAATTCTATCAGAATAAGCAACACGACTATTAAAATTATAGAAACCTCTCAAAGTAGGCTGATAAGCAGCTCTGGCAATAGCCACATTTTTTTCAGCAATTTCAAGATTAGTCTGAGCAATTTTTAATTCTACTCGTTCTTGTTTTGCTTTATCATAAATAGAAGTTGGTGTTTGAGACAACAACGTTTGTTCCATCTCGATTTCGTTAGAATCATCTACATCAAAATTATCAAAACTATCCAATTGCAACAATTGCGCTAAGCTTAACTTAGAAATCAACAAAGCATTCTCGGCAGTAATTATCTTTTGATTATCGGAAGCAATGGTAGCTTTTACATCTAATAAATCGCCTTTAGGTAAATTCCCAGCGTTGACTAATTCCTGAGTTCGATTCAATTGTTGCTTGTCAATAGCCAATTGTTCATTTTGAACTTTTAAACTTTCTTTGTTAAAAAGCACTTGTAAAAAAGCATTGGCAACATTCAGCGAAATGTCTTCCTGCATTTTTCGCAATTGGTATTTTGCCGCAACAATAGAAAGATTGGTTCTTCTTAAAGTATATACATTTTGCAAACCTTTATAAATATCAATACCAACAGTAGCTCCCGCAGAAGTAAACTGAGTAGTTTGATTTTGTAAAAGTCCGGTAGTAATATCCTGGTTTAAACCAATGTTCCAGGAATGAGAAGCACTAGCCGATACCGTAGGCAAAAAACTACCAAAAGCATCTTTTTTATCAATCGCAGCCGTTTGAGTGTCTAACTCTGATTGTCGAATGGAAATATTGTGATCTAAAGCATACCTTACACACTCTTCTAAAGTCCATTTCCGGGATTGCCCATTGGAATAAAAACCTATCAGTAAGAGGAGTAAACTAAAATATTTTTTTGGGTTCATACCATTCGAATAAAATGAAGTAAAGTTACTACACAAAAATAAGTTTTTCTAGCTAAGAATAATCACATCTGCTAAAAACATTTTACATTCTTAAAACAAAAATAATAAGCAATAAAGCTAGTGCTTTTTTTCAACAACAAATCAAAGCTTTTTCTAAATTTACAGCCTCAAATTAATCGAATGAAAAAAATTGTTTCGCTTCTTGTTACCGCTAGTCTAGTGTCTATTTCGGGCTGTTCTTCTTCCCAAAAACTTAGCACCTTAAAACCTGAACCTGATGATGCGACTCCCATTGTGTACAATAATGTTCCTTCGTTTATTAATTTACCCATAAACATAAAACTAAAAGACATCGAAAACCAAACCAACACTTTATTAAATGGTTTGATTTACGAAGACAATACTATTGAGGACGATGATATTGAAATGAAAATTTGGAAACTCGCACCTATAACAATTAAAAATAACAATTTAGGTTCTGATAAAATCACCACAATACTTCCATTAAAAGCGACAATTAAATATAGAATTGGCACAAAAACCATGGGGGTTTCGCTTTATAATACCAAAGAATTTAACCTTAACGGAATTGTTACACTCCATAGTAATGTAAGTTTAAACAACTGGAAACTAAAAACTCAAACTGAACTGGGTTCTTTAGACTGGAACGAAAGTCCAACAATGACTGTTTTTGGCAAAAATATGCCAGTAACTTATTTGATTAATCCTTCTATCAAATTGTTTAAATCCAAAATAGAAAAAAAGATTGATGCAGCTATAGAAAAATCAATGGATTTTAAACCGAATGTTCTTGCAGCTTTAGAAAAAATCTGCACGCCTTTCCAGATGAATGAAGCCTATGAAAGCTGGCTCCGAATTGTTCCTGTAGAAATTTACTCAACAGCCGCACATTTAAAAAACGATTCTTTTGTTTTACAAATGGGAATGAAATGCAACATGGAAACCATTATAGGACAAACTCCTGAATCTAAATTTGACGCTAATAAAATTGCACTAAAAGCAGTAACTAAAATTCCCAACCAAATTACTGGAAATATTGTTGCTGTTTCTAGTTATCAGGATGCATCCCGAATCATGAAGAAAAATTTTGCTGGAGAAGAATTTAGTTCAGACACCCGAAAAGTAAAAGTGCAAGACGTAAACATTTGGCATAAAAGCGGAAAAATGGTTATTGCCTTAGACATGATTGGCTCCATAAACGGAACTATTTATTTGGCTGGATTACCAAAATACAATGCGGAGAAAAAAGAAATTTATTTTGACGAATTGGATTATGTCCTGGATACCAAAAACAAACTAATGCGCACCGCAAACTGGCTTGCTCAGGGATTAATTTTGAAAAAGATTCAGGCAAGCTGTCGTTATTCTATCAAACCTAACTTAGACGAAGGCAAAAAAACCATGCTAAACTACCTGAATAATTATTCGCCAATGCCAGGTGTTTTTGTCAATGGAAAAATGGATGACATTCAGTTTCAAAAAATTGAACTCAGTCAAAACGCCATTATTGCATTTATAAAAGTAAATGGAGAAATCAACGTTACGGTTGATGGTTTGAAATAATTATTTTGCTTTGGATTTGTTCTTCTTCATTTTATAAATAAAGTATCCAATTATAGCCACCAGCAAATAAGGAATAACCATCAAATAGACAATTCCGTCATTGACTGCCTGTGCTTTTGCCGTATTAGCATCGCCACCTAAAGCAGCTCTACACATTGCACACTGGGCATAAGAAGAAATTCCAAAAAAGAAAAAACAAATCCCAAAAAACAAATTTTGGAATTTGGCATTTGGTATTTGAGATTTTTTACGACTTCCCACTTCTAACTTCTGACTTCTGACTTTAGTATACATAGTAAGGAGAAATCATTAAGTACACAATAACACCAGTAATAGCAACATACAACCAAATAGGAAAAGTAATTCTGGCTATTTTTTTATGCTTATCGAACACTTCCGCTAAAGCACGAACATAAGTAATCAATACTAATGGGATGATAATTACGGAAAGAACAATATGAGTAATCAATATAAAGTAATACACATATTTAATAATTCCTTCTCCACCAAATTTAGTAGAATCGGAAGTCATGTGATAGGCAACATACATTGCTAAAAAGGCAACAGAACACGCTATAGCCGTTTTCATCAAATATTCATGCACTTTTACATTCCCATTTTTTATAGCTCTTACAGCCAGAATTAATACAATTGCTGTAATTCCGTTTATTGTAGCATAAATAGGAGGCAAAAAAGAAAGCGGCTCAACATCATAGCCTAATTTTCTCAAATTGACACCAAAAAGAAGTGCCACGACTAATGGAATTACTATAGATAAAGTTACAATCCACTTATTATATTTAGTTTCTAAATTCTGATTTCCCATGATTATTCTGCTAATAAAATACTAATATCCTGTTGAATATCTCTAACACCTGATTTTTCTAATCCATCATAATATAAGATTGGATTACCAAATTCATCTTTTCTACAACGAATATCTCCGTTTTTATCAATCAAAGCAAACATTCCAGAATGTTCAAATCCGCCATTTACTTTACTATTTTCTCCAGCATAAAGATTAAAACCTTTGTTAGCCAAATCAAATATCGTTTGCCTGTCACCCGTTAGAAAATTCCAATTGGATGATTTCACTCCTAATAATTCAGCATGTTCTTTCAATACTTCTGGTGTATCGTGTTTTGGATCAATTGTTATAGTAACAATTCCGAAATTAGGATTTCCAAAGAATTTCTTTTCCAGAACCAACATACTTTGATTCATTTTTGGACAAATAGACGGGCAAGTTGTGAAGAAGAATTCCAACACATATACTTTCCCTTTATAGGAATCATTATTGATTGTTTTGTTGTCCTGGTTTGTCAATTCGAATTTTGGAGCAGGTCCAATTTTCACTAAACCACCTTCAGCATCAGAAGTTGAAGAAACCTTATCCAAACGATCGGCTTTTACAACATCACTATTTTGAATACGGGAAACTATTTTTGGAACTGCATAAATTCCGAAAATTAAAATTATAAACGAAATCCCGATGTATGACTTATTTTTAAACATAGAAATAGTATTTACAGTTGTTTTGTAGCGTTGTGATTTTTCTTAAGAGCCGCACGATATTCGTAAAGAATAATCTTAAAATCATCTAACATTTCATTACTCAATTCAGATGGATGAAAAGTATTGTAACCTTCTTTATATTCTTTTTCTTCATTTCGACCTCTCAAATTTCTCTCCTTATCAATAATATAAACATTAGGAGTTCCAGCATTAGCATCTAACTTACCTACTAGTTTTAATTGGTTATAATAGGTTTGAATTTCTTCTGGAGAAGCAAAAACAAAATGCCATTGAGAAACATCTGTAAAATCATCAAAAGCATCCAGAATGTTCTTCACATCTTTTTGGGTACCTAACGGACAAACCATTACAAATTGCAAATCTTTAAAGCCGTGGTATCTTTGATAGATTTTTTCATTCAGGTTAAACAAGTTTCCTCTATTTTTTAAAATATCAGTTCCTGAAAATCCTAAGATGGTAATTTTATTATTTAAAGTTACTTTCTCCCCTCTCAACGATTCCCAATTTCCTAAATCGGCAACCTTAGGCGTAATAACAGGTAGTTTTGAGAAACTATTGACTCCTGAAGCAAAAAACAGATAAGCAACAATGGGTAAAACGAAGAGTACAAAAAGAACAATATTTTTTTTCATCAGAGAAAATAATTTTAAATGCAAAAATAAAAAAAGGCACGCAATGCGTGCCCTTTTTTTGAATTAATATAGTGTTAAAAATTCCATTTAATAATTGAATCCTTAAAAACCCCATAAATATAATGCCCTTCAGTCAACAGAATGAAAAGTAAGTATAAGACAAGAAAAATAACTGTTGAAACAATAGACCATCTAAGACTTGCTGTTTCACCTTCAAGGTGCATGAAAGCCCAAACAATGTAATATGCCTTAAAGATAGTAAGTGCATAAAAAATCCAGTTTAACAAACTTAAACCAAGAAAATGGCTGAAGTGTAAAGAATCAGGTTTGTAAATACCTAAAATAACCTCTATAATTGTAACTACTGATAAAATTCCGAATACTTTCCAGATTTTAGCTGTATTTGAAGCATGTGCGTGTGCCATAATAAATAATTTTAAAAAATTAAACTAGATAGAAAACTGTAAATACAAATACCCACACTAAATCAACAAAGTGCCAGTACAATCCAACTTTCTCCACCATTTCATAACTTTTTCTTTTCTCGTAAGTCCCAAGCAATACATTAAAGAAGATAATGATATTGATAATAACTCCAGAGAATACGTGGAATCCGTGGAAACCAGTAATAAAGAAGAAGAAATCAGCAAATAATTTATTTCCGTATTCGTTTCTAATTAAATTAGCTCCTTCAACAACTAAAGCTGCCTGAGCTAATCTTTCTTCAGATTCTGCTCTAGAAAGAATTGTTTTTTGTTTTTTATCTGTAATAACTTCAGTTCTAATTAACAAATCAGGATTTGCTTTAAAACCAGCCTGAACTTCAGCTACACTGTATGAAGGCAAAGTTGCTTCTTCCATGAACCAAGTTCCTTGGCTTCTAGATAACTGCTCTCTATCCTCAGGTAAGTGTGCAGCAAAATCAGCAAGAGCAACACGTTTTCCGTCTTTATCAACAAATTGTAATAAACTACCACCTTTTGTTTCAATAGCTCCGTACTCTCCTTTGATGAAGTTTTTCCACTCCCAAGCTTGAGAACCAACGAATATTAAACCACCAATAATGGTTAAAAACATATACACAATTACTTTATTCTTTTTCATTTGGTGACCTGCATCAACAGCCAAAACCATTGTTACAGATGAGAAAATCAAAATAAAAGTCATTAATGCTACATAATACATTGGAGCCGCAACACCATGTAAAAATGGGAAGTGAGTAAACACTTCATCGGCCAATGGCCAAGTTTCAATAAATTTAAATCTAGAAAAACCATAAGCTGCTAGAAATCCAGAGAACGTTAAGGCATCCGATACGATAAAGAACCACATCATCATTTTACCATAACTTGCGTTCATTGGCTCATTTCCGCCTCCCCAAGTTTTTTCTTCACTATTTGCAGTAGTAACTGTCGCTTCCATAAAAGTTATTCGTTAAAAAGTTCCCAAATTTACGTTTTTTTCTTATTTAAAGAAATATAAAAATACAAATAAATAAACCCACAGGAAATCTAGAAAGTGCCAATACATTGCACCTAGTTCTATTCCAAGAGTTTGACTCGAATTGTACTTTTGTTTAAAATGATTATAAATTATAATTAAAAGTGAAATTAAGCCTCCAGCCAAGTGTAATAGATGCATTAAGGTTACAA
>Ga0247814_10000277_pt1 | contig 44233 bp, 30 predicted proteins | sample UWRJL179409R1_FD_179947 | JGI IMG/M metagenome (GOLD analysis project Ga0247814, IMG submission 179947) | Plant litter microbial communities from Arlington Agricultural Research Station in Wisconsin, United States - UWRJ-L179-409R-1 | ecosystem: Environmental > Terrestrial > Plant litter >... | reverse complement strand
ACGCTCCTATGCTCGAGCCTGCAAGGCCGATACCGGCGACCTTGAAGAACTGACGACGGCTGAGATCCATCGTGCACTCCTGATCAGGTGGAACCCGGTACTTGAGCCGGGTTTTATCTGGACAATCACGGTTGCGGCAAACGCGTGCCGACCTTTTCACTGTAGACAATGACCACACGATCTGTGTGAAAACCGACCGTCGGCCGTTTGTCGGCTCTTTCATTGAAGACCACCAAACCCTGTGGGAGCGAGCTTGCTCGCGAAAGCGGTGTGTCATTCAACATCGATGCTGGCTGATCCGACGCCTTCGCGAGCAAGCTCGCTCCCACATGGATCGCGTAAGGCTTAGAATGGCGCCCAGGACCATTCCCGCCTTCACGAGACCGCGCATGACTTTCGATTTTGATCAGCTATTCGACCGCCACAACACTGGCAGCACCAAGTGGAGCCGCTATTCGGCCGACGTCTTGCCGATGTGGGTCGCTGATATGGATTTCGCCGCGCCGCCGGTCATCATCGAGGCTTTGCAACAGCGCCTGCTGCATCCGCTGGTGGGCTACAGCGTGGCGCAGGACAACCTGCGTGAAGCCATCGTCGCTGACCTCTGGGCCAAGTTCGCCTGGAAGGTAAAACCGCAAGAGCTGATCTTCCTGCCGGGCGTCGAGTCCGGTTTCAACATGGCTCTGAAAGCGCTGGTACAGCCGCAGCAGAATGTCGTGGTGCAAGTGCCGAACTACCCGCCACTGCGCCACGCGCCGGGCCACTGGGGTTTGAACAAGGTTGAGCTGGAGTTCCTCGCGCAAGCTGACGGCACTTACCTGACGCCGCTGGACGTGCTGCGTGAATCGCTGAACGGTGGCGGCGCGCTGTTGCTGAGCAACCCGCACAATCCGCTGGGCAAAGTGTTTGGCCGTGAAGAGTTGCAAGCGGTGGCGGATATCTGTGCGGCGCAGGACGCCTGGATCATCTCCGACGAAATCCACGCCGAACTGTGCTTCGACGGTCGCGTACACATTCCGACCGCCTCGTTGAGCCCGGAGATTGCCAAGCGCACGATCACCCTGATGTCGGCGAGCAAGGCCTACAACATCGCCGGCCTGAAGACCTCGTTCATGATCATTCAAGATGCGGCCCTGCGTGAGCGCGTCAACCACGCCCGCTGCGGCATGGTCGACAGCGTCAACCCGCTGGGCATGGAAGCCACGCGCGTGGCTTATAGCGAAGGCGCGCCGTGGCTGGCCGAGTTGAAAACCTATCTGCAGGCCAACCGCGACTGGCTGGTGGAAGCGGTGCGCAGCCGCTTGCCGGGCGTGACCATCAATGTGCCACAGGGCACGTATCTGGCGTGGCTGGATTGCTCGGCGCTGGATCTGGCCGATCCGCAGCAGTTCTTCCTTGAGCAGGGCAAGGTTGGCCTCAGCGCCGGTCTGGACTTCGGCGATCAACACCAGCAGTTCGTGCGCCTGAACTTCGGCTGCCCACGCTCGTTGCTCGAAGAAGGCATCGCCCGCATGGAACGCGCCCTGACACAACGCAACACCTGAGAGCAGCACATCCCCCTGTAGGAGTGAGCCTGCTCGCGATAGCGTCCTAAAATCCAACATCATTGTTGACTGAAATACCGCTATCGCGAGCAGGCTCACTCCTACAGGGGATGTGTGTTCACGCAAAATCTTCGGCGTAAATCCGATCGAACTCACGGCAAACACTCCGGGTCAACCGCCCATACCAGCCCTGAGACCTCGGAGACCCGCGATGACCGACTATCCAAAACCACCCTTCCCCGCACAGGCCCAGACCGTTCCCGGTTCGCAACGCAAAATGGAACCCTATCCCGATTGCGGCGAGCAAAGCTATGCCGGTTCCGGGCGACTGGCCGGCAAGATCGCCCTGATCACCGGCGCCGACAGCGGCATCGGCCGCGCCGTGGCCATTGCTTTCGCCCGTGAAGGCGCCGACGTGGCGGTCGCCTATTTGAACGAACACGAAGACGCCAAGGAAACCGCGCGCTGGGTCGAACAGGCCGGGCGTCAATGCCTGCTGCTGCCGGGCGATATCGCACAAAAGGCCCATTGTCAGGCCTTGGTCGACAAAACCGTCGAACGCTTTGGCCGCATCGACGTGCTGGTCAATAATGCCGCGTTTCAGATGACCCACGAAACCTTTGAAGAAATCCCCGACGAAGAATGGGTGATGACCTTCGACGTCAACATCACCGCGATCTTCCGGCTGTGTCAGGCAGCGATCAAACACATGCGTGCCGGGGCGTCGATCATCAACACCAGTTCGATCAACTCCGATTTGCCCAAACCGACCCTGCTTGCCTATGCCACCACCAAAGGCGCGATTGCCAATTTCACTGGCGGTCTGGCACAGATGCTCGGTCCTAAGGAAATCCGCGTAAATTGCGTGGCGCCGGGGCCGATCTGGACGCCGCTGATCGTCTCGACCATGCCCGATGAAGAAGTACAGAACTTTGGTGGCAACACCCCGCTCGGCCGCCCCGGTCAACCCGTGGAAGTGGCGCCGATATACGTATTGCTGGCCTCGGACGAAGCGAGTTATATCACCGGCCAGCGCTATGGCGTGACCGGTGGCAAGCCGATGCTGTGAGCAAATGCACTGCAGGGGTTTGCGCAGGCGGCGGTCTGTTGATTCTGATTTTTAAAACAAGATCAAAAGATCGCAGCCTGCGGCAACCCCTACAGGGGCGGCGTCAGGAGCGAAAGGGTCTCTGCAGGCGGCCGTCATTAATCACTGAAGGCGGCAAATCATGAGTTTTACTGTGTGGGTTGCCGTACTCGGTGCCGTGCTGCTGACGTTGGCACTGACTTCTTCGTATCTGCGCTGGATGCCGGTGACGACTTCGGCAGTGTGTCTGTTGCTGGGAATCGGCATCGGCCCCAGCGGCCTCGATCTGCTGAAACTGTCGTTGGAAAACGCTTCGCTGTGGATGGAGCACCTGACGGAAGTCGCGGTGCTGTTTTCCCTGTTTGTCTGCGGTTTGAAGTTACGTTTGCCTTTGCGCGACAAGCGTTGGCGGATTGCTTTTGGCCTGGCCGGGCCAGTCATGTTGCTGACCATCATCGGTGTTTGTCTGCTGCTGCATTTTGGCTTGCGCTTGCCGTGGGGGCCGGCACTTTTGATCGGCGCGATTCTGGCACCGACCGACCCGGTACTGGCGGCACTTGTCCAGGTCAACGATGCGCGGGATGTCGACAGCGTGCGTTTCGGGCTCTCGGGCGAAGCAGGATTGAATGACGGCATCGCCTTCCCCTTCGTGATTCTCGGCCTGTTGTTGCTGCACGGTGATGGCAGCGCCAGCGAATGGCAGGGCTGGGTCTTGCGCAGTGTGTTGTGGGCGGTTCCGGCCGGGTTACTCACCGGTTACTGGATGGGCCGAGGTATCGGGCGCGTGACGCTTTCGCTACGAATCCGCAATGACGACAGCACCCTCAGCCCCAATGATTATCTGGCGTTGTCGTTGATTGCCCTGGCCTATGTGGTTGCCGAGGCGATTGGCGGTTATGGCTTCCTGTCGGTGTTCGCCGCCGGGCTGGGTTTGCGTCAGGTCGAAGTGCAATCCACCGGCGCCGGCCAGCCGCCTGCCGAGCATCTGGTGCAACCGGTGGTCGGCCATCAGAACGTCGAACCGCAACACGCGGTGCATGGCGACACCGAACGGCTGGAAAGCAGCCAGGTTGCCGCGGGGATCATGATGGGTGACATGTTGTCATTTGGCAGTCTGGTCGAGCGCGCCATGGAAGTGTTTCTGGTGACCTTGCTCGGCGTCGTGCTGGTGGCGCATTGGGATTGGCGGGCGTTGCTGGTGGGCAGTGTGTTGTTCTGCCTGATCCGCCCGGCCTGCGTCGCGCTGATGCCGTGGGGCGCGCTGCTGGAGGGACGGCAACGGCTGTTGATCGGCTGGTTTGGCATTCGCGGGATCGGCAGCCTGTTTTATCTGTTTTATGCTTTGAATCACGGGCTGACCGATAGCGTGGCCAGCGTGTGTACCGACCTGACCTTGTCGGTGGTGGCGCTGAGCATTTTGCTTCACGGGATCAGCACGCAACCGATCCTCGCTCGTTACGAACAGCGCAAAAAACAAAAAACCTGATTTTTAATCTAGGGTTTTATCGACTGATTGATCGAATTTTTTTCTGTAAAAAAATGGATCCCTGATTACTGGCCGACAGTCACAAGCATAACCCCTCGCCAGATGCATCCGGCGGGGCCCGGCAGGTTCGGTTCCACTGCGGCGTTTAAGCCTGTTAAAGGAATCCTTGAAGAATAAGGTTACGGTCATGAAAGAATGCTCGACTCCGGCACAAATCAAGGCTTGCAGAGCACTGGCTCTGGAACGCAATCGTCAATTGTTCGATAACGCCCACACGCTCAACCGAGCGGCCAATGCGCTGCTTGAAGTTGAACATCTGGACATCGAACAATTCGAGCACTATCGAGCCCTGCGCAAGAAAGCCGATTCGATGTTTGAAGATGCGATCGACCATTTGTGCGTCTTGAATGAAGATTTCCCGCCAATCCCGATGTCTTCGCAGAACTCGGTGGCGTTGCGTCGAGAGCTTGAAACCGTGGAGTGAGGCGGAAAAGCCCCTCACCCTAGCCCTCTCCCAGAGGGAGAGGGAACTGACCGAGGTGGATGGTTGAGGTATGCCGACTTGAGATACCGGGTTGCACGCAAATTTTGAGCAGTGCAAATGTCGGCTCTCTGCGATATGAACCCTGACAGCCCCTCACCCTAGCCCTCTCCCAAAGGGAGAGGGAACTGACCGGGGTGAATGGTTGAGATACGCCGACTTGAGATACCGCGTCGAACGCAGATTTTGACCACGACACTGAGATACCGAGTCGAACGCAGATTTTGACTACAGCGAAGATCTGCTCCCTTCCCCCTCGCCCCCTTGGGGGAGAGGGCTGGGGTGAGGGGGATCGATCTGAATGGCAACACAAAATCCAAGCGAATGAAAAAGCCCGGCCACATAAGCCGGGCTTTTCTATACCTGCCCATCACCCTCCAGGATTGGTCACCTGAATAAACACCGCATAACTCCCCAACAACACCCAGAACGTCGCAAAGATCCAAGGCGTGCGCACCGAGAACAGCAGCGACTTGCGATAACCCTTGTGGCTCGATTCCATCTCGCTGAACAACGGCGATTCGTCATACGCCAGGCCCATCAGCGGCTCGCTGTGGAGCAAGTGGCTCTGCTTGAAATGCCAGTGATCGATGATGTCGTACGCTGCGCGAATCCCCGGCCAGGCGTTCAAGGAACTGAGCAGCCCGAGCAGCGCCAGAAACGGTGGCACCACCAGCGTGAACAACTTGCCCCACTCCGGGTTGAGGTTGGCCATGCAGGAGGCGAAGGCGATCACCAGGAACGACTGCGCCGCCAGATAGGCATCGGTGCGGTTGGCAAGAATGCTGGTTTCGTACTGGATCTCCCGCCGATAGAAATCCAGCCGTTCCTTGGGTGAGCCGAACATCTTGGCGTCATGTTCGGTCAGGGTTTCTTCAGCGGTGGGCTCAGTCAGTATGCGAGACAAAAGATGCACGCTCCGGGGTTGGAAAAACGTTTAGAAGTCCCCGTTTGCGCGCAAGTTCAGCCGGATTGACCGGCGCCTCACTTCATCGATTGCGCAATGATCGCCACCAGATTCATCTGCGTGAACGGCTTGGGCAACCGCGGCAGTTGCGCGGCAAAACCCTCCAGGCGCTCGGCGTAGCCGGTGGCAAGAATGATCGGCAGATCCGGTTTGAGCAGCCGCACCGCGTGGGCCAGTTGCGCACCACTCATATGGGGCATGGCCATGTCGGTGATCATCAGGTCGATGACCTCACCCTGATCGAACAGTGTCAGCGCCTGCGAACCCGACGTGGCGCTGATCACTCGATGCCCCAGGTCTTCGAGCAGTAGGCTGGTGCTGGTCAACACCAGCGAATCGTCATCCACCACCAGCACGCTGAGCCTGGGCACCGTGATCGGCTCTGCCGGCGGATACAGCGGCTTGCTGGAGACACCCTCGACAGCCACCGGAATCCACAGTTCAGCCGTGGTGCCCTGGGCTTTTACACTTTTGAGGACGAAGCGGCCACCGAGTTGTTCCATATACCCGTGCACCATCGACAGCCCCAGCCCTGTGCCTTTGCCCAAGCCTTTTGTGGTGAAAAACGGGTCTCTGGCCGAGGCCAGCGTCTGCGCATCCATGCCCTCCCCGCTGTCGATCAGACTGAGACAGACATAACGCCCGGCCGGCAGATCCGCATGACCGAGTTCGAGCACCACTTGTGCTTCAGCGCTGATGATCACCGTGCCGCCGTCGGGCATGGCGTCACGGGCGTTGGTCGCCAGATTGAGCAAGGCCAGTTCCAGTTGATTGCTGTCCGCCAGCACCGGTTGCAGACCCTCGGGAAACCGCGCATCGACGCGGATGCCCGGCCCCAGGGAACTGCGCAACAGTCCGGTAATGCCTTGCACCAGTTGGGGGATGTCGACGGACTCGGTCTTGAGCTCCTGACGGCGGGCAAAAGCCAGCATGCGCTGGGTCAGCGACACGCCACGTAATGCGCCTTGGGTGGCGTTTTCCAGCAGGCGGCTGATTTTCGCATCGTCACCCATGCGTTTTTGCACGATTTCCAGGTTTCCGAGAATCACTGTCAGCAGATTATTGAAGTCATGGGCGATGCCGCCGCTGAGCTGACCGATGGCCTGCATCTTCTGCGCCTGAAACAGGGCTTCACGGGTTTTCTCGAGCGCCTGCTGGGCCTGATGCGCTTCGGTGATGTCGCGGGTGATCTTGGCAAACCCGAGCAAAGTGCCGGTATCGCCGCGAATCGCATCGACCACCACATGGGCGAGAAACCGCGTGCCGTCCTTGCGCATGCGCCAGCTCTTGTTCTCAAAGCGGCCTTCACGAGTGGCTATTTCCAGCGCCCGCTGCGGCTCGCCGAGTTCGCGGTCTTCGGGGGTATAGAAAATCGAGAAGTGCTGACCGATGATTTCTTCCGGCAGATAACCCTTGATGCGCTGGGCGCCCTGGTTCCAGTTGCTGACCCGGCCCTCGGGGCTGAGCATGTAGATGGCATAGTCGGTGACACCCTGCACCAGCAGGCGGAACTGCTGTTCGCTTTGCTTGAGGGTTTCTTCGGCCATCTTGCGATCGGTGAGATCGCGGGTGATCTTGGCGAAACCGAGCAACTTGCCGTCCGGATCAATGATCGGGTCGATCACCACGTGCGACCAGAAGTTGGTGCCGTCCTTGCGCACCCGCCAGCCTTCGCCCTCGAAACGCCCCTCGCGGATCGCGGTATCGAGCGCACGTCGCGGCAGACCGGCAGCGCGATCATCGGCAGTATAGAAGCGCGAAAAATGCTCGCCGAGGATTTCCGCCTCTTCGTAACCCTTGAAGCGTTTGGCGCCCGAGTTCCAGCTGGTGATGATGCCATCCGGGTCGATCATGTAGATCGCATAGTCGACGACCGCATCGATCAACAGCCTGAAACGCATCTCCTCGATCGCCGCGGTCTTGTTCTTTTCAATCATCACATTCACCGCACACAGTTATGTGCTGGAGTATGCGTTAATCCGGCGAATTGAAAAGCGTCCGCCTCGTTTTTGATTGACCACCAGCGCGGCAGCAACTGCTGGATCCGCGGCTCGGCAAAGCGGTCGTCAATCAACATGAGCACACCACGATCTTCGCGTGTGCGGATCACCCGGCCGGCGGCCTGCACCACCTTCTGCACGCCGGGATACAGGTAGGTGTAGTCATACCCGGCGCCGAAGATTGCCGCCATACGGCGTTTCAACTGTTCATTGACCGGATTGAGTTGCGCCAGACCGAGCGTGGCAATGAACGCGCCGATCAGGCGTGCGCCAGGCAAATCGATACCTTCGCCGAATGCCCCGCCCAATACGGCAAAACCTACGCCCTGACTTCCCACGGTGAACTGGTCGAGAAACGCTTGCCGCTGCCCTTCGAGCATGCCGCGCGATTGCTGCCACACCGTGATGTGCGGATGCCGCTCGGCCAGTAACGTTGCGACCTGCTGCAGATAGTCGAAGCTACTGAAAAACGCCAGGTAATTGCCCGGACGCTCGCCGAACTGCCTGGCGATCAGCTCGACAATCGGCTCCAGCGACGCCTGGCGGTGATTGAAGCGCGTCGAAATCCGGCTGACCACCTGCACCTGCAACTGCGCCGGGCTGAACGGCGATTCGACGTCGACCCACACCGTATCGTCCGGTGTGCCAAGCAAATCGGCGTAATAGTTGCGCGGGCTCAGCGTGGCGGAAAACAGTACGCTGCTGCGCGCCGCTTTCAGACGCGGACCAATAAACGCCGCGGGTACCACGTTGCGTAGGCACAGTTGCGACAGCGGGCGCTTGCGCTCGAGGTCGCGCTTGCTGATATCGAACAGGTAATGCTCATCGAACAACTCCGCGACCCGGGCAAACTGCAGCAGCTCGAAATAGAAGCTTTGCAATGCGCTGTCGAGTCCCTGTGGATGGTCATTCTGGTAATCGCCGATGGCCGCGCAACACAGGGAGATCGCTTGCAGCAGCTTTTCCGGCGCCTTGTCGTAGGCCTGATACGCGGCCAGTTGCGGAGCATGCAACGTGTTCCATTCACGGTTGAGCCGTTGCAGGGATTTTTTTAGCGGTTCAGGGGCGGTTTTACGCACGGCGCCAAGGACGAACTGATCGAGACTGGCGCTGTACATCTGCCGTCCGCGCTCAACGAGGTTGTGCGCCTCATCGGCCAGCACCGCGACTTTCCACTGATTGAGCTGGGCCAGACCGAACAGGAGTGCACTGAAATCGAAGTAATAGTTGTAGTCGGCGACCACCACGTCAGCCCAGCGGGCCATTTCCTGGCTCAAGTAATACGGGCACACCGCATGCTGCGCGGCAACGGCGCGCATGGCGGGCTGATCGAGCAGACTGATGCGGCTGGCCGCCTCGCGCGCGGCCGGCAAGCGATCGTAGAAACCTTGTGCCAACGGGCAGGACTCGCCATGACAAGCTTTGTCCGGGTGTTCGCAGGCCTTGTCCCGGGCGACCATTTCCAAAACCCGCAAGGGCAGATTCGGCGACTGTTCGAACAGCACCTGGCTGGCATCCAGCGCCAGTTTGCGTCCCGGCGTCTTGGCGGTCAGGAAGAACACTTTGTCCAGTTGCTGCGGCGCCAGCGCCTTGAGCATCGGAAACAACGTGCCAAGGGTTTTGCCGATGCCGGTCGGTGCCTGGGCCATCAGGCAGCGCCCGGTGCTGATCGCCTTGAACACCGATTCAGCCAGATGCCGCTGCCCCGAACGAAACTCGGCGTGAGGAAAGCTCAGTTGCTGCGCCGCCAGGTTGCGCACCTCGCGATGGGCCATTTCCTGTTCGGCCCAGAGCAGGAACACGCCACACTGTTGCTCGAAAAACACTTGCAGGGCCTCAGCGCTGAATGCCTCGACCAGACAGGTTTCCTTTTCGCTGACGATGTCGAAATACACCAGCGCCAGATTGATCCGCTGCAGATCGAGTTTGCGGCACATCAGCCAGCCGTAGATTTTCGCTTGCGCCCAGTGCAACCGGCGGTGATTGGCCGGTTGTTTGCTCAAGTCGCCCCGGTAGGTTTTGACTTCTTCCAGGCAGTTTTGCCCCGGATCGTAGCCGTCCGCCCTGCCCTTGACCTTCAACTGGCGAAACTCGCCTTCCAGGGCCACTTCGCTTTGGTATTTCTCGTTGCGCCGCGAGGCCACGGTACGGTGGCCGGCAATGCCTTCAAGTGCCGTCGGCGACGGGGTGAAACGCAGGTCGAGGTCGCCGGTCTTGGCGGTGAACTCACACAGCGCCCGCACCGCAATGCTGTAGCTCAAGCGCTCTGCTCCGCCCATTGCACGTAGCACACGGCCACCGGCATCTGGTGTTCGTGGCAGAACTCCAGCCAGCGCAATTGGTTGTCCTGCAAGCGGTCACCGGGGCCTTTGACTTCAATCATCCGGTAGGTTTTGTGTTGCGGCCAGAACTGGATCAGATCGGGCATGCCGGCGCGGTTGGCCTTGATGTCGAGCAACAGCCGATTGAACCAGTGCTTGAGGTGTTCAGCCGGCAGGCAGGCCAACGCCTGTTCGAGCAACTGTTCATTGAGTGCGCCCCAAAACACGAACGGCGACTGAATACCCCATTTGGCGACGAATCGCTGGCGAATGGTCGAGGCGTAGCGACCATCGTCGAGCTCGTCGAGACAGGCCTGGAACAGCGCGGCGCGGCGCGGCTGGAAGTCTTCATTGAGCAGATCGACCGGCCCGCGCTGGAACGGGTGAAAGAATGCACCGGGTAACGGCGCGAAGATCGCCGGCCAGCACAACAAACCGAACAACGAGTTGATCAGGCTGTTTTCCACGTAGTGAACCGGGCCGTCGTCATCATGCAGGTGCGCCTGCACGTAAAACTCCACCGACAACCCAGGATCGCTGCGCAGCAACTGCAAATCGAGGCGCTCGACCGGTTTCGCCGCTGTACGCTTGAGTGGCGGCCCGCCGAGTTTGCGCCGCAATCGCGGCATTATTCGCTGCAGACCTTGCTGTTCGGCAGCGCTTTGCGGCGTCTGTTCAGCCAGCGTGCCGAGTTCCAGGCCAAGGGCGTATTCGCCGCAGCGTTCCAGCACGCGGATCATGCGCAATCGCGCGCCGGGATAGGCGCAGTCGCGGTAGATGCTCAAGGCCAGCGCAAACTCGCTGATGCGCTCGCAATACTGGCCGATCTGGAACAACACCTTGCCACGTCGACGTTGCAACCAGGGGTTGTCGAAGTGCAAGGCGCCGACTTGATCGACAATGGCTTGCAGCGGTTCACCGGCCTCGAAGCGCAACTGGCAGTTATGCAGGAACAGGCAGGCGTCGACATCCTGGCGGCTGCGCAGGCCGCGCGAATCAGCGCAGAATTCGACTTTTTCGTAGGTAAAGATCCCCAGATCAGCGAGGACGAATTCCGACCAGTCCTGATAAAGATTGCCAAAGAACATCAGACGCAGGCGATCGCACAGGTCCATGATGGTCAGGCTGAACAGGCGCTCTGCCAGTAACGGCGCCCAATCGCGCAGGCTACGGGCATCGGCGAACTGTTCGGTGAGCAGCGGCAGCCAATCGTCCTTGCGCCCCTTGGGTTGCTCGATGAACGCGCCAAATGCCTGGAGAACCTCGGCCTTGAGCAGCACATCGAAAAGTTCGGCCATCGTCAGCGCTGCGAATTCGTCGAGCCAGCCATGATTGAGCAGCGGTTGCGCGGCGTGCGCGATGTCACCGATTTCAGGGTAATTGAGTTTACCGACACGAAAATGCACGCCCTTGCGCATCACCATGCGCACCAGCAGGCCCTGCGAGGCCTTGGGCAATGCCTTGAAATCGCGGATGAAGCCGTGCTCGGTTTCGCTCATCACGTCGGCATAGCGCAGCTCAAGCCAATCAAGCACTTGCCGGAAGTTGTTGAGGTAATAGAACGGGTCGTCGAGGGGATTGGCAGTCACGGGAATTCAGGGCCATGGCGAACGAGTACTGGTTATGCGTACAGATAACAGCTCTGCCCTGCCCGGTGCAAATGGAAAAGGATCAATGGCATTTTTTAACCGGGCAATCGAACTTTTTCCGGCGCAGTGGCACCAACCGCGTTACAGGACCGACAATGCTCGGGTTCACATCGCATGAGGAAGTAGAGGTGGGTATGAAAATCAACAGGCTGGGCATTCCCTTGGCAGTCGTCGCGCTGCTCGTGCTGGGCGGTTGCTCGACCCAGACAGTGGTTACCTTGCAGAACGGCACCCAGTATTTGACCAAGGACATGCCGAAGACCAAAACCAAGGATGGCTTCTATGAGTTCGAGGATATTTCCGGGGCCAAGGTGAAAGTCCGCGCCGACGAAGTGGCGACGGTCCGCGAAGAGGACTGACACCCCGCGATACGTGTAGGAGCTGCCGAAGGCTGCTCCTACAAGGGAAGTTTTTGTTATTCGAAGGTCGGCATGCCCGGAATGCTGCCATCGCAAGGCATGTACGTGCCGCCCCGCTTGACCACTTCGCCCTGCAAACGCCGGCAACGTTCCAGATCCTGCTGCGTCATGCGATCAATGCTCAGATTGCCGGTGGTCTGCGGCTGCTTGCCGTCACCCAGACGCAGAGTCACGAACGGTTGTTCAGGCTGAATCTGAAAGCGGCTTTTCTCTTCGACCGGTTCGACTGCTTCGGTTTTCGGCGGGCTCGGCAATTGCTCTGTGGTAATGCCGTAACGGCTCAGAATCGAACTTTGAGGCAGATCGGCGCAGACATTGGCCGAACACAGCGCCAGTGCAACGAACCCGACATACCTCTTGAAACCTTTCACGTTTGAATCTCCTGTACTCAATGGCGGCTAGCTATAGAACGTGTGTGCACGTGCTGGCTTTAGGCCGCATTTCCTGTTTGGCAGGGGTTTGAGTCAGGTCGTGGGCATCGAGTCACTGTTGAAACCGAGTTATAGTTCTTCGCGAGCAAGCTCGCTCCCACAGGGGTTTTGTTAATCACACAGATCCAGTGTGGGAGCGAGCTTGCTCGCGAAACGGCCCTTACTGGCGCCCGATCAACATCAGGCAATCACAATGCCGTCGGCACTCAGACTGCTCAGCGACACCCCGACCAACGTCACCGAATCGTTGCCAAACGTCAGCACCGTGTCCTGCCCGACAGTCGCAGCATGAGCCCGGAAATCCTCCGCCGGCAACACACCCTGCACACCGAGAAACACCAGTTTGTCGTTGGCGGTAAACCCAACTACCCGATCCTGGCCGAACGCGCCGTTGAACAGGAACGTATCCGCCCCGCCCCCCGATTCCATCAGGTCATTGCCGGCACCGCCGACAAACACGTCATTACCCGTGCTGCCGATCAAGTGATCGTTACCGTCGAGGCCAAACAGCCAATCGCCACCGGCGTGCGCCTTCAGCGTGTCGGCGCCAGCGCTACCTTTGACGCTGGACTCGTACGCCGTGACATTGCTGCCGACCTTCAGGCCGCTGGCGGTGACGCTGTGAGTGACGTCATCCTTGAACAGCCCCCAGAGAAACCCCGGCTCCTTGGTGACGATGCTGCCGATGTCGCGGGTGATACTGATCCCGCCGTTGGCATCGCGGATGTACAGATTGCCGGCGCCGTCGTTGGCGAAGTCGAACTTGCTCACCGCTTGCTGCAAGTCCAGGGTATTGCTGCCCTGCCCGCCAAGGATGATGTTGTAGCCGCCGCTGTCACGGAAGGTGTCGTTGCCGGCGCGACCTTCCAGATAGTCGTTGGCGCTGCCACCCTGGATCAGATCGTTGCCGGCGCTACCGATGATGAACGTGCTGCCCTTGTGGGTTTCGGCGTTGCGATTGAGATCCTGCACCCAGGTGTTGGCTCGCGCCGGATCGGACAGGTTGGCGACGATGATTGTCGAGTCGCGGCTGGTCAGGTCGTAGAACTTCGAATCCAGTACACGGGTCATGCCGTCGCCGTAACCGGTGGGCAGGTGTGAAATCCACGTTGGAATGTTGAGGATCGAGTACGGCAGCAGATTCCACGCGGTCGAGGCGTAGTGATCGTTGAAGCTGACGATGTTGTCAGTGGTCGAGGCATGCGGTGCGTCGTGCACGCCGACCGAAGCGCCGGTGAAGGTCGAACCGTCGAGGGCACGAAACACCGGATCGTTTTCATAGCCGACGTTAAGCACTTTGTCGGTGCTGCTTTGCGTTGGCGAGGCATAGGCGATGTAGTTGGAGTCGGCAAAGAATCCGCCCCACTTGCCGCCGCTCAAGTCGGCCATGCTGTTGACGGCCAGGCCGCCGAGACTGTGCCCACTGACCAATATGTCCTTGCCGGTGAGGCCGTTGGCCTTGGCGAAGGTCATCACGTCATTGAGCAGATTGCCGAACGCTTCGCCAACGTAGTTTTTCGCGTAGTCGTTGGGGCCGAAGGCCGCGAGCAGGTCGTTGATCACGTCGCCGATGGAGTCGCCAATGAGGATTTCTCGCGGGCCACTGGTGCCACGAAAGGCAACGCCAAGCTCGGTGAGATGGCCTTGGGCGTCGTACTTGCCGAGGATCTCGACCTGAGCGCTGGTGTAGCCGGCCTTCTCGCCGAAAAAGGTTCCTCGCGCATCGGTCTTGCCTTCGTAGCCCAGTTGCGAGGCGGTGATCGGCGTCCAGCCGGCCGCTTTAACCGCATCCAGGGCTAGCTTTTCCGAGTCGGGATTCCATGGAATGCCCGGGATGACACCTTGCGAGTCGGTACCGCCAATCAACGCGGTGACCAGTGTGGCTGGCAGGCCGATACCGAAACCGTTGTGCTGATAACCGCTGGCAAAACCGTTATCGAGGTTGTGGTAGGAATACAGAGTGATTGCCATGGCATCGCTGAACAACGCCTTGGAATCGTCCGTGCCGAAATTCTTGTAGTCATACACACCCATTGCTATTGCCTCTCTCTTTGTTGGAATTGTTCAGAGATAGCTCACAGCCAGTGCGCCCCACGGGGACGCCCCGGAGCATTTCAGAATCTACATAGCTTTAAACTGTAGGAGTGAGCCTGCTCGCGATAGCGGTGTGCCAGATGAAAAAATGCAAACTGACGCAACGCAATCGCGAGCAGGCTCACTCCTACAGGGGTTACTAGGCGAACACGAACCCCGAGTCCGACAGGTTAGCCACTCCCACCCCGATCAGGGTCACGGCAAAGTCGCCAATCTTCAGCACCGTATCGCCACCGGTCTGCGCCACATGTTGCTTGTAGTCGTAGCCCTGCCCCGCACCTTCGACGCCCATGAACACCAGTTTGTCGCCGCCCTGATAACCATTGATGGCATCGAAGCCAAACGCGCCGCTGAACAGGAAAGTGTTGTTGCCACCAATCGCCGTCATCACGTCGTTACCGGCGCCGCCAACGAAGGTCACGTGGCCCTTGTCGCTGATCAGTCTGTCGTCGCCACCGAGACCGAACAGCCAATCGCCATCAGCCGTCGCATGCAGCGCATTGCCGTAGCCATCACCGCTGAGCGAATGGTTGTACTGCGTCAGCTCATTGCCATTGGTCAGCCCTTTGGCCGTCACACCCCAGGTGATTTCCTTGCTGCCCCACCACGAACCCGACTCCTTGCTCACCAGCGCACCAATGTCGCGGGTCATGCTGATGCCGCCGTAAGCGTCACGGACATACAGCGTGCCGTCGCCGTCATTGGCGAAGCTGAAGTTCTGCAATGGCTTCTGCAGCTCGAAGGTGTTGTGGCCCTGGCCACCGAGCAGGATGTTGAAACCGCCGTCATCGCGGAAACGGTCATCGCCCGCGCGACCTTCGAGGAAGTCGTTGCCCGCGCCCCCCTTGAGCCAGTCATTGCTGTCGGTGCCGATGATGAATGTGCTACCGGTGTGCGGCTCGCCACTGCGGCCGAGATCCTCGACCCAGGTCTTGCCTCGGGACGACGCTTCCAGGTTGGAGACGATGATCGTCGAGTCCTTGCCGGTGAGGTTGTAGAACTTCGAATCGATCACTCGATTCAGGCCATCGGCATAGCCCAGCGAGCCGTGCGCCGACCAGCTCAGCGGATTGACGATGCTGAACGGCACCAGGTTTTGCGCGGTGGAGGCGTAATTGTCGTTGAAGTTGACGATGTTGTCGGTGGTCGAATCATGCGGTTTGTCGTGCTTGCCCATCGACGCGGTGCTGAACGTAGTGCCATCGAGCACGCGAAATACCGGATCGTTCTCGTAACCGATGTTCAGCACGTTATTACCGGTGCTGCTCTGGGTTGGCGAGGCGAACGCAATGTAGTTGGCGTCCTTGAAGAAACCTCCCCAGTTGCTCGCGCTCAATTCGGCCACGCTGTTGACCCCGAGCCCGCCAAGGCTGTGGCCGCTGATCAACACGTCCTTGGCGGCGATGCCGTTGGCAATGGCAAACGCGGCGACAGCCTTGAGCAGATTGTCGAAAGCGTTTTTTGCGTAGTTGCTGGCGTAATCCGATGGTCCGATCGCCGCCAGCAAGTTGTTTTTCATGTCGCCAAAGGTATCGCTATAACCCAGCCCGCCGGTGCCACGAAAGGCAACGCCGATGCCAACCAACTTGCCGGCGGCGTCGTATTTGCCAAGTACTTCGGCTTCGGCGCTGGTAAAGCCGTCCTTCTCACCGAAGAACGTACCCTGCGCCCCGACCTTGCCTTGATAACCCAGCGCGGTCGCGGCAACGGGTGCCCATCCCGTCGCCGGCAATGGCTGGCCGGTCGGCGTGTAGGCATACAGCGTGAGTGCGATGGCGTCGCTGTACAACGCTTTGCCATCGGCATTCTTGTAATCGAACAATCCCATGTTGTGCCCTCTCTTCCTTTAAAAAACCCGGCAGTTTCGTCTGGAACTGCCGGCGCTGCCTAGAACTGCCAGTCGAGCGTCAGGCCCACCCCGTGGTCCTTCTCGTTCGCGCCGATCAGCCCGTTGTAATCCAGGTTCACCCGCACATCGCGGTTGAGCGCCAGCCCCGCCCGCACGCCGACTACGGCAGCGTCGCGATCCATCGACACACTCTGCACGGTGAACGCGCTGTTGCCATTGGCAAACGCCAGATGGCTGTCAGCGTCGACACTGCTCAGGTTGTGCTGCCAGCCCAGGCTCGCCCCAAGTTCCAGTTGATGCTGGTCCGACAGAGCAAAACTGCGCTTGGCGCGTACGCCGAGTGTCGACAACAGCACATCGCGGTTGTCTTCGCCACCTTTGAGCGCGGCGGCATCGCCTTTTTCGGTAAAGCTGTCGGTGTTCAGGTGCACGTAAGACAGGTTGGCGAACGGCTCAAGGTTCATCGGTTGCAAGCCGAGATCGTAAGCGGCTTCAGTGAACAATTGTGCCGTGCTCGCGTCACGTTTGGTCTTCTGCTTGCCGCTGACGTCAGCGAACTGCAGATCACGTTTCGCGTCGATGCGATGCCAGCTGTAGGCGCCGCCAACGGTCAGGCGCAGTGCATCGATTTGATGCCCCAGATATGCACCGAGGTGGTAGCTGTCAACCGAGGCTGACGAATGCGTGCCGCTGCCCATGCTCAATGAACTGTCGCTGTAACCAGTAACGAAGCCCAGGCGGGTATCTTCAGCAATCAAGCCATCGACACCGGCCAGCAGACCACCGATGGAACTGGTGGAGTCCGCGTTTTTATTGCCGCCATCGCTGGTGCCCCACGAACCCAGCACCTTGACCCAGGCATTGCTGCGATCATCAGTCGGTGCATCGGCGTTGAACAGATCACGCTCGCGCAGGCGTTCGCCGACTGCCTCACGCAGGTAACGGCTGTCGTTGATCAACAGCGTGCCGATCGCCGGATGAATCTCACCGGATAACTGCTGGAACGCTTGTTGCGCCACGGCCGCATTGGGCGACAGCAGCAGGGTTTCGAACAGCGCATTGCCTGCGCCCAGCCGCTCGGCAGCCGCGCCGACCGCTCGCTGGTTTGGCGTCAGACCGACACTGGCGAACGACGCGCCATTGCGCCCAACCTCCAACTGAACGCCACTGGCCGAATACGCCAGGGTGCCGCCGAGAAAGGCGTAGTCGGGCAGCACCTGGCCAAATTGCCCTTCGATACCGCCCGCCGCTTGCAGGATATTGAACTGCGTACCGAGCAGGCTTTTCACCTCAGTGGTGGTCAGCAGCGTCGGGCTGTTTTCCAGTGACAGACTGACTGTGGCCCCCTCGATCACTGCTTTGCCATCGGCGACAATCCTGTCGCTGGCGGTCGGCGAGACTTCCACCGCATAGGTCGAACCCGGCTCGAAGGTCACGTCACCCGCAACATTCAAGGTGCCGATGGAGTTGCCCGGCGCCACCGTACCGCCGTTTTTCACCGACAGTGCGCCGATGCGGCCGTTACCGCCAAGGATGCCGCTGTCATTCACGGTGACCGCCGAGGCCAGCGAACCGTTGATGGCCAGTCGGCCCTGATTGACCAGCGTCGGGCCGGTGTAGCTGTTGTTGCCGGTCATCACCAGCGTACCGATGCCCTGCTTGGTCAAGCCGCCGTGGCCGGAAATGTCGTTGCGCCAGGTGTCGAGGCCGCAGGTGATGTCGCTGCACAGACGCTCGGTCGGTTTGCCTTGATCGATGATCGCGCCGATGCCAGGCAAATCCGCGACAAACTGGCCGGTGCCATAGGCTCCCTGAATGCGGAACTCCTCGGGAATGTCTTTCTCGGTGACAAACATCGCCGGGCCATCGATGCCCTTGCGCAGGTTGATCATGCCCCAGCCATACAAAGCGTCGATGCCCGGTGCGCCGAGGTCGGTCGCGGTGGTACGCAATACCGTGGCGACCTGATCGCCGCTCATGTACGGGAAGCGTTCCATCAGCACGGCCATGGAGCCGGCCACGTGCGGCGCGGCCATCGAGGTGCCGTTGTAATTTTTGTAGCCAGTGGTCAGGTTGTCGGCGTTGGTGCCTTCGATGATTGCGCTGTAGATTTTCGTGCCCGGCGCCGAGACGCATAAGCTCGCGATGTAGCCGCAACGCGAGGAAAACGTACTCATGATGTACGGATTGGCGCTGGCCAGATCAGGGTTCTTCTGCAATGCGGCGACGGTGATCCAGTTCGGCGCAATCTCCGGGACAAAATAACCGAGGCCGGCAATGGCATCCGGATTGTTGAGGTTGTAGTCATTGCCGGCGGCGAAGATTGTCACGATACCGCTGCGTGCGGCGGCGATGGCACCGTCATACGCGCCACCGGCTTTGGTTCCGAGCAACGTGCGGATTTCGTTGAACTGCAACTGCGCGTCATTGACGGTGAAGTGCGGGTACGCCGGATCCTTGCCGCCGAGGTCGAAGCGGTCGGTGATGCCGATGCCCCAGCTGTTGTTGATGATCCGCGCGCCGCTGGCGATCAGAGCATCCCAACCGGCCTTGTACACCGCGCCGTCGTTGCCGCGCACGATGCCGTCTTCCGGGCCCGGGTCGCCGTTGTCGGCGCTGATGATTTGCGCCCCGAATGCCACGCCGTGCATCGGCCCGCCGTCACGACTGCCGGCGGCGATGCCACCAACGTGAGTACCGTGGGCGCCGAGTTTGCCATCGGAGCCGACCGAGGGCGAACCGTCATAGCGGAACGCGTCGCCCGCTTTCACCGGAATGTACGGGTCGGTGTATTCGCGGATCCCGCTGGTAACCAGGGTGATGACTTTATTGCTGCCGGAAAACTCCGGGTGCGCGGCGTAGACCGGTTGATCGAAGATGCCCAGTTTCACGCCTTTGCCGGTGTAGCCAGCGGCGTAGGCGTAATCGGCACCGATGGCGCTCAGGCCCCAATCGGCCTGAAACTCGTTGCTGCGCCAACTTGAAGGATCACCGCTGCGTCCGGTTTCCACGTAAGGCGCGGCCTGCGCCGTGCCGATAGCGCACAACACCGCGAATGTCAGGGTTTTCAGGGCAAAACGGCCACCCGTTTGCGCGGGGGGATTGTTGTTATTCATCCAGCGACCTTCCTTAGTGATGTTGCGAAAAATCCTGATCGTTGCCGGGATATCTTGCTTAGAACTGCCAGTTAAGGCTCAGCCCAACACCATGGCTGTTCTCGCGACTGGCCAGTTGTCCGTTGTAATCAAGGTTCACGCGTACGTCGCGGCTCAGCGCCAGACTGGCTTGCACGCCGACCAGCGCGGCGTCGCGCACCAGCGCCGAACTCTCGACGCGGTAAGGTGTGCCGCCGCTGGCGAAGCGCAGGTGTTGCTCGGCATCGATGTCGCTGAGGCTGTGTTGCCAGCCGAGATGGCCGCTGACATCGAGCGATTGCGCCGGCGACAGATTGAATGTCTTGATCGCTCGTACGCCGAGGGTGCTGAGCACCGCGTCACGCTGATCGCCCGAGCTTTTCAGCGCGGCGGCATCGCCCTTCTCGGTAAACCCTTCTGTGTCGACGTGCACATAGGCGAGGTTGGCGAACGGCTCCAGCGCCAACGGTTGCAGGTGGAGTTGATACGCCGCTTCGCCGAACACTTGCGTGGTGCTCGCATCGACCTTGGCCTTCTGTTTGGCGCTGACCTCGCCGTACTGCAGATCACGCTTGACGTCGCCGCGATGCCAGCTGTACGTCACGCCAGTGCTCAGTCGCCACGCGCCGATGTCGTGGCCCGCGTAGGCGCCGAGGTGATAGCTGTCGACCTTGGCCGAAGAATGCGTGCCCGAGCCCATGCTCAACGAACTGTCGCTGTAACCCGTCACCAGACCAATGCGTGTCTGCTCATCCAGCGCGCCGTCGACACCAGCCAGCAAGCCGCCAATCGAAGTGCTGTAACCCGCCGTGTCGTGGCTTGAATCGGTGCTGCCCCAGGCGCCGAGTGCTTTGACCCAGCCATTGCTTTGCGCCGCCGTCGCGTTGTGCAAACGCTCGCCCACGGCATTGCGCAATTGGCGACTGTCGTTGATCAGCATTGAACCGAGCGCCGGGTAGATTTCGCCGGTCAATTGTTGAAACGCCTGTTGCGCGGATGCCGCGGATGACGACAGCAGCAGGCTTTCGAACACCGGGTTAGCGGCGCCCAGCCCTTCGATCGCAGCGGCCACCGAGCGTTGGTTCGGGGTTTGGCCAACGCTGGCGAAGGATGTGGCATTACGTTCGATGTTGAGTTGAATGCCGCTGGCGGCGTAATCGAGGCTGCCGCCGATGAACAGGTAGTTGGGCAACACCGCGCCGAACTGGCCCTGAATGCCGCCGGCCGCTTGCAGAATGTTGTACTGATGGCCGAGCAGACTTTGCACTTGGGCAGTACTCAGCAGCGTCGGGCTGTTTTCCAGTGACAGGCTGACGGTAGCGCCGCTGATGGTCGCGCTGCCGCCGGCGACGATGCGGTCACTGGCGGTGGGCGACAGTTCCACCGCGTAGGTCGAACCCGGTGCGAAAGTCACATCGCCAGCCACGTTCAAGGTGCCGATGGAATTGCCCGGCGCCACGCGACCGCCGCTGTTGGCGAGCAATGCGCCGATGCGCCCGGAACCGCCGAGGGTGCCGCTGGCGTTGACCGTCACCGCCGAGGTTAGCGAGCCGTTGACCGTGAGCAAACCGCCGTTGACCGTGGTCGGGCCGCGATAGGTGTTGTCGCCGCTGAGGAGCAATTGCCCACCACCGGACTTGATCAGGCTGCCTTGATACACCCGCGTCGCTGCCGCTGCATCACGGGCCATGCCGACCGCGTAATCGGTCTGATCCTGCTGACTGGCGCCGCTCGGCACGCCGTTTTGCCAACCTTTGGCCTGCAGGGTTTGCTGCCAGGCGCTGTGTTCGGCGAGGTCTTCGCGCTGACGCTGGATCAGTGCGTTATCCGAGATGTTGTTGCTCCAGACATCGCGCTGTCCGGCAGGCAGATTCGCGTCAAACGCGCTGAGTAATTGCCCCGGGCCGCGCATCGCCCGCTGCAGGTTGGCCACGCCCCAACCGACTCGTTCTGTCGGTGCGTCGGTCACCGAACCGTCCAGTTGCGTGGCAGTGGTCAGCAGCACTTGCAGCGCCTGCTGATTGTTCATGTACGGGTAGCGCTCCATCACCAGCGCCAGAGCGCCGGTGGCGTGCGGCGCCGACATTGAGGTGCCGGACTTGATCGCGTAACCGCCGCCGGGAATGGTGCTGTCGATCTTCGCCCCCGGTGTGGTGATGCACCAGTATTTGGCCTGGCCGCACTGGTTGTACTTCTGCTGATTGCTCTGATCGAGCCCGGACACCGCCAGCCAATGACCTTCCAGATCCGGCTGAAAGTACGGCAGCGCCGAGCGCACGCTGGCATTCGGGTAGCCGCTGTTGCCGGCGCTGAACACGTTGATAACGCCACGCCGCGAGACATCGGCAGCGGCGTCGAGCCAAGTGCCTTGGTTCCAGTGCTGCGCGTAGGCGGCGTGAAGATCCGCGAGGGTGCGGTAGCTGACATCCGGCGGCTGGCTGCCCCAACTGTTATTGATCGCCCGCACGCCAGCATCGGCCAAGGCGTCGTACACCGCTTTGAAATAACGTGGATCGGGATTCGGGCCGAACAGGAAGCTGTCGTTCTTGTTGGTGTTGCCGACGTAGATCTGCGCGTTGTACGCCACGCCGTGCATGCCGCCGCCATCGCGCGAGGCGCCCATGGTGCCGACCACGTGAGTGCCGTGGGAGTCGTTGTTGGGATTGAGGGTGCCATCGACGTTGAACAGCGCGCCGTCAACGTAGCTTCCGCTCGCCAGCACCGGGTGATAACGATCCGTGGCGAACTCCGGGTGGTCGGCAGCGAAACCGGAATCGAGCGCGCCGATTTTCACGCCTTTGCCGGTGATGCCGGCGGCATAGGCCTGGTCGGCCTGCATGCGCTCCAGACCCCAGTCACGGAGGAATTCGGCACTGCGCCAACTGGCGGCGTCGCCGGGTTTACCGGTTTCCAGGTATTGCGCCTGAACCTGGTTTGCAGAAATCACAAGCAGCAGGGTGCCGACCGAAATCGGCTTGATGCGTACGTCCATGTTCACCACTCACTTTTATTGTTTTATGCAGGTTCTTTTGCGGTGTTGCCTGTCCCCCTCACCCCAGCCCTCTCTCTAGGGAGAAGGAGCTGACCGAGGTGTCTTGCGTCGTGCATCGACCTGAAACACCGGGTCGATTATGGATTCGGTAGAGCATTTCCCTCACCCCAGCCCTCTCCCGAGGGAGAGGGAGCTGACCGAGGTGTCTTGCGTCTTACATCGACCTGAAACACCGGGTCGATTATGGATTCGGTAGAGCATTTCCCTCACCCCAGCCCTCTCCCCGAGGGAGAGGGAGCTGACCGAGGTGTCTTGCGTCGTGCATCGACCTGAAAAACCGGGTCGGTGTTGGATTCGGGTGACGCTCGTTCAGGTCGGTGTACGTCTGCAATATCCCCCGATCAGTCCCCTCTCCCTCTGGGAGAGGGTTAGGGTGAGGGCTGTTGAGCGACCACAAAAGCCTCATCCACCCGCGCCAGATCCTGCTCGTTCAAGGTCCCGGCGTAGTAATGCAACTTGATCCAGGCCATCAGATAGTCGTACCGCGCCTGCGCCAGATCGCGGCGCGTGGTGAACAGTTGCTGCTCGGCGTTCAGTGCGTCAAGGTTGGTGCGCTCACCACCGAGAATGCTCTGCTTGGTGGACACCACCAGCGCTTCAGCCGAGCTCAGCGCTTTCTGATAAGCGCGCAATTTGCTCACTCCGGACAGGCAGGCGCTGAACTGCCGACGCAGTTCGATCAACGTCTCGCGCGTCTTGCCATCTAGCTCGTACTCCGCCTGCTCCATGCTGCGGCTGGCCTGACGCGTGGACGCCGACACACCGCCACCGGCATACAACGGCACGCTGACCTCAAAACCGATGGTGTTGGTTTCGTAGCGCTGGTTATAGGTGTTGCCGCTTTCCGACTCGTTCTGGCGCATCGAGGCATAAGCATTGATTTTCGGCAGATGCCCGGCACGATTACGCTCCACTTCGTAGCGCGCAACTTCCACGGCTTGACGTTGCGAAGCCAGATTCGGGTTGTTGCTGACCGCCATCTCGTGCCAGGTGTCGTAATTGGCCGGTTGCAGGGCGAAGGTCTGGAAGTTCTGATCCAGTGGCGCCAGATCGCCGATATCCACCGCCGGTGCGCCGACCAGTGCGCCCAATTCACGCAGCGCGGCATCCTGCTCGTTACGCGCCTCGATCTCTTCGGCAGTGGCCAGCTCATAGCGCGACTCGGCTTCGAGAATGTCGGTACGAGTGCCCTCGCCCTGCTTGAACATGTGTTCGTTCTGCTGGAACTGCTGCTCGTACGCTTTCTTCTTCGCCTGAGCGATGTCGATCTGATCCTGTGCGAACAGCGCCTTGGTGTAGTTATCCAGCACGCGCACCAGCAATTCCTGGCTTTTGCCACGGAAGTTTTCGTCGGCAAACAGCGACTGCGCGACACCTTTGCGGTACGCGGCATAAGCCTCGTAATCAAGCAGCGGTTGTTGCAGGGTCAAGGCCGAGCCGTAACTACTGTAGTTGCGGTCGTCGGTGCGGTTGCGCGCGCGGTCATCCAGGGAAGTGGCTTTCGACGAGTTGCGCCCCTTGTTATAGGTGTAACCGAGGCGCGGCAGCAGGCCGGCACGGCCAATGGCGCGGTTCTCCAGACCCGCATCACGCTCCTTGATCGCCCCGAGGAACACCGGGTCATTGCGCAGTGCCTGTTCGTAAATCTCAAACGGCCCCATGGCCGCTACCGCTGAGTGACTCGCGAGCAGCATCATTGCCGCCCCGAGCATGGAAAGCTTATTCATACAGCCGAACATCCTTATTCCTCGGTCAACGCGGAGCCGGCCCGGTCGAGCAGCGGTTTGAACAAATAGTTGAGGAGTGAACGTTCGCCGGTGCGCACGAACATTTCTGCCGGCATGCCGGGCTTGATCACCAGCCCGTTGAGTTTTTCCATGGCCTGATCACTGACGCTGCTGCGCAGCACGTAATACGGCACGCCGGTTTTCTCATCGACCATCTGGTCGGCGGAAATCAGGCTGACTTCGCCGGGTACACGCGGGGTTTTGCTCTGGTTGAACGCGGTAAACAGGATGTCCACCGGCAAATGCGTGCCGACCTTGTCGATGAGGTTGATCGGCAGGTGCCCTTCCACTTCCAGCGTGGTGCCTTGCGGGACGATCTCCAGCAGGGTTTCACCCTGCCGCACCACGGCGCCTTCGGTGTGCACGCCGAGGTTGACTGCCACACCGTCAGCGGTGGCGATGATTTCGCTGTGTTGCAGGTCGAAACCGGCCGACGTCAGTTGTTCGGAAAGGGTGACGCTCTTCAGTTGCGCCTCGGCCAGTTGCGTGCGGACTTCCTTCTGGTATTCCTCGCCGTGCTGTTGCAGTTTCAGCCGCGATTCGAGGATGCCCTGCTCGACGCGGCCGCTTTCGCCGGTGTTTTCCGCCAGTTGTTGCTGCACTTGCGACAGTTGACGCTGGTATTCCATCAAGCGGTTGCGCGGAATGTAACCGTTGTCGGCCAGCGGTTGCAGGTTGCTCAACTGTTGTTGCAACGAGTCGGCCTGGGCATTCAGATCGGTGCGGGCGCGGCGCATGCCGGCCAGTTGCGCGGTGGCGCCTTCGATGCTCGCGCGCAATGCTGCTTGCTCACGATAGAACGCCTCGCGACGGCTGCTGAACAGTTGCCGCTGCCCTTCCAGAACCAGTGCCAGGCGCGGGTCCGGGTCGTTGCTCAACTCTGCCGGAAAGGTCACTTGCTTGAGGTTGTCGCGCTCGGCCTGCCAACGCGCGAGGCTGGCCCAGGCCATGCGGTACTGCGCTTGCAGCGACTGCACGTCGGCGGCGACTTGCGTTTGATCTAGGCGGAACAACGGCTGGCCCTGCTTCACGATTTCGCCTTCGCGCACCAGAATTCGGCTGACCACGCCGCTGCTCATTGACTGCACGGCTTTGCGTTTGCCCGAGACCACCACCGTACCTTGCACCGGAATGCCTTGATCCAGCGGCGCCAACGCCGCCCAGGTGAAGAAACTGCCAGCGCCAACGATCGCCAGAATCCAGCCCATGCGCGCGAAGAACTTTGCGTCGCGTTCCGGGCGTTCGGTGATGTACGCGTGTTCCATGCTCGCTTCGTTTTCAGTGTTCATGCTTGCGCTGCTCATACACCCGAATTCCTTGTCGAGGGCTGATACTGTCGGCTCATGCTGAGCCCGCCCGGTGCCTGTGCAGCTTTTTCCCGTTGTTGTTCTTGCTGGCCGGAGAGTGCCTTGAGCACGTCCTGACTTGGGCCAAACGCCTGCAAGCGACCGTCGTTGAGCACCAGCAATTTATCAGCCTGGGCCAGCACCGAAGAGCGATGCGTCACCAGCACCACCGTGGTGCCCTGGGCTTTGAGCGCGGCAATGGCGCTGGCCAGCGCTGCTTCGCCGACGGTGTCGAGGTTGGAGTTCGGCTCATCCAGCACCACCAGGCTCGGCGTGCCATACATCGAGCGCGCCAGTGCCACGCGTTGCTTCTGGCCACCGGACAAACCACTGCCGTCCTCGCCCAGTTGCGTGTCGTAGCCTTGCGGCAGGCGCAGGATCATTTCGTGCACGCCGGCCTGTTGTGCGGCGGCGACGACTTTCTGCGGATCGGCCTCGCTGAAACGGGCGATGTTCTCGGCGATGCTGCCGCTGAACAGTTCGATGTCTTGCGGCAGGTAGCCGATGTACGGTCCGAGCTGGTCGCGGTTCCAGCGATGAATGTCCGCGCCATCGAGGCGCACCGTGCCGCCGAGGGTCGGCCAGACACCCACCAGCACACGGGCCAGCGTCGATTTGCCGGAACCGGAAGCCCCAAGCACGCCGAGCACTTCGCCGGCATTCAGATTGAAATTGACCATTTGCAGGGTCGCCGCACGTTGCCCCGGTGGGCCGGCGCTGACCTGTTCGAAGGTGATCTGGCCTTTCGGCGCCGGCAGCGCCATGGCGTCGTCACTCGGCGGGAACGCTTGCAGCAGCGCATCGAGACGACGGTAAGCCAGCTTCGCCCCGCTCCACTGTTTCCACACGGCTATCAACTGGTCGATCGGGCTCAGTACACGACCCATCAGAATCGAACCGGCGATCATCATCCCGGCGGTCATGTCACCCTTGATCACCAGCAATGCGCCCAGCCCCAACACCAGCGATTGCAGGCACAGACGCAGGGTTTTGCTGAGAGAGCTGATCACCGCACCGGTGTCACTGGCCTGATTTTGCAGGCCAAGGAAGCGCGAGTGCACCTGGAACCAGCGCTTGCGCAGGGAACCGAGCATGCCCATCGCCTGAATGGTTTCGGCGTTGTGCAAATGGCTGGTGGCCAACTGGCTGGACTTCTGCGAATAACCGGAGGCTTCGCCCAGCGGCTTTTTGGTCATGTATTCGTTCAGGCACGCCAGCCCTATCAGCAACAGTGCGCCCGCGGTAGCGAGCACGCCGAGCCAGACGTTGAACAGGTAGATCACAAACAGATAGACCGGGAACCACGGCGCATCGAAAAACGCGAACAGCGCCGGCCCAGTGACGAATTGGCGAATGTGCGTCAGGTCGCCCAGGGATTGCCCGGCGTTGCCCTCCCCCTTGAACAGATTGCGTTCAAACGCCGCTTGGTAAACACGCAGGTTGAAGCGACGCTCCAGCTGGCTGCCGATGCGGATCACGATAAAGCTGCGGATCACTTCCAGCAGGCCGATGAAGGCAAAGAAGCCGACGACCATCAACGACAGCATCGCCAGGGTCGTTTCATTCTGCGACGACAGCACCCTGTCATAGACCTGGAGCATGTAGATGGAGGGCACCAGCATCAGCACGTTAATCAGCGCAGTAAAGCAGCCGACGCTGATCAGAATGCTTTTATAGTCACCCAAAGCCTTGAATAACGGAGCGGTGGCTGGGGCCTTCGCCATCTTCATTGATTCTTCCTGAAATGTTCGGTCTCGCCACGCTTGGACGAGGCCTCAATTAATGTTCCGCTTACCTGCGAAAGATGACTTGCAAGTACCCGCTTACACTTTCATAACAACTTGCGTAATTAACAGCGGTGCAGTTGTCATTCGGTGTCTCTTATAACCAGCTGGTGGCGCTTTATATTAAAACTTTGTCGCAAACTGGATCATCATTACTATTGCGCTGCGCGCTCAAGTGTAATCACCAGTCCGGACTTCAAAGTAGCCAGATAAAGCCCGTCACGTTGTCGGCTGAAGAACTGGATTCTGGAACCTTCCTTGCCGGTGATCGACAGGCCGTCAGGGTCGGGAAACCAGCCGATCGGAAGTTCTTCAAGCCAGGCACCCAGGCAGTCGGCGCCTTGACCCAATGTCTTGTTCGCGAGCAATTCGACGAGGCAAGTATTCGACGGCTTGTCCTGCTGCTTTTGCGCTTGTGGATCTTCGCCTTGAGTCGACAAAGTTGCCTGCCACTGACCGGCAAAAACCGATGGATCTTCGAGTCTGAGGCTGCTTGCCATGCTGGTTTCTCCTGAAATCATGAAGAGCGCCGCCGAGAGCCACGCCGCTACCGTGTAGGTAAAAGCTTTATAGATCATGGGAATATTCGCTCCGGCCTGTAGCCTTGCTTACCTGCCAATACGATGCAAGCAAAGAAAGCGGCGCATCACACGCCGCTTTCCACTGCTACATCACGCCACGATGTCGCTGGTCGCTGCCTGGCCAACGGTGCTGACCTGGAAATCAGCCACACCGTGCCCGGAGAAGTCCACCGACAACAGGCTGTTGCCGCCCGACGAGGTCAGGATGGCGTCGCCGGCAGAACCGGTGAAGCTGCTGACGAAGTGCAGGCCCGCACCGTTGGTGATGCCGGTCAGATCGATTTTGTCCAGACCGCTGACAAAATCGAGGATCTGATCGATCGCACCCGGCTTGGAATCGGAGCTGGCGGCGAACACAAAGGTGTCCGAACCCGCACCGCCCCACAGTTTGTCAGCACCACCGCCACCCCAGAGGATGTCGTTGCCGGCACCGCCCTTGAGCTCGTTGGCTACGCTGTTGCCGATCAGCAGATCGTTGCCCGAACCACCGATGGCGTTCTCGATGATCGCGCCCTTGGCGATGGACACGTTACCGACCATGCCGCCAACGTCAGAGAACGAGGCGTCCTTGAGGTTGATCTTCTGGTTCTGAGTGAAACCCGAGAAGTCCAGAGTATCCTTGCCGCCCGCGTCCCTCCGCGAGAACACCACTTTGTCACTCGACGACGAAGCGCTGAGGAAATCGCGGCCAGTGTTGGAGTTGAAACCGTAGGTGGTGTCACCGGTACGGGTGGTGGTGTTGGCACCGTAGAGCTTCTGGATCGCAGCAATATCGTCCATCAGCGGGCCGGAGGAATACGCTTCTACGCCGCCCTTGCTGAAGTTCTGGTTGGTGTTGCTCTCGCTCCAGTAACTCATGATGCTGTAACCGCGGGTGTCCTGGCCGTAGGACGCATCGTTGTAAGTCGGGTTGCCATTGCCAGCGTTGTAGTCGCCAGGGTGGGCAAGGCCCAATGAGTGACCGATTTCGTGAGTCAGGGTCTGACGACCGTAGTTGTTCAGATCCGGGTTCTTGTTCTGCGTGTAGCCACTGTTGATCAGGTACCACGAGGTGCCGTCATAACCAGCACCGGTGCCTGGCAGATAGGCGAACGCTGCAGCGCCATCCTGGCCACCGCTGTAGTTACCGAAGGTCATGTGGCCGTCACCACCTGAGGCTTTCTCGGTGAAGGTCACGTTGGCCACGTCAGCCCAGGATTGCATGGCGAGCTTGGCCTGGGCTTGTTGTTGTGCACTGAACTGACTGAACCCACTGATCCCGTGCTTGTTCATCGTGCTGGACGATGCCGAGGTCAGGAACGTGTAGGTGAGTTCGATCTTGCCGCTGCCGTCCTTGTCCTGGTAGGCAGCGCCGTCGCGCAGCAACTGGGTTGCGGCCTGGTCGACGGAGAAGGAGGGTTTGCCATTGACCGTGAGGTTGCCGCCACGGTCGTACTGATGGCTGAAGCTATTGATCTGGTTGTACGCCGAGCTGGCTGCGGCCAGTGGTTGTGGCGCCGCAGACAGCAGAAAAGCCTGTTCGGCGGTATCAATAGCATTAGCTTTAACTTTCGACATAAACACACTTCCTTGTTTAGCAATGGAACAGTTTTTGTCCGATAGCGACAATCTCTGGCGAGATAGTCCTATCACTCGCCCAATGAAGGCATCAGAAACCTGACACAATTTGAAATCTGACGTAAAGGATTTTTTTGAGATCAAACCGGAGTGTTTCGGGAAACTGCCGTAAACAAAGCGTGCGGCGATGAAAGAATGTTTTAGTTGTGCGGCTTTTGCCTAATTGTCTGACGATTTTCTATTTAAATATTAAATATGGGTAAGTTGTTTTTTGTTGGATGCGTCTCACTTTTCTGCACTTTATTAGTGCGATGCCAGTGTATTGATATCAACCAAACGGCTCACCCAAACTGTAGGAGCTGACGAGTGAAACGAGGCTGCGATCTTTTGACTTTGCCTTTCAAAAGCAAGATCAAAAGATCGCAGCCTGCGGCAGCTCCTACAGGGGAAAAGCGAGTCAGCTACCAGTCCGGATCTTGTTCCACACCCGCGTGCGGATCCGGTCAATGTTCAACGGCATCGCCTCCAGCGCAAACAGCTTGCCCATCATCTCCGGACTCGGATAAACCTTGGTGTCGTTCTTGATTGCCGGGTCGATCAGGCTGTCGGCTTGCTCGTTGCCGTTAGCGTAGTGCACGTAGTTGCTGATGCTGGCCATGACGTCCGGGCGCAGGAGGTAATTCATGAACGCATAACCGGCCTTCTCGTCCGGAGCATCGGCGGGCATGGCGACCATGTCGAACCAGATTGCCGCGCCTTCCTTGGGAATGTTGTAGCCGATGTCGACACCGTTCTTGGCTTCCTTGGCGCGGTTTTCCGCTTGCAGGATGTCGCCGGAGAAGCCGACCGCCACGCAAATGTCACCGTTGGCCAGGTCGCTGGTGTATTTCGACGAGTGGAAGTAACTGACGTACGGCCGCACTTTCATCAGCAGCGCTTCGGCCTTCTTATAGTCCTCGGGATTTTTGCTGTGGGGCGGCAAGCCCAGATAGTTGAGCGCTGCCGGGAGCAATTCCGGGCCGTTGTCGAGAATTGCCACGCCGCACTTCTGCAACTTCTCCATGTATTCGGGCTTGAAGATCAAGTCCCAGGAATCCACCGGAGCGTTGTCGCCCAGCACCGCTTTGACTTTCGCGATGTTGTAGCCAATGCCGGTGCTGCCCCATAGATACGGGAAGCCATGCTCGTTGTTCGGATCGTTGACCTGCAAGGCCTTGAGCAGCACTGGATTGAGATTCTTCCAGTTCGGCAACTGGCTTTTGTCGAGTTTCTTCAGCGCTCCCCCCTGAATCTGCCGGGCCATGAAATGGTTGGACGGAAAGACCACGTCGTAGCCGGATTTGCCGGTCATCAACTTGCCGTCAAGGGTTTCGTTGCTGTCGTAGACGTCATACGTGACGCCGACGCCGGTTTCTTTCTGAAAATTCTTCGTGGTGTCTGGCGCGATGTAGTCGGACCAGTTGTACACCTTGACCGTTTCCGCCGCCTGAGCGAGGGAAACGGCAAGCATCAGCGGTGCCAGAGCAAGGGTCTTTCGGATCATGGGGCGATTCCTGTGTAGGTTTTTTTGTTGGCAGGCAATCAAAGGGATCAAGCGATCAGAAAATCAGCACGTAGGTTTTGCGCACGGTCTCCTGGATATCCCAGATGCCGAGCGAGTTGGCCGGCAACATCAGTGCGTCGCCACCTTGTATGTGCAGGGTTTCACCCCCGCCGTCCGGGGTGAACGTGCAGCGCCCGGAAATGAAATGGCAGAATTCCTGTGCAGTGATCTGCCGGCGCCAGCGTCCGGGGGTGCATTCCCAGACGCCGGTTTCGACGCCGTCGTCGCGCTCGACGCTGGTGGTCGAGGCAACCGCGACCGGCTCGCCTAGCGGCACCGCCACTGGATTGGATTCGTCGAGTGGCAATGTCGCGGTGTTCTTGATTTGCGTAATGCTCATGGTCTGACCTGTCTGTTCGATAAACGACGTTTAGTGCATGAAACCTTCCATGAAGCCCGCCACCTGACTGGCAAGCTTGCGCCGCCATGGCGCGGTCGCCGGGTTGGCCAGGGTCTGGTCTTCGTGGACAAAACTTTTGATGATTGCGTTGTAACCGAGCCAGCGGCATGGCTCCGGCTCCCACGCGCGCAACGCATGAATCGCGCCGTCGGGCAGCACCCATGGCTGTTGAGTCAGTTCGCTGTCGCGCTCCAGAATCATATCCGCCAAGGTACGGCCGCCGAGATTGCTGGCGCCAACGCCCTCGCCGCCATAACCGCCGGACAATGCAATGCCGTTGGCGCGGTCGCAGAGCATGTGCGGTTTGAAGTGTCGGGACATGCCGAGGTTGCCGCCCCAGGCGTGGGTGATCTGCACGTTTTTCAGTTGCGGGAACAGCTCGCCGAACAGATAGCGGCGCAGTTCGACTTCATCGCGGGTCAGGTCAAAGTTGTGCCGCAGCTTGCCGGCAAACTGGTAGCCGCCACGAGCGCCGAAGATCAGGCGATTGTCGGCGCTGCGCTGGCCATACGTGACCTGGCGGCTGAACTCGCTGAACGCTTGCCCGCGATTGAGCCCTATTTCATCCCAAGTGGCGGCAGACAACGGCTCGGTGGCGACGATCAGGCTTTGCACCGGTAACTGATAGCGACCCAACGGCGGCAAGGTCACCGAATAACCTTCGACTGCCGGCACGATCCAGTGACTGCGCACGCTGGCCTTGGCGGTACGCAGGCTGCCCGACTGCCACTGCGTGACCGGGCTGTTTTCGTAGATTTTCACACCCATGTTCTGCACGGCCCGCGCCAGACCGCGCACCAGTTTGGCCGGGTGGATGGTCGCCACGTGCGGCGCATAAATGCCGCCATAAGGCTTGGCCACACGGATCTGCTGCGCCAGTTGCTCGGGGCTGAGCCAGCGGTAATCGTTGTCGGTCAAGCCTTGGGCGTGCAGTTTGCTCAAGTAGTCGCGCAGGGTGGCTTCCTGTTCCGGATAGCGCGCAGCACAGTAAAGAACGCCGCCCTTGCGGTAGTCGCAGGCGATGCCTTCACGCTCAAGGACAACCTCGACTTCATCGGGAATGCTGTGCAGCAGATCGAACGAGGCTCGGCGCTGCTCTGGCGACAAACCGGCCAGCAGCCGATCCTCGCCGAGCAGATTACCCATCAGCCAGCCGCCATTGCGGCCGGAAGCACCGAAGCCGGCGGTTTGCGCCTCGACGATGGCAATGTTCAGGCCGGGGGCCAGTTTCTTCAGGTAATACGCAGTCCACAATCCGGTGTAGCCGGCGCCGATGATCGCCACGTCGACGTCCAGGTCCCGCTCAAGCTCAGGCCGCGCAATCAGCGGCTCATCGAGTTGATCCATCCACAAACTGATAGTGCGCCACGCCGGCATGCAAGACTCCGCCACTGAAAACCTTCGATGGCGTCGATCCTAGTGCGTGAGCTCAGCCGATGTCTTGCGCGCGTGTCCGCAAAGAAATTTGTTTGGCGTAAGCCTTCGGTGACTGCCCGGTGTGCTGGCGGAAACAGCTGTAGAACGCCGATAACGAATTGAACCCGGCGGCGAACGCCAGTTCATCGATGCGCACGGGTGGCGCGGCATTGTCCAGCGAACGCAGCAAATGCTGCAGGCGCGCCTGATTGACGTAACGGTAGAAACTTTGCCCCAACACCTGATTGAGCAGGTAGGAAATCTGATTGCGACTGTACCCGCACTCCTTCGCTACCCGCTGCAGGTCGAGTTCGGGATCGAGATAGGCTTGTTGTTTTTCGAAGTATTGCTGCAGGTCCTCAGCCATGAAACTCAGTTGGCGTGGCGACAAACCCAGGCGACTGACTGCCGGCCGCTGGCTCGCCGCGGTGCTGCCATTGCTTTGTGTGCGCACCAGAGAAGCATATTCGTTGACGCGCCAGATCAGCCCGTCCTTGACCGTGATCGCTTCGCTGGAACGAAATGACACCAGCCCCTCACCGCCACGCAGAGTCACTTCGTATTGAATGAACGCGGTGTTGCCATCCACGCGAATTCGATCGCAATGCTCGAGCAGTTCGTCGGATTCTCGCGGCATGCTGACGCGCACGTACTCGCGCAACTCTTCAAGGCCGAGAACACGGTTCTGAAAAAAATCGTTGTATTGAATATCCGCGTGATACAGCGCCATCACGCTGTCCAGATCCCGATGCTTCCAGCTCAAGTGGTAGCGCATGACCGTGGCGGACGTGGCTTCGCTCTGGTCGGGGCCGTCGTCGTCGGCGTGCATAAAAAGCTCATCGCAAAAGAGTCGAGCTTGCCCAAATTCGACACTGGCAGCAATGGCCCATAGATAGTGGCCATTTGGCCATGACGCTCAACGAGCGTGACATACATCAAAAAAATCAAAGCAATCGCCAAATGGACTGAAAACTCTCACAGGAATTTCACATCGAGATGCTACTTTTAATGTCAGTCACCGGTTGAGCCAATGAAGGCTCTTCCCACCTAACATGAGCAAACGGAAGCGCTCGATGAAGAAGGCGGGCAACACATGAATAAAGGGTCAAGCAAAGTCACGTTTCCCAACGCTTGCCAGCTGATGCGCTGGCATTTTCATCCCATGGGTTTCGAGGCAACAATGGATGCGCCGGGCAGCATGATTGCCCGTTTGTTCGATCGAGTCAGTGGTGAAACAATGATCGCTATCGCCGGCATACCGTGCGCTACGGTGATGAATGCCGCTGATGTCGAGCGAATCATTGAAGCGGTGGAGGATGAGTTGGAAGCCTTTGTACCTCCAGAGTCTCTCAGGAGCTACGCATAAGCATCTGATTCAAAACGAAAAGCCCGCATTCTTGCGGGCTTTTTTATGGTCAAGCGATAGACTTTTCCAGTCGGTGATCGGCGAAGAAAGCTTTGCCTTTGGTTACCCGGTCGGACGCCCGTGGCATGTTAACGGCCTGAGTGTCCTGCGGCTCGACATACCAATAACAATGACTGACAGCGCGGGTAATACCGACATAAGCCAGGCGCAGGATTTCGTCCTTTTGCGCCGTGTCGTACGGTTCGCTGTCGCCATTTTTGCCCAGCCCGGCCATGCGGTAGACCTGATTCTTGTAAGGCGAACTGGTCAGATGCTGGCAATCACCTAGCAGAAACACTGCATCGGCTTGCAGACCCTTGGCACTGTGATAAGTCAATTGCTTCAGCCTGCGAGCGTCGTACGGCAAACTCGAATCAACATTAACTACTGCCTGAATATGCTCTTCAATCAATGACTTATCGCTGCTTTTTCGATACAGCATCAAGATTGAATGACCTTGGCGGTAGTGTTCGGCAAGGCGCCGCCCCAAGTCCTGATCATCACGTTGCAGAACGTTGACCGGCTGCAAATGCTTCGGCTCGCCGCTGGCCTTGGCCTTCTTGCCGGGAATCGCCGGTGCTGCCCGGACAATGTGCTCGGCCGCGTCGATGATGTGTTGATGACTGCGATAATTCTCACTGAGCATCACCCGCGTGGTACTCGGCGACGGGAATTCCTTATTGAACTCCATGAAGTAACTCGGCGAACTGCCCCGCCATCCGTAGATGGACTGCCAGTCGTCCCCCACGCATAACAACGACGAGCGCTGCGCTCCTCGACCAACGTGCATCGCCGGTCCACGACTGCGGATTTCAGTCAGGCTGGCGCGGATCCACGAGACGATCTGTGGCGACACATCCTGAAATTCATCGACCATCAGGTGCGACATCGGCCGCAGCAGCTCATCACTCAACAGCTTGAGGTTCTCTGGCGAATGCTCGCTGAACAGCGCAAACATGCGGTTGTACGTCATCACCGGCGGTTTCTGGTCCAGCAAATGATCTTCAAACGCCCGCCAGAACAGGCTCAGGGCTTCAAAGAAAAACCGGTCCGGGTCGTCCTTGGCAAAACTCATGCGCCCGACAGCGTCCGGAACATCCAGCCCTAGATTCTCGATAAAGCCTGCGGCGGCGACAAAACAATCGAGCAAAGGCGCCGATGCCAACTCGCCTTTGACCTTGTAGTCGAACCCGGGCCCCGCGCTGGCATCGCCTGCCAGGGTCGCTAAAACACGCTTTGATGATTCGTAACTATCTATCCAGATCAATGGCTTACGACAGAAAGCTTGAAACAGGGTGCGCTTTACTGCCCACTCCGCCCGAACTGACAGCTTGGCGCTGGGGCGGCAAGCCTGAGGATTCTCCCGGGGATCAAAGCCAAGCACTACCCAAGCATCGAGTGTCGGAATATACCCGTGGCAATGGAACGTCGACCCATTGATATCAAAGGTCTGCCGGTTCGGCTCAATGCCTTTGATCGGCCAGGCGCCGGCGCGCAACCACAGGTCCTCGATGGCATCGCACAGTTCCTCGTCGCGCTTGGCTGCCAATTCGGTCACCGCCATGCGTTTCTGTACGTCAGGATGATCGCGCTCCAGCTCCTTGAGCTGCAATCCTGCGCGCGAAAGCGGTTGAATCAACTGGCGGAAACGCTCGTCCTCGTTGAATAAACGGTGATAGCAGGCGTTCAATTGTTGGCGTTGCGCATCGTTGATGCGCAGGTCGAACGGATTGCTATCAACCTCCTCATCGCCGCCCTGTGGCCGCAGGCTAAGGTTCTCGAATGCCTGCAAACGCTCGAATCCAGGCAGGCTGCGAATCATCGGCAAGATCCGCGAGTGAAAGGTTCGCACCAGCTCGCGCGCCTGTTTCAGTGTGAGTGCCTGACCCCAGAGTGCGAACAGCTCGATCAACTTATTGACGAAATCCTTGCGCGACTCGCGAGTGAAGGTCACCACCGTCATCGAGTCCAGCTCGAAGCCGAGGTAATGGGTCAGCAGCAGGATGCGCAACACCAGCGTGGTGGATTTGCCGGCACCGGCGCCAGCCACCACCGAGGTCGACGGCGTATCGCTGAATATCATTTTCCATTGCGCAACGCTCGGTTGCGCATGCTCGGGCAACAAACGCGCGACATCGGCCTTCATGCGCTTTTTCAGCTCGGCCGTCAGCGGCAGCCGCCAATCGTCGAACAGATGATTGTCGACACTCGGCGGACGATGCTCGGTGCTGCGGCTGTCGCGGATCAGCAGGACTTGCCGACCCTCTTCCAGACCTTCGAGCTTGCCTTCTTTAAAGCCATATTCGACGCCAGCGGTGTGCCCGCTGCGAAAGCCATCTGCCTGGCCATGCAACCATGAAGCACGATGCTGGGCGCGCAATCGCGTCAATCCGTGGCCAAAAAAGCGCGCGGCCAAGCGTTTGAACCATGGCATCTCGGCCAAAGGGCGAAGCTCGGAGGGAAGATCGGGAGTGTGTTGCGCCACGCTGACGGGCTCCAGTGTGTGAGGCTGTTGCGACTATGGTGTCTGTATTTGCCGTTGAGTTCTAGCGAAATGCTTACAGGTCATTGGTTTAGGCGATCAATTGAAGGTGAGACCAGACGATTTCGAGAGGTATTCCCATCAATAACTTAGATAATAATGCCGCACTTTTTACGCTTTTTATCGATGGTTAACTGATAGATGATCGCCGTCATAAACCAACGGTCTCGTGTCGGGTGCAACCATAGCGCCCCATGACGAACCTTTTGAGGAGACGATCATGCTTGAACTCAGACCTTTCAGCTCGCTGGGCGGCGCCCATCACGGCTGGCTGGATGCTCATCACCATTTTTCGTTCGCAGAGTATTACGACCCGCAGCGCATGAGCTGGGGCAATCTGCGCGTGTGGAACGACGACATCATCGCCGCAGGTACCGGTTTTCCGCAGCATCCGCACCGCGACATGGAAATCATCACTTACGTCCGTGAAGGTGCGATTACTCACCAGGACAATCTTGGCAACAAAGGCCGTACTGAAGCTGGCGACGTGCAGGTAATGAGTGCCGGTACCGGCATTGCGCACAGCGAATACAACCTGGAAGCGCATGACACCAAGATCTTCCAGATATGGATTCTGCCCACCGAAACCGGCGCGCCGCCTTCGTGGGGTGCAAAACCGTTTCCAAAGGGCGAGCGTGAAGGCTTCGTGACATTGGCCAGCGGCAAGGACGGGGATGACCAGAGCCTGCGCATTCGTGCCGATGCACGCTTGGTCGCGGCGAACATCAAAGCCGGAGAAACCGCAGAGTATCGACTGGATGAAGGACGTCGCGCCTATCTGGTGCCAGCAACCGGCGTGATTGAAGTCAACGGCTTGCGTGCACAAGCTCGAGACGGTGTCGCGGTTGCGCATGAGCAGGTGCTGACCGTCACGGCGATTGAAGACAGTGAAATCGTTTTGGTGGATCTGGCTTGATCGTTTGAACGCGAGCCACAAAAAAGGGGCAACCATGACGGTTGCCCCTTTTTTATCTTTGCTTTGCAAACTCCGTATTCTGGGGAGATTTATCCCTTCTCTACTGGGTTATCTGCAGGCTCGGATCATTGGGTCGAAATAGCGCCATCCACCAACGTCTGCGCTTCGGCCACCAGTTGCTTGAGGTGGTCGTCGCTGACGAAGCTTTCGGCGTAGATCTTGTAGATGTCTTCGGTGCCGGATGGACGCGCTGCGAACCAGCCGTTTTCGGTCATCACTTTCAAGCCACCAATCGCCTGATCGTTACCCGGTGCGTGACTGAGGATGCTCTGGATCTTCTCGCCTGCCAGTTCAGTGGAAGTGACCTGTGCCGGCGACAGTTTGCTCAGCAAGGCTTTTTGTTCAGGATTAGCCTTGGCATCGACACGCACCGAGAACGGCTCGCCCAGTTCATCGGTCAGCGCGCGATAAGCCTGGCTTGGATCGCGACCCGTGCGAGCGGTCATTTCAGCGGCGAGCAAGGCCGGAATCAGGCCGTCCTTGTCTGTGCTCCAGACACCACCGTCCTTGCGCAGGAACGAAGCGCCGGCGCTCTCCTCCCCACCAAAACCCAGCGAGCCGTCGAACAAACCCTCGGCAAACCATTTGAAACCGACCGGCACTTCATACAAGCGACGCCCCAGACGTTTGGCAACGCGATCGATCAGACCGCTGCTGACCACGGTTTTACCGACGGCAGCGTCGGCACGCCATTGCGGGCGATTCTGGAACAGGTAATCAATCGACACGGCCAGATAGTTGTTCGGCGCCAGCAAACCACCGGACGGCGTGACGATACCGTGGCGGTCGTGATCCGGGTCGCAGGCGAACGCCACGTCGAAACGCTCTTTCAAGCCGATCAAGCCCTGCATGGCGTGGCTGGACGATGGGTCCATGCGAATCTGGCCGTCCCAGTCGACGGTCATGAAACGGAAAGTCGAATCGACTTCCTTGTTGACCACGTCCAGGTCAAGACGATAGTGCTCGGCAATGGCCGACCAGTAGCGCACCCCTGCTCCGCCCAGCGGATCAACGCCCAGACGCAATTTGGCGTCACGGATGGCATCGAAATCGATCACGTTGATCAGGTCGGCAACGTAGGTATTCAGGTAATCGTGGCGATGGGTCGTGCTGGCCTTGAGCGCCTGCTCGTAGCTGATGCGCTTGACCCCGGCGAGCTTGTTGGCCAGCAGTTCGTTGGCCTTGGCTTCGATCCACTTGGTGATGTGTGTATCGGCCGGACCACCGTTGGTTGGGTTGTATTTGTAGCCACCGCTTTGCGGCGGGTTGTGCGACGGCGTAATGACGATGCCGTCAGCCAGGCCCGAGGTACGGCCACGGTTGTAGCAAAGAATTGCGTGCGAGATAGCGGGCGTCGGGGTGTATTCGTCACCCTCGGCGATCATCACGGTCACACCGTTGGCTGCCAGAACTTCCAGCGCACTGGCGCCGGCCGGGGTCGACAAGGCGTGGGTATCGATGCCGACGAACAACGGGCCGGTAATGCCCTGGGCTTCGCGGTACAGGCAGATGGCCTGGCTGATCGCCAGAACGTGCCATTCATTAAAACTCAAATCGAAGGAACTGCCGCGGTGTCCGGAAGTACCGAACGCCACTCGCTGAGTGGAAACCGATGCATCAGGTTGGCCCGTGTAGTAGGCCGTTACCAGTCGCGGGATATCGACCAACAATTCTGCCGGTGCCGGTTTGCCCGCAAAAGGACTGAGTGTCATGCAAAACCTCTGAGATCGAGTGGTTCAGGAAATACAGCGCAGTTTACTGGCAGTTTGACCGTAGTGCGATGGGATGTATCCGGATCAACTCAGATGTTTTTTAACGTCAGTCGCCGAGGCCAGTCGCAGTGCATCGGCGACCCGTCCTACCACATCAGGCAGATCGTGATCACTGTGACTGATCGGGCTCAAGCGCAGGTGATGTGGATAGTGGCCGTTGAGACTGAACAGTTCACCGGGGGCGATAACGATCTGCTGTCTGAGCAAGCGCTGGAACACTTCGTTCATGTCGACCCGACGTATCGAACGTAGCCATAGGGTTGCGCCACCTTGCGGTTCGACAATCTGCAGCGCATCGCCCAGACGCTCACGCAGCAAGTGGATCAATTGCGTTCGACGCTCCTTGAGCAAACGTCGCAGCACCTGCAAATGCTGGTCGATGCGGCCACTTGCAAACAATCGTGCGAGGGCTTTCTGGCGAGTCGCCGACAATCGAAACGAGCGCAGCAGGAAATGCCGTTGCAACTCGGTGCGCCACTGCCGTGACAGGACAAAACCGTAGGGCGCTTCGACACCGATAAGTTTGTCGAAAGCGCTAAACACCAGCAACCGATCAGGATCCAGCCAGTCGCGCAGGCGCTGGGCATATGGCTCGTCGGCCAATTCGCTGCTGCAGTCGTTCTCCAGCACCCAGGTGCCATGGTTGGCGAGCAGTTGGGCAATCAACTGCCGATTGGCGTCCGGCCCGAGACTGCCATGCGGCAAACTCAATGACGAAGACAGCAGGATCAACCCGACTCGTTCGGACTGAAGCAGCATCACCAGTTGCTGCGGATCAAGCTGACCGTCAGCCTGCAACGGCAATTCGATTACCCTCACCTGCGCGGCTTCCAACAGTCGCAGGATCACCCAGTCGCAGGGTGACTCCACTAGCACCGTCACGTCTCGCAACTGCAATACGCAGATCAGAATTTCCAGTACCGAACGCAGGTCGGCGCCTATGTACACGTCATCCGCGTGCCAGCAGTTAACCGGGGAAACGGTATATCGCGCGGCCAGAACCGTGCGCAGCTCCAGTTCACCACAGGGCTGCGCCAATGATTGTGGCTGGCGAGGGTACTGGCGCAGCAACTCGCGTTCGAACATCAACAACGGACTGTCCAGAGACTGCAATGAAGCCGGCTCATCTGCACTCAATACGCACATTCCTGGGCGGCGCGCATTGCCATACACCGCTTCAAGCACGTCGCTACCGTTGGCGGCTGGTGCCATCAGCGCGGACGCCTGGGCGTAATAGCCGGACTTGGCAACCGAATAGACCCGCCCTTCTTTCTCCAGCAATGAATAGGCGTACTGAATGGTCGAAATCGAGACATTCAAACGCTCCGCCAACTGCCTCAATGAAGGTAGACGCAGCGCACAGCCACTGACGGAGGTGTTGATCAACACGGTCAGATATCGATAAACCGCCTGATACGCGAAATCATTTTCCCGCCGGGATTTCATGGCTGCGGATCCGCGAGCCATTGCACTGCGACTCTCGCAGAAATCACGTTCAACCTTCCGCCGACCGCTCACTTGCGGCCGTTTGCGTGACAGCTGTCGCGGGGTTCTGCGGGTTCTGCTCTAGCGACTCAGGTATCTGGATTGCGCTCATGGCGTACAAACGGGCAATCAATTTCACCGGAAGCCCGCTGACCTCGGTCATCCACTTCATCACTTGTTCCGGGGCATGCAAGCCTTGCATGGCACGGTGTAAATCCGGCAATGCCACGAGCATGCCCGGATGACATTTGCGCAGAAACATTTCGAGCCCCGCGCCACTGTTGATAAAAGGTGCAAACAGCAGACACGTCAGCTGGTTTTCACTGAGATTGAAGGTTTCCTGCAAGTGACTCGCAGCGTGTACTCGCCGCTGTTCAAGATCCAGCGGGTTGCCGTAGGTTGCCAGTAAATGCTCACAAACCGGCTCGGGCACCTGATTGCGGCGCAATGTTGCGAGAGTGTCTTGCAGATAGACGGCAACACCGCTCTCATAAGTCTGGTCTTCGATGACACTTGCGTGCAATCCATGCAGGTGCGCGGCCACCAATGGCTCAACGAACTCGTGGTCACCTTGATGCAGCGTCAGGTCGTCGGCCTGAAATCCGAGGAAGTCACTGAGCAAAGGCCAGCGCTCTTCGAGCTTGCCGACAATCATGTCGTTGATGTCGATGAAGCTGGAGCGACGACACGCCTCGAACTGCCCTTCCGGACGCCACGGCAATTGCTCGCCCTCCGTGTAAAAATGCCGGTAGTAGTCGCTACCCAGCCCGTCAAGCATCGGAAATAACGCCTCGAAACCGCGATGATTCGCCGGTAATCCGCCAATCCCGGCTTTGAGTGCCGCCCGATTGAGTCCTTCCAGGAACAATGTCTGCCGACGAGGAGGCTCAGCGCCGATCATCGCGTCGACACCGTTGTTCCAGCGAGCGATCTGGCTGTAGAACTCCGCTGTAGCCAGGTAGGCGTCATCCCATAATTCGAGGATTTCGTTCGACGTTCGGCGATGCCCCGACATCAGCAGATTGACGCGATTAGCCTCGCGACTGGCTTCACTGACCACCGACTGGAAATCGAAGGGAGCAACCTGTCGATGATCCACCATCAATAACTCGACCCGAGGATCGTCGTAGAGAAACAGCGCGCCGTAGCTGCGGTGCATGTTCTGCAGTGCTCCATGGCTGTTGCCATTCAAGCGCAACGAGGCAACGCGCAATTGAAAGGTCGCCGGCGCCCGACCTGCAAGGCTCAGTTGCGCGGCTCGCAGCAATGCCAACGTGTAGCAACTGTCCCGTGAGCCTGACTGGATCACCAGCACCTTGAAGGATCCGATGTGTTCCATGCCGCCGGCCGCCACCAGCAGGCGCTGGATCAACAGCTGCAAAGCCGTCCGCTCTGCACGGGAGAAGAAACTCAATAACCGTTGCAGAACTTGCTGGTAGACGTAATTCATTGCCTGATCATGGATCGTAGTCATCGGTATTTACCCGGTATCAATAGTTTCATGCTGCGCACACTGAAAGGTCAGCCGCACAACAATTCATCAATAAGTAATAGACGCTTGAATGCTAACACTTACGCGATCGTAGTTATTTGAAACACATGAGCAATCAAAGACTGATCAGTGCCCAGCCGGCGTCATTAACACATTGTTATAGAAGGATATTTTTTGCATAAAAAACACCCTAGGAAACTTCCGACAACGTCCCACGACAATTGAGTACAAGAAAAAAAGACGCTGCCTCGGAAACGCCCTACAACAATTAAACAGAAATTATCGGAGCGCGCAGAAGTAGCCGTTTGATATTGCACAGGACAAATAGAATGCACAGACATGGCTCATTCCTTGAGATGAAAGTAATCATTCAATTATCAGGGCTTATATGACGATTAGAAGATACAGATGGAAAGCAAAAACCAGTTCAGTTGCTGAACGGCCGCACAGGCGAAACCAGGCAGGCTTCATTTGGGGAGGGATAAACACAGAAGAGTCCGTGGGGTCACGGACTCTGTTCAGCAGGGTCAGGCGGGTGCGATTTGCAGTGCGACCCGCTCGCGGCATGGGCATTCGTCCATGTAGCGATGAGCTTCGACGAACTCGTTGAACGGGAACACCCGGGTCTTCAACGGCTCCAGCACTCGATCAGCTGTCAGCTGATTGATGTCACGCAGGGCACGTTGCAGCGCGACATGATCCTGAGTGATGCCCAGTTCCGGCTTGCCGGTGAAGTTACCGATGCAGTGGACGAAGAACTGAATGTTCTTCTGGAACGCTGCACACGCCGGGAATGGCGTCTGGTTACCACCTTGCAGGCCATACAGGACAAGACTGCCGCGCGGTGCCAGGACGTCGCCGAGCAGCGACATCTGCGGGCCACCCAGACCGTCGAACACTACGTCAACGCCACGGTTGTCAGTGATCTTGTTGACGCGCATCAGCAGATCTTCTTCCTCGGTGACGATGACTTTCTCGGCGCCCAGGGACAGCAAATATTCACGTTCTTGCGCCGACTTCGTCGCGGCAATCACCCGTACACCCATGGCTTTGCCCAGCTGGACAAAGGACGGACCGGCGCAATGGCTGGCGTCAGTGACCAGAGCAAACTGCCCCGGCTTGACCCGTGCGAGATCGGCGTAGGCAAAGTAGGCAATCAGCAGCGGCGTGTAATGCACGCTGGCTTCGATCGGGCTGAGCACGTCCGGATAGCGGGTCAGCGCAGTGCGTGGCAATACGATCTGCTCGCCGTAGACAGGGTAGTCGTTCGGGCTCTCAGCCGGAAAACTGGCGACCTTGTCACCTACGGACAAGTCCTCGACATTGGCACCGACTGCGGTGACGACACCGGCCATCTCATGGCCAAGGCCCGAAGGCAGGCGTGCCTGAGACGAGGCCAGGTTCTGACGCCAGAGCGTGTCATACCAGCTGATGCCGATCGCTTCGACACGCACCTGCACTTCGCCAGGACCTGGCTGAGCGGCCGCATGCTCTTCGCATTTGAGCACCTCGG
>Ga0247814_10000276_pt1 | contig 44253 bp, 48 predicted proteins | sample UWRJL179409R1_FD_179947 | JGI IMG/M metagenome (GOLD analysis project Ga0247814, IMG submission 179947) | Plant litter microbial communities from Arlington Agricultural Research Station in Wisconsin, United States - UWRJ-L179-409R-1 | ecosystem: Environmental > Terrestrial > Plant litter >... | reverse complement strand
CCGCGTGCTCACCTACTCGAACGACGGCGACGTGCCGCAGTACCTCGGCGTCTCGGTTATCTCGAACTTCAACGGCGCGACGTGGGAACCCAAAGTGCCGCTCGTCTACGACCAGAATTTTCTGCTCAACGTCGGCCCGGTGCCCGGTCTGAGCAGCGACGTCGATACCGACGAGCTGACTACCGACATCACCATCATCAACATGGGTGGACACTGGGTGCCGACCCCGTACGCGCCCCGTTCCATCACCGGGCTCGAGGGCAACTGGAGCTACGACTCCGAGACCCTCACCGTTGCCTCGCCCAATCTCAGCGTGCGCGGCGAGGAGTACACGGTCGAGAACCAGCGCGTTGACCCGACCGTGGAACAGCTTCAGGCGAGCAGCACGGACTACGACGAGAGCCTGCAGCCCTACCTCGCCCTGCCCGACAACACACCCGCCATCGTGCGCGAAACCGCCCTCGAGGTCACCGCCGATGACGCCACGACCTACGACAAGGCTTATGCCCTGCAGCAGTACTTCGTCGGTGGCGATTTTCAGTACTCCGAGCTCGCACCGGTCGAAGCGGGATACGACGGCACGAGCGCCGAGGTGGTCGGGCGCTTTCTCGAGGCGAGAAGCGGCTACTGCGTGCACTTCTCGTCGGGCATGGCGATGATGGCGCGCTCGCTGGGGATTCCTGCTCGCATCGCCGTCGGCTTCACGCCCGGCGAGTTCATGCCAGGCAAAGACGACGACTCGAACTACTACGCGGTCACCACCGCCGACCTGCACGCCTGGCCAGAGCTGTGGTTCAACGACATTGGATGGGTGCGCTTCGAGCCCACCCCCGGCCGCGGCATCAGCCCGAGCTTCAATCGCGACAACGTGGCCGCGCCGAACTCGACTCCCACGGCAGCCCCCAGTGCGGTGCCGACCGCCACGTCGACGCCGACCGCGACACCCTCGCCGTCTGCCTCGGCGTTCGACCCGCAGTTTCAGGGCACGAGCCCCGACCAGACCATCGCCCGCATCGTCATCGGTGTGATCATCGGCCTTGCCGTGATCGTTGTGCTTCTGCCCCTCGTTCCGATCGCCATTCGCGTTCTGCGCCGCTGGCGCCGCCAGTGGCGAGTGCGCCGGCGAGGCTCGGCGACCGACGCGTGGGCAGAGCTCAACGACACCGCCATCGACCTCGGCTGGCAGACCGGCACCATGACGCCGCGCGAGTTCGCGACAGCGGTGCGCCGCGGCATGCCAGAGAAGACCGTGCGCGCGCTCGCCAACCTGCTGCTCGCACTGGAGGCGACCGCGTACTCGCGCTACCCGGCAGAGTCGGTGCTCGCCGACCTGAAGCTGGTGCGACGCAGCATGCGCAAGCATTCCACCCGACGCGAGCGACTGCGCGCCGCACTTACCCCTGCGTCGGTCTCGCTGCGAAGGCGATTACGGGCGCGCCGCTGACCGGGTGGGTGAGAACGGTCGCGGCCACGCCGTAGACCTCGCCGATGAGCTCGCTCGTCAGCACGGTGTCTGGGGTTCCCGCGGCGACCACGCGACCGTCAGCGAGCACCACCACCTGGTCGGCCTGGGCGGCGAGATTGAGGTCGTGCAGGGCGGTCAGCACGGCTATGCCGTCGGTGGCCAGCATCCGCAGTGTTGACATGACCTCGAGCTGCGCGGCGATGTCGAGGTGATTCGTCGGTTCGTCAAGCAGTAACAGGCTCGGCTGCTGGGCGAGGGCGCGGGCGAGTTGCACGCGCTGGCGCTCTCCGCCGCTGAGGGTGCCGAGGTCGCGGTCGCGAAAGATCGCGGTGTTGGTGGCCTCGAGGGCATCCTCGATGGCGAAGCGGTCGGTGTCGGTCTCGCCGCCGAGCAGTCGCGTGTAGGGGGTGCGACCGAGGGCGACGACCTCGCGAACGGTGATGGCCAGCTCGGTGACGGAGTCCTGCTCGACCAAGGCGGCGAGCCGGGCGCGGTCGCGGCGGGGCGTCGCGTTCCAGTCGAGCCCGTCATAGAGCACCCGCCCAGCCGTCGGCTGCTGAACACCAGAAAGCACCCGGATCAGCGTCGACTTGCCCGCCCCGTTTGGCCCGATGAGCGCGGTGAGGCTGCCCGCGGCGACCGAGACGCTCACGCCGTCGACGACGAGCCGGCCCGCAATCGCGGCCGACGCGCCCTCTGAGATCAGGCTCATGCGCGCACCCTCCGCAGCAGAAGCAGCGCGAACAGTGGCGCCCCCACAATGGCCGTGACGATACCGACCGGCAGCTCGCGCGGGTCGAAGACGGTGCGCGCCGCGGTGTCGGCCCAGACGAGCACGACCGCACCGAGCAGCGCGCTGAGCGGCAGCACGAGCCGGTTGGCGCTGCCAACCACCAGTCGCACGGCGTGGGGCAGCACAAGACCGATGAAGCCGATCGACCCACTGACCGAGACCATCGCGCCGGTGAGCAGCGCGGTCGACACGAGCAATAGCCAGCGGGTGCGCTCGACGGGCACGCCGAGGGCCGCGGCCGCCGTGTCGCCGAAGGCGAAGGCGTCGAGGGTGCGCGCCGACAGCGCCAGAGGGATGCCGACGATGACAATCGCGCCAACCGCGATGGCGACGGCCGGCCAGCGAGCCCCGGCCAGCGAGCCGAGCAGCCATGCCAGAATCTCGCGGTACGAGTCGCCCGTGGCCGTCCAGAAGATGACGAAGCTGGTGACCGCGGCAGCGAAGGCGCTCACGGCCACGCCGGCGAGCACCGTGCGCGAGGGACTGAGCGGCCCGCTCGCCCGAGCGATGAGCAGCGTCGCCAGCAGTGCGGCAAGCGCGCCGACGAAGGCCGCGGGGGCGAGCAGCAGCGTCGCACCGAGCACGAGCACGCTGACCGCCCCGAGGGAGGCCCCGCCCGATAGCCCGAGCAGGTAGGGGTCGGCGAGTGGATTGCGCGTGATCGCCTGCATGACCGCCCCGCTGATCGCAAGGCCAGCCCCAACCGCGGCTGCCGTCAGCACGCGTGGCAGCCGCAACTGCCAGACGATGCCGTCGCGCAGTGTGCTCAGCGGGCTGTCGCCGATGCCGAGGTGGTGCAGCACACTTGCCCAGACGTCGACCGGGGTGATTTCAGCGGGGCCGACGGTGATGGCAAGCACCAGCGACGCGACGAGAGCCGCGCCGAGAAGCCATGCCCACCGCACCTACGACAGCTTTGCGAGCTGGTCGGCGAGGTCTCTCGCGGCCTCAACGGTGCGCACACCGGCTTCACCGGCGGCGAAGGGCAGCACGAGGTAACGCTCGTTCTTCACGGCGTCGAGGTTCGCGGTTGCCGGGTTGGCCAGCAGAGCGGCCTTCTTCGACTCCGCGGTGTTCCACGTTGCGTCGACGAGCACGATGACGTCGGGGTTGGCGGCGATCACGGCCTCCCAGTTGTACGAGGTCCAGGTGTCGTCGACATCCGCAGCGATGTTGGTCAGGCCGATGGTGTCGAGCACCAGCTGGGGTGCGCCGATTCCCGAGCCGACGTAGGGGGTGTCGTCGCCCGACGACCACCACAGGGCGGTCTTGCCGGTGTCATCCGCGACGATGTCGGCGAGAGCTGCTCGCTGCTCGGTGATGAGGGCGTCAGCGGCCTCCGATGCCCCGAAGACGGTGCCGGCCTCGGCGATGTAGCTGAAGACGTTGTCGAAGGTCAGCGGGTTCGGCTGGTAGCCCGCCTCCTTGCAGGCGGCGGGGGAGACGTAGGTGCCGATGCCGAGGTCGGCGAGCTCCGCGCGGTCGCCGGCGGCATCCGCGGTGAAGTTCGACTCCCAGCCGCCGAACACGAAGTCGGGCTCGAGCTCGAGCACGGCCTCCTCGCTCGGGGCGAAGGCGCTGATCACCGCAACATCGACCTGCGGCAGCGAGTCGGGCACCGGGCCGTCGGCAAAGGCCTGGCCGACAATGCGGTCACCGAGGCCGAGGGCGAGCAGCAGCTCGGTCGAGGTCGACTTGATGGTGACGATGCGCTGCGGGGCATCGCCAACGGTGAACTCAAAACCGCAGTTGTCGATCTCGACGGGGGTGGTGGTGGCGGCCAGCGGCTGCGTGGCGGGCGCGGTGGCGCAGCCGGCGAGCAGCACGAGCGGGAGAAGAACGAGGGATGCGGAACGCACGGGACTCCTAGAGGGCAGGGGCAGCGGAGGCGACAGGTTTGCCGCATCCGGACCGTGCCGCTCCATACCGGGGCGGTCGCTACCGGCCAGATCAGGCCGGAGGGTCAACTGCTGCTCATTCTATGCAGAGCTCAAGCCAGGCGTTGTGCGGCGGCGGCAAGCGACTCCGCGATCGATTCGACATCGCTGCGCACCATGCCAACGGTGACCCGCACGTGCGGCACGGCGGCGCCCAGCTGGAACGGACTGCCCGGTGCTACCCGCAGACCGTCGCCCGCTAGCTGCACCGTTGCCGCGCGCTCGTTGCGCACTGGCAACCAGGCATTGAGCCCGTCACCGGCGGCAATCGCGATGCCCTGCGCCGCCATCGCCGCAGCGAATAACTGCTGCCGCTCGGTGTAGGCCGTGCGCGCCCGGCTCACCTGTGCAACCGAGTCGGGGTCGGTCAGCAGGTCGAACAGAATCGCCTGGGTCATGCGCGAGGTCCAGCCGGCACCGAGCATGCGGTGCGCGACTACGCGGTCGACCAGTTCGCGCGGTCCGCCGAGCGCGCCGATGCGCAGGTCGGGCCCGTGGGTCTTTGAGAAGCTGCGCACGTGCAGCACGCGCTCGGGAACCACGGATGCGAGGGTCACGTCAGCCGCACTCGTCACCGCCCCCGAGTGGTCGTCTTCAACCACGATGGCGCGGTCGGCGGCGCGCGTTCGACGCAGCACAGCCCCGAGCCGCTCGGCGCGCTCCGGGCTCATCGAGATGCCCGTCGGGTTGTGGGCGCGCGGCTGCAGCAGCACCAGGCTTGGGCCAGCGGCGAGGGCACTCGCGAAGGCGTCGGGCAGCATCCCGAACTCGTCGAGTGCGACGGGCACCGGGTCGAGTCCGTAGTGCTCGAGCAGGTCAAGAAAGGGCGGAAAGGTCGGATTCTCGACGACAACCCGGTCGCCGAAGCGAGCGAGCGCGGCCAGCACGCGGTCGATGGCGTCGAGGGCACCGTTGGTCACGGTGATCGACTCGACCGGCGTCGGCCAGGTGGCGCGCAGCAGGTCGTGCAGCTGTGGAATGTCGGGCTTTTGCTGGTAGCTCGGGGCATCCGCCGTGTGGGTGACGCGCGACAGCGCGGGAGCGAGCGAGGGCAGCAGCTCGGGGTCTGGCGTGCCGCGCGAGAGGTCGAGTCGGGCCGTGGTCGTGTCGTCGAGGCTGCGGTAGCGCAGTGGCAGCCACTCGCGCGGGGCCGATCGCACGAAGGTGCCGCTGCGCCCACGACTGACAACCAGACCGGCGCGCGAGAGGGTCTGCCACGCGTGGCTGACGGTCGCGGGGCTGACGCCCAGCTCGGCGGCGAGCTCGCGCACGGTCGGCAGTCGGTCGCCCGGAGCGAGGTCGCCGAGGCTGATGAGGCGGGCGATGGCGGCGGCAATTCCGCGCGGTGAGGGCTCCTCGATCGCGAGGGCTATCAATGTCACGGCAACCCCCGTAGATTTACGCCACTGTCACAGGGCGTAACGTTCGAGAAATGTTTAGCCCTGAGAATAACAAAAGCACCTCAAGGGAGAACAGCATGACAGTTGTACGCGCGGCCATCACCCAGACGACGTGGACAGGCGACAAAGCCTCGATGCTCGACAAGCACGAACAGTTCGCTCGAGACGCCGCAGCCGACGGTGCACAGGTCATCTGCTTTCAGGAGCTCTTCTACGGCCCCTACTTCGGCATCACAGAAGACAAGAAGTACTACCGCTACGCGGAGCAGGCCGACGGCCCGATCGTGCAGCGCTTCGCGGCTCTCGCCAAAGAGCTGAACCTCGTCATGATCCTGCCGATCTACGAGGAAGACATCACCGGCGTGTACTACAACACGGCAGTGGTGGTGGATGCCGACGGCACCATTCTCGGCAAGTACCGCAAGCACCACATCCCGCATCTCGACCGTTTCTGGGAGAAGTTCTACTTTCGCCCCGGCAACCTCGGCTACCCCGTCTTCGACACCGCTGTCGGCAAGATCGGCGTCTACATCTGCTACGACCGACACTTTCCAGAGGGATGGCGCGAGCTGGGCCTCAACGGCGCCCACATGGTGTTCAACCCCAACGCCACCAAGCCCGGACTCAGCAACCGCCTGTGGGAGGTCGAGGGCCCGTGCGCAGCGGTCGCCAACGGCTACTTCGTGCTGCAGCCCAACCGGGTCGGCAAAGAAGACAACGAGTACGGCGAGCTCGCCGTCGACTTCTACGGCACCAGCCAGGTGATCGACCCGCGCGGCAACTTCGTTGGCGAGCGCGGCTCGGGCTCTTCTGAGGAAATCCTCATTCGCGACCTCGAGCTCGACATGGTGCAAGAGATGCGCGACGACTGGCAGTTCTACCGCGACCGCCGCCCCGAGTCCTACACGTCGATCCCGAAGGCCTGAGCATGGCTACGACACTGATTACCGGCGGCACCGTGGTCACCGCGACCGGCCGCAGCCTGGCCGACGTGCTCATCGACGGCGAGACGATCGTTGGCGTGCTCGCGCCCGGCTCCACCCTGCTCGGCACCGACCTGACGCAGGGGGTCGACCGCGTGATCGACGCCACCGGCAAGTACGTGATTCCCGGTGGAGTCGACGCGCACACCCATATGGAGCTTCCCTTTGGAGGCACCGCGGCATCCGACACCTTTGAGACCGGCACGCGCGCGGCAGCCTGGGGCGGCACGACCACGATCATCGACTTTGCCGTGCAGACCTACGGCCAGCGCGTCATGGACGGCCTTGCCACCTGGCACGAGAAGGCGGCGGGCAACTGCGCCATCGACTACGCCTTTCACCAAATCATCGGCGACGTGACGGATGACTCCCTGCAGGCCATGCGCGCCCTGCCCGACGAGGGCATCACCAGCTTCAAGCTCTTCATGGCCTACCCGGGCGTCTTCATGTCTGACGACGCGCAGATCTTCAAGGCGATGCAGGTCTCTGCCGAGACCGGCATGATGACGATGATGCACGCCGAGAACGGCCCGGTCATCGACGTCATGGTCAAGCAGCTGCTCGCGCAGGGCAAGACCGACCCCTACTACCACGGCGTCGCACGCGCCTGGCAGATGGAGGAGGAGGCCACCCACCGCGCGATCATGCTCGCGAACCTCACCGGCGCGCCGCTCTATGTCGTGCACGTCAGCGCGAAGCAGGCCGTAGAGCAGCTCGCCGCCGCCCGCGACATCGGCCAGAACGTCTTCGCAGAGACCTGCCCGCAGTACCTCTACCTCTCCCTCGAGGAGCAGCTGGGCGCCCCCGGCTTCGAGGGCGCAAAGTGGGTCTGCTCAACGCCGCTGCGCTCCAAGGCCGAGGGCCACCAGCACGCCATGTGGCAGAGCCTGCGCACGAACGACGTGCAGATGGTCTCGACCGACCACTGCCCCTTCTGCATGAAGGGCCAGAAAGACCTGGGGCTCGGCGACTTCAGCAAGATTCCCAACGGAATCGGCTCGGTCGAGCACCGCCTCGACCTGCTCTACCAGGGCGTCGTTGACGGGCAGATCACCCTCGAGCGCTGGGTCGAGATCACCTCGACCACCCCGGCGCGCATGTTCGGTCTCTATGGCAAGAAGGGTGTCATCGCACCCGGAGCCGACGCCGATGTCGTCGTCTACGACCCGAACGGCCACACCAGCATTGGGTACGAGAAAACGCACCACATGAACATGGACCACTCTGCCTGGGAGGGCTTCGAGGTCGACGGCCACGTCGACACCGTGCTCTCGCGCGGCAAGGTCGTCATCGACAACAACGAGTACCTCGGAGCCAAGGGCGACGGCCAGTTCGTCAAGCGCGGCCTCTCGCAGTACCTGATCTGATCTAGGAAACACATGGACTTCGGCGCAGTACTGCAGACCAACCCACCCGCCTCGCGCACCGTCGCGCTCGCCAAGCTCGCCGAGCAGCATGGCTTCAGCCACGTCTGGACCTTCGACTCGCACCTGCTCTGGCAGGAGCCCTACGTGATCTACAGCCAGATTCTCGCCGAGACCAAGCGCGTGATTGTTGGCCCGATGGTGACCAACCCGGCGACCCGCGACTGGACCGTCACGGCATCCACCTACGCGACCCTCAACGAGATGTACGGCAACCGCACGATCTGCGGCATCGGCCGCGGCGACTCCGCGGTGCGGGTGACGAACGGGGCGCCGACGACGCTGAAGACGCTGCGCGACTCTATTCACGTCATCCGTGAGCTCGCGAACTCGCGCTCTGTCGAGTACAACGGCGCGCAGCTGCAGTTTCCGTGGAGCGTCGGCTCGACCCTCGACGTGTGGGTTGCGGCGTACGGTCCACTCGCGCTCAAGCTCACCGGCGAGGTGGGCGACGGCTTCATTCTGCAGATGGCCGACCTCGATGTTGCGAAGTGGATGATCCAGACGGTGCGTGACGCCGCCGACAACGCGGGGCGGGATCCCATGAGTATCAAGTTCTGTGTCGCGGCACCGATGTACATCGGAACGGACATTGCCCACATGCGCGACCAGACCCGCTGGTTTGGCGGCATGGTCGGCAACCACGTCGCCGACATTGTCTCGAAGTACGGTGAGGGTTCCGCCGTGCCCAAGGCGCTCACCGACTACATCAAGGGCCGCGAGGGCTACGACTACAACTCGCACGGCAAGGCGGGTAACGACCACGTCGACTTCGTGCCCGACGAGATCGTCGACCGCTTCTGCGTGCTCGGCACGGCAGAGCAGCACATCGAGAAGCTCGAGGCGCTCAAGGCACTCGGCGTCGACCAGTTCGCCGGCTACCTGCAGCACGACAACAAAGAAGAGACGCTGCGCGTTTACGGCGAAACCGTCATTCCCGCGCTGCGCGACACGATTGTCGCCAAGGCATGATCAAACGGCTCGCGTGGGGTGCCGCGGGCATTGTGGCTCTGCTTGCCCTCTGGGAGTTCTACAAGGCAATCGGCCCCGCTAACGGCTACGTAGTCGGCGCAACCGAGGGCGAGACCGGCTCAGGCTTCATGCTGCTGCCCCGCACGAACGAGCGCTCGATGCCGCACATCTGGGACATGGTCGCCCGGCTGTTTCAGTCCACGAGTGGCGGCGACACCCCGCCGCTGATCGTTCCTGTGATCACCGCCGGCCTCACCACTCTGGGCATTGCCGCGGTCGGCTGGGTCATCGGCGTCGTCGTCGGCGCCGTGCTCGGCGCGGTCATGCAGCGCTGGCGCCTCGCCGAGTGGGGCCTGCTGCCGTGGATCGTCGTCAGCCAGACGGTGCCACTCATCGCCTTCGCCCCGATCCTCTCGAGCATCGGCACGCAGATCGACCGTGGGCCCGGGTTGCCGTGGCCGCAGTGGCTGTCGGTCGCCGTGATCGCCTCCTACCTCGCGTTCTTCCCGGTGGCGATCGGCGTGCTGCGCGGCCTCAATGCCCCCGACCGCATGCAGCTCGACCTCATGCGCAGCTACGCCGCCGGCTACTGGCCGACATTGCTGCGGCTGCGCATCCCCGCGGCGGTGCCGCACCTGCTGCCCGCCCTGCGGCTCGCGGCGGCCAGCGCGGTCGTCGGTGCGGTTGTCGCCGAAGTGTCTATTGGCATGCGGGGCGGAATCGGTCGCATGCTCATCCAGCTGGCGGGGCAGGGGTCGAGCGACCCGGCTGCTCCGTGGGGTCCGACCCTCGGATCCATCGCACTCGGCCTCATCGCAGCGGGCACGGTCGCCCTCATCGGTGTCGGCCTCAAGAACTACCGAAGAGGAGAAGCGACCGCATGAGCGATCTCGCTGTACGCGCTGCCGGAGTCGGCAAGACCTTCAAGACCAAGGGCACGGATGTCGTCGCCCTCACCGGCGTCGACCTCGAGATCGAGGCGGGCGAGTTCGTCTCCCTCATCGGACCGAGTGGATGCGGCAAGTCCACCCTGCTGCGCCTCATCGCCGACCTCGACACCGCCTCAACCGGTGAACTCGAGATCTTCGGAAAGCCCGCCGCCCAGGCGCGCCAGGACCAGGACTACGGCATCGCCTTCCAGCAGGCCGGACTGCTGCCGTGGCGCACGGTCGCCGGCAACATGGCTCTGCCGCTCGAACTGCACGGCATGGCATCCGCTGATCGCAAGACCCGGGTCGCAGAGCTCGCCGAGTTGGTCGGACTCACCGACTTCATCGACCGCTACCCCGACCAGCTCTCTGGCGGCATGCAGCAGCGCGTTGCGATCGCCCGCGCGCTCGCAGAGCAACCGCGTCTGCTGCTCATGGACGAGCCCTTCGGCGCCCTCGACGAGATGACCCGCGAGCGCCTGCAGTCCGAGCTGGTGCGCATCGCCTCCGAGAGCGGCGCGGCCGTCGTGTTCGTCACCCACTCCATCCCAGAGGCGGTCTTTCTCTCTGACCGCGTCGTCGTCATGAGCCCGCGACCTGGACGCATCACGTCGATCATCGAGACCGGCTTCGGCGCCGCCCGCGACGAGTCGCTGCGTGAGTCACCGACCTACTTCGAGCGGGTCACCGCCGTGCGCGAGGCGCTGCACGGCACCCCCGTGGAGCGGGCGAACGAGCGATGAGCTGGATTCGAGTGGCAGCGCCAGTCGCGGTGGGGGTGATCCTGCTCGCCGTCTGGTACCTCGTCGTCGACGTGCTGCACGCCGCGCCGCGCGCGTTGCCCAGCCCCGTCGCCATCGTGAACGAGCTGGTGACCCGCAACGGCATCATCCTCGAAGACGCGCAGATTACCGCGACCAACGCCCTGCTCGGCCTGCTCGCGGGGGCGCTCATCGGCATCGTGCTCGCGGCGATCGCCGCGGCCAGCGGGCCGATCGACGGCATGCTTGCTCCGCTGGTGGCAGCGATCGCGGTGGTGCCGATCGTTGCACTCACCCCGATCTTCAACTCGATGTTCGGGGCGAGTTCGCAGTTCGGGCGGCAGGCGGTCGCCGCGATTGCGGCGTTCGTTCCCGTGTTCGTCAATGTGCTTCGGGGGCTGCGGCAGACGCATCCCGTGCATCGTGACCTGCTGCGCGCCTCTGCAGCGTCGCCGCTGCAGACCTTTCGCGTGCTGACCCTGCCGACCGCGCTGCCCTACCTGCTGACGGGCTTGCGCATTGCGAGCTCGCTCGCCGTGATCTCTGCCCTTGTCGCCGAGTACTTCGGCGGCCCCGCCGACGGCCTCGGCACCTCCATTGCCACGTACGCCAAATCCGGTCGTGCTGCCCTTGCCTTTGCCTATGTCGCTGGTGCCATAGCTATCGGTCTCGCCCTTTTTCTCGTCACGTCTGCTCTAGAGCGGTTCGCGACGAGGAGAAAGCCGGTCTAACCGGGACACCCTGCACCATCCACCACGAAAGGACCAGCATGAGACACAGCATCAGACGCGGCCTGGCAGCCGCAGCCGTCATTGCCGTCGCGGGCATGACGCTCGCCGGATGCGCCGCTCCCGCGAGCGACGACACCGCATCGGGCGAGTTCGAGCCGATCACCGACATCTCGCTGCAGCTGCAGTGGCTTCCGCAGTCGCAGTTCGCCGGCTACTACGTGGCTCTGGAGAAGGGCTACTTCAAGGAGGAGGGCTTCGACAGTGTCGACATCATCCCCTCGGGTGGTGACATCGTTCCGCAGGACGCCCTCGCGGCCGGTGAGGTCGACTTCGCCGTCGCCTGGGTTCCGAAGGTGCTCGGCACCCTCGAGACAGGCGTCGAGCTGACCAACATCGCGCAGGTCTTCCAGAAGTCGGGCACGCTGCAGGTTTCGTTCGCCGGCGACGGCGTTTCAGAGGTCGCTGACTTCGAAGGCAAGCGCATCGGTTCGTGGGGCTTCGGCAACGAGTGGGAGATCTTCGCGGCCATGGCCGCAGAGGGCCTCGACTCGACGAGCGTCTCGATCACCACGCAGGACTTCTCGATGAACGCCCTGCTCAACGGTGACGTCGACGCCGCACAGGCGATGACCTACAACGAGTGGGCGCAGGTGCTCGAGGTCGTCAACTCCGAGACCGGCGAGCTCTACCAGCCGGAGGACTTCGACGTCGTCTCGTACGAGGACACCGACGGAGCCATGCTGCAGGACGCCATCTGGGCCGACACCGCCAAGCTCGAGGACCCGGCGTACGCTGACGCGACTGTCCGCTTCCTCAAGGCAGTCACCAAGGGCTGGATCTTCGCCCGCGACAACCCAGAGGAGGCCGCGACGATCACCTACAACGCTGCGATCGCCGCGGGTGAGGGTGGAGCATTCCCGGTTGGACCGACTCACCAGCTCTGGCAGATGAACGAGGTCAACAAGCTCATCTGGACCGGCGGCGACTTCGGCGTCATCGACCAGGCTGCCTGGGACAAGACGGTCGCGGGCGCGCTCTCGGCCAAGAACCAGGACGGCCTCGAGCTGATCACCGCTGAGCCTGCCGCATCGGCGTTCTCGAACGAGTTCATCGAGAAGGCCCTCGCAGAGCTCGCAGAGGAGGGTGTCGTCGTCAGTGGCGAGTACACCCCGATCGAGGTCACCCTCACCGAGGGCGGCCAGTAACACCGGTTGTAATCTGAGCGGGTGGCCCTTCGCTGGGCCACCCGCTCTCTACGTAAAGGAAGCACCATGCACGACGACCTCGACTCCGCTGACGGCCAGCTCGCCTTCGACCTTGATCGCGCGCACGTCTTCCACTCGTGGAGCGCTCAGGGCTCGCTCGCCCCCTTCGTCATCGCTGGCGGCCTCGGCAGCACCGTCTGGGACTACGACGGCACCGAGTACCTCGACTTCTCTAGCCAGCTGGTCAACGTCAACATCGGGCACAGCCACCCGCGCGTGGTCGAGGCCATTCAGAAGCAGGCGGCCGAGCTTGCAACCGTCGCGCCGGCCAACGGCAATCTGGCTCGCGGTGAGGCGGCCAAGCGCATCCTCGGTATTGCGGGCTCGCACTTCGGCAAGGTCTTCTTCACTAACGGAGGGGCGGATGCGAACGAGAACGCCATTCGCATGGCGCGCCTCACCACCGGCCGTGACAAGGTGCTCAGCGCCTACCGGTCGTACCATGGCAACACCGGAGCGGCCATCGTCGCCACCGGTGACTGGCGCCGCCTTCCCAACGAGTTCTCGCGCGGCCACGCGCACTTCTTCGGGCCTTTCGAGTACCGCTCCGAGTTCTGGTCCTCCAGCGCTGCCGAAGAGTCCTCTCGTGCCCTGCACCACCTCGAGCGCGTGATCCAGGTCGAGGGGCCCTCATCGATCGCCGCCATTCTGCTCGAAACCATCCCTGGCACCGCTGGCGTGCTCGTGCCGCCGCCCGGCTACCTCGAGGGCGTGCGCCGCCTTTGCGACGAGCACGGCATCGTTCTCATCTTCGACGAGGTCATGTGCGGCTTCGGGCGCGCCGGCAGTTGGTTCGCCTGGCAGCAGTTTGACGTGGTTCCCGACCTCGTCACCTTCGCCAAGGGTGTCAACAGCGGCTACGTGCCGGTGGGTGGCGTCATCATCTCGGAGTCCATCGCGCAGGCCTTCGAGACCCAGGTCTTTCCGGGTGGGCTGACCTACAGCGGGCACCCGTTGGCCATGGCGTCCATCGTCGCGTCGATCGACGCCATGAAAGACGAGGGCATCATCGAGCATGCGGCGTTCATCGGCAGCGACGTGCTCGGCCCCGGCCTGGCGCAGCTAGCGGCGAAGCATCCGACCATCGGCGACGTGCGCGGTGTTGGCGTGTTCTGGGCGCTTGACCTCGTCGGCGACCCGGTCACCCGCGAGCCGCTCTCCGGCACCTCCGTTGCGCAGTTGAAGAAGGCGCTCATGGCCAAGGGGCTGCTGCCGTTCGTGGCTGACAACCGCATCCACGTCGTTCCTCCGTGCGTTGTCACCGCGGACGAGGTCACCCGCGCCCTTGCCATCTACGACGAGGTGCTGACGGACTTCGAGGCCGCGTAGGCAAGCGGGGGATGCCCGGGGCGAGTAAACTCATCCCTCGTGTCTTCCACCCCTACCAACCCGCTGAACGTGCCGGTCTTCGACCTCATGCACCGCCCCGGCGAGATGCGCGAGCGCCAGCTCGACGCGCCTGCGACCGAGGCCTTCGGCAACGCCGTTATCGGCGTCAAGCAGGGAGCGCCACTGCACCTCGAGGTGCGCCTGGAATCGCTGCACGACGGCATTCTGGTGACCGCCGAGGCCGACGCGCTGGTCGAGGGGGAGTGCATTCGCTGCCTCGACCCCATCTCAGACACCATCCGGGTCGATATCGCGGAGCTTTTCGCGTACTCTGAGGACGAAGCTTTTGACTACACGGTGGTTGACGATCACGTCGACCTAGAGCCGTTGGTCAGGGATGCGGTAGTGCTGGCACTGCCGTTCCAACCGGTCTGCCGCCCGGATTGCCCAGGTCTCGACCCCGAAACGGGTGAGAAACTGGCCGATTTTCCGGATAGAAAACCCGCTGAGAGAATTGATCCGCGATGGTCAGCGCTCGAGGCACTGCGGTCAGACGAACCTCAAGACTGAACTAGAGAAGAGAAACTCATGGCTGTACCTAAGCGCAAGATGTCGCGGGCTAGCACCCGCATGCGCCGCGCCCAGTGGAAGGCAACCGCCCCCACCCTGGTGAAGACCGTCGAGAACGGCAAGACCGTTTACAGCCTTCCGCACCGCGCGAAGGTCGTCGAGGACTCCACCGGCACGCCCCTGTACCTGGAGTACAAGGGCCGCAAGGTCGCCGACGTATAAGCGTTTTCTGGTCCGCTCAACCGGCGGCACCGAATAAATCTTCGCGATCGTAAAGCGAAAGGTCAGCTCGTGGCAGGTAGTACAGCGCCACGGGCTGATTTGTCGTCCGCCCTCGGCGTCGACATCGGCGAGAACCTTCTCGAACTTGCCCTGACCCACCGCTCGTTCTCGTACGAAAACGGCGGCGTCGCCAACAACGAGCGCCTCGAGTTTCTCGGCGACTCGATTCTCGGGCAGGCCGTAACGGTCATGCTCTACACCGAGAACCCCGACCTCGACGAGGGCGATCTGGCCAAGCGCCGGGCGAGCCTCGTCTCGAGTGTCGCGCTCGCCGAGGTTGCTCGTACCATCGGGCTCGGCGCTCACCTGCGGCTCGGCCGCGGTGAGGAACTCACCGGCGGCCGCGAGAAGTCGTCCATTCTGGCGGATGCCGTCGAAGCCATCATCGGAGCCGCCTACCTCAGCCGCGGCGGCGAGATCGCGACCGATCTGGTGCTGCGGCTCATCCGCCCCCTCATGCTCAATCCGGAGCGCTTCGGCGCGGCCATGGACCCCAAGACCAGCCTGCAGGAGCTCGCCGCCCGACTCGGCCACGGCCTGCCCACCTACCTCGTGACCGACAGCGGCCCCGACCACCTCAAGCGCTTCACTGCCACCGTGCTGCTCGACGACGCCCCCATCGCGACCGGCCACGGCTCGAGCAAGAAGCAGGCAGAGATGGCTGCGGCGCTCGATGCATGGACGGGCCTGCAGCCGGGTGCCTGAGCTTCCCGAGGTTGAGGTCGTTCGGGCGGGTCTCGAGCCGGCGATCACCGGGGCGACCGTCGCATCCGTCGAGGTCTTCGACGAGCGTTCGCTGCGCCGACACGCGGGCCCAAGCGAAGACTTCATCGAGCGCCTCACCGGTGCCGTCTTCGGCACCCCGCAGCGCCGCGGCAAGTTTCTCTGGATCCCGCTTCGTGACCAAATGAAGGAGACAGCGGATGCCACACACGGTCTTGCGGGCCGCGAAACAGCAAACGCGGCGCCGATTCCTTCATTTGGTGAAAGTAGCGCGCTCGTTGTGCACCTCGGCATGAGCGGGCAGGTGCTGCTGCGCGAGGCGGGGTCCGTCGACAGGCTCACCCGCATCCGCTTCGATCTGGACACGGGGCAGCGCATCAACTTCGTCGACCAGCGCATCTTCGGCTCCATGGCGATCGACGAGCTGGTGACAGTGACTGATTCAGGCGCGAGCTTCGGCGAGACCGTGCCGACCCAGGTCGCGCACATCGCCCGCGACCCGCTCGACCCGCACTTCGACGAGAAGCTGTTCAGAACGCGGCTCGCAAAGAAGAACACGGGAATCAAGCGCGCCCTGCTCGACCAGGGACTCATCAGCGGTATCGGCAACATCTACGCCGACGAGGCACTGTGGCGCGCAAAGCTGCACTACGAGACGCCGACGGCTGTTCTGACGAAGGCCAAGGTCACCCAGCTGCTAGCCGAGGTGCGCGGCGTCATGCTGCAGGCCCTCGCCGAGGGTGGCACGAGCTTCGACGAGCAGTACAAGAACGTCAACGGCAACTCCGGATACTTCGAGCGCTCCTTGCAGGCCTACGGGCAGCAGGGCAAACCCTGCCCCCGCTGCGGCCGGCCGCTCGTGCGCGAGCAGTTCATGAACCGCGGCTCGCACTTCTGCCCGAGGTGCCAGCCACCTCGACCGGTTTCGTCAGCTTTCGAGGTTTGATAGCCAGGCTTGGGAAGTCTTGAGTGCGCTGACTTCCCATTCGTCTATTGAGAGCGGCCACGTTCTGGTGGGCGATGAATGCGTCCCATCCAATTGACGGGCGAGGTGCCGGGACGCTTCTGCCTGCTGCTGGGCACTGCCCAGCACCCTGCCACCCGAGTGGAGTTCAGCTTCGGCAATCGCAGCCATGGTTGCCTCGTAGTCGGACACCGCTCTGCCTGAAATCTTGTTGAACTCTGCAGAGTCCGTGCGTGAGAGACACGCGAAGACGGGAACCTGTTCCTCTGCGATCGCAGCCACAAGTCGGTCGTGCCCGTCGAGAATCACATGACCGCCAAGGCCTGACACACGAAGCAGAACCACGGGCGCAAGAGAACCTTCCCGCACTCTTCTTCGATGAGCTTTTACTCGCGGCGAGTCACGGCCAGATAGGGGACGGAGCGGAATGAGGGCGGAGGCGCTCCCCGGAAACTGGCTGAAGAAATCAATCACCGCTGTGAAGGCCCCATCCGTGCTCGCGACTGGCTCAACGACTTCTTCACGAAGCCAAGTGGCCGCGTGCTCGTGGAATGCCGCGGGTTGCCACGGATACGGATGAGAAGTTAGCACCCATTCCCCTGCATGAAGAGGGCTATGGTCGCTTGCCTGAAGTCGGCTTCGTATCGAATGAAACCATCGTTCGGTGTCGTGTCCGAGGTCACGACATTCCGAGGCCGACCACGGTGGCAAGATGCCCAAGTTGGTCGCGGGGCGAGGATAGAGGAGGTGTGCCTCGGCCCAGTCGCGCGCAACTTTGCCGATGAGCACTGGGCTGGAATCAATCGATATCAGAACGCGGCCTTCATCTGCCAGCCGTACGGAGAGCCCCGGCGTCGATGGCTCAGCCTGCGTCCACTTCAGCTCCACCACCTTCTCAGGCTATCCACCTGAGCATTAGGCGGCCACCAGTGATGAACCGCGGCTCGCGCTTCTGCCCGTACTGCCAGCGGATGCCGAAGACCGCCCTCTAAAGATCCTTGCGCCAGGCTCCCTCATGCCCGATCGCAACAAAGCCGACGGCCTCGTTGACGTCGAGCATGAAGCGGTTGTCCTCGGCGTTGAAGGTGATGATCGATGGGTAGCCGGGGCGCACGCGCTGCAGGTGGTCGAGGTTGGCGAGCTTGAGCAGCATTCCGAGGCGGTGCCCGCGGTGCTCCTTGAGCACGATCGTCGTGTACTGGTTGATGCTGCGTTCGATCTCGGCGGGCACGCTCAGGGTCGTGTACCCGGCGAGCACTCCGGTGGGGATGTGCTCGACCGCCGCATGGAGGTAGCTGCGCGGGCCGTCAGCGATTGCTGCCTCCTGCTCGAGAAGGCGCTCGACCGTGACCACGTCTTCGGGTTCATCTAGGCCGGCGGTCGGCGCATCCGTGCTCATGCGGGTGCTGAGCAGTGCCATCTGCTCGAGCCACTCGGGCGGAGTGTGGTTGATCCAGTAGTGCAGCCGGTAGTCGGCGGGCGGTTCGACGGTGACAGTCACCGGCAGGGTGAGGCGGCTGCCGCGCTCGATCTGCTCGAGGCGGTATCCGTGTCGCAGCGCGAACCGCACCTCCGGGTTGCCGGCCGGCACGCTGCCGAAGCCGGTGGGTGCCGCGAGACGCTCGCCGGGGGCATCCGGTGATGGGAAGAAGGTGACGATCTTGCTACGACCGTCGCCCCGAGCAAGGTCGTCGATGAAGGTGGCGAGGGTTGAGCCGATACCCTGCTGGCGGTGGGAGGCGAGCACGTTGATGCGGGACCAGCAGCTGCCGGCGTCGGCCGCGAGGTACTCGTAGGTGGCGCAGCCGACGACCTGGCCGTCGACGCGGATGCCGAACAGGCGGTGCGGGTTCGCGGAGTCCTGCCACCACGGCAGCACCTCCTCTGGAAAGAGTCGCAGCTCATCGTGACCGTAGGCCTCGGCCTCGGTGCGGTTCATGATCTCGATGGCCGCGACGAAGTCGGCGGCATCCTCTGCGGTCGCCGTCGACGGCACCACGAGCTCCTCAACGACCCACTCAGCCACTGTTCCTCCTTCCGGTACCGTATACGGAGGTTGCCAAGCGAGAAAGGGTGTGGCCGTGTATCTCAAGAGCCTCACCCTCAAGGGCTTCAAGTCATTCGCGCAGCCGACCACCTTCGCCTTTGAGAAGGGTGTCACCGCGGTCGTCGGCCCCAACGGCTCCGGCAAGAGCAACGTCGTCGACGGCCTCGCCTGGGTCATGGGCGAGCAGGGCGCGAAGACGCTGCGCGGCGGCAAGATGGAAGACGTCATCTTCGCCGGCACGACCACCCGTGGTCCGCTCGGCCGTGCCGAAGTGATTCTCACCATCGACAACTCGGACGGCGCGCTGCCGATCGAGTACACCGAGGTCACCATCAGCCGCACCCTCTTTCGCAACGGCGCGAGTGAGTATGCGATCAACGGCGAGACCTGCCGCCTTCTCGACGTGCAGGAGCTGCTGAGCGACAGCGGACTCGGCCGCGAGATGCACGTCATCGTTGGCCAGGGCCAGCTCGACAAGGTGCTGCACGCGACCCCAGAAGAGCGCCGCGGCTTCATCGAAGAGGCCGCCGGCATTCTCAAGCACCGCCGCCGCAAAGAGAAGACGCTGCGCAAGCTCGACGCGATGCAGGCCAACCTCACCCGACTGTCTGATCTTGCTGGCGAGATTCGCCGCCAGTTGAAACCACTTGGACACCAGGCCGAGATCGCGAAAGAAGCCCAGCAGATCGCGGCGACCGTTCGCGACGCGCGCGCCCGACTGCTCGCCGACGAGGTCGTTGAGCTGCGCGAGGCGATCACCGCATCCACCCGCAGTGAGAGCGAGCGCAAGACCGAACGCATCGTGCTGCAGGAGCAGCTCGACCAGGCCAAGCTGCGCGAGGCTCGCATCGAGCAGGCCCAGGTCGGCGATGCCGTCGACGTGGCCCGCCGGGTGAGCTTCGGCCTCGAGTCGGTGCAGGAGCGCCTCCGCGGCCTCTACAGCCTCGCCAACCAGCGCCTCTCGCTGCTCGGCCAGCAGGCCGAAGGCCCCAGCGGCACCTCGACCATTTCGCAGCAGTCGGTGCAGGACGCTCTGGATGAGGCAGTGCGCCTTCGTGCCGACGTCGCCGACGCCGAGGTCGCTGTCGGTCGCGTCAGCGCCGCTGCGGCCACCGCCAAGGCCTCCCTCGACTCCCTCGACGACGAGATCGCCGCGCAGAGCGCCCTCGTCAGCCGTCACGACCTCGAACTCGCCGGGCATGCTTCGCGGGTGGATGTCGCCAGGTCACGTCACGCGGCCGCCACCGGCGAGCTGGCCCGCCAGCAGGCCGCGCTCGAGCAGGCGGAGGCACGCCGCGAGGCGGCCCGCGCCGACCTCGACGAGCTCGGTGAGGCCGACGGCGGCGTCGACGATACCCTCGCCATCGCGTACGAGAACGCGGAAGCCCTCGTGGCGGCGCTCGTGGCCGAGGTCGAGACCATTCGCGACGAGCTACATGTGTCGGAGCGCGAGCGCGACGCGCTCGCCGCCCGCAACTCGGCGCTCAGCCTCGCGGTTGACCAGAAGGACGGCTCGACGGCCATTGTCGAGGCGGGGGTTCGCGGCATCCGCGGGCTCGTCGCAGACCACGTCAAGGTGCGCCCCGGCTACGAGGCTGCCATCGCTGCGGCGCTCGGCTCCCTCGCGGATGCCGTGCTCGCCGACGACCACGACGCCGCCATCGCCGGCCTCGACCACGCCCGCGCGAGCGACGCCGGTCGGGTCGAGATTGTCGTCGCCTCCGCGGCCGCTGCCGCCTCGCTCGGCGAGCTGCCCGCGGGCGTGACCGCGGCCACCGATCTCGTGACGGCCCCGGATGGCATTACCGGGATCCTCGCGCGCGTCGTCGTCGTCGACGACCTCGACGCCGCCCGCGCCGCGTGGACCAGCCTGCGCTCGCTGCCCGACGTCACTGTCATCACGAAGAACGGCGACGTGCTCACCGAGTACGTGCTGCGCGGTGGCAGTGGAGCCAAGCGCAGCCGCCTCGAACTCGTGGCAGAGCGCGACTCGGCCGCCGAGCGCCTGCAGACCGTCAGCACGACCATCGAGCGCACCGGCTTCACCCTCAGCGAGAAGCGCGAGGCCCTCGCCCGGGCTCGCGTCGCCGCGACGGAGGCGCTCGCCACCCTTAACGAGTTCGACGCCGCCCGCGCCACGCACAGCGAGCAGCTCTCGCGCCTTCGCGTGCAGCTCGAGGCCGCGCAGGCCGAGTGGGAGCGCCTCAGCGCCGCCGTCACCGTCAGCACCGAGGCCGTGCGCACCGCAGAGACGGACGTAGAACGCGCCACCGCAGAACACGACCGCTTCGCGAGCACCCCGCGCCCCATGCTCGACGTCAGCGCCCGCGACGCCCTGCTTGCCGAGCTCGAGGCCGCCCGTGCCCTCGTCGTCGAGGAGCGCATTCGCCTCGAGACCGCACGCGAGCGGGTGCGGGTTGAGGAACAGCGCGCCGAGACACTTGCGGCGCAGTTGCACGCCGAGCGCGCGGCGGCGGAGGAGCAGGCGCGACTTGCCGTGCTTCGGCGGCGGCAGGTCGCATCCGCCACCGGTGTCGTGGAGGCCCTGCCCGCTGTGCTCGACGCGGTCGACCGGTCGGTCAGCGAGGCCCGCGTGCGGCTCACCGCCGCAGAGTCGGAGCGCAGCGCGCAGAACGAGGAGCTCGCAGAGCTGCGCCGCCAAGAGAGTGGACTGCGCGAGCGGCTCACCGCGGTCAGCGACAGCGTGCACGGTCTCGAGATGCAGGTCTACGAGAAGAAGCTGCACCTCTCGACCTTGCTCGAGCGTGCGGGGGAGGAGCTCGGTCTCGTTGAAGACGTTCTCGTCGCCGAATACGGCCCTCTGGTGGCCGTGCCGGTCGAGGGACAGGACGAGCCGGTTGCCTACAACCGCGACGAGCAGAAGCAGCGCCTCGCCCGCGCAGAGCGCAAGCTCGGCGAGCTCGGCCGCGTCAACCCACTCGCTCTCGAGGAATTCGACGCGCTAGAGCAGCGCCACCTGTTTCTTACCGAGCAGCTCAACGACCTGACGAACACCCGCAAAGACCTGCTGACGATCATCGACGAGATCGACGAGAAGATGCAGGACATCTTCGGCGCCGCCTTCGCCGACACTAAGGCGGCCTTCGCCGAAGTGTTCCCCGTGCTGTTCCCTGGCGGCACCGGCAGCATCGAGCTGACCGACCCCGACGATCTGCTCAGCACGGGTATTGAGGTCAGTGTGCGCCCCGCAGGCAAGAAGATCGAACGGCTGTCGCTGCTCTCGGGAGGCGAGCGCTCGCTGGCGGCCGTCGCCCTGCTCGTTGCCATCTTCAAGGCCCGCCCCAGCCCGTTCTACATTCTCGACGAGGTGGAGGCGGCGCTCGACGACGCGAACCTCGGTCGCCTGCTGTCGATCTTCCAGGACCTTCGGCGCAGCTCACAGCTCATCGTCATCACGCACCAGAAGCGCACCATGGAGATCGCCGACGCGCTCTACGGCGTCTCGATGCGGCAGGATGGCGTCAGCGCGGTTGTTGGCCAGCGAGTCAACACCGAGACGGATTTGTCTACCGACTAAATCTGAGGATACCTTTAGAACCACCGCGTCCCTCAAACGAAAGCGTGACCTCATGGCACAGACCGACGTCAACCGCCTGCTGATCCTCCCGGCCATCGTGCTGGCAGCGGCTCTCTCGCTCACCGGCTGTGCTGGTCTGCCCTTCTTCGGCGGCGACTCCGACTCGTCCAACAACTCGTCGAGCAACAACGACGACGAAGACGAAGAAGAGGAAGAGGAAGAAGAGGAGGAAGAGGAAGAGGATGACGCCAGCGGTTCATCCAACTGCCCGCAGCAGTTCCTCAACAACTCCGAGCTTCAGAGCGGTGGCGCAGAGTCCGGTCTCGAGAACCTGACTCTCCGCGAGATCGCGCCCAGCGCGTTCGAGCCCGCCGTAATCGGCGACCAGCTCGACGGCGGCTGTGTATTCACCATCGAGTACACCTCAGAGGGAACGCCGGGAACCCTGTTCAACGCCTACGTGCCCGGCGGCCAGGCGCTGCAGGACTCGCTCGACGTAGCCCTCACGGGCGACGGCTACGAGTCGATGGGTGAGGGCTTCTACACCGGCCCCGCCGGCGAGTACGTCATCATCTACAACAACGAAGACGCGCTGCTCACCGAGGAGCAGCTTCAGGACCAGGGCCTCGACTTCCTCGGCGACGAGTTCATCGTGATCACCGCATACAAGGGCGAGGTCTAAGCCAAGCGCTTGCCGCTCCGCCGCAGCACGCGGTACCAGCGGTAGCCGTACCCATCGAGCTGGATGGCCGCACCACCGCGGCCATCCAGCTCGATTTGTGTGTCGTCGGTGAGCAGATCGACGAGCACATCGTCGTCGGTGACCTGCTTCAACCGAATGGACACCGTCGCCGGGTTCGCCGAGAAGTTGTGCAGCGCAATCATGCGGCCTTCAGCCCCGGTCAGAGAGTGCACGAGCACCGACTCGGAGTCGTGGGTGACCACCTCGAAGGCACCCCACCCCATCTCGGGCGAGGAGCGGTAGCGCTCGATGAGCTTGCGCGTGAAGTGCAGCATCGAGTCGGGGTCGTGGCGCTGGTCAGAGACGTTGACGTGCTGCGGCCCGAATCCGTCGTCGACCATGGGCAGCGGCAGTTTTCGCGGGGCAGCGTTTGAGAAGCCGCCGTTGGTGCCATCCGTCCACTGCATCGGGGTGCGCACCGACGTGCGGTCACCGATGTCGAGGCGCTCGCCCATGCCGATCTCTTCGCCGTAGAACAGCACGGGGGTGCCGGGCAGGCTGAACATGAGGCTGTAGACCATGCGCACGCGGCGCGGGTCGCCGTCGAGCATCGGCGGAAGGCGACGGATGATGCCGCGGTCGTAGACCTGCATGTGCTTCTCAGGGCCGAAGGCTGCAAACACCTCCTGGCGCTCTGCATCCGTCAGCTTGTCGAGGGTGAGTTCGTCGTGGTTGCGCACGAAGTTGGCCCACTGTGACTCGACGGCGATCTCGGGGCGCGACTCCAGCGCCGCGATGATCGGTTTCGGATCCTGCCGCGCGAGCGAGAGATAGAGGCTCTGCATGGTGATGAAGTCGAACTGCATGGTGAGCCCGTCGCCATCCCCGCCGCCGAAGTAGTCGACCTGCAGCGCTCGCTCGAGGTTGGCCTCGCCGAGCATGATCGAGTCACCGCTGCGGCGGCCGAGGAAGGCCCGAATCGACTTGAGAAAGTCGAGCGGCTCGGCAAGATCGCCCGTGGGCTTCTCGACGCCGCCCGGGTCGACGAGAAAGGGCACGGCGTCGACACGAAAGCCGCTTACCCCGAGCTCGAGCCAGAATCCCATGATCTTGACGATCTCGTCGCGCACCTTCGGGTTGGTCACATTGAGGTCGGGCTGAAAGCGGTAGAAGTTGTGCAGGTAGTACTGGTTGGTCTTCTTGTCGAGCTCCCAGACGCTGGTCTCGACATCAGGAAACACCGGCTCCACTTTCGTGCGCGGCGGGTGGTCGCGCCAGACGTAGTAGTCGCGGTACGGGTTGTCTTTCGACTTTCGTGCTTCGACAAACCACGGGTGTGTGTCGGAGGTGTGGTTGACGACGAGGTCGACGATCACGCGGATGCCGCGATCCTTCGCCATGCGAATCATCTCGACGAAGTCGCCGTGGTTGCCCAGTCGCGTGTCGATGCCGTAGAAATCTGAGATGTCGTAGCCGTCGTCTTTGTCGGGGCTCGGGTAGAACGGCATCAGCCAGAGGCAGGTGATGCCGAGTTCGTGCAGGTAGTCCATGCGGTGGGCGAGGCCCTCGAAGTCGCCGATGCCGTCGTCGTTCCAGTCCATGAAGGTCTCGACGTCGAGGCAGTAGACGACCGCCGTCTTCCACCAGAGGTCGCTCGTGTCGGTGATTCTCATGGCGTCTCCAATCGCGGCAGCACGTGCTCGCCGTAGGCGTCGATGAACCTGGACTGCTCCTGGCCGACGTGGTGGATGTACAGCTGGTCGAAGCCGAGCTCTGCGCACTCGCGCAGGTAGGCGGCGTGCGCACCGAGATCGGATGACACGAAGACCGAGTCGCGCACGGCCTCCGGCGGCACAAACTCGCTCGCGGCGTCGAAGGCCTCTGGTGAATCGAGATCCCAGCTGATCGGTGGGCCGAACACGTTCGAGCGCCACTGGTCGTGGGCGATGTGCAGGGCCTCCGCCTCGGTCGGCGCCCAGCTGACGTGAATCTGCAGGGCGGTCGTGCCGGTGCCGCCCGCCTCTCGGTAGGCGGCGAGCACCCGCTTCAGGTCGTCCGCTGGCTGGTTCACGGTGATGAGGCCATCGGCCCAGCCGGCAACCCACCCCGAGGTCGTGTCGGTCACGGCTGCCCCGAGCAACGTGGGCGCAACGTCGGGCAGAGTCCACACGCGAGCTCGGTCGACGGTGACGAGGCCGTGGTGCGTCACCTCCTCGCCGGCGAGCAGGGAACGGATGACGGCGACGCACTCGAGTAGGCGCTGCTCGCGGTTCGACTTGGCCGGCCATCCGCCGCCTGTTACGTGCTCGTTCGAGTTCTCGCCCGACCCGAGCGCGGCCCAGAACCGGCCGGGGTACATGGCGCTGAGGGTGGCGATCGCCTGAGCGATGATCGCCGGGTGGTAGCGCTGACCGGGGGCGTTGACGATGCCGAAGGGCAGGCTGGTTGACTGCAGGGCGGCCCCGAGCCAGCTCCACGCGAAGGCGGAGTGCCCCTGCCGCTCGCTCCACGGCGCGAGGTGGTCGCTGCACATTGCTGCGGTGAAGCCGGCCTGCTCGGCTCTGATGACGGCATCCAGCAGTCTCGTTGGGTGCACTTGCTCGTGGGAGGCATGGAAGCCGATCGTGGTCATCGATCCACCCTCGCAAGCGTTGCTGGCAAAGCCATGCCCCTTGACGGCTACCCTTGACCCATGGCAGAGCGCGCTACTCCTTGGTCCCTCGGCGGAGCCCTGCGTGGGCTGTTCACGAGCGCGACCATCGACGACGGCACGTGGGATGACCTCGAAGACGCCCTGATCAAGGCCGACTTCGGGCCCGATATTGCCGACAGCATCGTCGCTGAGCTGCGGGAGTCGGTGAAGAGGTTCAAGGCCACCGACCCGGCGGATCTGCAGCGGATGCTGCGCGAGGCCATCGAGGCCCGCCTCGCCAAGTACGACCCCACCCTCGTTCTCAGCGCCCGCCCCGCGGTCGTGCTCGTCGTTGGCGTCAATGGCGTCGGCAAGACGACCACGATCGGCAAGTTCGCGAAGTTTCTCACCGGCTACGGCCGCACGGTGATCGTCGGGGCGGCTGACACGTTCCGGGCGGCGGCTGTCGAGCAGCTGGCGACGTGGGCGGAGCGCGGCGGCGCCGCTATTCAGCGGCCGCAGCAGCAGGGGCAAGACCCCGCATCCGTCGCATTTCAGACTGTCGAGCGGGCGCAGCGCGAGGGCATCGAGATCGCGATCGTCGACACCGCCGGGCGCCTGCAGACCAAGAGTGGACTCATGGACGAGCTCTCGAAGATTCGCCGCGTGATCGAAAAGCAGACCGAGATCGCCGAGGTGCTGCTCGTGCTCGACGCGACGACCGGCCAGAATGGCGTCGCCCAGGCCGAGGCTTTTCTTGAGCACGCGGGCGTCACCGGGCTCGTCATCACGAAGCTCGATGGCAGCGCGAAGGGCGGCTTCGTGCTCGCCGTGCAGGAGCGCACGGGCGTGCCGATCAAGCTCATTGGCGAGGGCGAGGGCATCAACGACCTCACCGGCTTCACCCCGCACGGATTCGCGGCAAAACTCGTCGGTTGACGCATTTGTGACATGGCCAGATCGCGCCACTGGCGGTGATGCGCCGCCCCGCTAGCTTTAGCTCGTGGGCACCCCGTCTTCCCTGCAACGTTTCGCCGAACGCGACTACCGCGCGGTCGTGTCTGCCGTCGCGCGCATCACCGGCGACCACCTCTCCGCGGCTGATTCGGTGCAAGACGCCGTGCTCGCCCTGCTCGAGAACCCACCCCGACTTCCGGTCGACAACTTGGCCGCATGGATCACCGTCGTCGCCTCCAATCGCAGCCGCGACCGCCAGCGCCGCAGCCGAGCGGAGTCCCGCGCGCTCGCCCGTCTCGGGGTGCTGCCCGAGGGCTTCGAGACCACTTTTATCGACGCGGATATCAGGGACGCCCTCGAGAGCCTCCCACCCCGGCAGCGCCAGATCTGCATTCTGCACTACGTGCTCGACGAGAGCGTCGATTCGATCGCCCTGCGCCTCGGGGTCAGCGGCGGAGCAGTGAAAACGCACCTCTTCCGGGGGCGCCGCGCCCTCGCCGCGCGCCTGGCCCCCATGCCCGCTGCCGCGTAGGCGCGCAGGCTTCTCGCGCTGCTGAATCGGACTCTCGCGCAGGGTATTTCGGGGCGCGAGAGTCCGATTCAGCAGCGCGAGCAGTTCGCGAGCCGGTTTGGGCGCCACGAGCCGTTTCGAAACGGCTCTTCATGCCCAAACTGGCTCGCAACCTGCCAGAGTTGCCAGATGAATATGGGGAGACGTCCGCTGCCGTGGTGGTTCGTCGTGACCGGTGTCGTCCTCCTCGCAATCCCACTGGTGGCGCAGCTTTACGCAGACGTTCGCATCCCTTGGCTGCTGGTAGTCGTCGGCTGCGCGATCTTCTACATGTTCGCGGTCGACGCGATCATCGCGCCGGGCCGAGGTCGACTTGAGAAGCTGGTTGCCCCGGCGGAGGTTTTCGTGGTCGAGTACGACGGTGGTTCCCGGGAGGTACTCGGAGCGCTCACAGGCCAGCCGATCGCTGAGTCGTGGTCGTTCCTCGTTGTGCAGCAATTGGGCCTTGAGGTGTGGACTCTCGAACGAGATCCGCAGCGGGTCGGCATCGCTCTCTGGAGCACCTTTCGCGGCGCAAACATCACCTCAAGCCTCGGGCGCAGAGGCACCGGCACGATTGAGATCGCCCTCGCCAACGGCACCGCCGCCTACTTCGACGTGCGTGTGCGCCTGCTCGAGCGAATCCGTGGTCTTGGCTCGAACGCGGCCGAACTCGCGGCGTCACTCAACGAGTGCATCACCCCCGCGCAGCCTGCTGCCGCGCATACGCCACCCCGAGCTCAAACCGACTAGACGCACCAAGCTCATCCATCGCCTCCGTGATGCGGCGTTGCACCGTGCGCATCGAAGTGTCGAGGGACGACGCAATCGCCTTGTCGCTAAGACCCTGCGCGAGCAGGCGCAGCACCGACTCCCAGCCCGCGGCATCGGCCGTGAACGGCACCCCGAGCGACCACTGCGTCTCGGCCGCGAAGGCGAGCGCCGCCACGACCGCTGGCTGGCGAATGATGAGGATGCTGTTGGGCGGGTGCTCCTCCCAAGTGACGGGAACCGAGGCGTAGATGCCGGCATCCACATAGATCCAGTACGGCACGCGGGGCAGCGTGCGAATCTGCACGCCCGCATTCATTAGCAGCTCGAGGGTTGGCAGCGATGCGGGGTCGGCGCAGATCGACGCTGGCAGCAGTGCGCGCAGCGAAACCCGCAGGCCGCTCTGGGCGATATCCGGGGCGATGATCTCGCTGAGAATCTGCAGGTCGGGGTAGAGGCAGATTGGGTCGCGCGGCGGCCACTGCATCGCGTAACGGCCCCACGCCTCCCACTGTGCATGGTGGCCGTGAATGATCTCGGCGGTCAGCGCGTACTCCGTGCCTGACTCGCCGACCTCCCAGTCGCGGGAGAGCAGCGGAAGGGCATCCAACAGAGCGGATGAGTCGGCCAGCCCCGCGAGCGCCGACGTCACAGAGGCAGCCACCGCGGTATCGGGCGAGATGGGTGTGAGGCGGTCGCCGTCGCGCAGAAGGTAGCCGGCATCCTGCAGGGTCTCGAGAATCGATCCGAGCCGCGCGGTCGGCAGCGACACGAGGGCAGAGAACTCCTGCACCGTTGCCGAGCGCACCCGGTAGAGGTTGCGCAGCACGGCAAGCACATCCGGGTCGTCAAGAATCATGAGGCTCACTATAGGGAGCGGCTACGCTGGCGACCATGAGCAGCTCTTCTGACAGCCCGGTCACCGGCCCGATCGAGACGATCGTCAAGGGCCCCCGCCAGCGCTCGTGGGTGGCGCTCGGTGCCGCTGTCGTCGGAACCGTGCTCGCCATCGTCGGCTTTTACACCGGAATCCTTGCGGCGTTGGACGGCAGCGGCAGCGGCGCAGGAATCGCGCTCGTGCTGTTCTTCGTCGGCATCGCGCTCAACCTCGGGGCGATCGTGCTCGCCGTGCTGTCGTTCGCGAAGCGGGGTCGTCGCATCGTTCCGGTTATCGCGATAGCGATCGCGGTGATGCCGCTGCTCGTAATCGCCATGCTGGCGATCAGCGCGCGTCTTTAGCGGTTCGCGGCCTGGTGCCGCTGGCTGAGCTCTGCGTAGTGCCGAGCGTTCTCGACGAGCGAGGCCTTCTCGTCGACCGTCAGCGTGCGCACCGCTTTGGCGGGAACTCCAGTGACGAGGGACCCGGCGGGGATGAGCGTGTTCTCGAGCACGACAGCGCCCGCGGCCACGAGAGAGCCGGCTCCAACGACGGCACCGTTGAGCACCGTGGCACCCATGCCGATGAGGCAGTCGTCTTCGACAACACAGCCGTGCAGAATGGCGCCGTGGCCGACGCTGACGCGGGATCCGACAGAGAGCTCGAGGCCCGGATCCGTGTGCATTGTGACGTTGTCTTGGATGTTGCTGCCGGCGCCGACGCGAATTGCGCCCTCGTCAGCTCGCAGCACAGCGCCGTAGAAAACGCTGGCGTGGGCACCGAGTGTGACGGCACCAATGAGGGTCGCACTGGGCGCCGCCCAGGCGGTCGCGTCGATGCGCGGCGTTGCGGAGCCGAACGGCACAATTACGGGCATTCTCATAGGTTAGATCACGAGAACACCTCACAGTGTCTAGTGACTTAAACTGCTACAACCATGGCAACATTCGGAAACCTCTCTGACCGCCTCGCGGATACCTTCAAAAACCTTCGCGGGAAGGGAAAACTCAGCCCCGCAGACGTCGACGGCACCGTGCGCGAGATCCGTCGCGCCCTGCTCGACGCCGACGTCGCCCTCGAGGTCGTCAAGGACTTCACGGGCCGCGTGCGCGAGCGCGCGCTCGGCGACGAGGTCTCGAAGGCGCTGAACCCCGCGCAGCAGGTTGTGCAGATCGTCAACGACGAGCTGGTGACGATTCTCGGCGGAGAGGCTCGCCGCATCCAGTTCGCGAAGACCGGTCCGACCGTGATCATGCTGGCCGGCCTGCAGGGTGCGGGTAAGACGACGCTCGCGGGCAAGCTCGCGAAGTGGCTCAAGGGCGAGGGCCACACGCCCATGCTCGTGGCTGCCGACCTGCAGCGCCCCAATGCCGTCACCCAGCTGCAGGTGGTCGGCGAGCAGGCGGGCGTGCACGTGTTCGCCCCAGAGCCCGGCAACGGCAAGGGCGACCCGGTGCGCGTCGCCAAAGACGCCATCAAGGAGGCGAACCGCAAGCAGTACTCCGTTGTCATTGTTGACACGGCCGGCCGCCTCGGTGTCGATGCGGAGCTGATGAAGCAGGCCAGCGACATTCGCAAGGCGATCACCCCCGACGAGGTGCTGTTCGTCATCGACGCCATGATCGGCCAGGACGCCGTGCAGACGGCCAAGGCCTTCCAAGACGGCGTCGACTTCACCGCTGTCGTGCTGTCGAAGCTCGACGGCGACGCACGCGGTGGTGCGGCGCTGAGCGTCGCGTCCGTCACCGGCCGCCCGATCATCTTTGCCTCGACGGGGGAGGGGCTGGATGACTTCGAGCCGTTCTATCCGGATCGCATGGCCAGCCGCATCCTCGACCTCGGTGACATCCTCACGCTCATCGAGCAGGCGCAGAAGAACTTCGACCAGGAGGAGGCCGCCAAGGTCGCCGAGAAGTTCGCCACAGACACCTTCACGCTCGAGGACTTCCTCAGCCAGATGCAGCAGCTCAAGAACATGGGCTCGCTGAAGAGCATGCTCGGCATGCTGCCCGGTGCGAAGGGCATGCGCCAGCAGCTCGACAACTTCGACGAGTCAGAGATCACGCGCACCGAGGCGATCATCCTGTCGATGACACCGACCGAGCGCCGCCAGCCGAAGGTGCTCAACGGTTCGCGCCGCCTGCGCATCGCCAAGGGTGCCGGCACCACGGTCACAGAGGTCAACGCCCTTGTCACACGCTTCGACCAGGCCGCGAAGATGATGCGCACGGTGGCCCGCGGTGGCACCCCGCAGATTCCCGGCATGGGCCCGATCCCCGGCCAGAAGTTCGGCGGCGCCAAGCAGGTGCAGGGCAAGAAGAAGGGCTCGAAGTCGGGCAACCCGGCGAAGCGCGCTGCGGAGAACGCGGCGCTCGCCGCGGGAACCCCGGCGCCCTCCGTGGCCAGCGGCTCCGGCTTCGGTCTCGGCGGCGCCAAGAAGGGTGCCCCGCCCACCGAGGAAGAGCTCGCCAGCCTGCAGAAGCTGCTGGGCCGATGATGCGCCCCATCCGTATCGGCGTTCAGCTCGCCCCTCAGCACTCGACCTACGCGCAGCTACGCGACAAGGTGCGCGAGATCGAGGATCTCGGCGCCGACGTCATTTTCAACTGGGACCACTTCTTTCCGTTGAGCGGCGAGCCAGATGGACTGCACTTCGAGGCGTGGACGATGCTGGCCGCCATTGCCGAGCAGACTTCCCGCATCGAGCTCGGCGCTCTGGTCAACTGCAACAGCTACCGCAACGCGAACCTGCAGGCCGACATGGCCCGCACGATCGACCACATCAGCGGCGGCCGCTTCATCTTCGGCACGGGGTCCGGCTGGTTTGAACGGGACTACGTCGAATACGGCTACGAGTTCGGCACGGTCGGCCAGCGCCTCGATGCGCTCGCTCGCGACCTGCCGATCATTGAAGACCGCTGGTCGAAGCTCAACCCCGCTCCGACCCGCAAGATTCCGGTGCTCATCGGCGGGGGCGGGGAGCGCAAGACCCTGCGCATCGTCGCCCAGCACGCCGACATCTGGCACAGCTTCAGCGACCCCGAGACTCTGACCCGCAAGCTCGGCATCCTCGCTCAGCATGGAGAGGATGTCGGCCGCGACACCAGCGAGATCGAGATCTCCGGTGAGGTCGGCCGGGTCACCGAGGCAGAGGTTGATGAGCTCCGCGAGCTCGGGGTGTCGCTGTTCACGGTTGGTGTCGCTACGGCAGAGAAAGACCTCACCGTTGTGAAGAAGTGGCTGGCCTGGCGCGACGCCAACAACTAGTTAGCGAAGGCCGTCGCGCAGCTCTGACACGAGAGAGGCGACGACGGCCTTGAGGCTGCCGCCGTTCGCGGCCGCGACGGCGAGCTGTCGCTGGTAGCCCGCTCCGCGGTCGAGGATGCCGTGCACAGACTGCAGCTCTGCCAGGCATCCAAGGCGCTCTGCCACCGGCTCCAGCCGCTGCAGCAGCGCGATGGTGTCGTCGCGAACGAGGCCCTCGTTGCCCGCCGCATCCTGGATGATGATGGCGTCGAGCCCGTACCGGGCGGCGCGCCACTTGTTTTCGCGCACGAACCACGGCTGCATCGTGGGCAGTTGCTCGCCGTTGTCGAGCCGGGTGCTGAGGTCTTCGACGAGACACTGCGCGAGGGCGGCGAGCGCCGCGACTTCCTCGACGTTCGAGAGCCCATCGCAGAAGCGCAGCTCGATGGTGCCCCACTTGGGAGACGGGCGAACATCCCACCGCAGCTCGCTGTGGTCGTCGATGACCCCGACGTGGGTGAGGTCGTGCACGAGCTCCTCGTAGTTCGCCCACGCGCCGAGCTGGGGTGGAAGGCCGGCGGTCGGCAGTTGCTGAAACAGCAGGGCGCGGTTGGAGGCGTATCCGGTGTTCTCGCCGACCCAGAAGGGGCTCGAGGCAGACAGTGCCTGAAAGTGCGGGTAGTACGTGAGTAGTCCGTTGATGATCGGCAGCACCTTGTCGCGGCTGTCGATGCCCACGTGCATGTGCACGCCCCAGATCATCATCTGGCGACCCCACCACTGCGTGCGATCGATGAGGGTCGCGTACCGCTCGTGGTCGGGCGTCACCCGCTGCTGAAACCACTGGCTGAACGGATGCGTTCCAGAGCTCATCAGGTCGACCCCGAGGTCGTCGCTGACGGTGCGCACCCGCTCGATCATGCGCTCGAGATCGCCGACCGCGTTGGCGACGTGGTCGTGCGGGCCACTGACCACCTCGACGGTGTTGGTGAGCAGTTCTGCGGTCACCTGGGGAAATCCGTCGTCGTTGCTGGCGCCGATTCGCCGCAGGATCTCTGGTGCGGCGGGGGAGAGCTCGCCGCTGCTGTGATCGACGACGGCGAGCTCCCACTCGAGCCCGACGTTCGATCGGCGACTTGAGGCGAATTCGATCTCCATTCAGCGATTCTGGCCTATGGCGCCCCCAGAACAGCCGAGAGTTCCCGCGTCGGCCAAATCCGTGGCAGAATAGCCAGTCGAGTCCTCCGACGCCCGACCCTCTAATCGGCACGGCAGGACCCCATCAGAGCTTTCGCCCCGAGTGTGCCCCCACGCTCACGGTGCAGTTGTTCGCCACCATCGCATTAATCAGGAGTAATTGTGGCTGTAAAGATTCGTTTGAAGCGCCTCGGCAAGATCCGTGCGCCCTACTACCGCATCGTCGTTGCCGACTCGCGCACCAAGCGCGACGGTCGTGTCATCGAGGAGATCGGCAAGTACCACCCGACCGAGGAGCCCTCGTTCATCGAGGTCAAGTCCGACCGTGCGCAGTACTGGCTCGGCGTCGGCGCTCAGCCGTCCCCGCAGGTTGAGGCAATCCTCAAGCTCACGGGCGACTGGGGCATCTTCAAGGGTGACAAGAACGCCAAGAGCACCGTGCGCGTCAAGGAGCCCAAGGCTGTCTTCCAGGCAGACGAGAAGAAGAAGCCGGTTCTCAAGCCCAAGGCTGAGAAGGTCGTTCCCGTCGTCGAGGAGCCGGCCGCTGAGGTCGCCGTCGAAGACGAGGCCGCTTCGGTCACCGAGGTTGAGGCCACCGAGGCTGCAGTAGTCGAGGAGACCCCCGAGGTCGTCGAGGCTGAGGCTGCCGTCGAGGCGCCCGCCGAAGAGTCGACCGAGGCCTAAGAAACTATGCTCGCTCCCGCTCTCGAACACCTCGTCAAGGGGATCGTTGATCACCCCGATGAGGTTCAGGTCGCGGCGAAGAGCTCACCACGCGGTGAGGTCCTCGAGGTGCGCGTGCACCCCGAGGATCTCGGCCGCGTGATTGGCCGCGCCGGACGCACGGCGAAGGCCCTCCGCACCCTGGTCTCGGCTCTCGCCGACGGCCGCAAGGTGCGCGTCGACGTCGTCGACACCGACTTCTAACGGTGGCTGCACCAGCGCTGCCCGGCAAGTCACAGCTGCGGGTCGCCCGACTCACGAAGGCCCACGGCCTCAAGGGCGCCATCAAGCTCGAGCTCTACACCGACGACCCTGCGCGCCGCTTCACCCCGGGCGCCACGTTCTCGCTGCAGGTTCCCACCAGCTCCGCCTGGCACGGAAAGACCCTCGAACTCATCGAGCTCAAGTGGTACAACCTGCAGCCCGTCGCCTTCTTCAAGGACGTGCCAGACCGCACGACCGCCGAGACTCTGGTCAAGGCGATCCTCTGGATCGACCAGGACCGCGCAGAGAAGACGGATGAAGAAGACGCCTGGTTTGACCACCAGCTCGTCGGTCTGCGCGTCCTGCGTGATGGCGCAGAGGTGGGCACGGTCTCGCAGATCGACCACTTCCCGTCGCAGGATCTGCTGACAGTCGCCACGGCATCCGGTGATGTTCTGGTGCCGTTCGTTAAGGCGATCGTGACGTCCGTTGACGTCGCGGCCGGCACCCTCACCGTCGACCCGCCCTTCGGCCTCTTCGAGCAGCTGCCCGACGATGAGCGCCCAGAGACGGTCACGCCCGCACCCGAGGCGCCTGACTCCGTCTAGTTGCGCTCCAGCAGCGCCACCAGCGACGCAAGGTCAGCGGCGAGAGCCGCGCTGATGTCGGTGAACTCTGCGGCGTAGAGCTCAGCCCGCTCGCCCTCAATCGTGCAGACCAGTTCGAGTGCGCTGCCCGTGCCGAGCGGGAGCGCCTCGTGGCTGACTTCGAGTCGTGCCCCGTCGAGCTCTGTGGTGTCGGCATAGAGCCGCCCGGGCACGAGCGCGGTTATTTCGAAGGGTGAGACCCTGCCCTCCACGAGCTTGAGCATGCCGCGCGCGCCGAGGGCGAAGGGCTCGTCGAGCCGCAGGTATTCCATGGCGGGCGCCCACTCCGGGTGGGTGTCGAGGTCACACCAGCGGTCGAAGAAACGCTGCGGTGCAACGGTGGAGGTCGCGGTCACCCTGGCAAGTTCGATCATGGGCTCGACCCTATGCGGAGCCGCCGACGCCCAGCCCGTACGCTTGACCCGTGCGCATCGACATCGTCAGCATCTTTCCCGACTTCTTCGGAGTGCTCGACATCTCGCTGCTCGGCAAGGCGCGCGAGAAGGGGCTCATCGAGCTCGGCGTGCACGACCTGCGCGACTTCACGCGCGACCGCCACCGCACCGTCGACGACACCCCCTACGGCGGCGGCGCCGGCATGGTCATGAAACCGGAGCCCTGGGGCGAGGCCCTCGACAGCGTCATAAGCACGGATTCCGTCGTCATCTTCCCGAGCCCGGCCGGCGAGCGCTTCACCCAGGCCACCGCTCGCGAGCTCGCCCTCGAGCCGCACTTGGTCTTCGGCTGCGGCCGCTACGAGGGCATCGACCAGCGCGTCATAGAGAACGCGCGCGCCACGAACCGAGTGCGCGAGATCAGCCTCGGCGACTACGTGCTCAACGGGGGAGAGGTCGCTGTCATGGCGATGATCGAGGCCATCGGCCGGCTCGTTCCCGGTGTGGTCGGCAACCCTGAGAGCCTCGTCGAGGAGAGCCACGAGGATGGCCTGCTCGAGTACCCGAGCTACACCAAGCCCGCTCTCTGGAGGGGGCTCGAGGTGCCGCCCGTGCTGCTCAGCGGCAACCACAAGGCGATCGCCGACTGGCGGCACGAGCAGCAGGTCGAGCGCACGGAGCGCGTCAGACCTGACCTGCTCGAGCAGTAAGTACCACCGGCCCGTCGGCCGTGATGGCGACGGTGTGCTCGACGTGCGCCGCGCGGGAGCCGTCGAGGCTGCGTAGGGTCCAGCCGTCCTTGTCGGTGTAGATGCGATCCGTGCCGCGCATGAGCCACGGCTCGATCGCGAAGACGAGGCCGGGCTGCAGCGGAAAGCCGCGGCCGGGCCGGCCGTCGTTGGGCACGTGCAGGTCGCCGTGCATGGTGCGGCCGACGCTGTGCCCGCCGAAGTCGAGGTTGACGCCGTAGCCCGCGGCGCGCGCGACCTTTCCAATGGCGGCAGAGACGTCGCCCATGCGACCGCCGGGCTGCGCGGCGGCGATGCCCGAGGCGAGGGCGGCCTCCACGGTCTGGATGAGGCGCTGGTCCTCAGCGTCAGGTGAACCGACGATCACCGTCAGGGCAGAGTCGGCGACCCAGCCGTCGACCGAGGCGGCGAAGTCGAGGGAGACCACGTCGCCATCCCGCAATTTGTAGTCGTGCGGCAGCCCGTGCAGGGCGGCGTCGTTGACGGAGGTGCAGAGCACTTTACCGAAGGGCGATGCGCCGAAGGACGGGTGGTAGTCGATGTAGCAGCTCTCGGCGCCACGCTCTCGAATCATGTCGTGGGCGAGGGCGTCGAGCTCGAGCAGGTTCACGCCAATGGCGGTGGCAGCGGCGGTCGCCTCGAGCACGCTCGCTGCGAACCGGCCGGCTTCGTGCATCGCCTCGATCTCAGCGGGGGTACGGAGTTCTATCACTCAACGAGGCTACCCTTGTCGCATGCTTCTTCGACGGGCCATCTACTGGGTGCAGTTCGGCATGGCGGTCGCCCTGCCGGTGTGGGTTCTGGTGACCCGCGGCATCGTGGCAGACGGCGTCGGCTGGCAGCTGATCGTCTACCTCGTGCTCGCGCCGATCCTGTTTGTCGCCCTTGCCGTGCTGGTCGCGCTGACCACCGCCCGCAAGCGCGTTCGCGCCACCAAGGCCGTCAGCTGGTTGGATGCGGCGGGCCTCCTGGTCACCTGGGCCGCCATCATCACCTACGGCCTGTTCGCACTCCCTCTTCTCGCGGTTGTCGTCGTGCTTGCCCTCGTCGGCCTGTTCTGGCTGGCGGTGTGGCAGCTCGTCACTGAGACTCGCGACCGCGTGAAGACCTACTTCGAGGCCGCCAGCGCTCCCGGCCCGCGGCAGATCCCCGACGTGATCGTGGTGCCGCGCGACCCGCTGTCGCGCTAGCCCCAGTTCTCTGGCATAATTGCCCCTTGTGCTTCCGCACGACTCTGCCTCAGGGGAGTCGTTCACTCGAGAAGCCTCCTTCCTTTCAGCTTCACCGAAACCCGTGATCGACCTGTGGCGGTTACAGAGAGCGAATTACCATGCACATCCTTGACGAACTCGACAAGGCGTCGCTTCGCGACAACATCCCCGACTTCCGCGCTGGCGACACCGTCAAGGTGCACGTCAACATCGTTGAAGGCACGCGCTCGCGTGTCCAGGTCTTCCAGGGCGTCGTCATCGGCCGCTCGGGCGAAGGCGTTCGCGAGACCTTCACCGTGCGCAAGGTGAGCTTCCAGGTCGGCGTTGAGCGTACCTTCCCGGTGCACTCCCCGATCATTGACCACATCGAGATCGTCACCCGCGGTGACGTTCGTCGCGCCAAGCTGTACTACCTGCGCAACCTGCGCGGCAAGAAGGCCAAGATCAAGGAGAAGCGCGACTTCTAAGTCTCGCGTTTCTTCATCCACTGAGCTCCCCGCCGAATACAATTGGCGGGGAGCTCAGGGGTTTAATGACAAGCGAAGATCTGGTGACGCGCATCCGCCGTGCGCGAACCGAACGCACCGAAGACGAGAAGAAGAAGTCGTCACGCGGCGTCAAGCTTTTCATTCGCGACATCCTCATCATCTTCGTCGCGGCCCTGCTGATCTCTTTTCTCATCAAGACCTTTCTCATTCGCTCGTTCTACATTCCGTCGACGTCGATGGAAGACACCCTGCACGTCGATGACCGCATCATCGTGAACCAGCTGGTGCCAGAGCTCGTGCCGATCGCCCACGGCGATGTTGTCGTCTTCACCGATCCGGGTGGATGGCTGACTCCGGCGATCGAGCCCGACCAGGGGCCGTTCCTCTCTGCGGTTGACGGATTCTTGGCCTTCGTCGGCCTCAGCGCACCCGACAGCAACGACCACCTCATCAAGCGCGTCATCGGGTTGCCCGGTGACACCGTCGAGTGCTGCAACGACTTCGGCCAGCTCATGGTCAACGGAGTTCCCCTTGAGGAGCCATACATCAAGCTCTCGCCCGGGGTCACCAAGGCGACCCGCGACAACTTCAGTGTCACCGTGCCAGAGGGCTACCTGTGGGTCATGGGCGACAACCGCTACAACTCCGCCGACTCGTCCTTTCACCGCAACGACCCGAGCGGCGGCTTCGTGCCGATCGACAATGTGGTCGGCCGCGCGCTGCTCATCAGCTGGCCGGCGAGCCGCTGGGCATGGCTCGACAACTACCCGCTTACCTTCCAAGGGGTCGATCAGCCGTGACCCCGGTCGTTGATCCGACCCTAGATTTCGAGCGCGGCCTGCACGCGCGCGGTCACCGCTACGTGATCGGCTGTGACGAGGTGGGGCGCGGTGCGATTGCGGGCCCGGTTGCTGTGGGACTTGCCGTTGTCGACGCGGGTGTCGGCGCGCATCCGGTCGGTCTTCGCGACTCGAAGATGCTGGCAGAGAAGCGCCGCGAAGAGCTTGCCCCGCTGGCCGCCGGCTGGGCGCTGCACACCGCCGTCGGGCTCGCCTCTGCCGAGGAGGTCGACCGCATCGGCATCATCGCCGCGCTCGGACTCGCCGGCAAGCGCGCCCTCGTGCACCTGCACGAGCTGGGGGTCGCGGTGCGCGAGAGCGTCATTCTGCTTGACGGATCGCACGACTGGCTCACCCCGTCGCTGGCGTCTCCCCTCGCGGTGCAGACCCGGGTGAAGGCCGACCAGGACTGCTCGTCGGTGGCCGCCGCATCCGTGGTTGCCAAGGTGCACCGGGATCGCCTGATGATAGATGCGGATGCCGCAACCCCCGGCTACGGCTGGTCGGGCAACAAGGGCTATGGCTCAGCCGCGCACTACGAGGCTATCCACAGGCTCGGCCCCTCGGCGATGCACCGCCAGACATGGCTCAAGTTAGCCGTCTAAACTTGCTTCACCATGGATGAAGACGAGTTCGAAGACTACGACCGCGAGGTCGAGCTGGCCCTGTACCGCGAGTACCGCGACGTCGTCAGCCAGTTTCGCTATGTCGTCGAGACCGAGCGCAGGTTCTACCTCGCCAACGAGGTCGAGCTGGTTCGTCAAGACACCGAGCACGACTTCTATTTCGAGTTGACTATGAACGACGTGTGGGTCTGGGACGTCTACCGTGCCGACCGTTTCGTGAAGAGCGTGCGCGTGCTCACCTTCAAAGACGTCAACGTCGAAGAGCTCTCGGCCAAGGAGCTGGAGCTTCCCAAGGAGCTCGCGCTAGACGAGTGACCTAGACGGTCAACTGCAGCACGACTTCGCGGTACCGCAGCAGAAACGCGGCCTCGTCGAGCTTCTTGCGGCGCAGCCAGCTGGTGACCTCGTCGTTGCTCTTGCTCGCGTTGCATGACCCGCAGGCCGGCACGACGTTCTCAAGCGTGTAGCGGCCGCCGCGGCTGAGGGGTTGAACGCAGTCCTTCTGCAGAGCCTTGTCGAGGTTGCCGCAGTAGGCGCAGCATCCCCAGGCCTCAAGAATCGCGAACCACTGGTCTACCGTCAGATCATTGTCGGCGCGCGCCATGCGACCCGCGCGGCGGCGGGTCGCACGAGCGCGACGACTGTGACTGACTGCCATGCCTTCACGGTAGGCGGTCGGTGGGGATCAGTGGTTGAGGGTGTAGATCGTGTCGCTGACGTCTTGCAGCACCGCCGGGAAGTAGTCGCCGACGTCGGTGACCTTGCCGGTGAGCCAGACGCCGTCCTCAAGCAGGAAGCCAACCTCGAGCACCGAGCCGGTGTAGCCGTGGAAGTAGAGGTTGCTGCCGCCGATCGAGGTGCCGGTCGAGCCAAAAGTCGTCGAGTAGAGCGACTGGATGCGCGCACGGTCGTACGGCGAGATCGGTGCGACCGAGACGGTGAAGGTCTTCTTCGTGCCCGTCAGCCAGAAGGTGCAGCTGTGGCCGCCATCCTCGATGATGCTGTGGGCGGTGCTCAGCTGGGTGCCGTAGCCCGTGTGGGTGCTGATGTTGGAGAGGTCGCCCCGAGAGTCGAAGGTCGAGACGGAGTTGACCAGCGCGGGGGAGTTGCCGATCTGCTTGCAGGTGGGCAGCGTCACTGACGCGTTCTGGTAGTACCAGCTGATGCTCGGCACGGCGGGCGCTGCCCCGCCGGGGCTCGGCGCCGGGGGAGCCGCGGCCGCTGGTGCAGCGGCCAGGCCGAGGGTGAGTGCGGCAGCGGCCGCGAGGGTGAGGGCTGTGCGCTTCATGGTGGTCTCCTTTGGGGTCTTGCTGGCGCGACGGATACCGCAGCCTCTCGGGTTGACGGGCCGGCCACAATCCGCCCGCAACTTCGTTGAGTCGGGTCAAATGACGGTTTCCGCTGGAGATTTGCGACCGTATGACCCGACTGAAAGAGAAGGGGTTGACACGCGAACACTACCGATATATCGTTAACACGTCTTGATAGAACACTTCAGGACCCACAAACGAAAGGATGGGTACGCAATGTTTAGCGAATCCAACACACACGAACACCACGATCACCCCCGCCGCGGTCGCGGCTTCGGCCCCGGAGCCCCCGGCTTTGGACCCGGCTTCGGCGGCTTCGGCCCCCGCGGCTTCCGCCCGCCCGGACCGCAGCGCAAGCGCCGCGGCGACGTGCGCAGCGCGATCATCTCGCTGCTCGGCGACGGCCCCTCGAACGGCTACGGCCTCATCAAGGGCATCGCTGAGAAGAGCGGCGGCACCTGGACCCCGAGCCCCGGCTCGGTTTACCCCACGCTGCAGCAGCTCGTCGACGAGGAGCTCATCGAGGCGGTCGGCGAAGGCCGCCGCACCGAGTTTCAGCTGACGGACGCAGGCCGCACCTACGCCACGGAGCACGCGGAGGAGCTCGAGAAGCTCTGGGCCGCCGCATCGGACGAGGTGCACGCCGACGCCGGACTGCACGAGAGTGTCGCCAAGCTCATGGGCGTGGTTCACCAGGTGCGCTTCGCCGCCACCGACGAGCAGCGCGCCAAGGCCGTGGAGAAGCTCGACGAGACCCGTCGCGCGCTCTACGCGATCCTGGCCGACTAGTCCCTCACCGCACTGCGCCTCTCCCCGTTTTCGGGGAGGGGCGTTTTTGCGTTGCACCAAACGATTGGATGCTCGCATGGCAGACAAGGACGCCCTCGGCCGCAGGGGCGAGCAGCTCGCGGCGGACTACCTCGTCGGCACCGGCATGGTCATCGTGGAGCGCAACTGGCGGTGCGCTCTTGGTGAGATCGACCTGATCATGCGCGATGGAAGCGAGACCGTCTTCGTCGAGGTGAAGACGCGGGCGGGGCTGGGGTACGGGCATCCACTCGAGGCGATCACGGCCGTGAAGCTGGCGCGATTGCGGCGGCTGGCGGGGGCGTGGTGCGAGGCGCACCCGGGTGAGGCGGCGGGCATGCGCATTGATGCTGTTGCCGTGGTGGCGCCGCGCGGTGGAGGGGTGACCGTTGAACACCTGCGGCGAGTGTTCTAGGGTGGATCACGTGAAGATTCTCGACTCCCTCTCAGCCATCTAGCTGATTCGTCGAGCGCGCTCCGGGTCAGCAACTGACCTATCTGGAGTCGCATGTCTATCTCACTGTCTAACCTCGGCCTTGACTGGCCTGACGGCACCGTCGCATTCCGCGATCTGACCGCCCATTTCCCACAGGGGCGCACCGGGCTCGTCGGGCTCAATGGCTCCGGCAAGTCCTCGCTGCTGCGGGTCATCGCGGGGCTGATCGAACCGACCAGCGGATCCCTGACCGTCGACGGCGACGTCGGCTACCTTCCGCAGACCCTTACCCTGGCGACCGGCACGACCGTCGCCGACCTGCTCGGCGTGCGCGCGAAGCTCGACGCCCTGCGGGCGATCGAGTCGGGCGATGTTGCCGCGGAGCACTTCGACGTGCTCGGCGACGACTGGGACATTGAGACGCGCGCGGCGGAGGCCACCGAGTTTGGCCTCGACACCCGCGTCGGCTCTCTCAGTGGTGGCGAGGCAGTGCTCGTCGCCATCGCAGGACTGCGGTTGCGGGGCGCCGCGGTGACGCTGCTCGACGAGCCGACGAACAACCTCGACCGGCCGGCTCGAGCGCGCCTGAGAGAGCTCGTCGAAGGCTGGCGGGGCACCCTCGTCGTCGTCAGCCACGACGTTGCGCTGCTCGAGCTCATGGATCAAACGGCCGAGCTTCGCGGTGGGCAGCTGACCTTCTTCGGCGGCCCATACAGCGCCTACGCGTCGTCGCTCGAGACCGAGCAGGCGGCAGCGCGGCAGGCACTGAAGACCGCGAAGCACGACCTCAAGACCGAGAAGCGCCAGCGCATCGAGGCTGAGTCGAAAATCGCCCACAGCGCCGCGAAGGGCCGCGCCGACAAGGGCAGCCTGCCGAACATCGTGCTCGGCGGGCGCAAGAACGCGGCGCAGGTGAGCGCGGGCAAACTGCGCACCGACCTGAGCAGCAGAGTGGCGGATGCCGCTGCCGCAGCCGACCTGGCCGAGCGGCGCGTGCGCGACGACGACCTCATCCACGTCGACCTGCCCGACCCCGGTCTGGCCGCCGGACGCAGGGTCGCCGAGCTTCGCGGCTCAAACCAAACGGTGGTCATCCAGGGTCCGGAGCGGGTCGCGCTCACCGGCCCGAACGGTGTCGGCAAGACGACTCTCTTAGGCAACCTCGTCAGGCACACCGACCGCATCGGGTATCTCACGCAGCGTCTCGACACGCTCGACGATCAGCTGACCGTGCTCGAGAACGTGCGGGCCGCTGCACCCGATGTTCCGCCGGGGGAGGTGCGCAACCGGCTGGCGCGGTTTCTCATCCGCGGTTCTGCTGTCGACCGTGCGGTGAGCACCTTGTCGGGCGGCGAGCGTTTTCGCGTCTCACTCGCCTGCCTGCTGCTGGCGGATCCGGCGCACTGGCTGCTCGTGCTCGACGAGCCGACGAACAACCTCGACCTGCACAGCGTCGATCAGTTGGTGTCGGCGCTGTCGTCGTACCGGGGCGCGCTAATCGTGGTGAGTCACGACGACGCGTTTCTCGAGCGGCTGGGTATCGACGTGTGGCTGGAGCTCGATGCGAGCGGCGCGCTTACTCGTTCGGCTTGAGGCGGGCGATGACGGAGTTGTAGCCGCGCATGCCACTGGGGATTCTCCAGGTGATCTTGTCGATCACACCGCCCAGCTGCTTGTCGGGGATCTCGACCGAGTCGCCGACCTTCGGCAGGAGCGAGAGGTTCGCCTCCTCCAGCACGGCACCAGCCAGATCGACGAAGACAACGCGGGTGAGTTCATTGGCCATGGGGTTAGCCAATCACATCTCCTCCCCATGGTCGGGTTTTCGCTGATCTCTCGTCGCCGAGTTTTCGGGGCCGAGTAGCGGCCACCATCGACCCCATGCCTGTCGGTCGCACCCACTCCATCTCGCTGCTCGGCATGACTGGCGCGGTCGTCGAGATTGAGGCGGACATCTCGAACCAGCTGCCCATGTTCGTACTCATCGGGCTGCCAGATGCCGCCCTCAACGAGGCAAAAGACCGGGTGCGGTCGGCGATCACCAACTCTGGCCTCGAGCTGCCGCACCGCAAGGTGACGATCAACCTCTCGCCCGCGGCGCTGCCGAAGCACGGGTCGGGCTTCGACCTCGCGATCGCGCTCGCCGTGCTGGCGGCCGCCGGGGATGTCTCGGCCGAGTCGATCGATCGGGTCGCGCACCTGGGCGAGCTGGGGCTCGACGGTCGGCTCCGACCCATCAACGGGGTGCTGCCCGCGGTGATGGGTGCCGCCCGCGCGGGCTTCGGCACGGTCATGGTGCCGACCGGCAATGCGGATGAGGCGGCGCTTGTGCCTGGCGTGCGCGTCATCCCGGTTGCGTCTTTGAGGGATGCGGCGATCTGGCACGGGGCGACCTGCGAGCCGATCCCGGTGGAGCCTCTGCTGCGGCCTGTTGTCGCGACTGAGGAGCATGACCTCGACCTCGCCGACGTCATCGGCAACGAGGACGCGATCGACGCGATGCTCGTCGCTGCGGCTGGCGGCCACCACGTCTTTCTGCTCGGCCCGCCCGGCGCGGGCAAGACGATGCTCGCGTCGCGTCTGCCGGGGCTGCTGCCGCCGCTGACGGCGGAGCAGGCGCTCGAGGTGAGCTCTGTGCGATCGCTCTCCGGCATGCCGGTGGGATCCACCCTCGCCACCCGCGCGCCCTTCGAGGCGCCGCACCACACGGCCTCAGCCGCGGCTCTCGTCGGGGGAGGCAGCGGGCAGATCCGTCCCGGTTCCGCGGCGCGCGCATCCCACGGGGTCTTGTTC
>Ga0247814_10000275_pt1 | contig 44366 bp, 30 predicted proteins | sample UWRJL179409R1_FD_179947 | JGI IMG/M metagenome (GOLD analysis project Ga0247814, IMG submission 179947) | Plant litter microbial communities from Arlington Agricultural Research Station in Wisconsin, United States - UWRJ-L179-409R-1 | ecosystem: Environmental > Terrestrial > Plant litter >... | reverse complement strand
CGTCAATCGCTCACGAAGTCAATCAGCCCCTCGCCGCCGTCACCACCAACGCCGAAGCCTCGCTGCGCTGGCTCAACCGCAAGGAGCCGGACATCGGCGAGGCGGCTCAGGCGCTGGAGCGCATCCTCAGTGAAACCTTCAGGGCCAGCGAGGTCATCCGGCGTATCCGGGCCCTGTCGCGCAAGTCCGACCCGCAACGCATCCCGGTGGACCTGCAGGAAGTCATCGAGGATTCAGTTGGCCTGGTCGCCAGGGAGATTCAGCGCAGCCGGGTCGAGCTGGTGCAAAGCATCGCCAGCAATATGCCTCTCGTCATGGGTGATCGCATTCAGTTGCAGCAAGTGCTGATCAATCTGTTGATCAACGGCATTCAGGCCATGGCCAACAATCAAAGCGGCCCGCGGCAGTTGAGCCTGCATCTGCGCAGCGACTCCGCGAACGAAGTGGTGGTGGAAATCAAAGACACAGGGCCGGGTATTCGTCCGCAGGACATGGGTCAGCTGTTCAATGCGTTCTTCACGACCAAACCTGAAGGGATGGGCATGGGCCTGTCGATCTGCCGCTCGATCATCGAAGCTCATGGTGGGCGGATCTGGGCACTGAGCTCCTATATAGAAGGCGCACACCTAGAAAGCCAATCGGGAAAAGGCGCCAGCCTGCTTTTCGCCCTGCCCGCCCTGCCGAGGCCGCACCATGAATGACGATCACCCGATGAACCGGATGCCACTCAAAGTCAGCAGCGACCCCATCGTCTTTATCGTCGACGACGATGCCGGCCTGCGCGACGCCTTGAGCAGTTTGCTGCGCTCGGAGGGCTTGCGGGTCGAAACTTTCCCCTCGGTTGCCGCTTTCGCTGAGTTCCAGCGTCCTGAGGCGCCCAGCTGCCTGGTGCTCGACGTTCGCCTGCAAGGCACCAGTGGCCTGGATTTCCAAAACGAGCTGGCGCGCTCCAACGTCAATCTGCCGATCGTGTTCATGACCGGCCACGGCGACATCGCCATGACCGTGCGCGCCATGAAAGCCGGTGCGGTGGACTTTCTGGCAAAACCGTTTCGCGAAGAGGACCTGCTCAATGCGGTGAACACCGCCTTGGCAAAAGACAAAAGCGGGCGTCAGGCCCACAAGAACTTCAACGAACTACGCAGCCGCTTTGAGACCCTGACCCCAAGGGAGAAGGAAATCATGGCCCTGGCCGCTTCGGGTTTGATGAACAAACAGATCGCCGCAGAAATCGGCCTGAGTGAAATCACCGTCAAAATCCATCGCGGCCATGCCATGAAGAAAATGTGCGCCAGATCCTTCGCGGAGCTGGTGCGCATGGCTGAGGCATTGGAGTTAGGGAAGTGAGTAACCCCGAGGTGTAACGCAAATCCTGTGGGCGATTCTATGTTTGCCCGCAACCCCGCAACCCCCAAGCGCAATCAATACCTGTGGGAGCGAGCTTGCTCGCGAAGGCAATGGTCCTGTCCCCAGAAATATATGCGGATGTCCCGGCCTCTTCGCGAGCAAGCTCGCTCCCACGGGTAATCACCGAGCGCAAATACTGTGGGAGCGAATTCATTCGCGAAAGGGGTTTGGCCTCAACACACCTGAGCATGATAAGCCGCCTTCGCGAATGAGTTCGCACACAGCTCGTTCAAACCCCAAACGTCGACTCAATACACTCGATCAGTAAACCGGCGTTGAAGGGTTTACTCAGGAAGCCCACCGCGCTGCCGGTCATGGCGCGCTTGCGCACTGATGCCTCGGGAAACGCCGTGATAAAGATGGTCGGGATCGAGAAGCCTCGACTGCTCAAGTGCTCGTGTAACTCAATGCCGCTCATGCCGGGCATTTGCACGTCGGTGATCAGGCAGCGGGCTTTATCAAGGCAGGTCGAGCCAAGGAACTCTTCTGCCGACGCAAACAGACAGACCGCAAAGCCCAGGGAGCGGACCAGGCTGTCCAGTCCAGTGCGCACTGCCATATCGTCGTCGACGACCGCTATCACCGGGGATTTGATCAAGCTGTATTACCTTCCACATCGGTGAATGAAACACTGTGCCGCGCACAACTGCTGCCTACATTAACCAACCCTGGGCCGAGTAGAAATCATACCCATGTATACAGGCCGACCAACGGCGTCGCGCGCTGTCTAATCCGAGACTTTCCGGCGATTTCATGACCGCTGTTTGACCGCTACCGAGTGCATTACAAATCAATACTGATTCAATAGGTTGCGCTACGGTTTAATGTGTATACTTCGCGCTAGCGGCAAATTGCCATCAAACGAGTTGAATCACCATTTGGGAACTTTCTCGAAAGTAAGCTTGCACAAAGCACACTCCTGAACCACACTCCAACTGCGCCGTGACAATATTCAGGCGTCATTCCAGTGACTTCTCGCTACAACACATTCGGCACTGATAAAGAAACACCGATCCACGACAACGGATTTTAAAAAGATTCAATACATTCGACGAACAGCATGTAGTTTTTTAGAAATTCCTTATAAATCAACAGGTAAAACAGTATCACTCCCCGCCGCACCTCCTCGCTGAAAACTTCGCAAAACCCACTACTGACCGACCTTGAAAGTTAAAGTTTCATCTTTCTGGCTGTTTGAAAATAACTGCATATAAAACTTTGCAGTCATCGCGAATACTGCTAATAATCGTCGCCGATCCGGAAGCAAGGCAATGCGCCATATCACACGAAGTGAATAATCAAGCCTCTATTCTGATTTAAATCCGGCCCCATAAAACTCAGCACACCTGCCTGCTCAAGACACTTCCAGCCTTGAGCGAGTTACTGTGCGGCGCATAATTGCGCGAGGAGGGCATCATCGCTCGCAGTCAATCAAGAATTAAAGTTCTGTCCATTTTCGGCACACGTCCGGAGGCCATCAAGATGGCGCCGCTCGTTAAAGCCCTGGCGGCGGAGTCGGGTGTTCACTCGATGATTTGTGTTACCGGTCAGCATCAAAGCATGCTCAAGCAAGTGCTGGATCTGTTCGAACTCAAACCCGACTTCACACTTGACGTCATGACCCCGCGCCAGAATCTCAACACCCTGACCGCTGCGTTGTATGACGCCATCGATCCGGTGCTGGAGATGACTCAGCCCGATCGCGTTCTGGTCCACGGTGATACCACCTCGGCAATGGTTGCATCGATGGCGGCGTTCCATCGCCGTATCCCGGTTGGCCATGTGGAAGCAGGTCTGCGAACCGGTGATATTCGTTCGCCGTGGCCGGAAGAGATGAACCGCCGCTGTATCGATCTGGGTGCCGACCTGCTGTTTGCCCCGACCTTCGAATCGCGCACCAATCTGCTCGGCGAACGTCTGCAGGGGCGCTCCTTCGTGACCGGTAATACCGTGATCGACGCGCTGCAGCTAACGGCCAAACGCATCAATGAGGACGGTGAGCTGCGCACTCGTCTGGACAGTCAGTTCTCGTTCATCAAGCCGGGCCGCAAAGTGCTGCTGGTGACGGGCCATCGTCGGGAAAACTTCGGCGACGGCTTCCTAGATATCTGCAAAGCCCTGCGCCAACTGGCCAGCCGCAAAGATATCCAGATCGTCTATCCAGTGCACCTGAACCCGAATGTTCAAGGTCCGGTTCATGAGCATCTGGCCGGGCTGGATAACGTGCACCTGATCGAGCCACTGGATTACCTGGCGTTTGTGCGCCTGATGCAGCGCGCTCACGTGATCCTCACCGACTCCGGCGGTGTACAGGAAGAAGCGCCTTCGCTCGGCAAGCCGGTACTGGTCATGCGTGAAGTCACCGAACGTCCGGAAGCCGTGACCGCTGGCACTGTGCGGCTGGTAGGTACTTCTGTGGAATCCATCGTCAGCGGCGTTGCCGCGCTTTACGACGACGACCTGCTGTGGCGTCGCGCTTCCCAGGCGGCCAACCCCTATGGCGACGGCAAGGCCAGCTCGCGGATTGTCGACATCCTGCTCGGCCGCCCGATGCATGAGTTCGTGGTGGGCAAACCGCCATTGGAGCTCGAACACCCAATGCTGATTCCGAACATGGGGCAAGCCCGACCGGTTTCATCTTTCCAATAAACGTTCTTCCCCCTATCAGTCCGAGATTTGCCTGAATGAAGTTTTCCGTTGCCACTCAATCGGGCGCGCTCAGCGCCCTTGCCTGTGGCGTGAGCCTGCTCGCGCTCATGCCGACTTTCGCCCTGGCCGCGGACAGCCCGCTCACCCAGGCAATCAACCAGATCAACAGCGACACTCGCCAGCAACGCGAGATTCGCTTGAGCGACCTGGGCATCGACACACCGATCATCCTTGGCTCGACCGATGCCCGACGCGAGCTGTATCTGCCGGTGCCGGCGGGCGTGCCATTGACCGATGCGACCTTGCAGTTCGATGCCAGTTATCTCAATGGCGAAGGCGGACGCAACACCATGTTGTTGTCGCTGGACGGTTATCCGGTGCGGGCTGAAGGCCTGAACGAAGCGCAAGGCAATGCCAGCGTGACACTGGGGGTCGACAAGGCCGCCCGTGACACCGGTTCGGTGCGACTGGGCATTGCCTGGTCGTCGATTGTCGACCGCGTGCTTTGTGAAGACGAACGGGTGATCGGCAATGTGCTGCGTATCGACCCCGCCACACGCCTGACTTACAGCTACGACGCCAGTCAGTTGCAGGACGTCGGCGCTGCCTGGAATGCCCTGCCCGGCAAACCGGGGATCATGGTCGCGCCCGGCAGTCTGTCCGCCGCCAGTTACGATGCGGCGTGGCGCATGGGTGTAGCGCTGGAGCGGATCGGCAAACATGCACGCATCCTGCCCTTCCCGGCTCTGCAAGACAGCGTTGATTTGAGTGGTCTGCGCGTCCCGGCTGAACTGCTGAATATCCCGGCCTTCGCCAGTCTGAATGGCAAAGGCACGCAAACCCTCAGCGATCCGGCGCAGATCGGTGCGCTGCTGGTGCTGGGTCAGACCGCCAATATGCAGGCCGATCTGGCGATCAACGATCCGCAACTGCTCAAGGCCATCAACGAATCTCTGGATGCCTTGCACACCCAGATTCAAGGCCTCGATGCCAGCGCCGCCAACGCCTTGAACCAGTGGCGTGAACGGCATATCAACGTCGGCCTGAAAGCCGGCACCGACAACGTGCGCCTGGCCTTGCTTGGTGCCCGTCCGATGCTGATGATCGCGCCAGAAGCGACCGGCAAGGCGCTGACTCTGTTCGGCTCAGCCTGGAACAAACTGGCGCGCAGCCGTCAGCTGACCATCAGCGAAGCGCACACCCCGCTGCAAGCCGATGGCCGTGTGGCCCTGTCCCGACTGGGCGGCACCCCCGGCACCATCGACGTGCTGGCCAAGTCCGACTGGAGCGCATCGTTCCCGCTGGGCAGCGTGGCCTATGACGGCCGCGTGCCGGTCAAGGCAGTGATCGACGTCGCCGCCGCACCGGGTGCTTCGGACACCGCGCCCGTCGCCTCGCTGTTTCTCAACGATTACCTGATCGGCGCGCAGCAGCTGGTCACCGACGGCGAGAAACAACGCATCGAAGCACGCATTCCAGGCTATGCCCTGGGCTCAACCAACGTCCTGCGAGTGTCCTTCCAGCGTCAGCCGGTCAGCGACCGCTGCCTGGAAACCCCGCAAGCCTTCCCGGTTTCGGTGTTGCCGACCAGCCATATCGTGCTGGACAAAGCCACACTCAATGACGACTTCTCGGGCATGGCCGCGCGTTTCGCCGGCGAGACTCAAGTGCTGGTGCCGCAAACCTGGCTGGATCAACCGGTCGCCAGCCTGCCGCAAGTGATTGCCGTGGCCAACGCCAGCGGCGTGTCACCGTTGCGCGCGCAACTGACCGTGAGTGCTGACCCGAAAGCTTCGGTAACGCCGGATAAATCCTTCCTCGCCTTCGAGCTGCCAATCAAAGACAGCAAGGCCTCGGTGCAGGTCGATGATCAAGGCCGTCTGCGCATCAACCACAAGGACGAGCTGCTGCTGGACCTGCAACCGCTGAACAACCTGGCTTCGCTGCAAGTGGTCGAAGCTGGCGGCCAGCACGGTCTGGTCTACCACGCGCTGGGCAACCAGGCGCCGGTGTTTGCCAAACCGATCCTGCTGACCCGTGGTGACGTGAGCATTCTGGGTGACCAGGGCGCGCTGACCACACTGGACAGCAAAGATCCAAGCGGCAGCCAGATGATCGAAAGCGAAGAGCCAAAAGGCCTCGATGCATGGCGTCAACCGTCCATGTTGTGGTTGATTCCGGGCGCTATCGTGCTGTTCCTCGTGCTGTTGCTGGCTGGCCGTAACGCCCGCCGCAATCGCCAGTAACGGGAAGCTCTGATGACGTCGCTCTATTGGCCTTACTGGCTGGCCCACTACTACAGCATCCTGGAAGTGGCGACGATTGTGGTCGCCGTGCTGATCCTGATCTCGAGTCTGGATGATCTGTTCATCGACCTCTGGTACTGGTCGCGCCGCGTGTTCCGCAAGTTCACGGCGGGGCGCAAATATCGGCCCCTGACCGTTGAACAGCTGATGGCGCGGGATGAGCAGCCGCTGGCGATCATGGTTCCGGCCTGGCTGGAGTACGACGTCATCGCGCCGATGATCGAGAACATGGTGTCGACCCTGGATTACCAGAACTACGTGGTTTTCGTCGGCACCTACATCAACGATCAGCGCACCATCGATGAGGTGGAGCGCATGCGTCGGCGCTACAAGCAGCTGCACCGGGTGGAAGTCCCGCATGCCGGGCCGACCTGCAAGGCGGACTGCCTGAACTGGGTCATCCAGGCGATTTTCCTGCATGAGAAAACCCACGACATGACCTTCGCCGGCGTCGTGCTGCATGACAGTGAAGATGTGCTGCACCCGCTGGAACTGCGCCTGTTCAACTACCTGCTGCCACGCAAGGACATGATCCAGCTGCCGGTGGTTTCCCTTGAACGCAACTGGTACGAGTGGGTTGCGGGGACGTACATGGACGAGTTCGCCGAATGGCACGGCAAGGATCTGGTGGTGCGCGAAAGCATGACCGATACCGTGCCGTCGGCGGGCGTCGGCACCTGTTTCTCGCACCGTGCGCTGCGCGTGCTGGCTGACGAAACTCAGAACCAACCGTTCAACACCGACAGCCTGACCGAGGACTACGACGTCGGTAACCGCCTGGCAAAAGTCGGCATGAACGCGATTTTCGTGCGCTTCCCTGTGCAATACCGAGTGCTGCGCAAGTCCTGGTTCCGCAAACCGTATGAGTCGACGTTGAACATGCCGCTGTGCGTGCGTGAATTCTTCCCGGATACCTTCCGCACGGCGTTCCGTCAGAAAGCGCGCTGGACACTGGGTATCGGTTTGCAAGGCTGGGAACAGATGGGCTGGACCGGCTCGCTGGCCAACCGTTATCTGCTGTTTCGTGACCGCAAAGGCGTGGTGACGGCGTTCGTCAGCATCATCGCTTACGTGATTCTGGTGCAACTGCTGGCCTTGATCATCCTGCGTCACAGCGGGCTCTGGAACGTCAGTTTCCCGACTCCGTTCGAAGCCAACGGCTTTATCAAATACCTGCTGCTGGCCAATGGCATCGCCCTGGCCTGGCGCATCGTGCATCGCTGTTACTTCACCGGCGTGCTGTATGGCTGGCAGCATGGCCTGCTGTCGATCCCGCGCATGGTGGTCGGCAACTTCGTCAACTTCATGGCCGCGTCCCGAGCCTGGCGCATGTTTATCGTTGGCAAAGTACTCAACCGCAAGCTGGTCTGGGACAAAACCATGCACGACTTCCCGTCCACCGACCTGGTTGCCATTGCTCCGCGCAAGCTGGGCAGCGTGTTGCTGTCGTGGCAAGCGATCACCGAAAACGCCCTGCAAAGCGCCCTCGCCGAGCAGCAAACCCGGCACATACCGTTGGGGCGCATCTTGCTCAACCATGGCTGGCTGGACGACGAAACCCTGGCCGAAGCGATTGCCTTCCAGAACGAGTTGCCGCGGGTTTTCGACGTGGCGGCCAAGGCTGATACATCGGCGCTGACACTGGCGGATGAATTCGCTTTGCGCTGGCGGGTCGTGCCATTGGGTGTGAACGCTGACGGGCAAGCGCAGATCGCTGTCGCCAGCCCGTTGTCCGCCGAAGGGCTGCAACAGGTCAGCGCGCAACTGGGCAGCGAACCGCAACAGCTGATTGCCCGGGAAAGTGAAATCGTCGCGCAACTGCGTCGGGTCAACGCCATTGATGGCCAGTCGGTACCCAACGCCAGCGCGCCGTTGCTGGGGGATCTGCTGATCGAATCGGGGCTGCTGGATCGTGCCGTGTTCGACAGCGCCATGCTCAATTACCGCCCACAACATCACGGCCGCATCGGCGATTACCTGGTGGATATCGGCGTTCTGCCGCGTGCCACCATCGAACAGGCAGTGGCTCGCCAGCACAGCCAATACCAGACGGAACCTGCCTTATGAAGCGCTCTCTACTGAGCCTGATGGTCACCGGCCTGAGTCTGATGCCCGTCGTGAGTTTTGCTGAAACATTGCCGCTGCCGCTCACCGGCCCGGCCTACCAAACCGCGAACGAGGCGTACAGCGCCTATGAGCGCAAGGATTACGACCTTGCCATTGCCAAGGCTCGCGAAGCCTTGCGCCAGCGGGCGGATGTCACCCGTTTGAACCGGCTGATCGCGCTGGCCGAACGCGACAAGGACATGCGCGACAATCCTCGGCGCTACCCGCAAGCACGTCCGGCACCCGGTTTTGGCGCAGCGGCCCAAGCCTTCAAGGCCTACGACCGCGACGACTTCGGCGTCGCCGCCCAGGCAGCACGCAAAGCCATCAGCCAGGCGCCCAAGCGCATGGATTATCGCCTGCTGCTGATCGAATCCCTGCAGCGCCAGCAGCATCTTCAGGAAGCTGATCTGGCCACCAGCGATGCGCTTCGGGTGTTCCCGGATGACGACACGTTGCTGATGCGCCGCGAAGCCATCCGCCGCCAACTGGCTGCACCGCTGGCCATCGCCGGGTATCGCGCCCTGCAAGCCGACAACCTGCCGCTGGCAGCGGATCAGGCGCGCAAGGCCGTGAACTGGGCGCCGGAAATCAGCGCCAATCAGCAACTGCTGATCAGCGCGCTGCTTGAGGCCAAGGATTACCGCGCAGCCGAACTGGCCGCCACCGGCGCGCTGGCCCAGGACGATGGCGAAATCGCGCCGTGGATTCTGCGTAGCTATGCGCTGGATCGTCAGGGTAAAACCCAGGCCGCGCAAGATGACCTGAAGCAGGCGCTGGCCATTGATGGCTTGCTGGACTCGGAAGTACGAGAAATCCGTTTCTTCGCCGCCGACCTGGCGTTGTCCAACAACGAGCCGGAGCTGGCGCTAGCTCAACTGCAACAATTGCCGCCCGACGAAAGCGGTGAACTCGCCCGCCGCCGCGCGGCTGCCCAGGCCGCTGTCAGGCAAAAATCCAGCGGCTTCAAAACCGCCCTGCGCTTCCCCGCTCCGGCGTTGAATTGCCAGGAAAGCGCCTTCGGCCTGATCTGTGATATCTGGCCGGGCAACCAGCGCGACGGCGGCACTGATATGGCGGTTCAGGCTTACGCCGCACTGGCGCGCAAGGACTCGGCGTCCGCTGCGACGCTGGCCAGCGAAGCCATCCGCCGCGCCCCGGAAAACCCGGCTTATCGCAGCCTGCTGGTGAGTGCACTCGGCGATCAGAAGCGCTTGCCGGAAGCTATCGAGGCCGCCAACAGTGGCCTTGCAGCCAATGGCAACGACGCGCGCCTGCTGGCCCAGCGCGGTCGCCTGTATCAGCAGATGAATGAGGATTCCGCCGCTCGCAAGGACTTCACCCAAGCGCTGGCACTCGGCACCCTGCCGGCCTATGAAGAAGCCAGCCTCTACGCCGCATTGGGTCAGCGCCGCACAGCTCGCGAACGTTTGCAGCAGGCCCGGGACACTGGCGAGCTGGAATCCATGAGTGATCTGCAAATCGCTTATCTGTCAGTGCAGGCTGGTGACGATGAGGCTGCCCACGAGTCATTTCGCAAGTCCGACGCCGACACACGACTAACGCCAACCGCCAGTCAGGACGCTGCCTACACGGCCATGCGAGTCAATGACGACGAGCACGCGGTGGATTATTTCAAGCGCGTGATCGACGCGAAAAATGCGGGTGAACTGGATATGCCGGCCCAGCAGCTGTTCGACACCCGTCGCGCAGTGGCCGATGTCTCCCGCACTTGGGGCCTGACCAGCACCACTAGCTATCGCGGCAACAGTTCCAGCAGCGGCTTGAGTTCGGCGCCCTCCACCAGCAACGGCAACAGCGGCAGCAGCAGTGGTGGCAGCAACGACAGCCTGCAAAACAGCACCGAGCTTTCTTATCGTCCGCTGGGTTATCGCAATGCCAGGTTCGTTGAGCTTTACGGCCGCATCACCGACACCCTGTGGAGCAAGAACGGCGATTCCGACACCGGTCTGGACGCCTTGCAAGGCGCTTTGGGTGCCCGAATCAAGCCGTTCTCATCCCTGAACGTGATGGCGGCAGTGGAACGCACTTTCCCGCTGGGTTCATCGGATGTCGACGGCGACTGGCTGCTGCGCCTGGGCTACGGCTCAAGCATCGGCACCGATCTGCGGGTTGATACGCCCAGCTGGTGGACCTCGCAGCTGTTCGCTGAAGCCGGCCATTACGTCAACGATTCGCGCAATTACATCAACAGCGAATGGCAAGGTGGCCGCAGCTACGCCATCGGCGGTACGGGCTCGCGCTGGGTCACGTTCCCCCATGTGGTCGCCGCCTACGATTACGACTCGAAGATGAACAGCAAGACCGGCATAGACGGCCGCGCCGATTATTCGTCAGGCCATGCCGCTGGCGTGGGTATCGGTAATAACGTGCGCTACTGGTTCCGCGAAGACGCTTACAACGCGCCGCGCTCCTACGTGGATTTCTCATTGCAATACCGAGTGAAAGTGTCTGGCGATGACCGCGCCAAAGGCGTTTTCGCTCGCCTGACTTACTCCTACTGAGGACTGATTATGTACCCTCGTATCTGCAAGTGGCCCGGGCTTTACCTGGCTCAGGCTCTGTCTCTGGCGCTTAGCCTCGGCATGGCTTCCACAGCCCAGGCCGCGCCTGAAATTGCGCAACTCTATGCGTCGAAATTGCCGGAGGGTTCGGCATGGGTGCGGGTGGTCAATCCATCCGACACCGCCGTGCAGGTCCGCGTGGATCAGAGCACCGACTTTGCCTTGTCGGCTCAGTCGGTGGTCGCCAGTCCGTTTCAGGTGGTGGATTCCCGGCAGCCTGTGCACGTCACCGTCAACGGTCGCGAGATCAAAGGCCTGAACGTGCCGAAGAACGCCTGGGTCACGCTGATTCTCGACCGCAACCCGGCCAACCCGCCACGGTTGGTGGTAGATCCGCCGGTACGCGGCAAGGATCTGCGCGCCGAGCTCAACATCTACAACCTGAGCGCTGGCTGCGAAACGGCCAATATCCAGCTCGCCAATGGCGCCAGCGTGTTCAACCAGTTGCCGTTCAACGGCCAGGCGCAACGCACCATCAATCCGGTGCAGGCGACCCTCATCGCCAATTGCGGAAAGGCCGCCAGCCTGCCGCTCAAGCTTGAGCCGTTCAAGGCCAGTGATCGTTACAGCCTGTTCCTGATTGGCTCAAGCCAGTCGCCCCGCCTGATCGGCCTCGTGGACCAGACTGCCCAATGACCCATTTCGTCAAAGCTCAACGTTTCACCCGTCGCCTGCCTGTGTTGGCGGGCTTGCTGCTCAGCCTCGCTGGCACCGGCGTGCAGGCTGCATCAGCGGTCATTACCGGTAAGGACGGCTGGCTGTTTCCCGCCTGGGAAAGCCTGAGCAAGGTGGATAACGCCGGTAACTCGCGCAGTGTCGCGCTGCTCAAGGACGTCCAACAGCAACTGGCGCGGGAAAACATCGGGCTGGTTGTGCTGGTGGTGCCGATGAAAGCGCCGTTCTACGCCCAGCGTCTACCGGCCGATCACCCGCTGAGCCCGGCGGTTGTGCAGCGCAACGACCAGTTGCAAGCCAACCTGTCCAAAGCCGGCCTGACCACGCTGAACATCAAGCCGATCCTGCAACAGACTGAACAAGGTCAACAGACCGCGTTCTACCGTGCCGATTACCACTGGACGGCCTGGAGCGCGGAAAACACCGCCGACGCCACCGCCAGACTGATCACCAGCCACTATCAATTGCAGGGTGAACCCGGCGGCGGAGCGGTACTTGGGGAGTGGTTCGACAAGCGCGCGTTCGGCGACCTGGCGAGTAACTTTCTGCCTGCCATCAAGCGCAAGGCCATTGGCCGCGACATCTATACCGTGCGCCATCAGGTGGAGAAAGAAGATCTGCTGATTGATGACGCACCCGCACCGGTGCAGGTGATCGGCAACAGCTTTGTGCAGCCTTATCTGGGCTTTACCCAGAAGTTGTCCAATGCGCTGGACCGTCCCGTCACCCTGACCTGGAATCCCGGCGACGTCGGGCCTTGGGCGACTCTGCTGCAATATCTGGAATCACCTGATTTTGCCCAGCACAAGCCACAGGTGATCGTCTGGCAATTCAACGAGGGCCAGTTTCATCTCGGCCCCGACGCCGCTGCCAACTGGAACGCCAAGGGCGTGACTTCGCTGAACCAGTGGCATCAGCGCATCAATAAGGCGCTTCCTTGAAGATTCTCGGCAAAACCATCAGCCGTGCCACGTCAGTGGTTGCATTACTGGCAGCGACCCTCGTGTCAGGCACCACTATGTTGTACGTCACTCAATCAAAACCGCTGGATCCGGGCATCGTCGGCATCGTCTGGCAGCCGGACAACAAAACCGTGGGTATCAAGGGTGACTGGCAAAAGCTGGGCGCACGAGAACTGCTGGTGCAATGGACAGTGGTGGATGATCAGGCGTTCGTGCCCGGTACCGGCCTGCCCAGCGTACCGGTGCTGCCTGACTGGGCGCGTATTGCCAAGGAGCCCTGGGCTCAGGATGTGATTGTCGGGCTGGCAGGGTATTTCAGCGAAAACCGTTCTCGGGACAATATCGAACAGCTGGCGGCGATGTCCGAGCGCATCGCCAAACTGCCGATTCCGGTGCATGTCACTGGCTGGTATTTCCCGGCAGAAGTCGACCCCAGCTGGACCCGCGCCAAGGAACTGCCCGCGTTGCTGGCCAAGTTGCCAAGACCCTTGTGGATCAGCGTCTACGACGGCGCCAATATCGGCCCCGCGGCGACGGCAGACTGGCTCAAGCAGTGGCTGCCGGACGACATTGGCGTGTTCTTCCAGGACGGCGTCGGTGTCTACGCCCGCACCGCCCCCGTCGCCCGGACCTACGCCGACGCCCTGCGCAAACGCCTGGGCAAAAACCGCGTCCGAATCATCGCCGAAGCCTTCCGTCCCAACTACGGCGGCGGCTTCCGCCCAGCCACCGCCGCCGAACTCAAACCGCAGCTTGCCGCGTACGACGGCTATCCCCTGTACCTGTTCGACGGCCCGCACTACGTGACGCCGGAGTTGGTGAAGGAGTTGGCGAGGTGAGTCTTACAAGGAGTGACTTCTGAAAAGGGTCTAACCTTAAAACCTACTTGCCAAATCAAATTGATTGGATCAATGTAACGACAACTGTCATTACATTGAGGCCAATTTCATGGCGTCTATCAATATCCGAATCGACGACGACCTCAAGGCGCGGGCTTATCACGAGCTCGAAAAGCTAGGCGTCACGCCTTCTGAACTGATGCGACAGACCTTGCAATACGTCGCTGAACGAGGCCAGCTACCTTTTCGTCCAGTGTTAATGACTGAAGAAGATGAAGCGCTTGTAGAAGAAGTCCGCGCACGCCTTGCCGCTCCACAACGAGTGAAGGTTTCGCTGGATGACCTATAGGCTTGAATTTGATGCGAGGGCTTTAAAGGAGTGGCAAAAACTTGGGGATACAGTTCGGCTGCAATTCAAAAAGAAACTGGCGCAGGTGATCATCAACCCCAGAGTTGAAGCCAACCGCCTGCATAGCCTACCTGACTGCTACAAAATCAAACTTCGCAGCAGTGGCTACCGTCTGGTGTATCAGGTCATTGAGCAGGAAGTGACGGTATTCGTTGTGGCTGTCGATATACGCGAGCGAGAACTGGCTTATCGAAAGCCGAAGACCGTTTAGGTTGATCCAAAAGGCAGCGGTTGCGGCGTGTCAGACACACCGCTTTCGCGGCCGTCGGAAGCTCCGACGGCTCCTACAGGACCGGGGTGTGCCTGAAAAAACACATGACCTGTAGGAGCTCACGAGCACCGCGAGGCAGCGATGGCGGTGTGTCAGGCAGACCGTTATCGCTGGCCTCGTAACCTCGGTGAGCTCCTACAGGACCGAGGTGTGCCAGAAATAACGCAAAACCTGTAGGAGCTGCCGAAGGCTGCGAAACGCGGTGTGCCAGGTTTCATCGCCTTATTGTGCAGCCTCAGGCAACGCCATCCCCTTGGGCCACAACAACCACACGTTGCCCTTCTGCTTCATATCCCCCGCCAGATGCCCGGCTTCGTCGCCGGTACCCCAGAACAAATCAGCTCGCACTTCACCGGCAATCGCGCCACCGGTGTCCTGCGCCGCTACCGGGCGCACCAGCGGGGTTCCGTCCGGACGCGTCGTGGACAGCCAGAGCAAACTCCCCAGCGGGATCACTTTCCGATCAATCGCCACGCTGTAACCCGCCGTCAATGGCACATTCAGCGAGCCGCGAGGGCCTTCGTTGCTGTCCGGGTTGCGGGCGAAAAATACATAACTGGGGTTGCTCGCCAACAGATCCGGGATACGCTCGGGATGCGCCTTGGCCCAGGCGGCGATGCTGCCCATGGTGACGTCTTCTTTCTTCAGCTCACCCTGCTCCACCAGCCAGCGACCAATCGCCCGATAAGGCCGGCCGTTCTGATCGGCGTAACCGATGCGCAATTGCTGGCCGTTATCCAGACGCACCCGACCCGAACCCTGAATTTGCAGAAATTGCAGGTCCATTGGATCGGTCAACCATGCAACCACGGGGGCGTTCAGACCCTGAGCGCCAATGGTCGCGGCATCGTCATACGGCTTGAGCACTCGCCCTTCAAGACGCCCACGCAAGCGCTTGCCCTTGAGCTCGGGGTAGATGCTCTCAAGATTAACGATGATCAAGTCATCCGGTACGCCATAAATCGGCACAGAGGCCTGAGGCGTTTGAGTCAGGCTGCCAGGGTAGACTGGCTCGTAATAACCGGTAATCAATCCGTCAGCGCTGCCAGTGGCCGAGCGCATGCTGTAGACCTGCAACTGGTCCTGCAAGAAACTGCGGATCTGCGTTGCATCGGCTTCCAGCGGTACGGTAGCCGACGCTGCACAGGTCGCGCCCCAGACCGCATCCGCCTTGAGCCGCACACAGGCACTGCGCCACGAAGCAAATCCGGCTTGCAGATCGCTATCGGCAACCGCTGGCAATGCATCCCAGTTCGCCGGTGTGTAAGTGGTATGCGGCGGCGCAGGTGGCGGCGCTGGCGTCTTGTCCGAACTGTCGCAACCGACCAGCAGAACGGCAAACGGCACGGCCAGGGCCAGCCCGTTGCGCCAGTGTTTGAAAGAAAGAGTCATGAGCGCAGCGGTTCCCCTGAAGCGGCTTTGTGGTCCGCAAGGGTACGGTGAAAGCGCCGCAGCGTCATCCTGTAGGAGCTGCCGAAGGCTGCGAAAGCGGTATTTCTGACACACCGCTATTCGCAGCCTTCGGCAGCTCCTACAGATTCTCGATATGGCCTACTTCAACTGATTCGCAAACCGGCTGACCGCGCCAACCACCTGCCGCGCGCCTTCCTGGATTTCGACGATCACCGCGCCAGCATCATTGGCCAGCCCCAGTCCTTGTTCAGCCTGGCCTCGGCTGTTGGCGATGCCGCGTACGGCTTCGTCCACCAGGTTCTGGTTCTGCTGCACGACGTTGACGATTTCTTCGGTGGCTGCGCTGGTTCGGCCAGCCAGTTGCCGGACTTCATCGGCCACCACCGCAAAGCCCCGACCCTGCTCACCGGCCCGGGCAGCTTCGATGGCCGCGTTGAGCGCCAGCAGGTTGGTTTGCTGGGCGATGCCCCCGATAGTCTGCACGATAGAGCTGATCAGCAACGACTGTTTGCCCAACGCTTCGATACCTTGAGAAGCCGACTGCATTTCTTCGGAGATTTTGCGCATGGTCTCGACCGTATCCTTGACCACACTGGCACCACGCTGAGCGCTGAGATCGGTCTGTTGAGAAATCTCGAACGCGATACCCGCCGCGTCGCTGACCTCGACCTCACGTTCCACCTGATCGGTAATCACCGTGGCGAACTTGACCACTTTGTACAGGTTGCCCTGAGCGTCATGCACCGGATTGTAGGTCGCCTCCAGCCAGACTTCCCGACCATTGGCGTCGACACGCTTGAATCGGTCAGCAACAAACTCGCCTCGGTTCAGCGTTGCCCAGAACTCCTTGTACTGCGGTGAATTGACCTCCGTCGGATCGCAAAAGATGCTGTGGTGCTTACCCTTGATCTGCGCGAGGTTGTAACCCATGCCCCTGAGAAACTGGTCGTTGGCTTTGAGTACATGGCCAGTCAGGTTGAATTCAATAACGGCCGTCGAGCGCAGCAACGCCTGAATAAAGGCGGCGTTTTCCGTCGCCAGCTCAATCGCGTCGGTAATCTCACTGCCAAAACACCGGATATGCGACAGCTTGCCGTCGTCGCCCATGATCGGATACCAGATCGCCCGCACCCACGCCAGGCTGCCGTCTACTTTAAGGAAACGATAATTGTCGATCACCGACTCGCCGTTCGCGATGCCCGTGCGCAGATTGCGATAGCAGTCGAGCTGCTTGACGTAAGCCGGAACGATTTCATCCATGCCACGGCCTTGCAAATGCTCAGCGGTATAACCCAGTGCCTTGGAGAAGTTGGCGTTGGCTTGGGTAATGCGGTAATTCGCGTCCAGGGTCACCGACAACATCTGCGAGTCCATGCCCCGCTCCATTTGCCGATAAATAGAAAGCTCGGCTTCTTGCGCCTGTAATTCCTTCTTCAAGCGGGTGTTAAACATGGGCGGCACCGATCCTAATGAGTTCAGACGAGTTATCGGCACTGGAAACGGGAGCTGAATCGACCCTTCGTCCGAATGCTTCCTTAACTTATAGACACTTGAATGGACGGGTGCTGGAAAAATTGCTCGGCAAAGCGGGGAGTTTCGAAGTGCACTTCAGGGCCCTGGGAGCGCACGCGCACCGCGAGGCCGCGATGGCGGTATATCAGGCAGACCGCTATCGCTGCCTCGCGCAGCTCGTGAGCTCCTAGAGAAAAAGCATTTCAATCAGACCGCGTAGTGGCGTTAAACCAAAAAGCCCGCATCACAGGATGCGGGCTTTTTTGTTTTACCAGGCAGCTTTACTTAGGCAAACGCCCGTAACGGTCTTCAAACCGCACGATGTCGTCTTCGCCCAGGTACGAGCCGGACTGCACTTCGATCAACTCCAGCGGCACTTTGCCCGGGTTGGCCAGGGAGTGCTTGACGCCCAGCGGGATGTAGGTGGACTGGTTCTCCGAGAGGATCAGCTCCTGATCATCACAGGTCACCTTGGCCGTACCGGATACCACGATCCAGTGCTCGGCGCGGTGGTAATGCATCTGCAACGACAGGCACTCGCCCGGCAGCACGCTGATGCGCTTGACCTGATAACGCTCGCCGCGATCCACGGTGTCGTAATGACCCCACGGGCGATTGACCAGCGGATGGGTCACGAACTCAGCACGCTCTTCAGCCTGCAAGCGCTTGACCACGTCCTTGACCTGCTGGGAGTCATTCTTGTTGGCAACCAGCACCGCATCCTTGGTTTCGATCACGATCAGGTCTTCAAGACCGACGGTCGCCACCAGCCGGTGATGGGACTGCACCAGGCAATTCTTGGTATCAATGGCCATGACGTCGCCTTCGAGGCGATTCATGTCGGCGTCATGCGGGCCGACATCCCAGATCGCCGACCAGCTGCCCAGGTCATTCCAGCCTGCGTCCAGCGGTACCACCAGGCCCGCAGCGGTGTGTTCCATGACGGCGTAATCCACCGACTCGTCAACGCACAACGCGAATTGCTCGGCCGGCACATGCAGGAAAGTGCGGTCAGCTTCAGACTCGGCCAGGGCTGCACGGCATGCCGCCAGCATTTCCGGACGATGCTCGTTCAGCTCGTTGAGGAACACCGAAGCGCGGAACATGAACATGCCGCTGTTCCACAGGTAAACGCCTGAGGCGAGATACTCTTCAGCCATTTCCGGCGAAGGCTTTTCCTTGAAAGCGGAAATCGCGAAACCACCCTGCTCGATGGCAGCGCCGCACTGGATGTAACCAAACCCGGTTTCAGCGTGAGTCGGGGTGATGCCGAAGGTCACTAGTCGCCCGGCTTCGGCGTGGGCTTGAGCGACCTGAACGGCGGCGCGGAACGCTTCTTCATCATGGATATGGTGATCGGCAGCCAGCACCAGCAGGATTGGATCACTGCCATCAGCGCTGGCTTCCAGTGCCGCCAAAGCAATGGCCGGCGCAGTGTTGCGCGCCAACGGTTCAAGAATGATGCGACGGCTGCCCATCTTCGCCACACGCAATTGCTCGGCAACGATGAAACGATGATTTTCGTTACTAACGACCACCGCAGGCGAATGCTCAAGGCCTTGCAGCCGAGCCAACGTGCGCTGAAACATCGTGCCCTGATCCTGGCCATCCAGGGCCAGAAATTGCTTGGGGAAGCTCTGGCGCGAGAGCGGCCACAGACGCGAACCATTACCGCCAGCCAGGATTACCGGGGTGAACATAGCAACTCCATTCTTGTACTACGTGCGTGTAGTGAGGCGCGCATTATCCGGGGGCTGGAGGGGGTATGCAACACAGATAACTGAAGGAAACAGCCCGCTTATGCCAAATAAGATGGGAACCATTCTCCATTAGGCGAGTCAGAGCCGCTACGAATTTCAATTTGTATCAGTTTTGTAACAGTATTCAAATGTGGCTCATGCATCGAGTCAGCGGGCTAGATATCCGCCACCCACGAGTTTTGAGTCGATGCCCGAATTGAGGACGATCCATGGCGACGCTGAAGCTGTATCAACCGATTAACATGAATCTGCTCGAGGCATGGGACGGCGACTTCACGACCGTGGGCTCCGACCGAATCAGCGTCACCGACGGTTTCAGAACCCAGGACTACTTCGGCAACTTCCAGTTTGCCAACGACGAAGTATCCGGCGGCACATTGACGTCCACAGTCGCCTACCAGAATGGCCTGTACTACGAACTCACCGACCTGAATGCCGACGCTGCAACGGTGGCCGAATACATTGGCGGATTTGATTTCACAGGTGCGCTGAACGAAGTCCTCAAGGGCGATGACACGATCTTCGGCTCAGCCGGTAACGACGTCATCAGAGGCGGCGCCGGGAATGACACCATCACCGGCGGTGCCGGGATTGATACGGTTCAATACGGCAACAAGAGCGGCCTGATCGTGACCCACACTGCCGACGCCAATGGCCCGGCATTTGCGGTCACGGTGGACGGCAAGATCGACGTGGTATCGGGCGTTGAGCGACTTGCTTTCAGCGACGGCTCAACCCTTGCACTGGACGTAGGCTTTGGCGAAAACGCCGGTTCCGCGTATCGCCTGTATCAGGCTGCATTTGACCGCATGCCGGACACTGGAGGCCTGAATTACTGGGTCGGCGACCTGGATAAGGGCGCGACGTTGCAACAAGTCGCCCAAGGCTTCGTCGACAGTGCCGAATTCAAGGTCCTGACGCCTGGCAAAGACGCCAAATCGATCATCAACAGCTACTACAAGAACGTGCTGCATCGCGAAGCCGATGCAGGCGGCTTCAAGTATTGGGAGGACGCTATAGCCAAGGGCATGACAGCCAATGAAATGTTGGTCTCGTTCTCTGAAAGCCAAGAAAACATCAATAACACCGCCGCTGAGCTCAATAACGGAGTGTGGCTGGTCTGATCGGGATACAACGCCTTTGTGCCCGATTTCTTCACCTAATAAAAGGACGAGTTTAAATGGCACGCATTACTTACAACCAACCGCTGGACAACTTTGACCTGAACCGTGCAGCCGAAGTAGGCGTCAACGGAAGTGTTGAATCTGTCTCCAGCACCCATATCGTGTTCACTGACGGTACCTACAAATCGGATTTGACCGGGATCTTCCCGTCGGGCAATTCGAATATGGGCGTCTTCACCGGCGTCACGTACTCATTGAATAACACGCCTTACGTCACCATCACCGGTCTCAACGTAAAGGTGGCCGACGCAGCGAATACCACTTCGCTCTACAGCGGTAATGATGTTTATGTCGGCTCATCCGGCAACGATCATTTCTATGCTTGGCCGGGTAACGACAGCTACACCGGCGGAGACGGTATCGATACCGTGCATTACGCTGCGCTGAAGAGCGATTTCACAGTCTCTTCCGTGGGCACTGTCGCCAACGTCCAAGGCCTGGGCAAGAACGATGCACTGTTCGGCATCGAGCGCATCAACTTTCAGGAAGACGGCTCGACACTGGCGTTGGATGTAAACGCCGGCCAGAACGCAGGCTCAGCCTATCGCCTCTATCAGGCAGCGTTTGATCGCAAACCGGACACCGGCGGCCTGAACTACTGGGTGGGCGATCTGGACAAAGGCGCGACCTTGCAGCAAGTAGCCCAAGGCTTCGTCGACAGCGCGGAATTCAAGGTGCTGACCCCAGCCACCGACGCCCGCTCGATCATCAACAGCTTCTATCAGCACGTCCTGCACCGCGACGCTGATGAAGGTGGCTTCAAGTACTGGGAAGACTCCATGGCCAACGGCATGACCGCCAGCGAAGTGCTGGTCTCGTTCTCCGAAAGCCAGGAGAACCTGAACAACACCGCTGCTGAGCTGAATAATGGAGTTTGGTTGGTTTAAGTTTTAGCCGCTGAATTGCAGGAATAAAAAACCCGTCCTTGTGAGAGGACGGGGTTTTTGTTTTCCAAAGCCGCTTCTAGCACCCTTAGGTGCGTTTTTTTGCGATTTAAACTGGCAGGCTGTCCACGAAGTAGTCAGCAACGCTGAGTGGACCGGTTCCAGTCGGTAGAGTCACCCCAACCAATTTGATTACAACGTCATCAGTTGCACTGAATGCTGAATTACTGTCATTGGCAAAAAGATAAGTGCCTGCGTTATCGCCCGTGATGTTGACCAAGCCTGCGTTACCCGCAGTGACGGAGCTGAATGCCAGAGTTAGCTGAGCAATCAGGTCCGTTCCGGTAGTAATATCAGCTACCTGAGTGAGAACGCTAGGAACTGTAGCCGAACCTCCAAAGGAGAACAATTCAATCTTGTCGGTGCCGGGGGTGAAGCCGGTCAAAACATCTAGGGATCCGACTTTTGAGAGTGAATCTGCGCTGACCAAATTTAGAGTGGTGTGTGCAATCGTAGCCAGCTGACTATCGGCTCCTGCCAGCACTGCAACTTTGTTAGGTGCCGTAATTTCCAGGCTCGCATCCTGACTGTTATTACCTGCCGGAACCGCAGACTGATTAGCTGTTGTCTGAACAAGATCTGTTCCCTGATCATTATTACCGGCAGGTAAAGCCACCTTATTAGGTGTCGTGAGCACCAAATTATAGCCCTGGAGGTTATTACCCCCACCGTCTGCAGACGTCACAGTAGTCGTGAAACCAGTACCCGCGGTGCTCGCCGTCAGAGTGAGAGTGGTCGCGTTCGTGTCAGCGGCTACAACCAAGCTTCCAGAAGCGCCGTTAATAGCTGCAGCGACATCTGCGGCTACTGTGGATGCGTTAGTCACTGTGAACACAACATCGGCGTCAGCAACACCCTCGAAAGTGACGATGTCGCCCACGTCATACCCAGTGAACGTAATGGTGTCGACCTGCTTGACGGCGTCAACAGCCGCTTTGTTGGTCGAGCTTGGGATTGCGGTGAAACCAGTCCCAGCAGTGCTTGCAGTCAGGGTCAACTTTGAGTCAACGACGCTGGCTACTACTTTCGCGCCCGCTGCGCTGTTCACAGCGGTAGCTACATCTGCAGCAACAGTGGATACGTTAGTCACGGTGATGACGACGTCAGCGGTAGCAACACCTGCGATAGTCACGATGTCGCCCACTTCATACGCGGTGAACGTGATCGTGTCGACCTGCTTGACAGCTTCAACAGCCGCTTTATTGGTCGAGCTTGGGATTGCGGTGAAACCAGTCCCTGCCGTGCTTGCAGTCAGGGTCAACTTTGAGTCAACGACGCTGGCTACTACTTTCGCGCCCGCTGCGCTGTTCACAGCGGCAGCGACATCTGCAGCCACTGTGGATACGTCAGTCACAGTGAAGACGACGTCAGCGGTAGCAACACCTGCGATAGTCACGATGTCGCCCACTTCATACGCGGTGAACGTGATCGTGTCGACCTGTTTGACAGCTTCAACAGCCGCTTTGTTGGTCGAGCTTGGGATTGCGGTGAAACCAGTCCCTGCAGTGTTTGCAGTCAGGGACAACTTTGAGTCAACGACGCTGGCTACTACTTTCGCGCCCGCTGCGCCGTTAACAGCGGCAGCGACATCTGCCGCCACTGTGGATGCGTCCGTCACAGTGAACACGACGTCAGCGGTAGCAACACCTGCGATAGTCACGATGTCCCCTACTTCGTACGCAGTGAACGTGATTGTATCGACCTGCTTGACAGCTTCCCCCCCAAATTTGGTGACGAACGTATCCACACCACTGCTCAGGCTAAATTCATTTTTTGCATCTGTTGCTGTGAATGTCGTAGCACCCGGCGTCGGAGTACCCCCACCCCCAGTACTCGGCGTAGCCACGACCACTGCTGCACTACCCTGTGCAGCCGGGTTGTCCAGTGCAGCGGAGTTGTTGGCGGCGGTGGTGATCAGGGTGCTGGCGTTGGTCAGCAGGGTGGTGAGGTTGGTGGTAGCAGAAACATTGCTGACCAGTGCCTGCAGGTAGGTAGTGGCGTCAGCCAGTTCGCCTGGAGCAGCGGTGATCAGGGCGTTGTAGTTGGTCAGCAATTGGGTTGCGGCAGCCAGGATCGCAGGGGTCTGGGCGGCGGCGGTGGTCGGGATCAAGGAGATCACGGCCAGGGTGCTATTCAATGTGGAGGTGTCAGCGGTAACGGTGGTCAGGACTTTGGCAGCCAGGGCGGTATCGTTCAAACCCTGATTGGCGAAAGCAACACCAACGGTAGCCTTATTGGAAATCAGGGTGCTGTCGAGCACGCCCTGGGCCGATGTATTGGCCTTGGCACCGTTGATGACGGTCACTGCAAACGAATCACGAGTGACTGCGCCGCTTGCCAGTTGGTCCTGCCAGTACTGAGAGCCGCCTACATCAGCAGTACGGCCTAGAATGTTGTTGTAAATCTTCTCGATGAACTGGGCATCGGTCAGCGAAGCCGGGAAATTGGCCAGGCCTTCAGGCTGCAGGGTTGTCCAATTCTGCGCAACTTGAGCGAGGGTGATTTTGCCGCTGTCGAGGTCATTGACCCAATACGCCAGACCGCCAGCATCCGGTGCGCGGTTGAAAAAGGTCGTGTAAAGCTCAGCCAGATCAGATTGCGTGCTCATGTACTACTCCTTGTGGGAACTGCGCATTTTGAATTTCTTACCGCATGTACTACGCCGTGTTTGTTGCAGAACTGCTACCGACGACGCTATGAGACCGGAACCCCAAAATTAGGGTTACGTACCAAAATGCAAAAAACCCTGAGCCTGGCCATGTTCCGATGGGCATTCACCTGAACCGGCGCAGGCTGTCCATTTTCAACGGATTTGGGCCGTTAGGCTTTAACAACGGTTCAAACGCGCGAGGCATAAAACCAAAGGTTATAAAAACTGGCCTATATATCACTGCGTGAAAGCTAGCAACAGGCCAGTATTTTGTCTACCTCGCGCCTAGACCTAAATGATCTAGCAATAGGCTGCATGTATTGTTTGCTGATGAAGCAGGTCTTGAGCGTAAGGCCATCGCAAAAACTAAAAATCAGACACAAGCTTTTACACCCCAGGGTTTATTGGGTATTTTGGGCGATTCGTAAACAGCACAGACTTCAGGCTCTAGACCTGGCAGTCGGGCTGCAAGCAGAGGATAGATAAGGAAATCCTATGAATAATAAAACGTGCCCGGTTTGCCAGCATGAATTGGCACCCGGTCTGACCCAGTGGCACTTCCTGTGCAAAGAATGCCACTACGAGAAAGCCGACCTGGAACCCGTCATTAATTCGGGCGATGCGCATACGCTGATTGACGAAGCTGCCCGTGAAAACGGCTTGCGCGCACTTCGCGTGAAGAACTTCAATTCACTGCTGAGCAGAATCAAATCCTGCACGAAAACCGGCGGGAGTTTGCTCGAAGTAGGATGCGCCCACGGCTGGTTTCTGGACGTCGCCAAAGATGATTTCGACGCTCAAGGCATCGAACCCGACCAGGCTGTTTTCAATTTGGTCAGCCAGCGCCACCCCACCGTGCGCTGCGGCTTTTTTCCAGACGTACTCCAAGAGCATGAGCGATTTGACGTCATCGTATTCAATGATGTGATCGAGCATATCCCGGCCATCGAGTCGATCGTCAAGCAGTGTCACCAACATCTGAACCCTGGGGGTTTGCTAGTTCTGAACTTGCCAAGCAGCAACGGGGTTTTCTATAAACTGTCACGCGTGTTGACCAGGCTGTCGATGCCGGGATCGTTTGAAAGGCTGTGGCAAAAAGGCTTGCCCTCCCCGCACCTACATTATTTCAATCCGCAAAACCTGGGCGAGCTGATCGCCAGGAATGGCTTTGAGCAGCAGGACCAAGGCGAGTTGCCCACCCTCGCGCTGGATGGATTATATAAGCGCATTTCCTACACCGGCGACCAAGGCCTGCTCACTAGAGCCTTCATTTACAGCGCTGTAGCACTCGCACTCCCGATACTGAAAATACTGCCAAGTGATATTATTTATAGTATTTCAAAGCGTAAGAACTGAGCATAAGTAATGATTTCAAGCAGGCTAACCGAGTTAAAAAGCAGGACAGGAACACTTTTCATCGCCGCACTGGCTGCTGTATTTGTTTTCCTCGTTGTAAAAAGTAGCGGGCTTTATCCGATCGTATTAAGCGACGAAAATACCTACAGCAAATTCTCTAGACTCCTACCACTGTCGGAATCATCAATACCCGGCTATCTCTACCTCAGTATTTATCGCCTGACCAGCCATTGCGGCGCGGACTTCATGGGTTGCGCCCGGCTGTTCAACGTCATCTTTTTTGTAGCCGCAGGCCCCTTTATCTATTCGGTCGCCCGCCGGGTCACTACAGCTGTGCCCGCGATGCTGATCGCGGTGTTCGCCTTACTGGCTCCGGCCAGTAGCTATACCGCCTACTACATGCCCGAAGCGTTCTACTATTTCGGCTTTTGGGTGTTTATCTGGTTTGTGCTGCGCCTCGACGGCGCCTCCCTCAAGGACTGGGCTCTAGCAGGCGGAATTTTTGGCGCGACCGCGCTGATCAAGCCCCATTCGTTTCTGTTCATGCCGGCCATTATCTTTTACCTGGGCTACCTCACGTTCCGTTCCGACCACGGTTTGAGTGTGTTCGCGCGCACTGCAGTGGGCTTTTTGGTTTGTTCACTGGCCATCAAGTTTCTGGTTGGCTACCTGATTGCGGGTAAAGCGGGTCTGACTCTGTTTGGTACGGCCTACACAGAGATTGCCACCTCAACAACCTCCAACTCGCAGCGCTATATGGAGCTGATCACGATTTCGCTATCAAGTATAAAAGGCCACATCCTAGCCTTGAGCCTGATGTTCGGACCCGGGTTGGCAATGGCGATCTACCTGTTCTTCAAAGGCATCGGTCCACGGCACGGATTGGATGCCGAGCAAAAAACCACGGCTTTGACCCTGCTGGTGCTGTCGAATCTCGTGGTTGTGGTCGGATTGTTCACGGCTTCGGTCACCAATGTCGGCCCCTATGAGACCGCAGCGCGCCTGCACATGCGCTACTACGATTTTGTATTTCCGCTAGTGTTTATCGTTGCGGCATCGCAGCTTTTCGTCACCGAGACCGTTGCGAGCAAATGGCGAGCGCTATTGGCAGGTTTGATAGGGCTGCTGGCCTTGTATGCCATTTCAACGCGTATGGCGCCGTATACTCCGAACTTTGTCGATAGCCCAGAGCTGCACGGATTCATCAACAACACAGCTTTGTTCTATCTGCTCAGTGCCCTGACGCTTGTTTCCCTTGCTGCTTGGGTATATTCCGTCCGCACGGGCGTCAAGGTATTCATTTATGTGCTGATGCCCTTGTCGGTGCTAATCGCGACCGGCTACGCCACCTACGAGCAGCGCAGAAGCCTGGTGCCGGACAACTTCGTCAAAGCGGGGTTGTTCACCAAGCAGTACCTGAGCCGCGAAGATTCATCGCAGATCATGATCATCGGCACTGATCTGGTTGGCATGTATAAAACCCTGTTCCTGCTGGATACCCCGACCGGCAGGCTGCAGGACGTCAGCGGCACCGACGGATACGACTTCAGCCGAGTGCCGGATGGCCGCAAATGGCTACTGGCGATTGGTGATATTCCGGTTCACGGCACCAACCTGTTCAAGGTGTCGATGCCCGGCTTCACGCTTATCCGGGCTGACGGACCGCGAATCGTGGACTTCAAAAAATCGATCTGGCCGGATGTAGTCCGGGCACGAGGTTTTTCCTCGCCAGAGACTTGGGGCACGTGGTCGTCAGCGCCTGTGGCGAGTCTGGAGTTCGCCACGCCATTGCCGCAAAAATTCCGCATGAGCTTCACCGGCCACGCCTTTGGCCCAAATGTTGGCAGGCAGATTGTCGTACATAGTGGAACTGGCTCTGCAGAGTTCACCTTGGGCGATACCGACAGCGAGGTAACGCTGGAACTGGACAATCCAGGACGTTCGGACGAACTGCGTTTCACCATACCGTCGGCAGTATCCCCCAAGCAGTTGGCCATGGGAGAAGACAACCGTCTGTTGGGGATCGGTCTGTCTGAATTGACCATCACCCCGCTGTAACCTGCTCGCTTGCCGAGTCCGTGCAATGCGGATTCGGCCTCACTCCGAGCCCGCTGTGAACAGGCTTACGCAAAGGCGCGCTGAACGGCGAATGCCTTCAAAGGGCGTTTCTGATAGTATCGCCGCCCTCAAGTCAGGCGCTGGCCGCCTCTACTTCACATCTAATGGATCATAGGGCGCAGTAATGTCAGGTCAGCAAATCGCGGTAGTAATTCCCTGCTATAAAGTGCGCCAGCATATTCTTGGCGTGATCCAGGAAATAGGCCCGCATGTACGCACCATTTTCGTGGTGGACGACTGCTGCCCTGACAACAGTGGCGACTATGTTGAGCAGAATTGCTCCGACCCCCGCGTAGTGGTTTTGCGTAATCCTGAAAACCAGGGCGTGGGTGGCGCGGTAATGACCGGCTACCAGGCGGCAATCGACGCGAACATCGATGTCATCGTCAAGATCGACGGTGATGGTCAGATGGATCCGGGTTTGCTGCTCAATTTCGTTGAGCCCATCCTGAGCGGTGAAGCGGATTACACAAAAGGCAATCGCTTTTATGATCTGGAAAAAATCACCGCAATGCCAAAGATGCGCCTGTTTGGCAATGCGGCGCTGTCGTTCCTGACCAAGCTTTCCTCCGGCTACTGGTCGCTGTTTGATCCTACCAATGGATACACGGCGATTCACCGGGATGTAGCGCGCCATCTGCCCTTCAAGAAAATCAGCCGCCGCTATTTCTTTGAAACCGACATTCTGTTCCGGCTCAATACGCTGCGCGCAGTTGCGGTGGATATCCCGATGGACGCCAAGTATGGCGATGAAGTCAGCAACCTGAAAATCTCCAAAATCATCGGAGAGTTTGCGGCCAAACATATGCGTAATTTCGCCAAACGCATTTTCTACAACTACTACCTGCGGGATATGTCGCTGGCGTCCATCGAGATGCCCGTCGGCATCCTTATGATCCTGTTCGGCACCCTGTTCGGCGGCTATCACTGGCTGAGCGCCGCATACGCTGGCATCACCACCTCCCTGGGGACAGTGATGCTCGCGGCGTTGCCGATCATGATCGGGATCCAGTTGGTTCTGGCATTTCTCGCCTACGACATCAATTCGGTTCCGATTCGGGCCATCCACAAAAAATACAGCAAACGCCGCTCATTGCCACTGGAACCTTGATGTCTCTCTCCCAAGTCATATTCATATCCTTGACCGTGGTGGCGCTGGCCACCGGTCAGATCTTGTTCAAGCTTGCGTCAACCAGCGTCGAGTTCTCGATGGCGGGTTTGATGAACGCCATGGTCAACGTCAAGTTGATCGTCGCGCTGGTGGTTTATGCAGGGGCTACGGTGCTCTGGCTGTTCGCCCTCAAGACTACTCCCTTGAGTGTTGCCTACCCATTCACTGCAATGGCGTTTTTTATTGTTCCAGTGCTGGCCCACTACTTCCTGGGTGAAACCCTGAACTGGAACACCTTTGCTGGTGCCGCACTGATAGCGGCAGGCGTTTGGGTCTCGGTCTATCAGCAATAAGCTGCGGCCATTTCAACAAGGATAGGGGCATTCGACGCTGTGCCCCATTGAACATGGGTGTGCCCGCATGAAGATTTCCACTCCAGAACAAGAAAAGTTGGGTGGCTACGCGCTACTGCTGATCGTGATTGTTGTTTTCTTTGGCCTGCTGGTAAAGAACTCAGGGATATTCCCGTTCATTTTCGGCGACGAGTACACCTACAGCCTGCACTCAAGACTGCTGCCGATTTCCGAATCGGCCATCCCCGGCTATATCTATCTCTCGATCTATCGACTGACCAATCACTGCGCTACTGATTTTCTGGGTTGCGCGCGGATTTTCAACGCGTTCTTCTTCGTCTGCGCAGCGCCTTTCATTTACCAGATTTCCCGGCGCGTCATGGCCGTACTTCCTGCGCTGCTCATAACGCTGTGTGCCCTGCTTGCCCCAGTCAACGCCTACACAGCGCATTACATGCCTGAAGCCTTTTACTTTTTCGGCTTCTGGGCTTTCGTCTGGGCACTGACCAGAGTGCGGATCGAAGCAAGCCAAAGCTGGGCGATTGCAGGCTTCATACTGGGTTGCACCACGCTTATAAAACCCCATTCGATGCTGTTCATCCCGGCACTGATCGTCTACATCAGCTATGTCTCACTAACCGGCACTCAAGGTAGGATCAGCCTGGCAGCGCGCAACCTCGGATCGTTTTTTCTGGCAGCGATTGTCGCCAAGTTCGCGATCAGCTTTGTGTTGGCCGGTACTGCCGGGCTTACCTTGTTTGGCCCGTCGTACAATAAGATTGCCTCAGAGGCGGGTGGTCTGGCTCGGGTAATACAACTGGCAACCCTGGCGCTGGAGAGTATCCAGGGTCATGTGTTAGCGATTTGCCTGACCATCGGCCTTGGCTTGGCGACAACCTTGCAACTGGGACTTAAACCCCTGCTTGCATGGCGAGCACCGACTGAAGCACAGAAAGTCGCTATTCTCTCGGCGCTGATCATCGCCAATCTGGTCGTCGTGACCTCAGTGTTCTCCGCGACCGTCGTGGGCGTAGGCTCTCATGAGTCGATCACCCGGCTGCATATTCGCTACTACGATTTCGCCTTCCCGCTTTTGTGGATCGTCGTTGCATCCCTGCTGAACCGCCCTGATAGTCCAGAGCCACGCCGTTGGCGAATCGTACTGGCGACTTTGATCGGTGCGGCGCTGCTTTTCGGGCTGACCACAGGCATGGAAGGCTACGAACCAAGCATCATCGATAGCCCCGAATTGCGCGGCTTCGTGTCTGATCAGGCTTCGTTCTATCTAATGGCAGTCTTGGGGCTGCTGGCATTGTGCACATGGGCCTATAGCCCGCGAACAGGTGCCCAGGCTTTTGTATATCTGGTGCTTCCGGTCACCGTCATCTTGTCCAGCTACTGGGTGACCAAAGAGCAGCGGGAGCACCTGACTCCGAGTACCGCGGACCGTGCTGGCACGTTTACCCGGCAGTACCTCAGCGCCGAAGAACGCGCCGGGATCATCATCGTAGGCGCCGACCTTGGCGCGCTGATGAATACCGCGTTCTACATCGATACCCCAAGGCTGTGGCCATTTCTGATCACTAGCAATGTCGCCTACGACTTTCAGGGTCTTGCACCGGACATATCCTGGATGCTCTCGATCGGTAACTACGTCCCGCCCGCCGAAGGCCGGGTTCAAGTGCAAATGCCGGGGTTCACTCTGACGAAAATCCATTTGCCGCAGGACTGATCGAGAATTTCAGACCGCTGCACCTGCCCGTGGAACTTAGTTCTCTTTCACTCAGGCGAACCTCATCATCGTTCTGCGCACCGCTCAGAGCGATGGCGGTCGGTCAGGCAAAGCGCCATGGCGGCCTCGCGCCACTAGTTGCTCTTATACAAAACAGATGGAGGGATCAAACGTTAAGTTCGAGCTTCCACCCGTTAAAATTGCTACACGCGCATTACACAGTAAATGCTCCGAAGAGCCACTCATGATAGGCTCCGCACCCTGATTCCAGTTGCCGCGCCGATTCTCCGCGCGACGAAGTTCTTAATGAACGGCACACCAATTAAAGAGTTGTATACACATGCTTGAAGTGGAAAACGTCTGCAAGGAGTTCAAGCTCTACAGCAGACCTTGGCACCGGCTCAAAGAAATCGTCATGAGACGCAGCTATCACCGCACGCATAAAGCGCTGGATAACATCACGTTTACCGTTGCGCCTGGCGAAACCCTTGGCATTCTGGGGCGCAATGGCGCGGGCAAATCCACTTTGCTCAAGATGCTCAACGGCGTTTTGCTGCCGGATTCCGGCCAGATCAAGATCACCGGCCGCGTCACCGGCCTGCTGGAATTGGGAACGGGCTTCGACCCTAACCTCAGCGGCTCGCAGAACATCGTCGGCAACGGCCTGCTGCTGGGCATGACCCGGGACCAGATCGAAGAGCGTCGCAAATCCATCGTCGAGTTCTCGGAGCTGGGTCAGTTCATTCATGAACCGATCCGCACGTATTCCTCGGGGATGAACATGCGCCTGGCGTTTTCCATCGCCATTCACGCTGACCCTGACACTTTCCTGATTGACGAAGCCTTGTCCGTGGGCGATGGCCATTTCCAACAGAAATGCATGCGTCGCATCAAGGAATTCCGCGCCAACGGCGGTTCGATCATCTTCGTCTCCCACGACCTGAACGCGGTGAAAATGATCTGTGACCGGGCCATCGTGCTTAGCGAAGGCAAAGTTGTAGCCGACGGCCATCCGGAAGAAGCCGTCAATATCTACAATCAGTTGCTCGGCGCTGAAGACGAGCAGGATTACAGCGAGCGCCCGGTCCTGGAAACGGGTTATGGCTCACGTCAGGCCGTGCTGGAGACCGTCACTTTCAACGGCGAAAACTCCAAAAGCCCGATCCTCGCCTGTGGCGACACCGGCCTGCTGCAAGTGACTATCGCTGCCGAAGTCGACCTCCCGGATATCTCCCTCGGGCTGATGATCCGCGACCGGTTCGGCCAGGATATTTATGGCACCAACAGCCATTACCTTGATTTCCCGATCGCCATGACCAAGGGCGAGCGCAAGCAGTTGGTCTATCGCTTCCCGATGCGTCTGGCACCCGGCAAATATACAATCACGCTTGCGTTGCACGACGGTGCTGATCACACCATCAACTGCTACCACTGGCACGACAACGCCATCGGATTTGAAGTAGCCGGTATCAACGCGACCATTTTTGGTGGTGTCTGCGACCTGAGCGCAACGCTCGAAGAGTTGCCGATACCCTCTGAGACTTTCCACGGAACCGTAAGCAATGCTCATACCGAATAATCCTGACCTCGATTTCCAGGAACTCAATCGTCGCATCGAGGCCGAGGTTCAGCGTTATCGCCTGGACAACAAGGGTCGCGCATTGCCGGCGTTCAACCCGTCTCCAGCAGAGACCTATGACCAGCCTTACATCTGGATGGAACTGATCCAGCTTGAAGACGAGCCGCTGATTCGTGCGGCGTACCCGACACTGTTGGGGCGCAAAGCAGAGAACACCGAGATTCAGCAAGGCCTGATGCAGTTGCGCTCCGGCTTCGACAAGTTCGAAGTGCTGGCGGCCCTGCGTTACTCCCCGGAAGGCATCGCGCACAACGCAGAAGTCCATGGCCTGCGTCGCGCGCGCCTGAAGAATCGTCTGCGTCAGATTCCGATCATCGGCAAACTGATCCTCAGCGCTTACGGCGTGACCCTGATCGAGCCGCGCAACCGGCATGTCAACGCCCGCCTTGATCTGCTGACTCGTCAGAACAAGCTGGTTCAGGACGGTCTGCACTCGCACAAAGACATGATGCAAGCTCAGCTTGAAGTCCAGCAGCGGTTGATCACCGACCAGCAGAAGCAGCTGCAGGAACAGCAGAAATACCTGCAGAACCAGCAGCGGTCCCTGAGCGAACATCACGAAGCACAGCACCACCAGGCTGAAGAATTCAAACGCCTTGAGACAGACTTGCAGCAAGCACGAAATGTGCAGCAGGAACTGCGTGCCCGTCTTCAGCATCTGGAGCGCCAGCCCAAGCAGATCGCCGTTGCCGCCGATAGCAGCACCGCAACAACCGCAACAACCGCAACAAAGGTTGCGACCGTAGAACCTCAACAACACCAGAGCGCCGTTCCGGACAGTTTCTATCTGGCATTCGAAAACCGCTTCCGTGGCGACGCAGAAACCATCCGCGAACGTCAGTCGTATTACCTGCCAATGCTCGAAGAGCTCGCGCCGCTAAACAGCGGTCTGCCGCTCGTGGATATCGGTTGCGGTCGCGGCGAATGGCTGCAAATGCTGCCGGAACGCTTCAAGCGCATCGGCATCGACCTCAATTCGATGAACGTCGAAGCCTGCCATACCCAAGGCCTGGACGCCGTGCAGCAGGACGCCCTGATCTGGCTGGCGAACCAGCCGGAAAACAGCGTTGCGGCAGTGACTGCCTTCCACGTGATCGAGCATCTGACCTTCGAACAATTCAACGTCCTGCTCGACGAATGCCAGCGTGTACTGGCCCCGGGCGGCGTGGTGATTTTCGAGACGCCAAACCCTGAGAACCTGATTTCGGCGGCGACTCACTTTTACACCGACCCGACGCACCTGCATCCACTGCCGCCCGCCTTCACCGAGTTCCTGGTGGAGTTCAAGGGCTTCGACGACGTGCAGATCCATCGCCTGAATCCGATTCCGCGCGAATACGCCCTCAACGAAGACAGCGAAGTGGCTCGTCGTTGTGATGCACTGTTTTACGGTCCGCAGGATTATGCGGTCACGGCCAGCAAGAGCGCAGCATGAGTCCAGTGCGTATTGATCAGTTTGCCGCCAGCGTTGCCGCCGGTGATGGCGTGACTAACAGCCTGCTGTTTACCCGCGCACTGCTGCGCGATCTGGGTTACGAGTCAGACATCTACAGCTTCTCTATCCCCGACCCGTTGGTCGGGGATATTTTGCCTGCGCTGACTTTTCACCCGTCCCAATGTGCACTGATGCTCTATCACCACTCCATGGGCCACGATCATGGCCCTTGGTTGCTCAAGCAGGAATGCCCCAAGGCGCTTGTGTATCACAACATCACGCCTCCTGAGTTCTTCCCGGCAGATAGCGGTTTGCGCCGATATGCCGAACTGGGCCTGGAGCAACTCAGGAACTGGCGCGAAGAGTTTGTTCACGCCATTGCCGTATCACCCCTCAACGAGAGCGAGCTCAAGAAAGCCGGTTACCTGCGCAGCAAGACCTTGCCGCTGCTGGTGGATACCCGACGCCTTGAAGGTCCGCAAAGTCAGCCAGCGTTCATGGATCATCAGCCCGCCGGTAACCGCTTCTATCTGGCGGTGGGTCGTCTGGCCGAGAACAAGCGCCAGTATTTGCTGATTGAAGCGTTCTACCACTTGATGAAGCTGCAGAAGGCCAAGAACCAGCCGCCCCAGCGCCTGATCATCGTAGGCGGGACCACCAGCGAAGATTACGCCCGCGGCTTGCGTCATCATATTCTGCAGCTGGGCCTGCAAAATCAGGTGCTGCTGGTTGGCAAGTGCTCCGATCCGGAACTGCGTTGGCTGTACCAGAATGCACACCAGTATTGGTGTACAAGCGCGCATGAAGGCTTCTGCATGCCGTTGCTGGAAGCGAACTATGCCTCCCTTCCTGTAGTCACACAGGCGCGGTCCAATATCCCCGACACCTTGGGTGAAGGTGGCTTGTTGCTGGAAAGCGACGACCCGCTCGACTTCGCGCTGGCTTGCCACTTCCTCAACGAAGAGCCGGGCCTGCGTGAGAAAGTCATCGCCGCCGGACTGCGGAACCTGCAACGCTACGAGATCGAGAATCTGCGCCAGGCACTCAAAGAGTGGCTCGCCCAACTCGATTTTTTACAGCCCGTGAAGGAGTAACACCCCATGTCACGCCTACTACTCACTGGAGCTAACGGCTTCGTTGGCAAGCTGTTCACTGCTCGTCTGCAGCAGGCCGGATTTCATGTCATCGCCTTGAGCGCCAGCCCGGCGCCAGCGCAAAGCCAGGCCGATGAGCATCTGCAATGCGATATCCGCGATGCTGATGCCCTGGCCCAGGCGGTTGCCCAGGCAAAGCCCGAGTATGTGGTGCATCTGGCGGCTATCTCTCATGTGCCAACCAGCTTCAAAGAGCCACTGCTGACCTGGCAAACCAATGTCATGGGCAGCATGAACCTGCTTGAAGCCATCCGCCTGCAAGCACCGGATGCCTTCGTGCTGTTCCCGAGTTCCTCGGAAGTCTACGGCGCAGCCTTCAAGCAGGGCGATGCAGTGGGCGAGCAGACAATGTGCGAGCCGCTCAACCCTTACGCGGCCAGTAAAGTTGCCGCTGAAAGCGCCTTCCGCGAGTACTTTCGCCAAGGCGTGAAAGGCGTTATTGCCCGACCGTTCAACCACATTGGCGCTCAGCAGAGTGCCGATTTCGTGACCGCTTCGTTTGCCCGCCAGATTGCATTGATCGAAGCAGGCAAGCAGGCGCCGGTCCTGAAAGTTGGCAACCTGGAAGCCGTTCGCGACTTCCTCGATGTTCAAGATGTGTGCAGTGCCTATATAGAGCTGCTCAAGCTGAATGGCAAAAGCGGTCATCCCGTCTGCCTGAACATCGCCAGTGGCCAGTCGCGCAAGATCAGCGACGTGCTGCAGATGCTGCTGTCCCTGAGCACCGCACAGATCACTGTCGAGCAAGATCCTGAGCGCCTGCGCCCGTCGGACATTCCTGTGGCGGTGGGCAATGCCTCGCTGCTCAAGGCGACCACCGGCTGGCAGCCGCAGATCCCTCTTGAAACCACCCTGTCCGAGCTGCTGAATTACTGGCGCGAGCAGGTCAGGCTCGAAGCCTGATCCGCGCAAGCCCGCTGCCCCGAAATCGTTTCGTGGGCAGCCTGACTTCTACGCCACCGCGCCGAATCGAGAAATAACGAAATATGGAAATTGGTTTTAGCTGTACCGTCTGGGCCGGCGGCGAACGTGCTGGTCATATCGACGGTATCGGCACCTATTCAAAAGCGCTGTGGCATGGCCTGAACGACCTTGCCGGTGGCAGCGACACCGATTTGACAATCAAGCCCTATGCCTTCGGTCGCGACCTGCCGAAGCTGGTGTGCGGCACGCCGCAACAGCTGGCGGTGCGTTTCCCGGTTCATGCCTTGCTTAGTGGCTTTCTGAATCTGCCCCTGTCCAGCTCGGCAGAGATTCGCAAAGACGTACAACTGTTTCACGCCACCGACCACCATATTCCGCGCATCTCCGGCGTACCGACCGTGGCGACCGTCATGGACGTGATCCCGATGCTGCACCCGGAATGGATCAAGAACGACCTGCGCAGCCTCAAGAGCTGGTTGTTCAACACTGCCGTGCGCAAGGCCGATCACATCATCACCATCTCCGAGCACAGCAAGCAGGACATGGTTGAGCATCTGGGCATGGCACCGGAGCGCATCAGCGTGACGCCACTGGGCGTCGACCCGATCTATTTCGAACGTATCGAAGAAAGCCAGCGAACCGCCGTGCTGGAAAAACATGGCATCAAGCCAGGTTTCTTTCTGTTCGTTGGCACCTTGCAGCCGCGCAAGAACCTGCCGCGCATCCTGAGGGCGTTTGAACAGCTGTCGCCGGAGCTGCGCAAGGCGCATCCGCTGATCATCGTCGGCCGCGACGGCTGGAACAACGAAGAGCTGCTGCCACAACTTCAGGCCCTGGAAGCCCGGGGCGAAGGTCGCTGGCTGAGCTATCTGCCGCAGTCGGAAGTCATGGCCCTGCTGCAGAGTGCTGAAGCGCTGATGTTCCCGTCGCTGTATGAAGGCTTCGGCCTGCCGGTCATCGAAGCCTTTGCCGCGCAATGCCCGGTGATTGCCTCCAACAGTACCTCACTGCCGGAAGTGACCGGCGACGCGTCCTGGCCGGTTGACCCTTACGACGTGGACAGCATCAGCGCCGCCATGCTCGACCTGCTCGCGAACCGCGAACTGCGCGCCGCCAGGATCCAGCTCGGCCTGGCCCGCGCCCGACACTACACCTGGCACGAATGCGCCCGGCAGACACTGGATGTTTACCGCAAGGTGCTAGGCCGGTAAGACACCAAACCGTGGGAGCGAGCTTGCTCGCGAATCAAGCGTTACGGTCTGCACACCGCGTTATCGTTCTTCGCGGTCAAGCGCGCTCCTACGGACGTCCCGTAGCCGTTGGAGCGAGGCTTGCCCGCGAATCAGACGACGCAGTCCATCAGGCGCACCGCGTCATCGTTCCTCGCGAACAAGTTCGCTCCTACAGACAATCACCGAACCTGTGGGAGCGGTGCTTGCCCGCGATGAGGCTTACTCGGTTTAACTAAAGTTGAGCACACCCCTATCGCGAGCAAGCTTCGCTCCCACAGGTCCGGGGTGATGTTTGCTGTGCGGCGGTGCGAACGCTCCGCCGCGTGGTGACGGGTTACAGGAAGTCGCGGATGTCGCGTTCCAGTTTGCGGCCGACGAAGATCGAGATCGACAGCAGTACTACGGAGAACGCCACCAGGATCCCCATTGAAAGCATCTCCGGGCCTTGCCCGCCGATCAGGGCCGAGCGGTAGGCCAGGACCAGGTGGTGGAACGGGTTGAACGCCACTACGTGCTGAATCGAAACCGGCAGGATGTTCGCCACATAAACAATCGGGGTCAGCCAGAACCACAGCTGCACGATCACGCCGACGACCTGGCTGATGTCCCGGATGAACACTGACAGAATCGCGCAGGTGATACCCAGCGCATAGGCGAGCAATTGCTGAATCAGAAACACCGGAATCCACCACAGCAGATGCCAGCTGAAGTCAAAGCCGATGGCTATCAGGAAGATCATGAAAAAGCCGGTGGCGATCAGGTAGTGCACGGTTTCACTGAGCACCACGTACATCGGCAGCGACCACAGCGACATGCGCACTTTGCCGATCAGGTGGGCCTTCTCATGGAAGACCTGAGTAATGCGCGTCAGGGTCGCGGCGAAGCAGTTCCACGCCAGCAGGCCGCTGACCAAATACACGCTGTAGCCCCACGGGCCCAGGTCCTGTCCAAGGCCGCCCAGGCGCATTCCCATGATGTTCGAGAACACCAAGGTAAAAATCAGAATGTTGATCAGCGGTAGGATGAAGGTCCATGCCGCGCCCAGCATCGAAGCGGAGTGCCGGTCGATCAGATCCTGGCGGGTGAAATTGAGAATTAGGTTCCAGTTCATCAGGCAATCCGGAGCAGAAGAAGGGGCGAGAGGATACGCACTCTCGCGCCATAAAAAAACCCGCCTTTTAAGGGGCGGGTTTTTTCAATCGACCAATGATGGGCCGAAGCCCATCAAAGATGGTCAATCACAACAGGCTTACGCGTGAGCGATGTAGCCAGCGTTGTTTTGCAGCTCAGCAACAGTAACACCGGTCAGGGTAATAACTGCAGCAGCGTCTTCAGTAGTAGCAACCTGAGTCACTGCACCGGTAGTAGCGTCAGTAGCAAGGTTAGCGCTACCAAAAGCTTTAGTTTCGATAACAACCTGGACGTCTGAACCCTTCTGAACGAAGAAATACTCGAGCTTGTTGTTGTCGCCAGCGGTCAGAGCGCCGGTGTTCAGCGTGTAACCTTCGCCGATGTACAGAGCATCGCCTTTAGCGAAGTTAGTAACGGAGAAGTCATCAGTAGCTTTAACGCCAGCTGCGAAGTAGAACAGGTCGGCAGTATCAGCAACGCCAGCCTTGGTAACAGCCAGGTCGATTGCGTAGGACGGAGCTTTGGCTTCGTCTGCAGCTTTAACCAGAGCTTCGTGACCGTCGTTGATGGCTTTGGTCGAAGCAACCAGAGCATCAGCAGCCTTAGCGTTTTCAGCAGTGGTTTTGGCAGTTGCGTTGTCCGCTACAGCCTTGATGTAAGCCTGAGCTTCTGTAGTGTTGCCCAGATCTGCCAGAGCTTTAGCTTCTGCATTTACTGCGTTGGTTTTAGCAGCTTCGGCGTTAGTAACGGTAGCCAGCTTGGTGAAGCCTTCAAGACCCGAGAATGCCGAAGTGATTTTGGCAGCCAGAGCGGTGTCAGCAGGTACTGCTGGAGTACCGGTATCACCAGGAACATTAGGATCCGCAGCAACAGCTGGAGTACCAGTCAGCGCTTTCAACAGAGCGTCATGTACCTGAGTTGCAGTTGTGAACGAAGTACCAGCTGCAGTGTTAGCTGCATCGAAAGCTGTTTTGTTAGAAGCGTTGGCAACAGTAGCCTGGAAAGCAGAGATAGCCTGAGTTACGTCAGTACCAACCGGGGCTTTCAGAGCAGCGTTAGCAGCCAGAGCAGCTTCGTACGCTTTAGCAGTAGTCACGCCACCAGTAACGGCAGAGATGAATGCGGAGCGATCAGCAGTCAGTTCGGTTGCAGTCGAAGTAACTTTGGCATCCAGAACGATCGTTGCGTCAGCAGAAATTGCAGTGCGCAGCAAGGTAGCGTTGGTGATTGCGTCATCAGCAACAGTGTAAACCTTGGTGGTGTCCGGAACGGTAGCCAAGGTGGCTTGATCAGCAACGGCCAGCTTAGCATTAAGCTCAACGATAGCTTTGTTAGCAGTGATCAGCTCGGCGATTTTAGCGGTCTCGTAAGAAGTCACTGCAGCAGTAGCAGCAGCGTCAGCTTTCAAGAGGCCAACACCAACTGGAATAGCGATGCCCGAAAGGCTGCCGTCTTCCAGCTTAGCTACAGCAGTAGCGATTGTGCCTACATCAGAAGTAACGCCGGACAGAATTGCAGCAGCGTCAGCAGGGTTGGCGTTAGCGCCGGCAGTGCTGGTGTAAACTTCAGCAACCAAAACCTTGTTAGCTACGGTTTTAGCATCGGTAGCAGCTGCGCCGTTGATGAAAGCGGCTTGCAGTTGATCGATAGCAACGGTAGCGCCGCCGCCAGTGGTCCAGTAAGCCTGGCCGCCTGCATCCGGAGCACGACCGAACAAGTTGTTGTAGATCTTGATAACAGTTTCTTCGCGAGTCAGGCCGCCGTAGATTGCGGTGTACTCAGGCTGCGAGGAAACCAGGTTAGCGCCCAGTTGCTCCAGAGTGATCTGTGCAGGCTCAGCGTTCAATTGACCCAACCAGTAGTCCAGACCACCTTTGTCGGCAGCGCGGCCCAGGTAAGCAACATACAGCTGTTGAACTTGTGCAGAAGTAGTAGCCATTACGTTTTCATCTCCAATATGAGTCGATATCGACATCCAGGCTTCCGTTTGCGGATGCGGAGCCCGTCGGCCCCAGCCTGTTGCCATGTCCCCTAAGGGCCACGGCCCCCGTTATGGGAAGTCAGCGACTGAAAGCCGACTGCTGCTGGTCACTTTTTGAGCTTTTTTTCAAAGCAGTCAGTGGGATAACCAGCATTGCGAGCCGATCATACATGGCAAAATAGCGGCGTAACAATAGCTGACACCCGACTTTTTTCGTAATGTCTATGAGAAATTCCTTATAAACCTGTAGGAACTTTCTTTACACATTGTGCGTTAAAGTTTTAGGATTTCCGGCCGACAGCGCCAGCAAAACGTTGCGCAGGCGGGCTGAAACGGTTGTCCACCCGTGATTACGGATCCAATTCTCCTGTAAAGCCGTTGAACCGCGTTGAAGATTTTTATACAGGCCATCGGCCATTGATACGCTATCAGTTCCAGGAAGGAACGTGACCGCCTCCGCAACGTCTTCAAAAATGGCCAAAGGCGTGCAAAAAACCGGACGACCGGTACTCAAACCCCAGCGTACCGCGGCGCTCGAGGATTCTTGAGTGTGCTGATAAGGGAACACAATCGCGTCCGCGATGCCTAACCACGCCAGCGATTCTTCGTCGGCCAGGTAGTCCGTAATCAAGGTCACCCGACCGTCCAGATCCGGTTGCGCAATGCGCTGACGGCAGGTTTCAGCCAGCTCGGCAGAGACCGCTACCGGGTACTCGGCATTTACCAGCAGCAAATGCATCTTTGGGTCTTTTTTGGCAAGCAAAGCGAAGGCTTCGATCAGCTCCGGCATACCTTTATGGGGCAGCAGGAAACCGTAGCTGGCGATGACGGTTTTACCGCTCAAGTTGGCCGCTTGCTGACGCAAACCGGGTGCAGGCGGCGGTGTGTCGATCACGCCATGGGGGAACATCAGCAGGTTATCGCGCAAGCCGAAGTCTTTCAGACGGTTCAAATCACCCACGCTGTGCACCATCAAGCGGGCGCATCCGGCCAGGGATTCCTGCATGTCGCGCAGGGACTTGAGCTGTTCGCCGTGCTGCACGTCCGCCGTGGAGTGGAACACCACCAGGGTGCGGATGCCGCGACCGTGTGCCCAATCCAGCAGTGATGCAAAGGCCTGCAATTCAAAGAACGAGAAGTTGAACTGGATCAGCAGGGTGTCGACGCCAGACAGTTCGACTGCCGACTTGAGGCGATCAAGGTTGTCCTTATCCCCCGCCGTCCAGCAACGCAGGATGTTTTCATCGTCGCCAGCGGTGAGCACGGCGTCGTCATTGGCGAAGACCTGGCAATCCAGACCGAACGCGGGTTCCAGCAACTTGGTGCTGTAGGTGGCGATCCCGCAGGCGCTGTTCCAGGTGGTGATGCTGCCCAAGCGCGGGACTTTCTTAAGCAGTGGCTGCTGACCGGCTTCGACGACTGCGTCCACGCTGGCTTTGGCAACTTCGGACCAGGTGAAGCGGCTGCGGATCAGGGCGTCGGCGGCTTCCACGCGAGCGGCGGTCATGCTGCCCAGCTCACCTGCGGTATAGGCCTGATGGAATTCATCCAGGATGCGAGCCAAATCGTCGGCGCTCGGCTCGAACCACACGGACGCGGCGCCTTGCAGGTGAGTCTTTGCCCGCTCGTAGCGGTAGTCGATCAGCCAGGCGGTGTCCGGGGTGCAGAAATCAGTCTGACCGCCCTGCCCTGTAACGATCACCGGCAGGCGATGGAGCATCGCTTCGGCCAATGGCAAACCAAAACCTTCACCACGGGACGGCGCGACCAGCACGTCGGCCATGTTGTACAGCGCGCGCAGGGCCGAGTCCGGCAGGTCCTGGGAGATCAGCTCCACGGCTGGCGCATTGGGGAACTCGATACGCCAGTTGGCCAGATCCTGCTCAATGTTGTGATGTGGGTTCGGGAAGGTCTTGATGATCAGCACGACGGCGTGATCAGCGGTGAACGCCTGACCGTAAGCCTTGAGCAGCACGTCCACGCCTTTGCGCGGGAAGCATGAGGAAACGTGGAGCAATTTCAGGCGTTCGGCGGTGACCTGAGGCATGGCGGGCAGCGCGCTTGAGTCGATGTCGGCGCGCAAAATGTGGTCAGCACCCAAACCGACAGTGACCAAAGGCGCGGTCACACCACTGTCTTGCAGGGTGCGGGTTACCCAGCTGGACATGCTGGTGACCAGATGGGCCTGATGGTTGAAGTCGTGGCAATAGCTTTGCGGCAGGCTCGACTCTTCCCAGCCATAGCAGGACACCACGTTCATATCCCCTTGCATGTCAGTCACACGCGGCGGGTACATCAGGCGCAAAACATTGGTCGCTGGCAGTTCGGCATGCCGATGCAGCTCGGCGCAATCCGGGTTGTCCGCAAGGAAAGTTTGATCGACCGGGATTGGCCCCGGACCTTCAGTGGCGCGCAAGGCCACTTTATGGCCGTGCTCGGCAATCGCCCTGCCCAGCTCGCGGTTGACCAGCGCCAGGCTGTAGGTGCTGTCGAATGGACCTTCGATGCGGTAATCCATGACCGGACGCGGCACGACTTGCGGGAAACTGAACTGCGGCAGATTGATCTCGAATTTGGCGAGGTAGCTGCTCAAACGGTCATATAGATGCTGATAGCCAAACTCGTGCATGCGCTCGACGCCACGACGGCGCAGGTTGCGGCGCAGTGCCGGGTTTTCCATGACCTGCGCGATGGTCGCGGCCACTTGATGAGGATCGGCGTTGTCCAGCAACAAACCGGCGCTGCCCAGGGTATGAACGACGTTGCTGTTCGGCGCGTCGTAGGCAATGACCGGCAATTCGTGGGCCATGGCTTCGATCAGCGGCATGCCGAAGCCTTCGTGGTGGCTCAGGGACACAAACAGATCGCTGCGGCGATACAGAGAAGTCAGGGTGTCGTCATCGACTTTGCCGGTCAGGCTGACGAAGTTCTGGATGCCCAGCTCGTTGATGCGTTCCTGCAGGCGGCTTTTATAGTCCGGCACGGTGAAGCCGCCGACCAGATACAACTGCAATGGCACCTGCGCGCTGCGCAGCAATAGCGCGAAAGCGTCGATGAGGCCCAGCTGGTTTTTGTGCGGCATGATTCTGCCGACGTAGAGGATGGTGAACGGGCGCGGCGTGTCGTGGCGTTTGACCGCGTGGGGCTGGATGCGCTCCAGATCGACCAGCAGCGGGATTTCGGTGACGTTTTCAGTGGTGTAGCCGCGCTTGAGCAGTTCCTGCAGATTTTGCTGGGAGTCGGCGATGCTGCCGGTCAGCCAGTCTTTCCAGGTATCCACTTGCTCCCAGCCGTGGGCGAGCATCGGCTGGATGGCGTGATCCGGCGGGAACAGCTCACCGGGCGTGATGTTGTGGAACACCATGAATTTCTTTTCAGGCAAGTCACGCAGCCACGTCTCAACAGGGTTGGCAATCCCATGGTGAATTAGTAGCGCATCGGCGCTGCCAGGCTGGTAGTCATCCATGCACGACACATCACCTGCCATCTGTTCGGAGGGGCGAATGCAAAAGATCTCCGACTTGATACCCGCCAGACGCAAGAGCTTGCGAGTCAGCATCATGCCGTTGCTGATGCCGTCGCCTGGACTCACGCTGATTGCGAATTGATGGATGGTGACCTGTACTTCACTGTGCATGGGGGACCTGGTAATAAATTGATGAATATAAATTTAAAAATGACGAGCGCGGATATTAATACAGAGTGCCTTCTCAAGCTTGTCTGCATTGGGTATGAAGCGTACAAAAAATAATAAACTGGCTCGATCATCTGTAGGAGAGCGCTTGCCCGCGATGAACGATAACGCGGTGTAGCTGACGACCTGCCTCGCTCCAACAGGAATCAATCAGACCTGTAGGAGCTGCCGAAGGCTGCGAAGGCGATATTCCTGAACCATCGCTTTCGCATCCTTCGGCAGCTCCTACGGGTTAATCAGTTCCACAAAAAAGGCCGCGTTTTCACGCGGCCTTTTTGGCTTGCTATATAAGCATGCAGTTACACGACAGCAATCAGAACGATTTGCCGGTTTGTACGCGCTGCAGGTCGGCATCGACCATCAGTTGGCACAGCTGCTCAAGGCTGGTTTTGGCTTCCCAACCCAGAACGCGCTTGGCTTTTTCAGGGTCGCCGATCAGCAGCTCAACTTCAGCAGGACGGTAGAACTTCGGGTTGACCTGGATAACGGTCTTGCCGGTTTTGGTGTCGATGCCGTGTTCGTTGTCGGCGCTGCCTTTCCATTCCAGATTGATATCGACGGCCTTGAACGCCATGGATACGAAATCACGAACGGTTTCGGTGCGGTTGGTGGCCAGAACGAAGGTGTCCGGCTCGTCCGCTTGCAGCATGCGCCACATGCCTTCGACGTATTCCTTGGCGAAGCCCCAGTCACGCTTGGCGTCCATGTTGCCCAGCTCCAGGACGTCTTGCATGCCCAGGGAGATGCGCGCTACGGCGTCGGTGATCTTGCGGGTCACGAATTCTTTGCCGCGCAGTGGCGACTCGTGGTTGAACAGGATGCCGCTGGAACCGA
>Ga0247814_10000274_pt1 | contig 45189 bp, 61 predicted proteins | sample UWRJL179409R1_FD_179947 | JGI IMG/M metagenome (GOLD analysis project Ga0247814, IMG submission 179947) | Plant litter microbial communities from Arlington Agricultural Research Station in Wisconsin, United States - UWRJ-L179-409R-1 | ecosystem: Environmental > Terrestrial > Plant litter >... | reverse complement strand
ACAGTACGCGGCAAAGCACGAGTGTAGTCCCGGACCTGAGCCTCAACAACCCACTGGCCTTTCTCGGTACGCCGCAATGCGCAACGAAGACCGTGTGCAGCCAGCTCAAACTGTAAGCACAGTGCAGTAATAACAGATGCGCAGCCATAGTTCTTTACCTTAGCCATTGAGTTGTACCCCATGTGCAAGCACGATTGCATGCTGCTGGACGAACTGCAACACGTCAGATTCAAACTCTACGTGCGGCAGACCATTGACCTTGAGTTGGTAGACCTTGAGTTCTGGCACCCAAATGGTGCGAACAAAAGCCCGACGACCGTTGAGAGTAGCGACCACAGTGCTCATAGTACACCTCTTGTTATTTGTGCGAGTCTTGACCACGTATAAGTGGCATCTTCGCATAGATATCACCAACCATTTTGCCCATCATGTAAGCGATAGGCTCCTGATCCTTGAAGACCTTGATGTCTTTGGCCTCGCAGATGTTCAAAGCGGCATGCATGCACTCATGAACCAAAGTGTCAAGCCCACCGGATTGGATAAGAATCAACATCTTGTTGCTGAAGTCACAGCACAGACCAGCGGGACTCTCGTCCATCATGGAGTTTGCGTGACCATCGTTAAACTTCTTGTAATACTTCTTGTACTCAGCTACCGATGTTGTCACATACAGGGTCGTGTAATACGGGTCAACCTTGAACTTGTTCACAATGTAGCCCCTCCGTCAATGAGGCAGCGTTGATAGAGGTAATTCATGAGGGGCTTACTGCCCTCAATGGAATCAGTGACTGTAACCGTCTGTAATGCGCATGTGGCCATGATAACTTGGACCCCATCCGTATAGCGATGGTCCTCATGTATCACGCTCATGGTGGTCCTCACGGGCTCCTTAGGGACCACAGCACAGCCGGTAAGCAGGCATGCAGCATAATAACCAAGCACAATCGCTTGGGTCATAGCGCACAGGTAACGACAACCACGGGACATAGGCTTACGCATAACGCACCTCACATTGACCACACGGAGTCGTCACAGTACGCGGCGACCTAAGTTAACCAGTAGTAACCAGCTTCAACCAAGAAGCACATCAAGTAATAACCACCAGACCACATGGCTACCCACACAAGGTAGTACCCAAGGTCTTTCCACGTTTGCTTATCCATGTTACACCTCGTTACATGTGTCATTCATAAAGGGTACTACCTTAGGCAGCACCCTTGAGTATGTCACTCGGTAACAGTTTCGGCCGTAGGTTCTACGGTATCAGCAACCACAGCGGGCTTGATGCGCAGCAATTCGACCACGAGTGCGTCATCCTCGGTAACGAGTCCCTTCTTGATCCAACCTTGAAGTTGCGCTTGGAACTTCGCAACGTGGTCCGCGAGGCAGAATACGTCATCGGTGATAGCCTTCTCTTTTTTGCAATCAAACCATGCCTTCTTGGCACCCTCGACCAGATCCACAGTGCCCTCTTTGTTGAACACAAGGGGGAATTCTTTGCTGGTCTTTTTGTCTTGGTTCACGCTTACCGCGCCGAACGATACGAACCACTGGACCAGTGCATTACGGCGGCTGCCCTGAGGCATGGCGTTGTACAGCTTGGTAGCCAACGAGACTTCCCGATGTTCGCTGATATGGGCAGCAATCGACAGGGCGGTATCCTGAATGTGACCATCCAGCGCAGCACCACGGCCAGCAATGGATTTGATAGCGAGCAGGATTGCGTCTTTGTTCATGTTGCGAGTGAATGCAGTTGCCATGATAAATATCCTTTCATTTAGGGATTAGGCCAACGGAATGTTGGACCTAGTTACAACGTGGCGTGTTATACGCCGGTCTATCAGGGTACAGAGCCCCCAATTCTTTGAATTCTTTAGTCCGTGGAGTACGGACCAGACCACGAGCGGACTCATGGCGGGATGGCAACGGGGTATTCCCACCGTTAACCTTGATGTCAGAGGGCGTCATAGTACCGCCCCCGCTTGGGTAAGGTAGCGTTTCTTAACGTCCAGTACCATTGGCTTGAACGTTTGGTCGTCCTTATGGTATTCAGCAGGGCTTGCAGTACCACGGTCCAACCAATGGTCCTTTTCGTATTGCTTTTTCATGGACAGACGCTTGGCTTGCCCAGTGAGAGCCATCCGACTAGGGCAGAACACTGCCTCAGCCTTGATTTGCTTGCCTAACAGGTTGAACTTCTCGCTGTCAATACCCATTGCCCGGAGTTTCCGATTAGCACTACGGCGGGCCTTCTTATCTTGTGCGTTCATGTTTCGACCCTCCTTAGGTCATCATCAGAGCCCCGGACTAGGGACTTACATTCGCCGTTTAACGCACGGTACACTCCACGGCCTTCATTTATCGTCATTGTTCAGAGAGTTTCGCTGGCTTGTAGCTGATACCCATGATCCCGTTAGGGTGGGTTTGCCAGTCCTTAGCCCTCAAGGCTTAGACGCATTTCGCACATGCTCAAAGGGTATGCATGATCCTCTTAGCGTTTCTCCTGATTTGTACGCTTCTTGTTCACCCTCCCGGACGTTCAATAAGGCGTATTCTCAAACCTTGGACCAGCCGCAGAGCACTGGTTTTTGAAACACTCATTATCAGGCAGTGAGTAGTACCTATCGTGTTACTTGTCTTGCTTGGGGTCTATGTTACGACCCTTTGAACCTTGTGTCTAGTACCGCTTGTCGCCTTGTTTCTGTGCTTCTTTGTTCGTGTTGCTTGGTAGTTAGATTAGTGGATGTTGAATCCCTTGTCTAGTACCGTTCGTCACCTTGTGTAAGCCTTCTTGCTTCCCTTTAAGTAACCCGGTGGGTTCCTCTCAGTGGCTACCCGTTGTTGCTTGGGTATGTGTCAAGAGTACGCCTTATCTCAGGGCTTGCAACTACCGTTCGTCTGGTCCCTTAAGCCACGTCATAGTACCGTCATGGCCCCCCTTTAGGTAAACGAAACGGGCGCGAGTAGCACACTCCTAATGCTATCGTCAACTCCCTATCCAATAGATTCCCTATATAGTTGTCTAAGTGGTCAACAATAGGTCTAAAACTCCTTATGTATCAAGCACTTACTAAGCCTGCTGCGATAGCACCTATGGCTATGCCTTGCCTTAGGTTAGGTCTCAATGCTCCCCTAATCGCACTACAGGAGCTTACAGCTATGTATCACTATGCAGTACAGCGTACCACTGGCGGCTGATAGCCTATACCCCAATGGATACCGTAGGTTGATAGCCTTACTGTATCCCAGCGACATACTACTGGCTTACTCCCTTGGTACTCCCTAGGAATGTCCCTAAGGTATCCCTCCCTTCCCCTTGCGTAGAATCTTTTTGTGTACCCTTAGGTTGGACACCAATGGTTAGCACACAAGGTAAGCTGAGGCTAGCCATAGGTAGAGCCTTGGGTAAATCCCTAGGTAATAGGCACAGGCTATCCTTAGGTGCCACCCCAACGTTACACCTCGGGCGTACAAGCAGATATCCCCTGAGTATACCGGAGGAGAAAACTAGACTTTAGCCCTTAACGTATTGACCTGAGGCCTTACTTTAGGATGACCCTCTGGTAGACAGAAGGGAGAAGAGGAGAAGGTACACCATCTGTAGGGCCATAGGTGTATACCTAAAGCTTACATAGAGATAATGCTTGACAGGTCTCTGAGATGGTATGTATAATGAAACTATAGGCTCTCCACTCTGAGTATATACTTAAGGTATGCCTATAGGTTTACTCCATGCTCTACTCTATAAGTAAAAGACCCTTAAGTAGAGGCCTCCGAAGGAAGCTTTCCCAGCAATCACTTATGGCTTGCGCTGAGAGCTTACCTAAGGTATACTGAAACTATAGGCCCTAGAATAGGCCGACACAATATCTCCCCGAAGCGTTACGGTAGCGTACCTTGTTTGGAACGAGGTGGCAGAGGTTCAACTCCTCTCGGGGTGACCAATACGAGGCACATCATGAGCAACGTAACAAACATCGCTGATGCGCCTGCCTCAAAGCAGGAACGATTGGATCTGTTCGCAGAGGCCATCGTAAATGGTGCTACCAGAGAAGAGGCTTACGTCTCTGCTGGGTACTCACCACACAACTGTAAAGCCAACGCCCACAAGTTCTACAGGGCCAACTCTGCGTACATTCAGGGAGTCATTTCTGAGCGTATCGGAGCCCATGTTCCAGCAGCCCTCAAGGTGCTCGTGAATGTGATGAATGACCCTAACGAAAAGGGTGGCATCAGGATCAAAGCTGCTGAGGTTCTAATGGACCGTGGTGGCTTCTCTACTAAGCAACGCATTGAGATCAGTACCAAGGACATTAAGGACTTGAGTACAGAGGAGCTACAGGATGAAATTAGAAAGCTTATCTCCGAGAACCCCGGCGTCCTTAGCCTACTCGATTCGTAAGCATACACATGGGTCTGACTCAGCTCTCGTTAAGAAGCGTGAGGGGGAAGTTCTCAGGTGGTATCTGGATAGCCTCGGTAAGAAGACCGGTGGAGTGGGTCATTTGTGGCGTAAGGGAGACCCTGAAAGCATTGATCAAAAGGTGTCCGCAGAGTGGCTTGAAAAGGATCTCGCAGGGGCTCGTAAAGCAGCCCAAAAACAGTTCGATCAGTTGCCCTTCCAGACACAAGATTTGTATGACGTTTTGGTGTCTGTAAACTTCCAGTTTGGGAACGACTTTGACACCGACTTTCCGGCCACTTGGGAGATGCTCAAGAACGGCTATTACAGCAAGGCTGCTGATGCTCTCCAAGCAACCAAATGGAACCAACAAACTCCGGTTCGTGTGAAGGACTTTCAGAACGCTATCCGGGATGCTGCCATGTTGTATAAACAATACCGGGATTTAGGGCTATGAAATTAACGGGCTTAGTGCTTATCATGGTGCTAGCCCTTCAAGGGTGTGCAACTACCTTGGGGGCTCTAGGTGCCCTCTCCTCCGCCGCGACTCCTAAGGTAGCTGCCTCTTTACAGATCGGTGACAAGCAAACGCAAGTCACTGGGACAACCGTTGGGAAGACCGAAACGTCAACCCAAAAAGCAACAGTCAAGAAGATCACCGCACAGAAGAAAGCTGAGGTCGATCAGAGCACCAAGAAGACAGACAAGAAGACAGAGATTGGTGAGGTCGCAGGGAGCGTCCTTGTGAACCAAGGCCCTGACGCTTGGACCCTCGCAGCTCTCGCTGCTGGATGGCCCCTCTTTGTTCTGTTCCTAATCTATGCCACCTTGAGGAGAGTCAAGAGTGTCCGATCTAATTCAGGAACGAGTCCTCTCAGCGATGAGGGAGCTACAGGCACGCCAGAAGTTCTGGAGAATGAAGTCGTTCGTTCCTTACGGCTGGCAAAAGAGGTTCGTGACGGCCTCAAGTAATTGCTTCCAGTTGCTTGCCATGACGGGTAACCGTTGTGGTAAGACCTACACTGGTGCATTCATTATGGCCTGCCACCTTACGGGTTTGTACCCAGAGTGGTGGGATGGTAAACGTTGGTACGAGCCTGTGGAAGCATGGGCTTCAGGCATCTCCACAGACACGACCCGAGATATCATCCAGAGTGAGCTGCTAGGTAGTTGGAAAAACCCTGATGCCTTCGGCACTGGGATGATCCCTAAAGAGCTCATCATCGAGTGTGTGAATAAGCCCGGTACTCCCGGTGCCTTTCAGTCAGTCCTTGTACGCCACGTAAGTGGTGGTGTAAGCACCCTCGACTTCAAGTCCTACGAGATGTCCCAAGACAAGTTCATGGGTACTCAGAAGCACTTAATCTGGCTCGACGAAGAGTGCCCGAAAGACATCTACACTCAGTGTGTAACCCGTACAGCTACGACTGGTGGTATAGTTTACATGACGTATACTCCAGAGGCAGGTATGACCGAGTTGTGTAGGGACTTCCTGTACGATCTTAAAGAAGGTCAGTTCCTAGTGCAAGCCTCATGGGATGACGCACCTCACTTGAGCGAAGCTGTGAAGACCCAACTCATGTCTGTTTACAGTGCCTCAGAGCGAGCTATGCGCGTGTCTGGGATGCCTTCCATTGGTACTGGTGTAGTGTTCCCCATTAAAGCTGAAGACATCACCATCGACCCTATAGACATTCCTGAGCACTGGTTCAAGATCATTGGGATCGACCTTGGTTTCGACCACCCTAACGGTACTGCACTGCTGGCGTGGGACAATGAGAAGGACATTTACTATCTCTACGATGAGCACTCTGAGCGTGGTGAAACACTCTCTATGCATGCCCAAGAGATCCGTAAATTGGGGGGCGATGTGTTCCCTGTAGTGGTCCCTCACGATGCCTTCAAGAAAGACTCCAACAACTCTGGTATGCAGTTCGTTAAGATCCTTGAGAACTACGGTTTGAACGTCGTTATGCAGCCCTTCAGCAACCCCCCCGGAGCAGATGGTAAGCCCGGTGGGAACAACGTTGAGGCAGGCCTTGCAGTGATGCTCAGAGCCATGGAAGAGGGCCGCTTTAAGGTCTTCAAAACATGCACCAAGTTCCTCCAAGAACTACCTCTGTACCACCGTAAAGATGGCAAGATTCATGACCGTAATGACGACATGATTTCTGCTACCCGATATGCCTTCCAGATGGCTGCTAGGTATGCCCGTCCGGGGACTCGTAGAGAGAACTCAGGGTATTATTATGCTTCCAACAAACCCCTTCCAGCTTCTTGGTATGACGAGATTATCTAATGGCTAAGACCAGAAAACCAAAGATTACACCGATGGATGACGAGACGGTCTTTGCCCATGTAGACCATTGGCTTAGTGACTCCCTCTCGTACAACCAATCAGAGCTGTCCCAGCAACGCGCTGACTCCCTGAGTTACTACTTGGGTGAGCCCTTCGGTAACGAGAAGCGTGGCAAATCTCAGGTGGTTACCCGTGACGTCCAAGAGACTGTCAACTGGATCATGCCTAGCTTGCTCAAGGTCTTCCACTCTGGTGGGGATGTTGTTAAGTACCTCCCGAATACCGTTGAAGATGTACCTTTGGCAGAACAAGAAACCGCTTACGTGAACTACCTGTTCAACCGTAAGAACGAAGGTTTCAAGATCATGCACGACTGGTTCCAAGACGCACTGCTCTATAAGAATGGTGTGACTAAGGTCTACGTCGAGGATGAGAACTGCCCAACGTTTGACTACTTCACAGGTATTGACGAAGCCACCCTTATGGATATCGCTTCGGACCCAGACGTTGAGGTGCTTGCACAGACTGACAATGGGGATGGCACCTTTGATATCAAACTCCGGAAGGACAAGAAGAAGCGCAACATTCGTGTCTGCGTTGTCCCGCCAGAGCAGTTCCTGATTGACCGTGATGCGGCTGATCTGGAGAACGCACAATTCGTAGCCCACCGTGAACAGCAAACAGTCTCTTGGCTGCGTGCCATGGGTGTGCCTGAAGATGTGATCGACGAGCTACCATTCGATGAGTGGGAATTCGCTGACACTACCCCAGAGAAACTCGTTAGGGATTCCTTTGATGGCTCAGGTGACATGGCTCTCCAGACTGGAGCAGAAGCAGAGGCTAACCGTAAGGTGTGGGTCTCTGAGTGTTACATTAATCTGGACGTGGATGGAGATGGCCTCGCTGAGCTGCGTCGTATCGTTGTGGCTGGCTCACATATCCTGAGTAACGAAGAGTGGGACTGTAAGCCTTTCGCTGACATCTCTGCTCACCGTATCGCCCACAAGTTCTACGGTATGTCGATCTACGATAAGATCAAAGACATCCAAGAGATCCGCTCTGTACTGATGCGCAACATCATGGACAACATCTATCGCCAGAACACTGGGCGTTGGGCTGTCATTGAGGGGCAAGTCAACCTTGAGGATCTGATCAGTGACTCCCAATCGGGTGTTGTCCGGATGAAGTCCGCCAACGCTGCTACCCCATTGCCTACCCCTCAGCTCTCTGACTCAGCGTATAACATGCTGGATCGCATGGAGAATGATCGTGGTAAGCGTACTGGTGTAAGTGATCGGTCACAAGGTCTGGATGAGAACACTCTGCATAGCAACCAAGCGGCTGGCTCTGTTAACCAGATGATGACCGCAGCGGAAGCACAGATTGATCTGATCGCTCGTATGTTCGCTGAGACTGGCGTGAAGCGTCTCTTTCAGTTGCTCCATGATCACGCTATCAAGTACCAAGATCAAGAGGAAGTCTTTGAACTCCGTGGTCAGTTCGTTGGGGTCAACCCAAGTAACTGGCGTGAACGCTCCGACATCGCTGTAACTGTCGGTGTGGGCAACATGAACAAAGACCAACAGTTGATCCACCTGACCCGCATGATGGAGATGACCCAAACGGTTATCAACGGTGGTGGGATGGGTATCCTTGTTAGTGAAACCAACATCTACAACCTGCTCAAAGAGATCACCGAGAACGCTGGGTACAAAGACGTCAACCGATTCTGGACTGACCCTAATTCCCCAGAGGCCAAACAAGCAGCCCAAGCGAAAGCCCAAGCAGCCCAGAAGCCTAAGCCAGATGACATCAAAGCGCAAGCCCAGATGGCTCAAGTTCAAGGTCAGAACGCTAAGCATCAGTCGGATGCCCAATTGGCTCAAGTCGACGCACAGGTTAAACTTGCTGAGATTGAACTCAAGAAGCAACTGGCGACCATTCAACTTCGTCAAGTGGCACTTCAGGAAGCAGAACTTCAACTCGAACAAGACAAGTTCCAATGGGAACGTGCCAAGAACGAAGCTGAGTTTGCCCTTGAGAGTCAGCAAAACAGGGCTGCTGCTATCGGTGATGGCAAAGTTCCTGAAACTACGAAGAAAGATGGAAATAAAGCTAGCACTCGCGTGTAGAACTGAGGTATAATGAAATTATGAGGGCAGGATATGGCATGTCTCTCAGTATCAGGGTTAAAGAACTTCTTGATGAAGGAACCCTTACTGAGATCATGGCTCAGGTAAAGAAAGACCTTGAGGAGGAGTGGGTAACCACCCTCCCTGAGGAAGCTTCTAAACGTGAGCTTCTATACCACGAATTGCATTGCCTCAGTAAGCTTGACACACGGATCAAATCAATCGTGCAAGACCTACTGATGCAGGAGGAGAAATACTGATGGATGGTAACGAAGGCGCTTCAGTACAAGACATTGCGGATAGCCTTGAGGCTTCCCTCGATGAAAACGGTTGGATGCCGGATGACGACAACTTCGACCCTGATGCCGCACCTGAAGTCACCCCAGAGAAACCAAAACGTAAGGCCAACGAACCTGCTGCTGAAGACGCTGACACCGATGGTGAAGAGTCTGATGAGGTGGAAGAAGAGGGCGACGCTGAGGAAGATTCTGAAGGGGACGACGAGGACGAATCTGAAGAAGGTGATGACGAAGAGGCTAAGGCTTCAGCCATCACTGATGAGACACTGGTCGATATTAAGATTGGTGACGACGACTACGAAGTAAACTTTGCAGAGTTGAAATCTGGTTATCTCCGGAACGAAGACTATGTGACTAAGGTGCAGGCCCATGAGGCTGAGTTCCTTGAGAAGGTCTCCCAAACGGAGCAGCTTCAGGCACAGCTTGCAGAGGAACTTCAGCAGACCGCTGTGATCGCCATGGGTGATCTCTCCAAGTACGACCGTATCAATTGGGCTGCCCTTAAAGAGGCAGATCCAGCAAAGTATAACGAACTCCGAGTAGAAGCTACCGAGGCACGTGAAGCTGCCCAAGCTCTGGTTGCACGTCGTGACCAAGTTAAAGCAATGCACGTCAAGGCTCAACAACTACGGCATGATGCCTACGTTAAGGGTCAGGTGCAACTCGCTGAGAAACTCATTCCGGGTTTCCGTGAGCCAGCCTTCTTCGACGCTCTGGTCAAGTACGGCCAAGAGATCGGCTACTCTAAGAGTGACATTGAGAACATCTCCGATGCACGCCAACTGCTGTTGCTCAACAACGCACGTTTGTTTGCTGAGGGTGTTGTAAGGCGTAAGACTGCCGAAGAGACCAAACGTCCTAAGGCTGAGCTACCCCCAGTTGTGAAACCGGGTCAACGTAAATCGGCCACATCGGCTAACAACCAAAAGTCGAAAGTCCTTTCGGCGCGAGCTAAGTCAGATGGTTCTGTTGAATCAGCCGCTGCTTATCTTGAATCTATAGATCTTGATTAAGGAATACAAATTATGGCAACGCCTGTAAACGCCGTCAGCACCTCGTTGATCAAAGGTCAACGTCAGGATCTGATTGACATCATCTACAACATCGCCCCGTACGATACCCCGTTCATGACGGCTATCGGCAAAGGCACAGCAGAAGCTGTCACCCACGAATGGCAAACCGACGAGCTGCGTGCTCCGACCGTCAACGCCAAGATCGAAGGTGATGACGCGGTGATCAACGCTGCTGCTTTCACTACCATGGCTAGCAACATCTGCCAGATCGCTAGTGAAACCCTGCAAGTGACCGGTACTGCTGAACGCGTTAAGAAAGCCGGTCGCAAGTCCGAACTGGCCTATCTGATCGCCAAGAAAGGTAAGGAACTGAAGCTGGACATGGAGTATGGTCTGGTGGGTACTCCTTTGGCTAAAGTGCAGCGTACCTCCGCTGTTCCGGGCCAACTGGGTAACATCTTCTCGTACTACAAGACCAACGGTTCTGGTGGTGCAGGTTTCGTAGCTCCAACTGGTAACGGTGTTGACACTGGTACTGCTGGTACTCTGCGTACCCTGACTGAAGCAATGCTGTTGACTGCTTCGCAGAACATCTGGACCAACGGTGGTCAAGCCAACCAGATCCAAACTTCGGCAACCCTGAAGAAGTACATCAGCCAGACCTTCAAAGGTCGTGCTACTCAGATCCAACTGGACGCATCGAGCAACTCGGTGTCCCAAGCAGTTGACGTATACGAAACCGACTTCGGTAAGTACACCATCACTGCCAACCGTTGGTTCAAAGCTGATGCCATCTTCGTGTTTGATCCTAAGATGCATTCGCTCTGCTACCTGCGTCCTTTCATGCAGTTCCCACTCGCTAAGACTGGTGACAGCGAGAAGCGCCAAATGCTTGTTGAATACACCCTGCGTGTGAACAACGAGAAGTCCGGTGCTCTGATCCGAGACGTACAAGCAGTGTAAGACCCTAAGGGCTGCTCCGAAAGGGGTGGCCCTTTTTTGTTTCTAGTGGAGAGAGAGAATATGAGCATTTCGTCACAGTACCAACTAACAGATGAAGCCTTTACGCGTGTTGACTCACAGAACGTCGATGAGTTGATCAAAAACAATACCGCAGAGCGTAACTCCGGTGAGAACACTAACCGTAAGTCAGAAATGCGTAAGGTCGCAAGCATCCCAATCGTATTGGTAGAGGCTCTGAAGACCCGCCCTATGAAAGACGGTGGCCCTATTGATCTGAACCGTATTGGTTTCGATCCAGAACATGCAGCACGATTTCACATTTGGTTGAACGATCGGGACAACCAAGCCTTCAGGACTTCTGACGCACGAGTATAACCTATGGCCTTCGAGACATATACGGACATCCTAGGGCTAGTCAAAGACTGGTCCAACCGCAGAGACATCCCAGACGATCGTTTCTACAACTTCATCTACTTTGCGGGCAACATGGCGAACCAAACCTTAAGGGTTCCAGCCATGGAGAACACCGTGATCTTGGAGGCTAGTGCTGACGGTCACATTGTGATCCCTTACGACATGCTTGAGTTGCGATCCCTCACTGCTAACTTCAATGAGAAAGAAAGCCAACCCCTTGAGCGTATCGCTTGGGACCAGTTCATCAACTATAAGGCAGAGGACTACCAGCCCGACAATGTGAGTTACTTCGCACGTCAGGGTGCCTATTGGTTCCTCCAGCCAGCGCCACCACTCGGTACTAAGGTTACGTGCCACTACTACAGGTCGATGCCTGATGTGTCCCCTACTGAACCTGAGAACTGGCTCACCAACCTCAGCCCAATGACTTACGTCTTCGGTGCCCTACACTACCTGTATCTCTACTTGATGGACGATGACAGGGCAGAGTATTGGCTGAAGAAGTTTGATGCTGATCTTACCCGTCTCCAGACACTCGCAGATGGTGCAGAGTACAAAGGGACTTCACTCACGGTTCGTGCCAAAGGCGCTATCGAGACAGGGGAATTCTAATGGCTTATGATGGGATGTATGCGGATCTCTCTACCCGAGGGACCACTAACGAGATCCTGACGCAGGTTCTGGAGGTGCAGGCCACAATCCTGCTCTCCGAGGACAACGTTGAGAATCTAGAAGCGGCAACAGTGAGTAACGCCGCATTGGCCGCAGGTGCTGCTACAACAGCTACCACAGCCGCAGGGAACGCGTCTGCAAGCGCTACGAATGCTCAGACTGCACAGAACGCCGCAGAGACAGCACGTATTGCTGCTCAACAGGCTGCTGCTGATGCTATTACCAATTCGGCTGCGGCCTTGGTAGTTGCTAACGCTGCGAACACTAAGTCGGATGCTGCTGTAGCGACTGCTAACGGGATTGATGCAAAGGCTACCACGGCGCTGTCCAACAGTGTCTCAGCGGTATCTACCGCAGGTACTGCTAACACCAACGCGAGCACGGCGCTTACCAATGCGAATGCTGCTGTAGTCACTGCCAATGGCGTTGACGCTAAGGCTCAAACCGCCTTGGACAACTCTGTAACAGCGGTCAATACAGCCAACACTGCGAACACTCGTAACACTGACGCGATCACAGAGGGTACAACCAACCTCTACTTCACTCAGAACCGTGTACGTGCTACCGCAATGACTGGCTTGAGCACAGCGTCGAACACCGCAGTTGTTGCCGCAGATACCAACATTGTGGCGATTGGTAAGCTCCAAGCACAGACCAATGATCGGTACACCAAGGCAGCAGCTGAAGCTATCATGGGTTCTCGTGGTCGGTCTATCAACTATTTTGATAACGCATCCTTTGTGATTAACCAGCGTGGCTCTTTTAGTCTCTCTGGTGCGGCAGCAGGTGTGTACTTCTTTGACCGTTGGAAGTCTACTGCGGCATCGACAACTGTGACGCAAGGCACCACAGGCTCTCCAGAAGGTGCTAACTTCTTGACAGTCACCGGTGGTCAGATTGGTCAGGTTATCCCAACGATTGGTCTGAATGGTGGCACCTACGTGCTCTCCCAAGCAGGCACAGCCCCGGCTACTGTTCTCCGGAATGGCACTGCGATTGCAACCCTAGCGGGTGCTGGTCAAGTATCCTTTACGTTGGACAAGGTTGGCCTGACAAGTTTGGAAATTAGGTTCGGGTCAGGCGGTACAGTCCTTAAGCCTCAGCTTGAGTTCGGTACAGTAGCTACACCCTTCCAGCCTATCTCGTACTTCGAGGACTTGAAGCGTTGTCAGATCTGGTTCGCAAGGATTACTTCTGCTGGTTTCAATGGGATGGCACCAGTGAACAACACTGTGTGTTCTCAGCGCTACTACTGGCCTGAGCGAATGGTGGGTACTCCACTTTTGGTCATCTCTATCCCTAGTGTAGTGCAGAGTAACTGCTCCGGGTATGGCTTCGATGCACCTACTCCAGATGGTGTTCGTTTGCTAGTAACAACGGGTGTAGCCAATACGGCTGCGGCTATGGATATGTCTGGTGCTGATTTTGTGCAGGGGAGTTGTGAGCCATGAGTGTTTATCGTTTTGCTTGGAGTTATCCGGGAATCATCTTTGTTGATGGAGACCCCCAGTACGGGGATATCACTATTCCGGTCGCTATCGACAACAAGGAGTTTCTTAGATGGTGTATGTGGGAAAGGGAAGGCAATGTGACCCTTCCACCTGCTCCACCTCCTTGGTGGCCTTTACCGGTGGCAGTCACGACAATTCCTTATACAGAGGAAGAGATCACAGAAGCTATCGAGAATATCTACTGGGAGCGTAAGGGGAAATAACAATGTGGATCATGGCCTTAAGATGGGCGCTACCTTTTGTGGTAGCCTTGTTCCCCATCCCAGTAATAGCAAGCATGCTCGTCGTCGTTCTTAGGGCCATAGCCAAACGCACAACTAACAAGCTTGATGACCAACTAGTGGCTGTCTTAGCGAGGAACTTCAATGTCCCCGATGAGCCAGTCGAACCTGTGGAGGTGCCCAAATGACTTTAGAGGAGCTGAGTAAGCAAATAGCTGTTCCCTTGGTCATCTCCATGGTGGTGGGCGTCACGTCCATCCTGTGGGGGGCAGGGACACAGAAGACACTCTTGGAGCAGAACATTGTCGCTACTGGGCAAATCACCAAGGAGGTCGTCGAACTTAGGTTGCAGAACGCTGTGTTCATCGAGCGCTTCGCTACCAAAGACCAACTACAAGCGACGGAGCAGAGATTGATGATGCTCGTCCAGAGGAGCGACAAGTAATGTCCCTTGAGTCAGCGACGTATGTAAACCAACTTGTGGTCAGTAACCCTGATGGGGCTGACCCTAAGGGGCAAGGTGATGACCACCTGCGCCTCATTAAGAACACTCTGAAGAACACCTTTCCACTTTTGGATGCACCCGTCACAGTTTCTTCAGCAGAACTGAACAATGTGGCCGGTGGCCTACGCCTGACCTTCCAAGGGATGATTGTTCTTTGGTGGGGGACAGTAGGTACGATCCCAGCAGGTTGGCTCCTGTGCAATGGTGCGAACTTCACGCCTGACCTTCGAGATCGCTTTGTGGTAGGCGCAGGTGGTTCGTATGCTCCGGGTAGCGGTGGGGGTAGCGTAACGCACACCCATGGTATTTCCGTAGGGGGCACAGCACTGAGTGTTGCCCAATTGCCACCACACAGCCACAATACTGGCACACTGGGTGACAACATCAACTTCACTCCGGGTCGTGCAGCCGCAGGTGGTCCAGCTAACTTCGCTGGCGTGGAGACTACCCAGACAGGTTCTGGTGCAGCTCACGATCACCCTGCAAGTGCATCGACAGTTGATCACCGTCCTCCTTACTACGCACTCTGCTACATCATGAAAACCTAAGGTGTCCTATGGCCGATCTACAACGAGTCGAAGTCAAGAATGTGGTGGGGATCGTAACTGACCCCAACCCTTCTGACGTAACAGCACAGGTGTGGACCGGTGGTCTCAACGTTAAGTTTCGTAATGGGGCTGTGGCGAAAGCTGACGGCCTCTCACGAGTCTTTCCCGCCACGTTGGCACCAAGTCTTCACCTTCAGCCATACCTTAGCCAGAACACCCCTTACTGGATCAGTGGGAGTGCCACAAGGCTGCACAGGACTGAAGGTAGTGTCTGGCAGGATGTATCGAGAACCACTGGTGGGGCCTATGCTGCCACTCTCCAGAAGAACTGGAATGGTGGGGTTCTTAATCAGGTTGTGGTTCTGAACAATGGGGTAGACCTTCCTCAGAGTCTGCTCCCAACGGCTACTCGCTTCACTGATCTCCCCCACTGGCCAACGGACACCGTGTGCAAAGTCATGCGGCCATACAAAAACTACTTGGTCGCCCTCGGTATCACGAAGGCATCTGTAGATAACCCTACTACCGTCAAGTGGTCTAGTCCAGCAGATCCGGGAGAAGTACCCTTTACTTGGGACGTTAACGATGCTACAAATGATGCAGGCGAGAACTTCCTTGCTGATACAAGTGGTGCTATCGTCGATGGCAAGAAACTCAAGGACACATTCATAATCTATAAGGAAGATAGCGTCTACTCCATGCGGTATGTAGGTGGAACATTTGTGTTCCAGTTCCAACAGCTTTTCGACGATATTGGGGCACTCTCTACTAACTGCATTGCGGAGTTCGATGGGAAGCATTTCGTAGTTGGTCAAGGCGATGTGTATGTTCATAATGGTGTCCAGAAGAGTTCTATCATTGATGGGAAGATGAAGAATTACCTGTTCAACAGCATCAAGAACGCTACCGTTAAGGCAGTCTTTGTGGTTCCTGATTACAACAACAACGAGATGTGGATCTGCTTTCAGTCCTCAGACAACGTTGTGACTGGCAGCCCTTACGCTAACCGTGCGTTGATCTGGAACTGGAAGGATGACAACTGGTCTATCCGTGATATCCCAGAGACCCCAGCGGCTACCTACGGCATCGTGGACCCTCAAATCTCCGACGCATGGGATAACGACACCGCAACGTGGGACTCTGACACCACTGCATGGGGTAACGCCTCGTACAACCCAAGTAAGTCCAAGCTTGTATTCGCTGGGACAAACCAAGGGACGGTGTTCGCTGTAGGTGACACCAACCTGTACGATGGGGCGACCTTCAAGGCCCGTGTGGAGCGCAATCAGATCTACCTTGGTGATGACCAGAAGATCAAGTTTGTATCCAGCATTACACCTCACATCAACGGTAAGGGTACTTGCCAAATCTACGTAGGTGCCAACTTCCTGCATGACGCTCCAACCGAATGGTTCGGCCCCTTCCCTTACACCATTGGTGTGGACGAGAAGATCGACTGTCGGGTATCAGGGCGCTACGTAGGTGTCCGCTTCGAGTTTGAAACCACAGGTTCGTGGAGTCTGAACGGGTACACCGCAGAGTTCACCCCAACCACAGGTAAGCGCTAATGGCTAACTACACCCCTAGCACCCCTCCAGTGACTCCTGAGGATCTGCTCCCATACTTGAACGAAGAGTTCTTCCGTGTGGGGCTGACCTTCAATCCAACGCTGGAGGGAATCCATGAGGTTCTCTACCACCTTCCCTCACGACTAATCCCCGGCATGGTGCTTTACTTTGCAGGTCCGGCTAGTCCAATGGGATCGGGGCTAGAAGGCCTGTACAGATACCAGCTCAATAAGACTTGGGCATACGTTGGTTGATTGACAGAAGGGTCTCCTTGGAGCTATACTATAGGTATAGACTAAGAGTTTGAGGAGACCCTGATGACTATGCAAATCATCTCCCGCGAGAACATTCACTTGTTTGAGCAACTTGTCCCAGCGCTAGAGCGTCCACTCACCAAGACATCCTTGGGTAAGTATTGGAACATTCAGACACTGTATGACAACATTGTGAACTATTCTGCCTACGGTTTCTACCAAGAGCAGACGGGTTATGCAGGCGCTTTTGTTATCGCCAATAGCCCACTACGCCGGACCTTGAATATCTTCTGGGCTGGTAAAGACTTGACGAACAAAACACCTATCGACGACGATGAGTGTGATCGTTTCTTCATGGCTTGCGCTAAACACTTTGAGTGCAATTCGATTGCCATCAAGGGTCGCAAGGGGTGGGAGAAGATGGCAGCTCGGCGTGGATACCTTGAGGACTCTAGGGTCTATATCAAAGAGGTATAACATGAATTTCACCAGATTCGCACAGGGTCTTCGCTTGGGTATGTCCCCTGCCGTGGCTGACAATATGACCCGAGTCTACGGTGGCGGTGGGGATGAACCACAAGAAACCAACTCCTCTAGCACACCGTACCAACAAGCCAATTATGACAAGCTCCTGAGTGGGGCCGACACTTGGATGTCCAACGGTGGCTTCGATAAGAACTACGGTGGCTCCGCTGACTACAACTCCAATGCGGTAATGACCCCTGAGCAGAAGGCAGCCCTAGCGGCTAGCGGCCAGACAGGTCAGAGCCTTCAGGCGATGTACAACGGTGCAGGCCAACAGTCTCTCGCTGATAGCTTGGGCACATATGATCCCAGCAAGACTGGCCTCAATGCTGCCATCCAAGCAAGTAACTCTGCCCTCGATTGGAACTACGGGACTCAAGTAGCCCCGCAAGTTCGTCAAGGTGCAACTGATGCAGGCCAGTATGGTTCTACCCGTCACGGTGTAGCAGAAGGTATCGCTCAGAGTCAACTCTCTCAGCAGAAGACTAACGCTGCAAGCACCATGGCTTTCCAAGACCAGCAAGCATTCAACACCAACCGGACTAATACTCTGGCTAACCTGTCGTCTATCTCTAAGGGTCTGAACTCCGGTAACGGCCTATCGTATGACGCAGGTAATCTCCAACAGCAACAGAACCAACAGCAGATCAGTGCAGATATGCAGAAGTGGGCCTACGAGAACAACGTTAGCCTCAATGATCTTCTGGCGTACCAACAGCTTGTATCCGGTAACATGGGTGGCACACAGACCTCTGAATCTTCAGGTGGTGGCGGTGGTAACTCTACACTTGGTACGATCGGTATGGTTGGTGGTGCAGTTGTGGGTGGCTTCTATGGTGGCCCAGCAGGTGCAGCCGCAGGTGCTTCCGCAGGTGGCGCTGTAGGCAACGGTCTGAGCTAAGGAGAAACCTATGGCAGTTCAAATTCAAGCCCCACTCGCAGCGCAGCTCTTCCAACTTGGAGGTGCTTCTAATGTGGGTGGTGGTGATGGTAACTTCAAAGGGAATGCCTCAGCGCGGCCTCAGGGCTTCGACGCAGGGCATCTCCCACAAGGTCAGCAAGGTGAGAAGAAAGGGGATGGCCGTATGGCTGCCCTCGCTAACCTCGCAGGTGCAGCTGCTAGTGCGTATGCAGGCTCCCAAGCAGGGGCAACGCCTCCCGACGCAGCCGGTAATGGTTACGGTCTAGGTGGCAACTTGGTGAGCGGAACTGTAGATACCCCGCAGTATGCGGGTACACAGCAAACCGGTATCGCCTCGTTGTTCTCCAGTCCTGAAGCTCCCATGCCGGTCAGCAACGGCTATCAAGACGCTAACCCTATGGCCCTTCAATACGAAGGTGGGCGATCGTCTCTATTCACTTATGGCGGCTCCTATGGTGGGGCAACCTACTGAGGAATCAACATGGCTGGTATCTTTGATTTTCTAAGCGGTACTGCTGCCCCAGAGATTCCTGATGCAGTTAAGGATCGTCGTCTCTTGGATTGGCAGCGTTATGGTACGGGCGCAGGGGCTGATGCCCTTGAGGCTCGTAACGCTCGGTTGGCCCTTGAGGCTAGCCGTGCAGGTGGTGCAGGCACAGAGTACGCCAAGGTTCTTGCAGACAAATCTAAGGATGTGTTGGCAAGGGAAGCATGGGGTCGTTCTGGTGCAGCAGCCACAGGTGCTGAAGCATTGGGCACCATTGGTCGTGGCCTCAAGGCTGCCACAGGTATCCCAGTGCAGGCAGCCCTGTACAGTGGTGACGCTGAGGCACCTGATCTGACCCAAGAGCAACGTGCTAAGTATGGTGAGGATGTTAGCTTCAGTGATGATGCTAAGGGCTACACCATGCGTGTACAGGATAACGCCAAGAGAGCAGCAGGCGTAGCACCCAGAGAGAACAACCCAATCAGCCTGATGAATACTCCTCAGGATTCTGACTTGGATGACCCCGCTGAGGTTCAAGCCGCACAGTCTGCACTCAATGCAACCGCACAGCCACCTGTAGAGAATACTCCAGCAGGTCCAGCAGTCGAGAAGAACCCTGTCACAGTACCACAGGCTGCCGCTAAGACTGCACAAGACACTGAAGTCAAGCGTCAACAGTTGGAGCAGGGCGCTCTCAAGGGTCTCTCCACAGGCGCTGTGAGCCGTCCTAAGGTAGCAGAGGCAGTCGTTGAGGCTGACATTGCTCGTAGTGGCAAGCAGCTTACCCCAGAGGCTCGTAAGCGTGCTGTAACCGCTGAGCTGACGAACATGAAGTCGATGGACAATGGAGATCTCTCCAAGTACATCTCTTATGCCCTGATCGCTGGTGGTGTGCTTGCAGTCCTGTTCGATAAGTCAGGCAAGGCAGCAGAAGGCTTCAACCAAGGGTTCAACAAACAGCTCGACCGTAACTTGGCAGCAGGCATCCAGAACCAGAAGGCGCGCATTGAGCAAGCCAAGATGGATCAGAAGATGCAGATTCAAGAAGGTAACTGGAAGCGTGATGACACTGGTCTGACCATTAAGCAGCAATTGGCTAACCAGACTGGTGAGTATCAGGATGCACAGGTTGAGATTGGTCGTGGTCGCCTAGGTAACGATACCGCTCGTGTGGGTATCGCAAGGCAAGCAGAGGGTCGTCAGGCTTCTCAAGGTGCAGCAGGTCTGGGTCTTCGTGCCCAAGCTTTGACTCTGCGTCAACAAGAGCTTGAGTACCAACATGGTCAAGACGAGATCGAGAACCAACTGAACACCCGTAAGGTTGCTCAAGGTGACACCCTCAACGCTATCCGAGCTAAGAAAGCAGCAGCAGGGGAGCCAGCACCACCCGGTGTTGCCCTGACTGAGAAACAAGCTGGTAAGGTGGTCAAGGAGTTCGCTGAGTCTCAAGGTGTTAAACTGGACTCTGGAGTACCTGAAGCACTCGCATCGCAAGCTCAACAAGCGTCTAAGAACGATCCTCGTTGGAAGACTAACCCTAATGCTGTACTAAATGAGTTGATCAATGGTGGTTCTTATGAAGCAGAGGGGGCCAAGTCCGGCATTCCTTTTGTCCCCTTCACAGGAAGCCCAGCTAAGATCAAACGGAAACTCGTGCAATAACTCTGGAGAGAGAACCTGATGGCAACCCTTAATGATGGTCTGGTAGATTCACCGTTCGGTCGCGTAAGCCCCGAAGTCTTGGCCATCCTCAACGGTGGGTCAGGTTCTCCTGCTCCAGCATCTTCCCAAGAGGCTGCTCCTGTGGCAGCCCCTAAGCCTTCCCTTCTGAGCCAAGCTCGTGGGGAAGTACCAGTAGAGGGTCAACCCGGTGTTGTTGCTCAGGCAGCGGCACAGGAGCCTATTGACCCTAACTCTTTTAGCTCTGCGGTAGGACGTGGGGCTGACCAAGCTCAGGCTGCCATTGGTGGCACCGTAGAGGCTGTAGGCGAACTCACAGGTAATCAATACCTGATGGACGCCGGTAAGCAGGAACGTGAGCGTCAGCTCAAGGAAGCAGAGCAGTACGGTAAGCCTGATGTAGAGTCCTATACGGATGTCGATTGGCATGACCCTAGTACCGTAACGGATTACCTCTCGAACACCGTAGGCAGCCTCACAGCTCCTTTGGCTGGCCAATTGGCTGGTATGGGTGCAGGTGCAGCCGCAGGTGCTGGTGTAGGTAAGGCCCTCGGTATTCCGGGTGCAGCAGCAGGCGCAGTCATGGGAACCTTCTTGGCTTCCTTTGGCATGAACGCTGGCTCCTTGCAGAACGAGATTAAGGCGCTTGACCCTAACGCTTCGGCTCCGGGTACAGCCCTATTGTTTGGTACTGGCGCAGGCATGTTGGACAGCTTTGGTCTGGGCAAGATCATGGCACCAATGGTCAAACACCTCGCTCCAGAGTTGATATACAAGAACGCTATCGCTTCGGGCATCCCCAAGGAGATGGCGCTCGACGGTCTTAAACAGGCCACGATGCACGCGGCAAAGAGTGCGACAATCGAGGGTTCGATAAACTCGGCTACAGATGTCGCACAGGGCTATCTGGCCGGTAAGGTTAGCGATCACGAGGCGACGGTCCAGTCCCTCATTGAGCGTGGTGTCAACTCCTTCATCGGTGGTGCCGTTACAGGTGGTGCCGTAGGTAGTGGCGCTCGTGTGCTCGATCACGTGATGTCCAATGCGTATGCCGCAGGTACAGCAGCCCCTACAGCTAAGTTTGCTGATGGCCCTACCCAAGAGGGTGGGTTCCTGACGAAAGTGTGGCAAGCGGGTGGTCGTGAGGCTACAGCCCCATTGGAACCTCTGGCTCGTGTTGCACCAGAGGCTGAAACATTCATTAGGAATTTCCGTCCTGATGCAACAGGCGAGAAGGCTACGGGTAAAACCGTATTTGAGGATTATGAGCTCCGCGCTGGCAAGTGGCACAACGAAGAACAGAATGTCTTCCACGGTAAGGATGATGCCGCTAAGGCTGCAATCTTTGAAGAAGCATCTCTGCCTAAGTCTCAGGTCAAGTCTCCAGAGGCATTGGCCCTCAGAGCGACGCTGGATGAGGTACAGGCGGATGCTACGAAGGCTGAACTGAGTCCGGGTTACATTGATGGGTATATGCCGTTCAAGCCAGACGCTCAGCGCATTGCTGAGAACCAAGCTGAGTTTGAAGCTGACATCTCCCCATATATCCAAGATGCACCTGCGGCTATCCAGAACTTCCTTGAGCAGCAGAATCGCCCAGAGGGCACCAATGCACCTAAGGTTGATCGCCTTGTGATGCAGAACCCTCAGACTGGTCAATGGGAGGCTATGCCTTCTCAGACCATGAAGGGAGATCCTGATACGCTCCGTGGTAAGTTCGCACAGGGTAGTGTCCCACCTAAGTTTGGCAACCTTGAGTTTGCTCGTGCCTTTGGTAACGTGCCTCAGCGTGTGCTCAACAAGTGGGTCGTAGAGCAGACTCCAAAGCAGAAGGTACAGGCAGTCACCGATTACATCCATGGTGCAGCCCACCGTCTAGCTTTTGCAGAACGCTTTGGTGGCTCAGGTGAGAAGGCCAACAAGATGATTGCCACAGCGGTAGCCCAAGCGCAAGCTAAAGGTCGCCAAGTGAGCAAAGCTGAAGTGGATCACATGTATGGTGTTTTGGATGCCTATAATGGGATGTACAGCCGTATTCAGAGCGACTCCGTACGGAATGCTCAGAGTGCAGCCTCGGCCTTCTTGACCATCAAGTCTCTACCTTTCGCAGTCCTGTCGTCCCTCGTGGAGATCACTACTCCTGCTATCCGGGGCAACATCGTGGATACCATTGCGTCTGTCGTCCCAGCGTTTACCGCATGGGCTAAGACCGCAGGTGAGGTTCTCCTCAAGGGCTCTCCACGTAGTGACTGGTCGCAACTGGCATCTGAAGCAGGGATTGACTTGGCGTCTACTCAGAACGTTATGGCTGAACGTCTTGGCCAGAATATGCTGAACCGTGGCTCTGCTACCGTAATGAAACACTTCTTCATGGCTAACGGCCTGACGGCTCTGACCCATGCTCAACGTACACTGGCAGCTAAGACTGGTGAGCGCATCTACAATGACAACCTGATGAAGCTTGCTACTGGCATCGACATGACGTCAGCCAAGGGTGCTCAAGCAGTACGTCAGTTGCGCACTATGGGTCTTGAGGTGGCAACACAGGGTGAGGCACTTGCTCTGGTTTCCCCAGCAACTCCTAGTCAGGTTAAGGCTGCAAGGGAAGCAAAGGTACTGGCTATCCGTCGGTTCACCTCACAGACGATCCTAGAGCCCAACAGCGCGGATCTCCCACTGTGGATGCAGAATGGACACCTTGGTCTTCTGGCCCAACTGAAGCGTTACCCTACTGCTTATACCAACATTATCCTTCCTCAGTTAATCCGGAAGATGAAGCCTTCGTATCAGGGGAGTTATTCTGGTGCAACGGCGGGAGCTATCGGTGTGACGTTCATCTTGGGGGCAATGATTGGAGTGGGCTTCTTGCAGGACTGGTTGAAGAAGGTTGCTAAGAATGGCACTATGGATTACGAGGACGAGCGTACTGAGGGTCAACGTCTGATGGATGTGTTATCCCAAACGGTTATCCCTATGCAGTTCCAGTACGTCTTGAATATGTTCAACGCTCCCCGCTACGGGTCTGATCCTGTAACGGCTAACCTTGGCCCTGCCGCTGGCCTTGTCAAAGAGGCTGCTAACGCTGGATACAAAACTGTCGCCTCCTTCGAGGAGACCCCAACCTCCGGCTATATCTGGCAGTTCATGTTCAAACAAACCCCAGTGATTAACCAATTGGCCCCTATGAAGGAAGAAGTAAAAGAGTTCTTTGATTTACCATAAGGCAGAAACAAGAAAACCCCCTAAAGGTTCCCTCTGGCACTAATCCAGAGCGGTTCCCTTAGGGGGTTTTTTATTGCCTGTTACTTGGTGTCAGAACCTTCAATACGAGCTTTCAGGCCCGAGTGTTCTTCGACGCGTGGGTCAGCTACAACCACTGGGACTTTCTCCATGGAACGACCAGCGAGATACTCATTGGTGTCCAAGTTGTCTTTCTCAGAGACTGTGGTGCCTTCCTTAACAGCATCCTGAGCTACGTTCTCCGAAACATTCTTCGGGTCACGTTTCTTAGGGGCACGTCCTTGATTCTTAACAACTGGGACCAGCGCGTCTTGTTCGGAGTTGGTGATGCTTTGGGCATCCTCAATCTTCTCCAAAGGACGCAGGCCATCGTTGTTAGGCAGTTCACCCAAGCTACCACCCAAGCCAGAGAGACGCAGGAGGTTTTCGTATTCGTCAACGCCCAAAGTCACAGTGCCACGAGTTGTATTGTGATCAACCATCTTTTGTTACCTCAAGTTGTTATAGACTCCCAGATACCCTTAAGTAATATACTCAACGGAGGAGCCTATAGTTTCATTATACCTAGGATTGGAACAACGTGTCAAGCTTTTTCTTTTAACATCTGTTCTGAGGACTTCATGTCCACCGTCAGGTTGCTTCCATAGTAAATCACTTCAGCGGGCAACACCTTGATGTGTTCTGGCCACTCGCACTTAAGGTTCTCATTGAGCCACTGGTATGCGCTGAAGACATCCTTGAAGATGAAGCCCTGCGCAGCCCTGAGGCCACGTATGGTGTATACGTCAGGTAGGAACTTACTCACCAAGGGTATCCTTTGCAGCGTTAGGCAGGCCACGCAGCACGTAGGGCTTAGCAGCAGGCTCGTGGTCGCTCTTAACGACGCTCACAGTACGGTTGATGTTGAACTGCCCAACGTTATCAGCAGGGCCATCCTCAGGCTTCGTATAGAAGACCACGAAGTTGGTGTCTGTCCGGAAGTAGTCAGCCTGAAGGGTGAACTTCTGGGAGGTGCCAGCACCATCTACAAAGCTTACGACGTATGTATTCATTGTCCCCTCTTGGTGTCGGACCCCGGATCACCGGGGAACCAACTGTCGTGTGACTTACTTGGAAGATGCAAGGAGTCGAGTTGCGGAGAGCTGTTCGAGATCGAATAGACCCTTGTCAACGTTGTGCAACCAGAAGGCTCCTCGATAGTGATTGTTACCTTGGAACCCTTTGTAACCTTCATCGTGGAGATAACATGCTCCGCCCACCAGAGCAGTGATTGCTGATCCATTGTTCATGTACTCTACGGCATGCTTGAACGTTTGCTCATGGCCCTGCACGAAGCTGCACTTCATCTTGTTGAGACGAAACTCAGCGGTGCCACCATAAGGACGCCCAGACAGTGGGTTGTAGAAGTAGTGACAGAATGCCACCCCGTTGAGGTACACTGGCTCCAGATACTCATAGACTTCCCAGCCGAACTCACCGAGAATCTCTGGGATAGAGACAAGGGACTTCAACTCTGGGAAACGATCCACACGCTGCTCATGGTTGCCCATGGTGAAGATCATCCGGGGACGGTACACCTTGTGCTTGTTCTCCTTCTGTGTGGCCTGTAGCTTACGCAGAGGCTCCAGAAGGATGTTCATGGCGTCAATCCCAGCGTTGATGTCTGCTGTTACTTCTTCGCCATCAAAGGTGATGCGGTTGCGTCCCTTCATATCGTAGAGGTTCAGGGAGAACATATCGAAGTGATCACCGATGTGTACGACCACATCAGGCCGACGCTTAACGATCTGCTCACCTACTGCTTTCAACAGTGGGGTGTTCAGTCGGAGATTGTCAGGTCTGATCTGGGTATCAGGGATGACCAAGATGTTGAGTGGCTTACTCATTGAGTAGTGTTCCTATAGTGGATTCATCGAACCAACGAAAGCCATTCTTCTCAGCCCATTGAGCATGAGTCATCTTGGTGCCATCTGCTTTCTTAGCTTGGAAGTGGATTGACTTGTGGGGATTCTCAAAGCAGAACACAAGCTCAGTCGTAGGTGGGAGCGCCTTTCGTACCCAGAGGTATTTAGACGCATCGTCCCGGTCCATGAAGTAACCCTTGCATTCCACCAGTGTTGTATTGCTTTCAGAGACCAACGCGAAGTCGGGCTCATATTTGTGTGGCCAAACGTATTCAACCCTCTCAGGGTGATGGGAGGCCCCCTTAAGGGCCCCCTCATGCACACGTTGCTCAAGCTTGCTATCGTACCCGGTTCCTTTAAGTGTCGTGTCTCGGGGGCGAAAGTATCTCCCCTGCGTAGCCAAATGATTACTCCTTAGACAGCAACTGGTTGTGGGTCATCCCATACAAACATCTGTGCGGCGGCAGTTACACGAGCCTCAAGGGCAGCGAACGTCTCAGGGCGAACCATACCAGCGACTGCTGCCCATGGGTTAGGCGTAGGGGCGACCCCACGCTGAGACTCAGGCTGACGGTTATGAAGGGTAGGCACAGGGACAATACCCTGACCATCATTACGGTTCACCTGCTTCACTACAAGACGCAGTGGGACAGCCGTAGCGACGATGCTGTCGATAGGCAGTATGTGACCCATGGCGTTCAGCTCACTCACGCTACGTGTGCGGAACAGGTACTTGCCACACATCTTATCCATACGTGCATCAATGCGAGCACGAGAGGTAAGATTCAACCGGTATTGATTCCAGTATAACTCATTCATCTGGAAGGAGGCAAGGCTTTGAGTTACCGCACGGAGATTTCCACCGTACTCGTTGTGACGATTGGCGGCAACGTACTTATCAGCGAGGTGCTGCGGCATGATAACACTATTGACTTGTTGCTGACCCGGCATGTAACCAATAAAATACATACATTGGTCGATGTCGAAGGCGCGCATGAGGCCATTGAAGAAGTCCTGTGGGTTAGTCCAAGGGGTCATGGACCGCATGAAGTTCACACTAGGTAGGTCGTCATAGTTCACCTCGAAGACCCAGTGGTTGTTCACGTCACCATAGGCATCTGTAGCTGCTGCTACCTCTGGGGTCAGAACAGTCCGGTCAACCGTATGGGCACCGGGACCACTGAACACACACCCAATGCTGGCCGCGTTAGACAGACCATTGGTGATTAACCGACGGAAGTCCTCTTGGTCAGCTACAGTAATGTTGGAAGGCAGCCAGACGTCGATGTCAGAAGGACGGCCACCCAAGATGCCATCACGCACAAGCCCACCACCAATGACGAAAGGACAGCCACTCGGAAGGATTGCATCAATAAGTTCTCTCAGTCCATTGATGTGGTTCCGTAGGGTCGAAATCCCACGGCATGACGAGCGAGGGCTCAGCCACTGGCCCGCTGGACTCACCAGCTGGAAGGGCCTCAGGCGGTTGCCATAAGCTTCTCGGGGATACGTAAATGTCGTTGGCATTGTATGTTACCTCTGCGTCGTCTAAGAGCCACGCTAAGCGTGCATTTTCAGTTAGTAGCCGGGAGCCTTCTTCAGGGCCCAGCTTAGTCACGAACAACCTCAGGGTTGCCTCGTATAGTTCTACTTCGTTGTTGCAACCCACAAGTGCCTTCACGGCTGCCTTGGGGCCTACATTGGGGCATCCCTTGTAGTTGTCAACGGAGTCTCCACAGAGCACTTGCCCATAGAAGAACCGCAGCCCACAACCAACAAGTTTATAACCTCCCGAGGGGTAAGGTCTAGCTTCGACCCATCCCATAAGGTCAACCTTGTGGACAGGAATCTCTGGCTGACTTTCCCCGCACTTCCACGAGTAATGCCAGCAAGGTACGATTCTAAGGTCTTTATCCCGCGAGGCGATGACCACATTCTCAGGATCTTGCCTTGCAAATATAGACAGTACGTCGTCAGCTTCGGCTCCGTGTACCGTATAAGCGTCATAGCGTTCCCGTAGAATCTCCCCAACGGTCGGCCAGTGTATGGGCTTATCTGCATGGCGCTGTCCTTTGTAAACGTTTGTTACAGCGATTTCAGTTCGGAAGTTGGTGGACCCTGAGAGGAAGATTTCATAGGAGTCACTACCCGTGTTCTCCATGATCTTCTCAACCCAGTTATCCACCATGCCTTCCACAATGTGTCTTGGAGAGGGCACCCAAGTGACCACCCCAAAGTGTTCTTCCTTGTTCTGCGCTACCGCCCCTATCTCGTAGCGGGCTATGTCAGCGTCGATCAAGAGGCGTCTAGCACTCATATGGTTCTCCGTTTAGTGCAGAATATGCACCGGTAAGTTACTTCCCCCGGTGTCATCTTGCAGACTGACCACGAATGTCCACCCCTCAGCCAACACATCAGAGACGTCATACTGATCTCGGGTTGAAGGGTTCGAGGGAGTTAAGGATGTCTGCCCACTCCGATTCGATCGCTTCGTCATGCTGTCTATGGGCAAAATCCGGGTGATCGAAGAGCGCATTAGACACGCACATCTTGTATGCGTACCAGTCATAATTTGGATCCTCCATCCGTTTAGCTTTGGCCCACTGCTCCTCTGTGAGAGAGTAGGTGGGCTCCTCAGAGCCCTCCACATCTGATACAACCCCTTGAACTAGGTAGTTACTTGGGATCGTTTTTGCTCGTGATTCCAACAACGTTAGCAACTGGCTTCTCCTTACCTTTGATGACCTGATCGAGGATGTCAGCCATGGTGTCAGCATATTGTACTGCCGTAGCCAACACAGCGGCTGTACTCTCAATGGTCTTGTAGAGACGGTTAACCACTACGTATTCCGTAAGTGGCCGATCGGTCTCACTTGTAGCTTGATCACGCCAAACCTTCGGGGTGACGATCACGACGTAATGCCTGTTCTCGTGTGCCACCTGATCGGGAGCAATCTCTGCTTGCCGCCAGAAGTCATTACCGTACATCATATACCCCGCTGCGTGCTTTGAGTTCTACCTGCGCCAAGACGTTCCAAGCGATATGGAAATCATGGGGTAGTCCTGAGTCGGGGTCCAGAAGCTCACCACCAGCTCGCTTCGCTTCGTGGCGGAGCTGAGCGTCACGGTAACGTTGGATGCCTCCGGGGACTTCCAACCATCCGCCGTCAGAATACTTATTAGCGCCGAACGTACCGACTTGGACAACCCCAGTGATTGCTCTGGACATTGAATCAAGGATAAGAGATGGGCGCAACTTACCCGAGTCAAGCTTAGCTCCGGGAGCGTGTTGGTCGATGCCATTTGGATCTGCCTCCGGGTTCTGCCCTTGGTAGGGGATGATGGTGCCACTTGGTAGCGTCACCTTAGGGGTGAACCGCATCATGCGGACCCCCTGTTCTGCCATGGATTCTTCAACAACCCGTGGGTCAATTTCTTGCATGTCTTGCTCCTTGTCTGGATAAGAGAAGAACCAGAGGGCGAACCTCTGGCTCCATGTGTACTTACCAGCGGGCTTCGTCGCCATCGTCATCTTCTTCGACTTCATCATCGTCATCCGAAGGGACTTCAGTGTTCTCAGCGACTGGCTTCTGGATGGCCTTAGAGGTGTAACCCTCAGGGACTTCATCCCAGTTGCCCGAGGACTTCTTGCCCTCAACGATCTCGATCAGACGTACAGCCCGCAGCCGGAAGCTGACCCCACCCCCAAAACCGTCGAACGGTACAACTTCAAGTTCGAGCTGGGCTTTGGACCCCGCATACGGAACCGGAGCATCTTCAGGGTATTCAACAGTTTTCCCATCAACGATGTAGTACAGGCGCGGCTTGACATCGAATGTTTCCCCTTTGAATGTAACCTTGGCGTGTTGCTTCGATTTGAACTTGAAGAGGCCATCCACTTTGGTGGTCTTCACTTTGACCTTCTTGCCAGCCTTGGTGATCGCCAGAGGATTAGATTCAATCTCTGCACAGAACGCCTTGGCCTGCTCGGTGGTCATGAACCAGTCTTGCTTGTAGTCACCATCAGGGTTGAACGCTGTGTCCGGGGTCCGCAGGTGACCGTAACCCAACTCCACTGCTGGAGTAGTGATGATGAACTTGTCTTTCTTAGCCATTTGTATCTCCTCAGATTAATGCGTTTCGGCCCAATTGTGGCCTGCTATGGAGTCAGACGCCAGTGGGATATTCATCCCTAGCAACTCCCCAGCTTTCTTCACACAGATATCCATAAGTTCGCGAACTCTTTTCACGTCCCTTGGATGTACATCATACTGCCCTTCGTCATGCATGTCAATAACTTTCCATGCGTCGAGACCTTCAGCTTCTATGGCCTCATCCAGCAACACCATTGCGTACTTCATTACGACAGCACCTGCGCCTTGCAGCAACAGGTTCAACGCCTTGTGGGTCATAGGACGACCACGGTGATCCTTGCGGAGCCACAGCTTACGGCCATCAAGCCCAATGACATAGCCCTTCTCGCCGTCGAGTTTAACCTTGTCGATCAACTCTTTCAGCAGGGGGAGTGCCTCGAAGAACCGCTCTTTAATATCAGCGCCGTCCTGTCTGGAACCCTCAATAATGTCACCAATCTTCTGATCTCCAGCGCCGTACAGGAAGGCATAGATGAATGTCTTCGCTGCGTCACGGTTAGGTAGACCAGCAAGCATCATGTTGTAGGAGTGAATGTCCCCTTCAAGAATCTGCTTGGTATACTCTGCGTCGTTAATGTAGTGCGCCAACATGCGCAACTCAAGGCCAGCCCCGTCGTAGCCAATGAGTACACGCCGTGAGGCAGGAACCCATGAGCGACACACTTCGCCTTTCTTCGTTACGTTGGTGTTGGGTAGTCTACCATCATGGTTATCGAACACGAAGCCACGATAGTAGGAGCCGTCGGTCTCCTCAGGGAGCCACGAGGACTCAAAGAGGGACCGACAGTGCTTACCAAAGAGTACATACTTAGCTGCCTTGGGGACGTTCACAACGCCCTTGTGGCGCATCCGCATGGTTGGGGTGCCTATCGTGATAGCCTCAGCACTGATCCTACCATCTTCACGCACTAGCTCAAGTACACCCTTGATCAGAGAACGTCTGTGGGCTAACGTGAGGCGAGCCTTCAAGGCCATCCCCAAGCTACCACGGTCATCCTTAATCCGATCCAGAGACTCCTCTGTCAGCTTGGCACCTGAAGGCACCTTACGCTTCTTGAGGAGGAACTCCTTGACTTGCCGCTTCGTCATAGTACCCGGCTTCAACCCCAAGAGTTGCATCTTGAGGGCACCCAAGGCGCTACCCCTGAGCCCAGCCATGTACGTCTCTAACGCTGCGTCCTGCTCTTTGGGGTTCAGAGGTCTCTTGATGCTTGTGTGCATCGTGATGTCTTTGAACTTCCAAGTATCCGGAATCCATCCTAGTTCCCCAGCGAGGAATTCCTTAACCGCCTCCGTGCGTCCCATAGAGAACGGTTCCCATGAGACACCACAGAAGGGCCCCCCAATAGGTAAGTCCTCTATGCCTTCCTTGGCGAGCCAGTTCACCACGTTGCTCTTGAAGCCACCACTCTTTAGGAATGGCTCCGTAGCGACGCAACCTTTAGTGAGCGTCCTTGGCATCTGGGGTACAGCGATAGCATCCAACGCATTGATTCGTTCGGTGAGCACATGGATGTAGAATCCAGCTTTCACCTTGTTGACATACACTCCACGGTCAGCCTGCTTGGCCATAATCTCGGAGACTTTGCTCTCCACCAAGAAGGCTTGCTTCCATGGGTCTGTCATGTTCACCTCAGGTTATGCAGAAGATGATGATGCCTAATGCCAAGCACATAGCGCTGATCACTAGGAGTTCCATTAGAACCTCCGACAAGCACGAATGAAGAGGCCAACCACAGAGACTGCCACAAGGAGAGTCCCTACGATTATGCCGCAGATGAAGGTGAGCACTCTAAGATCTCCTCTGGGATAGGTGGCTGTTGATGCACACCCCTGACTTGTTCCCACTCGACGAACACAGGATCGAAGCCGTGGCGCTCGCACACCAACATGTCTTTGAGGTAGGCACTGGCGTCTGACTCAAAGCGAGGGGGTCGAGTAAGTGAGAAGCAAACCGCCGCAGGGTTGTCATCAATCCAGACGTCCGCATTGTAGAACTCCCGCTTGGCTCGACCATTGCAGTAGATCACAGGGATCTTGAAGCCCCACTCGGCAAACACTTCTGCCATATCGGGATACTCAAGACCTTGGCGACCCCATGGTTCTACATCAGGTGCTGGACGCCAAGTCACGACCGCTACGTCATGCCCAGCGTCCAAGAAGGTGGCTACGATCTCACGGAAGCAGGCAGGGTCAGCGTTGACCGTACCGTCCCAATCTAGGCCGATTCTCATTTAATTAACCTCTGGAGTATGCACATGACGATACCCATGAAGGCCATCCCACATGAGAATGCTGGAACAAGCCATACGGCATCAATCATGGCTGCACTTCTTCTTTGGCCGCAGCGATGTCTTCCTTGATCTCCTCGTGCAGGTTGCCGTTAGGCTTCTCTGGGATACCAACCAAGATCAGCGCCAGCTTGGCCTCAGCGACAGCCTCTTGTGCTTTGGCAGCACGTTTGGCTTGGTAGTTGTCGATGGCAGCCAACACACGGTGCAGCACAGCGTCAATCTTCTTGAGGAAGTCTTCACCCTTTTGAAGAGTGTTGTCCAGCTCGGTCTCACGGCGGACTACTTCTTTCACCAACGCGCCTTTCAGCAGGTTGATGGATTCAGCAAGTTTAAGAACATTCATTGGCAACTCTCGCATTCTTCTGGAGCATCTGGGTTACAGGTCGTCCCCTCAGGGAAGTCCCATTCGTCTTCTTCTACCGTAGGTACATATGGTGGAGCCACAGGGAAGCACTGCGTGCAGAAGCCCTCGCAGTTCCTCTGTGCCCACTCTGTCATCTCCTTGGTGCATTTCTTACACTTTGAAGTCATCTTTCATCCACTTGTAGTTCTCGTCCTTGGTGTCGAACTGCGGCACCTCGGTGAGGAGTAACTGAACGGGTTCACTTCTTTTTGCGAACGCCTTTGGCTTTACGATCCCCCACACGGCCACCATCAGCTGCATTAGAAGACAGGCTACGGACACGCAGATTAGAACGCTTGTTGCCGCCACCGTCTCGAACACGTTTAATGTGATCGACCACCGAGTCGGAGGGGAGGTCGCCAACTTCGGCTTCGACAATACGTCGCGCCCGATGCCGTTGAGCATCTCCAGATTCAGATCCAGCGCCAGTTTCCCCGCGTTTAATAGCCAACTCTCGTTCACGCTTGTAATCACGTTTCTTACGTTTAACTTTTGCCACATCACATCCTCCGGATTTCGCCTGCTCGGATAGCCCTCATGGACTCCTTGCAGACAGCTTCTGTTGTTCCGAACCAATCCCACCACCCTAGGCGGAGGATCATGTAGAGGAACACTAACGCGTTGACCCTGACGTCTTGTATGCAGTAGTCACGCATGGCGACGCTATACTCACGCCACTCCATGCCTTCCTCATACTTCACGCCATCCTCTTTGAGCTTAGCCTTGAATGCATCCTTGTAGTCCCCCTTGAAGCACTTGAGTTGCTTACCCCAATCCTCAAGGGAGTGACGCAAGCGCTCAGGTGCCAGAAGACGACTGAGGATCAGAGTGTCAAAGCAGAACCCCGGATACCGATAACCGTACAGCTTGGCGAGCGCCAGAAGATCGAATCCACGAAAGTTGTGACCAACGACAGCGCTCGACCGGGATAGCTCAGCAAGGTACTCTTGCACTTGATGCGGTTCATATACTTTTTCCTCTAGGGTAAACGGGTTGAGGATCACCCCACAATGCACCCGAGTGATGCGGTGCAGTAGGTTGTTCCCTTCGATATCACTTACAACGACCTCAGAAGCGTTCATCGTCTGATTCAGAGTTTGGAAGCTCGGGCTCACACTCGATAAGTCGCCCTGTTTCAGGGTCGTATTGGGTTGTAATAACGCCAGTGTTGCCATCTTCTCGGTCCTTAAGTACACGGATTTTAGACATATGCTTAGCGTCACCCTCAGCAAAGAGGTTACGCTCGAAGCCAAACATAAGCTGCACCCAACGCATCAAAGCACGAGAGCCAGTGAACTGCCCCGGCCTTACCTCACCGCCTTCCTCATGTGACAACCCTGAGTTGGGAGGATTAAGGTGGCTAAGCAGCATAATGTGAATGTCAAGTTCATCCGCCAGACCAGCCGCTTCAGTTGCAATCTTGGCAATCTCTGTGTTCATCTCCGAGGGCGAAAGAGTGTTAGTCAGTGCCGTAACGTTATCGACGAAGAACAGCTTGACGCCATGGACGTTGGCATAGTACCGAATACACTGGGCAATGTTCTCCCAATCGTTCGCCCCTTTGTTCTTCCATAGATGAAGCATCTCATCAAGGTTGAACTCCTCGTTGATCTGAGTCTGACGATCCTTATCGAACCCAACAAGCTTGGAGCCGATCAACTGGGTACTCACATTAATGAGGGTCTTACTGATCCTTTCTTCCAGCATGAAGCAGGCGCAGGGGATCTTGTGGACCTTCAAGAAGTGAGCCGCAATGGCATGCACTAGGAGTGTCTTACCACACCCAACGCCACCACCTAGAGACGAAATCTCACCGAACCGAAGGTTGACCAACTCGGTGAGGCCAGCCCATGGGAAGCTGTACCCTTGGGTTTGAACAGTCTCAGCCTCAAGCATAGCATCCGACACTGTTGCTGCGCCATCCGGTGAGCGAACCCTTGCTCCACGAACCAGTGTCTTGAACAACTCCTTGTTTCGACCCGCCATAAGCATGTCGTTGGCATCTTTGAGGTCTGTGGTGACGCCACGCAGAGTAGGGAACAAAGCGCGCCCACTCTGATACGACTCAAAGCCAGCCTTATCGTTGTCGTGTACATACACCACCTCATCGAATTTCTCGATCAGCTTGGTATCCATGAGCCACTGTAGGCCAGCTACAATGGTTCCACTACCAGCAGGTAGACCAATGGTTGCGAACTGGGCATCACGCCCCTCCTCAGCTTTCGCAGCTTCTTGTTTTAAGCAGAAGTAGCCACTCATGGTGGACAACTCATCCTCGAAGATCCAAAGCTTGGCTGTTCGGAGTCCCTTTTCAGTTAGATGTTCTGCACCAAATGGAATGCCGTTAGGTCCGATTGAGTAGAAGCCTTTAGGATCAACGACTCGGACGTTATACCGACATAACTGCATTTCACTATTGAGACGTGGGTAGTAATGCTCGACGATGGTTTGTCCATCAGTTGTGCTAAGACCCACACGAACCCCAAAGCGCTCGCAAACCCAATCAGGAATACGGCGGCTTCCCAGATCCTTGGTCGGGTATTCTTGAATCTCCGCAAGGCGCTTCTTAAGCTCATCCGGATTCCACTCCTTCTTCTTGTTCACCTTGAGTGTCGAAGGGTCGGCCTCATAATGACCGCACTTAGGGCACTTGGCGAACTGCTCACCATCCTCACCTTGGAAGAGGATCAGATGATTACCCTTTGAATCACCACCAGCAGCACGGCAGGTGGGGCACGTTGTGTCGCCTATGATCTTCTTCCCAGACATCAGGAGTCCTTGTACTTGGCCTCGATTTTGTTGATGATAGCGAGAGTCTCTGTGACCCGCTCTTGAAGCTTGGCAATGTAACCAGCGCCATACTCAGCGCTGTCTTCGATTGACTGCCGCAGCATGATCAGGGAGCGTTGTGCTGCCATGTACTGCTTAGCGTCGGTCAACTCTTGGTTCGGTGTATCAATGGGGAAGACAAGAATGTCTACGGGTTTCATTTAAATACCTCTTTGAGTGGTGTATCTGGGTAAGCCATGCAAAGCAGGACCACAGGCCACAGCAGCGTTGTGAATGGGAGTTGGAACCCAGAGCCAGCGAACAGGGCAGACTCATCGCACAAGCACTTATGCCTATGCTCAAAGTTGTCCCAGTTCGCCAGCAGCGTCTTGCACAGGCCGTCATAGTAGGCGTCATCCACAACGGAATGATCCATATGGTAATACCGGCAGCTATGCTCTAGGTACTCCCCGTAGACGGCCTTGAGGTTCACGACCGGGCCAGTGCCAGCAAGGAGCGCAGGTACTCAGGGGTCATCTGACGGCCCGAGATGCTGTACAGGGCACGGAATGCCAAGTGCTTGTTGAAATCCTTCATGTCTTCATTAAGCTTGGGCATTTTGATTCTCCGTTTGAATCGAAATCACATCCGAAGGGTTGAAGAAGGCGACAAGTTTCGCATCCTTGCCCTTACCATTCAGGAACTTGATGTGTCCCTGCGCACTGACATGCACGTCCTCAGCCACAACAGTGGAAGTAGTGCCTTGGCGCAGAGAGATTTTGTAAGTAGTCATTCAGGTTTACCTCAGATTAACAGGATTGTTATGCAGCTCGGGGGTTACGGCGGTAGTCAACCCAGTCACCATTCTCAACGAGAGGATAGTCACCGGAACGGTCATCAATGTGGTAGATCAGGCCAGCGCCGAAGTCGACGGTCTGTACCTCAGAGCAATCATAGAAGTTCGCTTGGCCCTTACCACGGAACCCCTCAAGGGAATTCAAGCGGTCCAGACCACGCTCGTCTACGTCATAGGCTTCCACAACGATCGGACCCTGACGTTTACCGTGCAGTTGGACCATTGGGAAGCCGCCCAGCGAGTACATAGCGTACGGCTCAGCGGTCAGCGTAGTGCCAACGAACTCCTGACCATCCAAGAGTCGGTGGTTGCCCATGCCATCACGCAGAGAGCCATACACCAGTACGCGGGTCTTAATAGTCATTGTCGTCTTCATCCTCAATTTCTTCTTCATCGTAGGGGTTGTGCTCAGCGTCTTCGTAGAGTTCAGCGATGGGGATACCATCTTCGTCTACAGCCAACGTGGCAGCTTGTGGGGCGGTATCAACGACACCATTGTGGGCATCATTGATTGCAGTAGCGTAGAACTCACAGGTGGCACCCATGAGGCCCGGCGCGCAGTTGATCTCAAGGACGACGCTACCTTGGGTAATGTCATTCATCTCGATCACATCGACTGCACCAAAGGTCAGGCCGAAGGAGGTCACTGCGGCAACCGCAATGTCCAACGTCTGCTGACGAGGTGCTGTAATGTCATTATGCGCGAAGATCCAACCAGAAGCAAGGTTCCTCACAGTAGAGGTGTAACCCGGTGTTTCAGCGAAGCCACTGCGGCGCTTCTTCTGCTGGACAAACACACGGCGGACACCGTTGAGTTGGAACACATGGATACGATACTCACGACGCAGACCACGCATACCCTTGACATACAGCGGCGCATCTGTCAGGTCATCAGCAGCCTCGACAACACGGATGCCATCGCCTTCCGAACCACGTAGGATGTGTCGCTCATAGACACGCATGCGGCCAGCACGGACACCTTGGAACCAGCTCTCAGCTCCTTCCTTGTAGGCTGTGAACTCAGGGACCGGAACGCCAGCACCGTGGAGCGCAGCGAAGCAAGACAACTTGCTAAGAGTGCTATCGCCAGCGTGAACGTTCAGGACGGGACCACCGAAGTCAGTAGGGTCCAGCGCAAAGCAACCCCACTTGATGTTGTTACGCACAGGACGCTTGGGGGCTGCACTGACACGGACTCGGCTTACGTTACAGCCTAGCTCTCGCAGCTTGTCCCCCAGAGCGGTTGCACCTTCGGATACAGCGTTCGTAATGATTCGGATCTTGGTAGGCATCTTGGGTATCCTTTTAGTTTACGGTCTTGGCAAACTCGACACGTTGGTGTTCTTCACTGATTAACTGCTGGATCAGCGTTGGGATGGGAAGCATGACGGGCTCACCCAGCTGCTCACCGAAGAAGGTCTCACGGTCAGCCTTGATGGCTCGCAGCTGGTCACACGTTTCGTTGGTCATCGGAACCTTGCGGGTAACGACGATCTCATTGTCCGGAATTCGGACCACTACAGGTTCAGTCATTGATAGCTCCGTATTGCTGTTCGTAGTCTGCGTCCAGCGCATTGCAGTGTTCGATGAGCTTCTTATTGCAGAGCAATCGGCAGGTCAAATAGTCATGCGTTACGCCGTCATCACGGTCAAAGTGACGATAGAGGTAGACTTTGGTGGTTGGTAATGCGCTAAGTGGGTGGCTGCACTCACAGCAACGTGCAGCGTTAAGCGTCATGGTCTCAATGTATTCTGCCGTAGTCATGCGACCATTGGCGAGAATAACTGGTTGAGCCATTGCTTCAGCCTTGAGTGCAGCTTGGGGCTTCTTTTCAGTGACGGCCTCTTCTTGGGCTGTAGCCTCGTCGAGCAGCGCTTGGAGTGCATCAATAGTCTCAGACGCAAAGATTACCGAGTCTTTTGATTCTTCCGATCCAGTCTGCGCTGTCGCTTGTTCCCGAAAAGGGACAACATTATGGTTGCCCCCCTCCTTTGCCGCCTTGTTTGCTGCCACGACGTCATCATCACAGTACGCATAGAAGCGATTAGGCTTCGTCTCCGTAAGGTTGCACACCGAGATGGTAGCGCCGACGTTATCGTTGCGAGCACACTTGTAGGACGACGCCCCATGTTCCATCACAGAGCCAACTTCACCATAGACTACCCGACCGATCTGGTCTTCAGTCCAATCCTTGGCGATGTTGTTCGTATGGCAGAAGCAGTGGGTGGTGACCCGGATGCCATTGGCCGATTGGTACTCGAACAGAGCGAGCGACCCAACGTAGCCCGTGGAGGTTGCTTCCTTGGCAATACCGAGGAACTTCATCTCCATGATGGACTTGTTGTTGCCGTCCTTGAGGAACAACCCGAGGATCTTGTTGGTCTTCAACTCGTATTGCGTTGGCCCAGTGTGGACCGTATGGCGGCGAGTCGTTGTCGTGTTGCGGTAAGCGTCTGCATAATCTTCCCGACTCCAGCTATAGCTTTGAGTGGGAAACACCGGCAGGGTTTTCTTGACGAGGCGAGGCTCAGGGAGCTTACGCTGCTTGTCTTCAAACTCGAAGCGCATGTGTTGGCCTTCTTCAAGGCGGAACAGTCGGATGTAGTCCTGACCGTCTTCCTTGTAGGTAGCCCACGAGAGAGTCTTATGGCGAGCCACAAGCCAGCGCAGGAGTTCGTACTCACTGGCCCACACCCAGCAGCCGTTCGACAATTGGCCGATAGCCAAAGGACGCTCAGAGTTACGGATGAAGTTGAGCGTGTTGTCCTTCTTGTCGTACCAGTTCAGCGCGAAGGCACCATCGGTCTTGGTCAGAGTGTCATTAAGACCAGACTTGTTGAGCTGATGAAAGAGATTATCGCTGTCGACGATGAAATCCTTCGAGTCGTCCAAGAGGCGCTGATTACGTAGACTACCGTTATGTACACCAACAACATCGCCATGTATGAAAGGGTGTGCATTTTTGTCAGCGTCCTTGGCACCACTGGTTGCCCAACGGTTATGCCCGATGTAGATGTTGAAGTTGTGCTTGTGAGCGAAGAGATTCTCCATGATCTCCTTTTCCTCAAGAAACAAGGGAGAACTTACAGCCTTCTTCTCGACGGTCAGGTCACGGCTCATAGTATCAATCGCAGCGACACCCGTGGCGTGATGCCCACGGACCACATCATGGAACAGAAGTTGCTGGAAGAACTCTTTCATTGGGACCGTCATTGGTCCAGTTGAGGCAACGCCTACGATTCCGCACATATTCTTTTACCTTTTAGTAGATCAGTTTGCCCGTGACCGGACTTAGGCGGGGCTCTGTGCGCCGCATGTTTTGACTTGCAGTGAGATCCCAGCACAGCTTGCTGTCGTCCGAGGTGATGTACACCTTGTGTGGATGACGTGGGCCACGGCGGAGCAGTACAGGGAATTGCAGACCAGCTTCGGTCAGGATGTCGGCCAGACCGTTAACCTTGTCGTAAACCTCAAGGTCGTCGATCATGACATGCTGAGCGCTTGTACGTACTGCCCACTTGAGCAGGAACCGCAGGTACAGAGGATTCCACCGTTGGGCGGCGAAGTCATACTGAATGCCTGTGGTCATCGCCAAGCAATCACGCAAGGCACGAGGAGCCCTTACGTTAACCGTCTGGTCAACCAAGAAGTTCCAGATGCGCTTGTTAGTGAGGCGGGCACGAGGGATACCCATGAGCATGCCAGCAGCACTACGTTGCTCCGAGGTCATCGACGCAAGGAAGTTCACATTGCGAGCGATAGCACCCAACACATGGGGCTGGTTCACAGTGGTCAGATTGTTCACCACACACTCAGTGTTAACACCCGGTGTTGCACCCAAACGACGACGAGTGTTGATAGCACGTATCACAGTACCGAACGGTGTTTGCTCGTTGGTCGAGTCCCGTTCAAGCTTCCACATAGTGACAGCACGAAGGGCGTCGTTCTCATTGAGCGACCATTGGAAGTTGCCATCAATCATGACCATGTAAGCAAACTCGGCCATGCGTTCGATGCCACGGTTGACGTTCTGGAGATCCTCGATGTAGTCATACAGGCGAGGCCATTGTGCCTGAGTGAACCCAGAGACTTCCGCTTGGTAGTCCGTTCCCCGGAACGCTTGCATAGAGCTGCGAGGACGACCAGAGGATTGGAACCCAAGGTGATTCACAGCTTCTTGGATCGCAAGGACTTGGTTATTGAAGTCTTCATCAAGCACCATAGCAGCACGAGAAGGACGAACCAGATCAGACAGCGATGGGCCACGACCCGGTGGTGCAGTAGGTCGGGCAGGACGTGGGCGGCTCATGCCCTCTTGGTATGCCTTGAGCAGCAACCACGAGTGGATCAATGAGTCTTCCAAGTCTTGTCCATTCACCTGCAAGGTATCAGCGATACCATTGAGGAAGACCACATTGTGTACGCCATCGTTGAGGCGAGCAAGCATCTGCTCCTCGGTCCCCTCGAAGGTCCGCACAAAGTGTTTCATAGACAGCAAAAGGTTCGTCTGGAGAAGCAAGTCCTCCATGCTCACCATAGGGCGACCACCCCGAAACTCGACGGTCCCCAAGGCGCGAGTACGTCCATCCCCGAAAAGCGGTAGGAAGTTCAAGGCGGTGTACTTGTTGCACTGGTTGGCTGCCCCACGGTTACTGACCACATCGTCGTACAGGCGAGAGATCAGGGCCTTGTGGAAGGGAATCGAGTCACCTACTGGAGTACAGAAGTTGCTCGACCGGCGGAATGCACCACAATGTTGGAACACGATGGGCTCACACGCTGCATACACCAGCATGAAGCGAGCCACTTGGTTGACCGTGAAGTCCAGCATGTTGACGTGCATGTGAGTGCTGCAACGCCAAGAGGCGTCATAGTTCACACGGTCAAGGAGAGACACCATGCGCTCATAAGCACCATACAGGCGCTCGCCACCGAGGCCACCGGCAGTGATGAACTCAACCCCTCCATTACGAAGGCTACCGTCAGTAGTGACAGCCCACAGGGGATTAAGGTGGCTTGTAGCCGTACGGATAGCTTCCGAAGTGAAGCCTTCGAGCTCAAGCTCTACACCAACAGCGTCTGGGGTGACGAGGGCAGGGTGCGAACGGAACACTTCGAGGTTGCTAAGTCCCAGTTGTTGGCCAACGCTTTGCATACAAACTCTCCCAATTTCTCTTTGTTGGGGATAAGGCTGACGTTGCCCTCGGCATCGAGAGACGCGACCTTATCAATTGCGTAGAAGATATCCTGTTCCCACACCACGATGTTGCATGTGATGCGCAGAGGATTCCCGTACCAGACTTGACGCACGACTTCATAGTCGCTTACATCGCAGTGATGGCGGTAGTTACGACCATCAAGGCAGGCCGCTTGGATTGTCTCAGGGTGGTAGCCCTTACGCATCCGGCGAGCAGGGTGACGGCTCAGGTGATACCACTCGTTCTCTACCTGAACCAGACCCAGCGCAGGGAGCGTGAACTCCAAGTGTGCCACTGGTACAGCAAAGGCATTGCCCCAGCCAGTACCAGCCTCACGAGGCAGAGTGCGGATCGTTGCGGTCATTGCACGATGGTTGCCACCGAAGTCTTCGATGTATGCCGCCGAGCGGACCACATTGCCATCCTTATCAGGGGCTGACAGGTATGTCGCAATGCTACCACGATAGTAGCTCCGCATGTCGGCCTTGAGGTCGAAGTCATGCAGGATCTCGTTAGATTGCGGCATGGTTCAGAATCTCCAGCATCGCCTTGGCGCTAACCAAGTCGTTGGTGTTGATGGCTGCCTGTACGTCGGCCTGAGGGATCAGCGCTTGGATCAGGTCCAGTTTGTCCACCTTGAGGAAGGCATCCTGAGCGCGACCATGGATCGTTTTGATCATAGCCTCATCCCAGATCCAGTAGTTGGACAGTGTGCGGTACTCAGCGCCGTAAGACTTCAGGCGGCACGCACCGGCCTTACCGTACAGCTCACGACGTTGGGTGTCTTTGTCCTCGAACAAGGAGGGCAGAGCCAGCAGGTAGTCGCACATGTTCATCACAGCGCGGCTCAGGTCGTCCGTCACAGTAGTGATATGACTGTAACCGATATGAACGTGACCACCAGCAGTACGCAGCAACTGGTTGGTAGCCGATGGGCGAGGGTTCTCTTGACCAGTGAAAGCGTTGTAGTCAGGAGTACAGCCGAACTCAAACGCCTTCTCAGGGAAGCCATCCATGTTGTCGTATACGTGAGACGACAGGTGAGTCTTGATGCGCAGGCCATTCATGGCGAGCACGTCGGCACCCTGCTGCAAGACCATTGCGATAGTCTGTGCGAAGACCTCAGGGTTATCCGAAGGGTCAACGTTGAACTCGAACAGCACGTTGTCCTCTTGCAGACCGCCACCCATCACTGGGTAAGGTTGGTCTTTGGTGCCGCCAATCATGCCAATCGCGTGGCTGATGTGTGGACCATACTGAACAAACGCCTCAGGGTCCGCGCCGATCAATGCAAGCTTACTCATTTAGTTCACCTCTAGGCTTCTTGAATTGCTTCTTCTGTGTGAGTGACCCATTGCACGAAGGTCATTGCAGCACCATCAGCACGGGTTGTTGGTAAACGTGGAGCAGGGGGTGGAACGTACGTCAGGTCCGGCAGGGCCAGCGCTTGGGCACAGTACCGATTCAGTGTGTTACCTACGTCAGTCGCAAAGTAACGATCAATGAGATTGCGATACTCAGTGACCAGACGCTCAGCTTGACCACGGTACTGGTTGATGCGAGCAGTGGTGCCGTACTGGACCAGACTCTGGGCAACCGTAAGGCCACCGTTGATGTCCATGATGTTCAGGCCGGTGGTGTCAGGGTTGAACTGGGCTTGTACACCACGGGAACGGATCAAGGCGCGCAGCTTACGGTCAATGCTATCCGACTGCCCACCCTTGTTGTAACGCCCCTCGACCAGCATTGAGGAGGTATCACGGTACAGCTCAGCGGTCTTCCAGAAGCCAACACGCAGGCAGTACGAACCATAGGCCGTACCGGCAAACGTGATGTTGTCACTGTCGGAGCCACCATTGGTGAAGTACGACAACAGAGCGATGACCGAACGTGTATGGCCCATGAACTGAGGGACCACACGAGCGAGGAAATCAAAGGTGCCCTGCTTCATGGCCCAGCCAGCAATGTTCTGCTCTGCTGCGTTACGGAACGCTTGCAGGTAGCTCACAGCTTGACCAGAGTTGCGCTCAGAGCCAACGAAGGCATGGTTGCAGTTCTGGTACATGATTGTGGTGCTATATGCCAACGCCACACGGGAGGTACGGCAGTGAGCATCAGAGAAGTATGCAGTGCTACGCTGAGAGAAGTGCCCGAAGTTGCTCAGGAACTGCTCATTTGGGGTCAGCTCACGGATGGTACGACGCATGTCACCAGTGTTGCCGTCATAGTACGTGGCATGGTAGCTCTCACGGCCCAGTAGTACGCCTACGGAAGGGCTGCACTTGTTAGCGCCCGGCGTATTGACAGGGGCCACATCAGCACGGGTTTTGTTCTGAGCTCCACCAATGGTGTGACACAACCAGCCGATGCCCAAGCATTCCCACGCTGAGGCGCTCCAGCCTACGTGTGCTTCACGTTCTTGACCATGGAAGCCACGAGGGTAGGCCCGTTGGATAACGCCCAGCTCGACGAATGGAGCGCCTGTGGTGTTGGTGTCCACAATGAGGTCGAAGCCTTCTTGTGTACGGTTGACCGTGAAGGCGTCCGTCATGTTGAACCCATTGAAGCAACCGAACTGCCTTACCTCAAAGCCAAGCTGGCAATGAGGGGGCTCTGTTGGGTGCGTCATGTTTCGCTTAAAGACGACTAGTGCATACATTTAAATGTCCTCTTGACACTAGGGAATTGTGTGTTATTTTAAAAAGCTTTTACCTAAGGTATACCTATAGGCTTACCTATTGTTTACTCTGTAAGTAAATAACCCTTAAGGTATTACTTAAGGTCTTGGAGTTGGACGTGGCCCTTGGCGCGTTTGTTGCTGGGAACGAGACCAACACTTTCTTCACGGTAGGTCAGACCTTTGGCCGATTTGTTACCGTTAGGGTTGCCCTTGCTGTACCACACACGAGCCTTCTTCTTGCCGTTGCTTTGCTTAGCCATGATGTTACCTCAGAGTTAGTTGGGTGCATCTGCAATACGCACTGAGTCCAGCGTTCTGATATTATCTCGACACTATCAAACAATGCGTATTACAAAACACTTACTTGCTTGGAGCTGTCAGGGATGGCGTCACAGTAGACGGCACCACGATTGTTGGGCCAGTGTTGTTGACCTGAGAGATGATACGCAACGACTGCGCAATGCTGCCCAGATGGTCTACAACAAAGAGTTGTGAGATGAGAGCTATTGACCAGAAGCACAGCCAAAAGATCTTGCTGAAGTCGAGTTGCCCCTTCTCGTCATTTATGATCCGTTTCATGTGGCACCTTACCGCCCTTGAGGGTCAGCCAGAGGGTTACGAATGGGATGACGTTGATACACCAACGCCGGTTATATGGACTGTAGTGAGCCCCTACCCAAGCGGACTCAAGGCGACACAGCACGCCCCACTTCACGATTGCACCACGCCAGTGACAACAATGTCACTAGGTACAATCTTACGGACATCCCACCCCTTGGCCTGAGAGTCGAGCAGAGCTAGCCGCTTTGCGTGCTCCTCATCGTCAGCACGCCAGACGTGTTGGGTACGATGGGGTTGACCACCACCGAAATACATTGTTACATCACACTGGATTGTCATTTGTAGATCTCCAAGCAGATCCAAAGGATGAACAGGACGTAAGCGTAGAACGCATAACGTATCAGCATTATTCGTTCTCCAGTTCTTTGACCTGAAAGCAACCAAGCCAACCACCAGTGTTACGCTCGCCATACAGCACAGTGCCACCCTTCTCGTTGCAACGATAGGTGAACTTAGCGACCTGTTCAGCGTAGTCTTGACTCTTATCGTGGTCGTCTGCAATACCCCAGCACAACAAAACCACAGCGACAGCCAGTAGGAATGCAGGCATCATGCACCCCCATGGATTTCTATGGAGCGTGCTACGGCCCGAGTCTTACATGTGCAAGGGAACCGACCTTGAGAGCAGTCACAGAGGCCCACAGGAGGCGTCAC
>Ga0247814_10000273_pt1 | contig 45253 bp, 21 predicted proteins | sample UWRJL179409R1_FD_179947 | JGI IMG/M metagenome (GOLD analysis project Ga0247814, IMG submission 179947) | Plant litter microbial communities from Arlington Agricultural Research Station in Wisconsin, United States - UWRJ-L179-409R-1 | ecosystem: Environmental > Terrestrial > Plant litter >... | reverse complement strand
GTTGTTATACAGGACTTGCTTATATTGATCTTGCTGAACTGACACCAAATAATATAATCACGGGTGCTGATGGGGAGCTTTGGATATCTACAAATAGGGTGAAAACTGATACAAGTGTACGTGTGCCGATATTGCCACAAGCAATCGAATTAATTGAAAAATATAGGGATAATCCGCGGGTACAAAATAATGGTACAGTCTTTCCTGTTATTTCTAACCAACGAATGAATGGCTACCTTAAAGAAATAGCTGACATATGTGGAATAACCAAGATATTGACTTTTCATATCGCACGGCATACTTTTGCAACTACAGTTACGCTGAGTAATGGAGTTCCAATAGAAAGTGTATCAAAAATGCTCGGTCATACTAATATCCGTACCACTCAGATCTATGCGAAGGTGATAGAACAAAAACTTAGTGAAGACATGCGTAATCTTAAGCAGCGTATTTTTTCCAGTAACTTGCGAGACAATTAAAAGTGATGCGTAGAAATTTATATACATAAAAGGTGGTTACTTGCTATCACCTTTTGCTTGTTAGTCAATCTAATTTCAGTTATTTTTTCTAGTTAGCTAACTGTAACAAAAAAAACATTTTACTAGTAAAAGAAAGACAAAGTTCGCCAAGTGTATCCAATTTTATTTTTATGTTCATGATAGCGTTTTTTTTGTATGCCAAATTAATTAACTACTTGGCTTATAAGTCAGATGGTATAAGCTAATAAAAATATCAGAATTATGAACGTGGATCTAATTACTAAAGACGACCTTGAAAAATTTAAAAAAGAATTGTTGGAAGAAATACGTAGGTATCAACAGTATCCTCGTAAGCAAGGTCACGAAGCTCGTGTTTGGCTCAAGAGCTATGAGGTTCGTAAGCTTTTAAATATTTCAGCTGGGACTCTACAGAATCTTAGGTTAAATGGCACTCTAGCCTATAATAAAATTGGTGGGCTTATGTATTACCGTTATGAGGATATTCAAAAACTGATGGATGGAACTAGCAACGTTAAGTGAAACCTGCCTTTTAAACATCGTCAATATCGAGATGCTTAATATAATTCTACAATTCAATATATAGGACTTTTTCAGTAATACATTGTTTTTTTAAATTTAGAGATGCTTATTGTTAAGTGACCTCAGCCGAACAAATATCGAACTGTTTGTAGAGTATTTGGAACGATAAGCGAATATGAAAAATGAATATTAAATGCGTTTAAGACTTTATTTAGATTCTATAAACAAAGTTATGTTTATGAATAATTGTTCTTGGATTATTTTAGTTTAAGATTTTTTTTACTTTAGTATGGCAATATTTTTTGTGAAATTGTGTTTTGTAGTGTGTAAAGTCTTACGATACTAAGGTGCTTTTTTAGAAGTAAAATAGCCGAAGTTTTCAAGACTATAAATTTATCTTAAACAATTATAAACACATGCAATCTTTTAATGACATAGCTGTTTAGTATCCCCATTTGTATCTGTTTTGAATTAATAGACACATTGATAAAATTGATTTTGTTTTGTATAGGCTATATTTTTATGAGATTAAAAATAAACGTACAATGAAAAATACTTTAAATGATATACTGGTTCAAATAAAGAAGTATGAAAAAAAAGTTTCTGATGAAGCAACTAACTTAATAGATGAATCCTATAAAATAAGTACCTATTTAAGGGAGTTGTTATTCGAAATCAAAAATCAAATTTTAAAAGTTGGTTTTGAAGATGATTCTGAAGAGATAAACTTTTTTAAGAATATAAAACCTCAAATCCTTGGCAAATTAATTTATTACAATAAAGTATTTCGAACAGAGACTTCTTGTCCTGTAAACGACGGAAAAATGTACCATAATTTCTTCTCGAATGAACTGGAAGAATTAAAGCTAGAATATAAAGAGCACATTTGCAATTCCGATTTTCACAGGTATTATCGTTCTGGAAGGACGGACAGAGATAGTGAATATTTCATGTTGGGTAAAATAAATTATCACAATGGACTCAACAGCTTTGTATTTGAAATAGATCCTAGTTTTTCTACCTATTATGATTACAAAGTTGCCCGAATTATAGCTAACGAATTGCTTTATACTTATTTGTTAGAGAAAATAAATCCTGATTATAAATCAGATTTCATTTTGCAAAATCCAGAATCGGCTAAAGAAATTTTTTGGACTGATTCTAAAAATGCACTGATAGAATTAATTTATGCTCTATATGCTTCAGGAGTTATTTCACATGGGAAAATTGGAATTCGAAAAATTAGTCTTGCTTTTCATATTTTATTCCGAACCCCTTTAGGAGACATTCATCATGCTTTTCATCGAATGAAAGAAAGGACTGGTTCCAGAACAGTTTTTCTGGATAAACTTAAAGTAGCATTGGAAGAATACATGGATAAGGATTTATAATTGCAGGATAACTTATTAATAAAAAACAGCGTTTTAATCACGCTGTTTTTTTATGCCCATAAACACCAATTGACATATCCGTATTTAACTCTTTTATACTTTGAATAATATCAGCATAATAGCTGTTTTTAGGGCATTATGAAAATGAATAATATTTAAAAAATCGTCATTTTCAATTGGTACATCTTGGCGGACAATTACACTCATACTTTTCAAATTTGTACAGCTATCATAAGTAATTGTGTAATGTATTAAAGTAAAAGCATGAATATAGACAGAATGGAATTTATAGCATGGATGGAGCGAATTATGGATCGTTTTGATATCCTAAATGAACATATAAATGATGTTCAAAAACAACGGAATAACATTGATGGAGAAGAATTGTTAGACAATCAGGATCTCCTTCAGATGTTGAAAATTAGTAATCGCTCACTTCAGCGTTACCGCTCATCAGGTAAGCTACCGTATTATACAATTAGTGGGAAGCTTTATTATAAATTATCAGACGTTCATCAATTTATACGTGATAGTTTTAATGCCCCTTTAAAAAAGTGACAGACAAAAAATGTAAAGTAAAGCCATTGAAAGTCATTTAGTATGAGCAGCTATTTCATCTCGTTATTTTCGAATATGTAAATTTAAAATACTATTGTGATGAGCGAGCAATCTATAGATGCACCAAAAGCTGAAGATCAGTTTTCTGATATTTTATTGGTATTCGACAAGAAAAAAAAGAAAATAGAGGCTGTTAAAAGAATGGGAAAGAATGGTAAACTAAAAACCGTGCCTGCTATCAAGAAAAATGAAAGCCAGTTTATGCGTATCGATAAACATGGTGATTTGTTTTCTAATTTTTTCTCCAATTTTCTCCAACAATTAAAGAATCCTACACATTTTACTTTTTTTAGAGTATTTGCTCATGACGCAATTAATGTAGCCAATAAAATGCAAAAAGAAGTTGATAATCCTACTAAAGAAGGAAACAAATTATTTGCCCAACACAAGATAGAAATTGATTATAAACAACAAAATAATAAAATTATGGAAACAACACAGTCAACAACGGAAACGAGCGAATACCGCTTCAAACTAGAACAGATCGATTGGAATGCGATGTCTAATCTCGGATTAAGCAAAGAACGACTTGAAAAAATGAAGCTACTTGATTCTTTATTAAAAGGATATAAGACAAATGAATTAGTTCCCATCAGTCTCGATTTAGGAACTTCTATTACCCGTATGGATGCAAGACTTTCTTTGCAAACTAAAGAGGATGGACAGGTGGTTGTTGCTATTCATGGAATCCGTAAAGAACCACAGTTAAATTTCCCGTTTTTTGGACACGAGTTTACTAAAGAAGATAAAGAAAACTTACTCAAAATAGGTAATATGGGACGAGTTGTTGATTTGACCAATCCTAAAAATGGGGAAACAATACCTTCGATTATTAGTGTGGATAGATTGACAAAAGAGCTTATTGCTTTGCGTACAGATCGCATTAAAATACCTGATGAAATAAAAGGTGTGAAGTTAGATGAACAACAAAAGCAGACTTTAGCAGAAGGTAAAGCTTTGTACATAGAAGGGATGATTTCTAAAAAAGGAGAACCTTTTAATGCAGCTGTTCAATTTAATGCAGATAAATGTTACGTAGAATTTCTCTTTGACAGAACTAATAATACGCAATCTGTAAGTCAACAACAGGATGTACCTCGTGTGTTTAGAGGAAAAGAGCTTGATGAACAACAATATCAAAAGTTCCAAGAGGGGCAAACAGTATATGTAAGCGGTTTGATTGATAAGAAAGGAAAAGAATATCAGGGCTATATCACATTCAATAAAGATACAGCAAAAACTGATTTTTCTTTCGATAACCCAAATAAATTAAAAGAAAAAGCTCAGCCTAAAGAGGAAAGTAAAACACAGGTTGCTGTTAATTCGGAAGGAAAAACGAATGAGTCTACTAAAAACATTAAAGAACCTTTGAAAACTGAACAGAATCACCCGGATAGTAAAAAGCAACAACAAGAGCAGGAGAAACCTAAAGCAGCTAAGAAATCTACAGGTCGAAAAATATAACTATCCTAAAGACTCAATCGATGAAAGTAGTAATTGTAGAAAAACCAAGTGTGGCTAGGGAAATAGCCTCGCTTTTGGGAGCTAGTGAGAAAAAAGAAGGTTATTTGATGGGGAATGGGTATCAGGTGACCTGGGCATTCGGACATTTAGTTACCTTGGCAATGCCGGAGGATTATGGAATTAGTGGTTTTCAAAAAGAAGTCTTGCCGATATTACCTAATCCTTTTTTATTAACCGCTCGTAAAATTAAGACAACTGATGGCTATGTTCCAGATACAGCAGCACTGAAACAATTGAAAATCATTGAAAAGCTTTTAAAAAACTGTGAAAGTATTATTGTTGCTACAGATGCCGGACGTGAGGGGGAATTGATTTTCCGTTATATTTATGAATATCTAAAATGCGACAAACCCTTCGAAAGATTATGGATAAGCTCATTAACAGAAAAAGCGATTCTCAAGGGATTTGATAAGCTGAAATCAGGAAAGGAATTTGATGGTTTATGTTTTGCTGCTCAAGGGAGAAGCCGTGCAGACTGGTTAGTAGGTATCAACGCTTCACAAGCTTTGACAATAGCTGCCGGAAGTGGTATTTATTCCCTCGGTAGAGTTCAGACTCCAATATTAGCACTTATTTGTAAAAGATTTTTAGAAAATAAAGTATTTACAATTAAGAAATATTGGCAAATTGAGTTAGAGCATCGAAAGGATTTTATTGATTTCAAGAGCTTTTCTTTAATGAAATGGGATTATAGTAAACAAGCTGATCATGCACTGAAATTCATTCAACGACATGGAATGGCTACGGTCACAGCTCTTGAAAAGAAGATTGTCAATGAACAACCACCCTTATTATTTGATCTTACAGCATTACAAAAGGAGGCTAACATCAAATTGAATCTTTCAGCAGAAGAAACTCTTACTATTGCCCAGAGTCTTTATGAGAAGAAATTTATCAGCTATCCACGTACAGGGAGTAAGTATATTCCCGAAGATATGTGGGGAGAAATTCCCAATTTAATAGGGATATTAGAAGAAATGGATAAGTTTAGAGAAGTAGTGCCTAAAATGAAAAGAGGACGTTTGAATAAACGTATCGTTAACGATCTAAAAGTAACCGATCATCATGGTTTATTGATTACTGATAAAATGCCTTCCGCTTTAGCTGCAAAAGAGAAAGCCATTTATGAAATGATTGCCTATCGTTTACTCGAAGCAGTCTCTCCTGTTTGTATTAAAGAAATAACGGATATTGTATTACAGGCGGCACATAATGATTTTTCACTAAAAGGATGTAAAATTATTGATGCAGGCTGGAGATTCATTAAGGGAAGTTTTATCGATGAGGATAACAATCTCGTCCAGGATTTACCGGAACTAAAAATAGGAGATGAACTAAAAATAAAAGAAGCGAAAGTTTTAGGGAAACAAACAAAACCACCAGTTCTTTATACAGAAGCGACTTTATTAGGAGCGATGGAAAATGCAGCTAATCAGATTGAAAGTGAACAAGAGCGAAAGGCTTTGCAAGGAATTGGAATTGGAACTCCGGCAACAAGAGCAGCTATTATTGAAACACTTTTTAAAAGAGAGTATATCAAACAGGATAAGAAGTTTTTACTACCTACAGAAAAAGGATTGAAGGTTTACGAATGGGTAAAAGATAAAAATATTGCTGATGTCGTTATGACAGCAGAATGGGAACTTACTCTGCAAAAAATTGAAAATAACGAAGTAGATGTTGGTACATTTCAAAAAGGAATGGAAGATTATACTAGAACTATCACACAAGAAATATTCGCTTTATCTGTTGATAAAGAAAAACAGCCCGAACTAATTTGTCCAAAATGTAAAATTCAGAATTTAGTGATTCGGGATAAATTGATAAAATGTCCAGATGAAAACTGTAATTGGGTTCAATTCAGAAATATATGCGGCATACATTTAAGCTTTTTAGATATGGAAACATTGGTAACTAAGGGCAAAACCAATCTCATCAAAGGCATGATTAGTAAATCCGGGAAAAAATTTGACGCTTATATCGAAATGGATGAAAAAGGGGAGACCACTTTTACTTTTCCTGAAAAAAAACAAATAGAGAATTCTTTTGATTCCAAAAAAAGGTGTTAATTCATTGTTTGTTTTCGGTTTTGGTCCGAATTATAAAACTTAAAAAAAAATGGCTGTTTCAAGGTATGAGACAGCCATTTTAATTTTATTTTTTTGACTCGTTTAAAGAAGTTTTTCTGAATTCTTTTAAAAGCTTTTCTATTTCCAGAGAAGCTTTACGAGCTCTGGTTCCTGCTGCTTTATTTCCTTTTTCTGTTTGTAATTCTGCATCCGATTTGAATGTTTCAAATTCTGTAGCGATTTTTTCGATTAGTTCTTTCATAGGTGATTTGTTTTATTTCAATCGTAAAAATAGTAATTACTAATGAAATCTAATTTAGGTTCAAGAGATTTTTATAGCCAAACTGAAGATCTTTTTGTGTTTTAATTTAAAATTGAAGAATTGCTCAACGGATGCTTTCTTAAAAATAGGAGATGGTAAATTTATAAAGCAGTGTATAAATAAAAAAGTATTTGTTTTTCCTTATTTCAAGATTATAAATAAATTATTAGAGTAGAATATTGTCGATTGAAAATAATAGAATTACTATTTGATTCATATTAAGAACTCAGTTCTTACTACTTTTTACTCCTCTTATTATTTTTCTTGCTTCTCTTATTAGTGTTTAAAAATAACTGTTTGTTGGTTTTTACCATACAGATTGATTAATAAGTCGGCTTATATTATGAAATTGCAACAAATGAGGTAGTGTTTTGACACAAAAGAGCACCATGAGGTAGTAGCGTTTTAAAGATATTTGTAACTATAATTTTATTTAGAATTGTTAATAGTGAAAAATAAAGTGTTTTTTAAAACAGTCATTCTAATAAAATTATTGATTAGATGTTGAATCGATAATTATTTTGAATATTAGTTAACATATTTAAGATTGAACAGACTAATTTGATTAAAAACGCACTATCAGTTGTACTAGTGGATAATGACTTGGTTAGTTTGTAGACTGGGGAGTTTTAATGGTCTCCCCGGTTTATTGAATTTAGTCTATAACATTCTTTAATAAGACATTTGTTATATCATTTTTTAATCAACTAAATTATAAGAAATCGCTATTGACAATTTGTTTTTTGTAAACAAAAATTGATTAAATAAAAAGTCTGTATAATAACAGTACCTATGAAAACAATTATTACATAAATATGAAAAGAAACAAAATATGTTTAAGCCTAATTACAGGATTGGTAATAGCATCATGTGCTACAAAACACTACGAAAAAACAGATGATGGTATAATTGTAAACATAAGCCATTCTAAAGAATCAGCATCAAGTAAATTACGCTTACAAGTTTTAGGGGATAATTTAATACATGTGTCTGCAACACCAGATAAAGTATTTCCAAAAGATTCCAGTTTAATTATTGCACCTAATATTAAGGCTGTTCCTTTTAACGTTACCACAGTAAAAGATTCAATCAAATTAACTACCAAAACTTTAAATGTTATGATTTCTTCAAAAGATGGAGGAATTAAGTTTAAAGATAAAAACGGTAAAATTATTTTGGCAGAAAGCTCTGGTGGGGGTAAAACATTTAGTCCAATAGAAGTAGAAAGAACTAAAGGATATTCTGTTCGTCAAATTTTTGAATCTCCAAAAGATGAAGCTTTTTATGGTTTAGGACAACATCAATCAGACGAGTTTAATTACAAAGATAAAAGCGAAGAACTGTTTCAATACAATACTAAAGTTTCGGTACCTTTTATTGTTTCCAATAAAAACTATGGTCTTTTATGGGATAGTTATTCATTAAGTCGTTTTGGAGACAGTCGTCCTTATGAACAACTAAATGCTGTTTTTAAATTATACGATAAAAATGGAGAACCTGATAATTTAACAGGTACTTATGTTACGCCAGACAATGGAAAAACAGAATTAGTTCGTAAAGAAGCCTCTGTTTTTTTTGAAGATATTAAAAGTTTTAAAAACTTACCCGAAAATTTTCCTTTAAAGAATGCGAATGTTACTTACGAAGGTGATATTGTAGCCCCACAAAATGGAGAATATAAATTCACTCTGTATTATTCAGGTTATGTTAAAGTGTATTTGAATAATCAATTAGTAGTTCCAGAGCGTTGGAGAACGGCTTGGAATCCTAATAGCTACAAGTTTTCAATGAATTTAGAAGCAGGAAAGCGAGTTCCTTTACGAATAGAATGGAAGCCAAATGGAGGAACATCTTATTGTGGATTAAGAGTAAGAAAACCTCAATTAGCTGAAGAAAAAAACAATCAGGTTTGGTGGAGTGAAATGAATAAAAAATTAGATTATTATTTTGTTCATGGAAATTCTATGGATGAAATTGTTAAAGGATACCGCACCCTGACAGGTAAGGCTCAAATTATGCCAAAATGGGCAATGGGATATTGGCAAAGTCGTGAGCGATATAAAACTCAAGATGAAATTTTAACCAATTTAAAAGAATTTAGAGAACGTAACATTCCTATAGATAATATTGTACTGGACTGGAATTACTGGGAAGAAGATTCCTGGGGAAGTCATAAATTTGATCCGAAACGTTTTCCAGATCCAAAAGGGATGGTAGATTCTATTCATGCAATGAATGGAAAAATGATGATTTCGGTATGGCCTAAATTTTATAAAACAACCGAACATTTTAAAGAATTTGACCAAAAAGGATGGATGTATCAACAAGCCATAAAAGATAATGTTCGTGACTGGGTGGGTCCGGGTTATGTAGGTTCTTTCTATGATGCTTATTCAGGTGATGCCAGAAAACTATTTTGGAAACAAATTTATGATAATTTATATCCCACAGGAATTGATGCCTGGTGGATGGATGCCAGTGAGCCAAATGTGCTGGATTGTACCGATATTGATTATCGTAAAGAACTGCAAGGACCAACAGCTTTAGGTCCGGCAACAGAGTATTTCAATACGTATGCCTTGATGAATGCCGAAGCGATTTATAATGGACAACGTAGTGTAGAACCAAATAAACGAGTGTTTTTATTAACCAGATCAGGCTTTGCAGGATTACAACGCTATTCAACCGCAACATGGAGCGGTGACATTGCGACTCGATGGGAAGATTTAAAAGCACAAATTTCGGCAGGTTTAAACTTTGCTATTAGTGGTATTCCATATTGGACTATGGATATTGGTGGATTTTGTGTCGAAGATCGTTATGTAGCTGCTCAAATGGAGTTCGACAAAAATGGAAAGGAAAATCCCGATAATAAAGAATGGAGAGAATTAAACACACGTTGGCATCAATTTGGCGTCTTCGCACCATTATACAGATCACATGGACAATTTCCATTTCGTGAGCCTTGGAATATAGCTCCTAAAGGACATCCGGCTTATGAGTCTATTTTATTTTATGATAATTTGCGTTATCGATTAATGCCATACATCTACACGATGGCCGGGATGACACATTTTGACGATTATACTATTATGCGTCCGTTAGTAATGGATTTTTCTAATGATAAAAACGTTGTAAATACTAATGATCAATTTATGTTTGGTCAAAATTTTATGGTTTGTCCGGTTTATAAATATGGCGCTCGTAAAAGAGATGTTTACTTTCCTGCGGGAACTAATTGGTATGATTTTAACACTGCTAATTATATTAAAGGCGGACAAACTGTATCTGTTGATGCTCCCTACGGTCGCATTCCATTATTTATTCCTGAAGGTGCTATTATTCCTGTAGGACCAGAAATACAATATACTGATGAAAAACCAGCAGATACAATTATTCTGTATGTATATAAAGGAAAAAATGGAAGCTTTGATTTATATGAAGATGAAGGTGTGAATTATAATTATGAAAAAGGTTTCCATTCTAGTATTCCATTCCGTTATAATGAAGTAAATGGTGTTTTAACTATTGGAGAGCGAAAAGGAGAATTTAAAGGAATGTTAAAAAATAGAAAATTTGTTATTATTTCCGTAAGTAAAGAAAATCCTAAAGCATTGGTATATGATGCTCAAGGTCAGGCAGTCAATTATGACGGTCACCAACAGACTATAACATTAAAATAGCATTAAAATCTAAAGTAAAAACAACTGAAATGAAAAATAAATTATTGATTTTATCGCTTGCTCTTTCATCATTATTTGTTGATTCCTGCAATAATGGTGCTACATCTTCAACAAAAGAAAAAGCAGCAAAAAAATACCAAGGAAAAGAAATAAGTTCAGAGTTTGATGCGGAAATTGAAAGATTGATAGCTCAAATGACATTAGAGGAAAAAATAGGTATGCTACATGGAAATAGTATGTTCTCTACTGGGGGGGTAGAACGCTTGGGTATACCAGAATTAAAAATGGCAGATGGTCCTCTGGGAGTTCGTGAAGAAATTTCTCGTGATAACTGGTCAGCAGCAGGTTGGACTAACGATTTCGCTACCTATTATCCTGCAAGTGGAGCTTTGGCTGCTACTTGGAATACTGAAATGGCTTATGTTTTTGGTAATAGTGTTGGGCAAGAATTGCGAGCAAGAACTAAAGATATGTTACTATCTCCAGCCATCAATATTGTGAGAACGCCACTTGGAGGAAGAACTTACGAATACATGACTGAAGATCCTTTTTTGAATAAAAAAATTGCGGTGCCTTTGGTTGTTGGATTACAAGACAATGATGTAATGGCTTGTATTAAACATTTTGCAGCTAATAATCAAGAAACCAATCGTGATTTTTATGACGTTCAAATGGATGAACGTTCACTTCGTGAAATTTATTTACCTGCATTTGAAGCAGCAGTTAAAGAGGCAAAGGCTTATGCAGTTATGGGAGCTTATAATAAATTTAGAGGTGAATATTTATGTGAGAATGATTATATGCTCAATAAGGTATTACGAGATGAGTGGGGATTTAAAGGTATTGTTGTTTCAGATTGGGCTGCTGTGCATTCTACTGTGAAAACTTTAAAAAACGGTTTGGATATTGAAATGGGAACACCAAAACCATTTAACGAATTTTTTCTGGCCGATAAACTAATTGAAGCTGCTAAAAAAGGTGAGATATCTGAAGATGAAATTAATAAACACGTAAAACGTATTTTAAGAGTTTTATTTCAAGTAAAAGCAATGGGAGCTCAAGAACGTGCTAAAGGAAGTATTGCTACCGAAGCCCATTATCAAGATGCCTACAAAATCGCATCAGAAAGCATTGTTTTATTAAAAAATGAAAAGAATGTTTTACCATTAAAATTAGAAGGGATAAAATCGATTGCAGTAATTGGGAATAATGCCACTAAGAAAAATGCTTTAGCTGGATTTGGAGCAGGTGTAAAAACAAAAAGAGAAATTACACCTTTAGAAGGTTTAAAAAATAGATTACCAGGTTACATTAAAATCAATTATGCCGAAGGCTATTTAGAGCGTTACGAAGAAAAAAAGACTGGAAAATTAGGTGATATTACTTTGAGCGGACCTGTAACTATCGATCAATTGGATCCGGTCAAATTACAAGAAGCCCTCGAAGCTGCTAAAAAATCAGATATTGCAATTGTTTTTGCAGGTTCAAATCGTGATTATGAAACTGAAGCATCAGACCGTAGAAACTTAAAATTACCATTTGGACAAGAAGAATTAATTAATAAAGTAAGAGCAGCAAATCCTAATACAATAGTTGTGATGATTGCCGGAGCACCTTTTGACATTGAACAAATAAGAAACAAAACATCTGCTTTAGTTTGGAGTTGGTTCAATGGTTCAGAAGGAGGAAATGCTTTAGCTGATATTTTGTTAGGAAAAGTTAACCCTTCAGGTAAATTGCCTTGGACAATGCCTAAAAAGATTGAAGATTCTCCTGCACATGCTACAAAAAGTTTCCCTGGTAATAAAATAGTGAATTATACTGAAGGAATTTTAGTAGGATATCGTTGGTTTGATACAAAAAAAATAGAACCTCTTTACCCTTTTGGTTATGGACTTTCTTATACAAATTTTGAGTTTTCAGATCTAAAAACTGATAAAAAGTATTATACAGAGGATGAAGTTATTGAAGTGTCATTTACTATTAAAAATGCAGGTGATTTTGACGGAAAAGAAGTAGCACAAGTCTATGTTTCTAATTCTAATTCAAAAGTACTGAGAGCAGCCCAAGAATTGAAAGGTTTTGAGAAAGTTTTTGTGAAAAAAGGCGATTCTGAGAAGGTTATTATTCATTTACCTGTTAAGGAATTGGCTTATTATGATACCGTTAAAAAGCAATGGTCTGTTGAAGCAGGTACCTACATTGTTAAAATTGGAAAATCATCTAGAGATATATTGATGGAAGTTTCTTTGAATATTAAAGAATTCAAAAAATAAAAAATTATAAGCCCATACTTTCTTGTACTTATACATATGACATTGCAAATGCTTAAAATTATTTCTAATACAATCAAATCCTTATTATTATGTAAGAAAGAGAATTCTAATAACTATTAACCAATAAAACCAAAATTTTATGAGAAATTTATCAATCAAATCAACCAAAAAAGTATGAAAAAACTCAACTATTTTACAAAAAACTCGCAGAAAAAAGTTTTTGTGTTTTTAAGTTTATTTTATCTAAATTTTATTTTTTTAGGCTATGAAGCACAAGCTCAAAACTCAGGTTATGTTTCAAAAAATGCCCCTATAGGTGGTGGAGGATTTGTGACAGGTATTGTTACTCACAAGACATCTGGCGAAAGATATTGTCGTACAGATGTTGGGGGAGCTTATCGTTGGGATGCAGTCAACAATAAATGGATTCAACTTATGGATTGGCTTAACGAGTCTGAACTTGGGTTTATTGGTGTAGAGTCGCTTGCTCTTGATCCACAAAACGCTAATAATATTTATATGTTATGTGGTACCGAGTATCTTAGCAACGGGAAAACAGGGATATTAAAATCCACCGACAAAGGAAATACATTTACTTATGTCGATGTGACTAATAAATTTAAGACCCACGGAAATGGAGGTGGGCGTAGTAACGGAGAACGTCTTGCGGTAGATCCTAAAAATAGTAATATATTATACTGTGGAACCAGATCAAATGGATTATGGAAAAGTACTGATGCAGGTATTACCTGGAATCTAGCTTGGAACGGTGTAACTTCAACTGCTAATGCTAACGGAATATGCTTTGTTCTTTTTGATCCATCCAGTAGCATAGTAAATGGAGTAAGTCAAACCATTTATGTAGGTGTTTCCAGAACTGGTGGCGGAACTCTTTACAGAAGCACAAACGGAGGAGTCAGCTTTACGGACATCTCTCCAACTACCAGTTTTATGCCACATCGTGCAGCACTACAAGGAACCACAATGTATGTTACCTATGCAAATGGTGAAGGTCCAAATTTAGGCGAAGGATCTGGAAAAATCTATAAATTCAATACCTCTACAGGTGCTTGGACAAATGTTACACCTGCTCATTCGAAAGATTATCCATACGGAGGTGTAAGTATTGACCCTACGAATGTCAACCGTGTAATTGTTTCTACCTGTGGAATGTACTGGAATAACCAGTTTGGTAACGGTTGGGGAGATTTTGTTTTTATTACTACTGATGGAGGATCAACCTGGAATCTTAAGAATGGCTCCAACTCCACCTATGATGCTAATGGTATGGCATGGTCGGGGGGAGGTGCGATTAATTGGATGGACTGTATTGAGTTTGATCAGGACAATCTTAATAGAGTACGTGTAATAGGCGGAGGAGGTGTATTTACCTGTCCTGATATTACCGCAACTAACACTTCATGGAAATATGATGTGGTCGGTATTGAGGAGACAGCCTTACTGGATGGTGTTAGTATTCCTGGAGGACCTTTTATTTCTTCATTTGGAGATGTAAGAGGCTTTGTGCATGATCCGTTAACATCTGTTCCATCAAAAACTTTGTACTCTTCAGCCCCTGGAGAAGAGTATAATAATAATAGTATTGCTTATGCTGCTGGAAATCCAAACAAAGTAGTAAGAGTTGGGAATGGAGGAAGTGTTGTTTACTATTCCAATGATAAAGGTACTACATGGACGGGTACTCCTTCCAAAGTAGGTTCAGCAGGAAGGGTTTCAGTTAGTGCAGACGGAGCTACAATTCTGCATTGTCCATGGGGATCATCAACAACGTCTTATTCAACTAATAATGGTGTAAGTTGGTCAAATTGTTCAGGGGTATCGGTTGGAGATGCTGCCCCAATTGCCGATCAGGTAAATTCAAACAATTTTTATATATTTAGTCCTCGGACTGGGCAGTTTTTTAGAAGTACTAATAAAGGTGTTAGTTTTTCAGAAGTTAGTACACCAGGGGTATCTACTGCAGATCATCCGTGGGAATCAGTTTTGGCTCGTACAGTTCCCGGTCGTGAAGGACACATTTGGATACCTCTTGGTAATAACGGATTAAAATACTCGACCAATGCCGGAGCTACTTATACAACTGTTGCTAATGTAACCTATTGCAAATCTATTGGGATTGGAGTGACAATGTCCGGTGCCAGTTATCCTACTGTATTTATTTGGGGAACAGTGTCAGGAGTCACGGGGCTTTTTAGATCTACAAATCAAGGAGCCACATGGCTAAGGGTGAATGATAATGCTCATCAGTTTGCAGGTGCCCCATTGTTAATTGGAGATATGAATACTGCTGGAAGAGTTTTTATGAGTGCCGGAGGAGGAAGAGGTTTAATATACTGGGAACCGACTTCATGTAGTCCAACTGCTATCACTGCTTATACTCAGATTAACGGTGGAGCATGGCAACAAACAGCCAATGTAAGTTTGAATGCAGGAGGTAATGTTATGATTGGTCCTCAACCTGCGACAGGGGGATCTTGGAGTTGGACCGGGCCTAATGGATTCAGTGCTTCTACACGTGAGATTTATATTTCAAATATTCAGACAAATCAGGCGGGGAATTATGTAGCTACTTATACAAACACAGGAGGTTGCCAGAGCAGTCAGACTTTTAATATTACAGTAAATATTCCTTGCACGCCTACCGTTATTGTTCCTTATTTACAGATTGATGGCGGAACATGGCAGCAGACAGCAACTGCTTCACTGGCAGCAGGGGGGACATTGATGGTTGGTCCTCAACCTACAACAGGAGGATCTTGGAGTTGGAGTGGACCTAACGGATTTAGCGCTTCTACACGTGAAATTTATATTTCAAATATCCAGACTAATCAGGCAGGTAACTATGTCTCGACTTATACAAATGCAAATGGCTGTAGTAGTACGCAAAACTTTGCTGTAACGGTTAATGGATCAATAGTAGTGCGTGCTCGTGGTAGTCAAGGAACTGAAACAATTGATCTTCGAGTAAATGGCAGTACAGTGGCTACTTGGACGTTAACTACTTCATATCAAAATTATTCGGCAAATGGTAGTGGTACGGTAACAGTTCACTTTATTAACGATGATACTGGAAGGGATGTACAGATTGATAATGTTATTATAGGTGGGGTAACTTACCAATCAGAAAATCAACAAGTAAATACGGGTGTTTGGACTACTACATGTGGTGGGGCTAATAGTGAGTGGCTTAATTGTAATGGTTACATTAGTTATACAACTTCAAGTTCTTCTGCAAAAATCAGTACTGTTAAATCTGAAACTGCAATCAATCCAGAAAATACTCTGCATGATGTGATTCTTTATCCTAACCCTTCTTATGATGGGATATTTCAGTTAAGTATTCCATGGAAGAATTTAAAAACTAATATTCTAATTTTTAATACTTCAGGAAATCTCATTTATCAACAATTGGAGACAGGAAAAGAACAAGTTATTGTGAATTCAAAACTTAAAAAAGGGGTTTACCTAGTAAAAATTCAATCTGAAAAAGCAACTGTTACACGTAAGTTGATAGTAGAATAGCATTATTTTAAAAAATCCGGAATGAATTAATCATTCCGGGTATTTTTAATTCAAGTTTAACAAAAGTTCAGTAGTTAATTTATTTATAAAATTATAATTCATTAAGATAAAGAAAAAAACATTAATACATGCTATTAAACTATTCAAGTAAACTATTTTTATTTTTTATTTTTTTGTTTTCTTGTGAAGAAATCTCAGCGCAATCAAATCATATTCTTTGGTATAAACAACCCGCTGATTTTTTTGAGGAATGTCTCGTTTTAGGAAATGGAAAAATAGGGGCAACTGTTTTTGGAGGTGTCGATTTGGATAAAATTTATTTAAATGATATCACACTTTGGTCAGGAGAACCTGTAAATGCTAATATGAATCCTGAAGCATACAAAAACTTAGCAGCTATTCGAGAAGCATTAAAAAATGAAAGTTATAAACTGGCAGAAGAACTGAATAAAAAAATTCAAGGGAAAAATTCAGAATCGTATCAGCCACTAGGGACAATGGAAATTAACAACCATAATTCGGGGAAAGTTGTTAATTATCATAGAGAATTAGATATTTCTAATGCCATTTCAAAAGTAACTTATGAAGTAGATGGTGTAAAATTTACTCGTGAATACTTTGTTTCTGCACCAGATCAAATTATGGTCATCAAATTGACAAGCAGTCAAAAAGGAGCTTTGAATTTTGATATCAATTCAAGTAGTTTATTAAAATTCAAAACTGAGATAAAAGATAATCAGCTTGCTATGAATGGAGTTGCACCAGTGTATGAACAAGAGCGTTATCATGCTGTACCTTCTTTTCTTTTGGAAAAAGAAAGAGGAACACGATTTACCACTTTAATAAAAATTAAAAACGTTGATGGGAAAATTATAAGTTCCAATACAAGTTTAGGTGTAAAAAATAGCACAGAAGCTTTAATTTATGTGTCAATTGCAACTAGTTTTAATGGTTTTGACAAAAATCCAGCTATTAATGGATTGAATAATAAAGCGATTGCCTCAACCAATTTAGATAAAGCTTATGCAAAATCATTTGATAAATTAAAAAATAATCATATTGCTGATTATCAAAAATTTTATAATCGTGTGAATTTAAGTTTAGGAAAAACTTCCGCACCAGATTGGGCTACAGATGAGCGTTTGTTGCGTTATTCTGAAGGGAAAGAAGATAAAAATCTTGAAATTCTGTATTTTAATTTTGGACGTTATTTATTAATTAGTTCTTCAAGAACATTAGGAGTTCCTGCTAATTTACAAGGATTATGGAATCCATATCTACATGCACCATGGCGCAGTAATTATACAATGAATATCAATCTGGAAGAGAATTATTGGCTTGCCGAAAATACTAATCTTTCGGAAATGCATGCTCCACTTTTGAGTTTCATTAAAAATCTATCGGTTTCAGGAAAGATTTCTGCTAAGACTTTTTATGGAGTTGATGAAGGATGGTCAGCAGGACATAATTCAGATATTTGGGCAATGACAAATCCCGTTGGTCAATTTGGAAAGGAAGAGCCTATGTGGGCATGTTGGAATATGGCTGGAGCTTGGTTGAGTACGCATATTTGGGAACACTATGTTTTTACCCAAGATAAAAAGTATCTTAAAAATGAGGGATATGAGATTATGCGTGGTGCAGCTCAGTTTTGTTTGAGATGGTTAGTGGAAGATAAAAAAGGCAATTTAATCACTTCACCCTCAACTTCTCCTGAAAATCAATATCTTACTCATGATGGTTTTGTTGGAGCCACGCTTTACGGTGGAACATCAGATTTGGCAATGATTAGAGAATGCTTTGATAAAACCATAAAAGCTTCACAGGTGTTGAATATTGATGCGGAATTTAGATCAAAACTGGAAACAGTGCTTTCAAAATTGTATCCATACCAAATAGGGAAAAAAGGAAATTTGCAAGAATGGTATTTTGATTGGGATGATATTGATCCCAAACACCGTCATCAATCACAGTTATTTGGACTTTTTCCTGGTGAACTAATCACGCCAGAAAAAACACCTGACTTAGCTCAAGCTTCTAAAAAAACTTTAGAAATAAAAGGAGATGATACCACAGGCTGGTCCAAAGGGTGGCGTATTAATCTTTGGGCAAGACTTTGGGATGGTAACCGTGCTTACAAGATGTATCGCGAACTTCTTCGTTATGTTGATCCAGACGGGAAGAAAACGGAAACACCAAGGCGAGGTGGTGGAACTTATCCTAATTTATTTGATGCACATCCGCCGTTTCAAATTGACGGAAATTTTGGAGGAGCAGCTGCTGTTGCCGAAATGCTGGTTCAGTCTAATGAAAATGAGATTAGATTATTACCAGCTTTGCCAGATGCTTGGGATAATGGTTCTGTAAAAGGAATTTGTGCTAGGGGTGGCTTTGAAGTTGCTATGGAGTGGAATAATAAAACACTAGAAAAATTAATAGTACTTTCTAAAAATGGAGGAAAAACAATACTTATTTCGGGTAATATTAAAAAAGCAATTACATTGAAAAAAGGACAAAAACTAGAAATAAATTGGTAATTATTTGCTTCAATTGATTTTTAGTATATACTTGTTTTAAAATTTATGTACTAACAACTAATATTTAATAATAAAATTATAAAATTATAAAATTATAAAATGAAAAAATATTTTGCTTTCCTGTTCTTATGCTTTAGCATCTATTCTAATGCCAACGTAAATTTACCTTCATTGTTTAATGACGGGATGGTTTTACAACGCAATAAACCTATATCTGTCTGGGGATTGGCAGATGCCAATGAAAAAATTGAAGTTCGTTTTAATAAACAAATGATTAAAACTAAAGCCGATAAAAGCGGAAAATGGATTATCCATTTAAAACCAGAAATGGCTGGTGGTCCTTACATAATGAATATTGATGGAAAAAATTCTATTACTATAAAGGATATTTTGGTAGGAGAAGTTTGGTTATGTAGTGGACAATCGAATATGGAATTTACGGTAGGCCAGGCAATGAATTTTAAGGAAGAAATAAATGATGCAGATTTTTCAATGATACGTCAGTTTCTTGTTGAAAAAGATTTAGCATTAACTCCAAAACAAACATTAAAATCAGGAAAATGGAATGAATGCAATAAAAATACAGTTGGTAGTTTTACTGCAGTAGGTTATTTTTTTGCTAAAAAGTTGTATGCTGAATTAAAAGTTCCAATAGGTATAATAAATACTTCTTGGGGAGGAACTTGTGTAGAAACCTGGACTAGCAGAGAGGCTTTTGAAAGTAGTAAAGAATTTCAAGAAATGATTTCAAAAGTACCCAATACAAATATTGATTCTTATTTATTAACTCAGAAAAAGCAATTAGTAGCTAAGATAGAACAAATTCAAGGTTCAAAAATAGCCAGTGATGTAAGCTCTTTTAATCAACTTACTTTTAATGATGGCAATTGGCCGGAAATGAATCTGCCAAATTTATGGGAAAACCAGCAATTGCAGGATTTAAACGGTGTAGTATGGTTTCGTAAATCAGTAGAAATATCAAAAGAGGATGCTGCTAAAGAAGCAACTTTAGAATTGTCTAAAATTGATGATCAAGATGTGACTTATATTAATGGAGTTGAAATAGGAACTACTAATAATTATAACCAGAGTAGAGTTTATACTATTCCTGCGGGAGTACTTAAAGAGGGAACTAATATTATTAGTGTCGAAGTTACAGATTACTCAGGAGGTGGTGGTATTTATGGAGAGGCTTCAAATTTAAAATTAACATTAAAAAATACAGTTATTCCACTAGTTGGTAACTGGAAATTTAATGTAGCAGATATTAAAAACGAACTTTCTCCAAATTCATACCCATCGTTATTATTTAATGCGATGGTTAATCCATTAATTCCTTACACAATAAAAGGAGTATTATGGTATCAGGGAGAAGCTAATGCAACTCGTGCAGAACAATATAAAAAAGCTTTTCCATTGATGATAAATGATTGGAGAAAAAAGTGGGATCAAGGAGACTTTCCATTCTACTTTGTTCAATTATCAAGTTTTGATGAGTTTGGTGGAAATAGTAATATTGGAAGCAGATGGGCTGAATTAAGAGAAGCTCAGCAATATACATTGGAAAATGTTTCTAATACTGGTATGGCTGTAACAATAGACATTGGGGATGCTAAAGATATTCATCCAACAAACAAACAAGATGTAGGAAGAAGGCTGGCAGCGATTGCTCTTAATAAAAATTATAATCAAAAAATAATTTATAGCGGTCCAAAATATGAATCTATAGAAAAAAAAGATAGTAAGATTATATTGAATTTCACGGATATAGGTTCAGGATTAATGACACCAGATAGATATGGATATCTTAAAGGCTTTGAGATAGCAGGAAAAGATAAAGTTTTTCATTATGCAAAGGCATTTATTTTAAATGACAAGGTAATTGTATTTAGCGATCAAGTAGAAAATCCAGTAGCAGTACATTATGGTTGGGCTGATGATGCGAGTGATTGTAATCTATATAACAATGAAAAATTTCCTGCAATGCCATTTAGGACAGATAATTGGAATTCAATAACTAGTGGAGTTAAATACGATGTGCAATAATTTAATTTACAATTTATTTTTGAGAAAACTCATTATTTGGTATTATACTTGTAGTTTTAAAGTTATTAAAATTCACAATCATTATTTATGCAATGGTAATTTATAGATACTTTTAAAAAGCAGAAGTTTAATAATTAAGACAAAATATAAAAATAATACTCCTGTTAAAAAGTTGACAGGAGTATTTTGATTTGAATAGTTTACTAAACGCATAAAATCATTAACAATTTAGTTTAATTTTATCTATTTTAAAAAATAATTGATTCTTTAATATGAAAAAAAAGGTAAGACATGTATATATTATTCACGTCCTTATAGTATTTTGGATTGTTTCTATCCAAAATATTATGGGACAGACTCCTTATGTTTTTCATAATTTGAAAACTAATGATGGATTATCCCATAATAATGTGAAAGCAATTTTAAGGGATAGTTATGGATTTTTATGGATAGGTACAGAATCTGGACTAAATAGATATGACGGATATGGATTTAAGGTTTATACTAAGAAACAAGTTAACTCTACTATCTTTTCTTCAAATGATATATTTGGGCTAAAAGAAGATGGATTAGGTAATATATGGGTAGAATTAAGATATTCATACATGATTTATCAAAGAGAAAAAGACTGTTTTATTGATCCAAAACAATGGTTACTTAATTTAGATATCAAGTCTGATCCTGATAGTAAAATTTATATTGATAAAGAACGCAATCTTTGGGTTTTTGATAAAAAGAAAACTTTTTTTTATAATGTAAAACAAAAAAGAACTACTGTTTTTAAATTAAAAACTCCTATAAAAGAGTTTGTTACTTCTGAAATAACAGATAGTAGAGACTTTTTGTACATTATTCACAATTCACAATTTTATTGGAAATTAAATAAAAAATCAGGTGCTTTGGCTTTAAATAAATTGCCAAATCTTACTAAAATAAATACTTTCAACACTAGCGGTTTTGTAAAAATCTTTGCCGATAATAATAATTGGTTATGGTTTTCTTCTAGTTTAAGTGGAGAAGTTTTTTATAAAAAGAGTTCCAGTGAAAAATGGAAAGAACTGAAATTAATTTCAGGATTAAAAACGGAAACGAATAAGGTAACCAGTTTTGTAGAAAAGCAACCGGGACAAATATGGATTGGAACTGATCATAAAGGATTATTCATATATGATAAGAGTAAAGATTTTTTGAAAAATGTGATATATGATCCTTCAGTAAAGACTGGTTTGTCTACTAATAATGTGGAATGTTTATACAAAGACAATAATGAAACAATTTGGATTGGACACAATAAAAAGGGACTATCATTTTATCATGAAAGTTTTAGAAATTTTATCAGTTTCAAGCCTACTGAATTTACTGATATTAGTACTGCAATACAAGATAATCAAGGTAATATCTGGTTAGGTACTGATGGAAATGGATTGTATATAAAAGAAAAAAAATCAGAAAAAGTTAAAAAACTTGGCATTCCAAACATTGCAGTAGTTTCTATTTTAGAAGATAAAAAAAATCGCATTTGGATTGGAACTTTTGAAAAAGGGCTTTTTTGTTATGAAAAAGGTAAAATTACTCAATATACTACAAAGAATAGTAAACTGAATAATAATAGTGTCTGGTGTTTAAAAGAAGACCGCTATGGGAACATATGGATTGGTGCTTTAGGAGGCAAAATACAGGTGTTAGGATCTGATTCTGATAGTTTTAATTCTTTGTCTACACCTTTTGATGATGTTTATTATGCGTTAGATATGTTTTATGACGGAGGTGATAAAATGTATATAGGAACGGTATATGGGCTCTTAGTAATTGATATTACAAGTGAGAAAAAAAAATCATTTCAAGGGAATAAAAAAGGTAGTCAATACTTTTCTCAAAATCAAGTTTCAAATATTTATAAGGATACACGTGATATTGTTTGGATAGGCAGTAATGATGGTCTAACTATTTGGGATCAAAAAAAAGATACTCTTTATTATTTTAATAAAGAAAAAGGATTATGCGATAATTCAATTAGAGGCATAACAGAGGATAATCTCAATAATATTTGGGTAACAACCAGCAATGGACTTTCAATACTTACTGTTAAAACAACAGTAGATGAAAATTTAACTTTTTCAAGTAAAAATTTTTCCATTAAGGATGGTCTTATGGACAATTATTTTAACAGTCATGCTATTTGTAAACTACAAAATGGAGATATTTTATTAGGAAATGTAGATGGATATACCATTTTGAATCCAAATAAACTTTTTGAGAAAGATCAGCCTATGGCAAAAGTGATATTTACTGGTTTAACTATTGGAAATAATGTTATTCAAGTTGATTCTGTTTATAATGGTCGCAAGTTGTTAAATCATCCTATGCAATTAACCTCTGAATTGGAATTTCACCATGATGATAAACTTATTTCTTTAGAATTTACTACAGTAGATTTATTGAATTCCGATAAGTTGAAATATGTTTATCAAATAGAAGGTTTTAATAACCAATGGATGCCAACTCAAGGAAATAAAATTGAAATATCCTCGCTTCCTACAGGTAGTTATAAACTTTTGATAAAAGCATGTAATAGTGATGGTGTATGGAATGATGTTCCTACAGAATTATTTATAACTGTAATGCCCCCATTTTACTTTTCAATATGGGCTTTTATAATTTATACAATTTTAATTTTTAAAGCGCTCACATTTATTGCTCGCAAAGCAAGAAATCGCCAAATTTTAAAATTAGAACAGCATCTCATACAAATAGATCATGATAAAAAAATGCATATTAATGAAATGAAATTGAGGTTTTTTACTAATATTAGTCATGATTTACGAACTCCGCTTACACTTATTATTACACCTTTACAGATTTTGTTGAAAGAAGCAGCAAATGAAAGTATGCAGAAAAAGCTAAGTGTTATTTATAAAAATGCCCAACAATTAATGGCATTAATAAATTCGCTACTTGATTTTCATAAACTAGATGTTGGGGTTGAGCGAATAAATTTAAAGTCAGGTGATTTTGTTATTTTTATTAATGAAATTTATAATTCCTTTTGTGTTTATGCTGAAGAACGAAATATAAATTTTATTTGGAAAAATGATATTGAAAGTTTAGAAATGGAATTTGATCATGATAAAATCCGAAAAATACTTACTAACATACTTTCAAACGCATTTAAGTATACTTTAGATAAAGGAACTATTAGTGTGCATATAAAACAAGAAGAAGATAAGGTTGCTGTAAGTGTTAGTGATTCAGGATCGGGGATTAGTAATCTTGAAAAAGAACATATTTTCGAACGATTCTATCAATCCCAGCAAGACCAAGATAAAACAGGAGCAGGAATTGGTTTACATATTGTATACGAATATATTAGTCTTCATGGAGGGAATATAAATGTTACAGATAATATGCCACAAGGAAGTATTTTTACTTTTCAAATTCCAATAAAGACAGTAGATATTAATAACACAGAAAAGTATTTAGCAGAAAATATTTTAAATGACTTTGACATACAGGTTGAAGAAAATATTAAATACAATCATAATAAAAAGATACTACTATTCGTAGATGATAATAAAGATTTTTGTGAATTTATAAGTGACAATCTTGGACAGCAGTATACTGTAATAACTGCTAATAATGGAAAGGAGGCAACTGAATTATTGTCAAAATTTAATGTAAGCATTATTGTAAGTGATGTAATGATGCCTGTAATGAATGGTATAGAACTTTGTAAACTGATAAAAACAACTATTCAATGGTCTCATATTCCCGTTATATTATTGACAGCCCGTACTGCAGAAGAATATATAATGGAAGGATTAGAAATAGGTGCAGATGATTATTTAACTAAACCTTTTAATTTTGATATATTAAAATTACGCATCCAGAAATTTATTGAATGGACTGAAAAAAATCATACTTCTTTTAGCCAGAAATTAGATGTATCTCCAGCTGAGATTACTATTACATCATTAGATGAAACATTAATTGAAAGAGCTATTAAAGTTGTCGAAGAATCTATAAATGATACAGAGTTTTCTGTAGAAAGTCTCAGTACAGCTTTAGGTTTAAGCCGAGGTCATTTGTATAAAAAATTAATTGCTATAACAGGCAAAGGGCCTACTGAATTTATCAGAACAATTAGATTGAAACGTGGACGGCAACTGCTAGAAAAAAGCCAATTGCAAATTTCTGAAATAGCATATGAAGTAGGTTTTAATTCTCCAAAAAGATTTGCAAAATACTTTAGAGAAGAATTTGGTCTTTCTCCTTCAGAGTATATGCGTATTTATAAAGATCAATAATAGTAAATCTAAATAAGTATAATTTTAAAGAAAACATTAGTAAACTTAAATTTACTGATGTTTTTTTATTATGTAAAAATGGATATTTTAAGATTACTTAATTGTTTGCAGTAAATTCCAAAAAAGCTTTGATTAAAAAGTTTTAAAGTGGTAAATAGTAAAGTATTCTTTTAGCAGAAAATAAGACTTTATTTCCTTATTTAAATAACCAACGATGTTAGTATTATAAGCATTTTATTTATTTAAGTTATGTTTTCATAAAAACTCATTTTTTTTTCTAACGTGGTATTTTCTAATTTATAGACGCTATAAATATTAGCTCATATAATGACGATACTAAAGGCAATTTATTTATTATTTTCTTAATGAGGTTTTGAATCCTATATTTTAGGATTTAAAATAAAATTCTATTGGATCTATACTTTTTGTTATGATGGGATGTATTTTGTCTCCATAAAAATACCTCCCTATACTCCAGCTTATATCTTTTCTTTTTCTAAATAAATAGTATTTAATTATTTTAATTTTTCTGTAATAAAAACGGTTTTAAAAGCAGTTTTTTACTATTAAATATTGTGTAATAAAACAGGTTTTTTTGTTTCCACCTTTAAGTTTTATCTGAGTTAAAAAAATATTTGAATCAGAATCGATTTGTTATTAAAACTGCTGTAATAATTGATGATAAATGTGAAAATAAGAAAAATATAAGATTTTTATTGTGTTAAAGATATTTTATGAAACAAATGGTGTACTTATTAGATACAAAAAGTACCATATCCTACTGTTATTTAATTGTTAATTTGTTTTAAATATTACATCAGAAATCTGCTTGTTAGCAAGCGATGTTAAAAAATAAGAAAATGTTTTTTAATAATAGATTTTTTATGTGAAAAAACTAATTAACCTTAACTAACTAAATTAAATTAACTATGAATGAAAAACATGTGATTCAACGTTTTGTGAAAGCAAAAAAACTTTTTAGTAGGTATGTCCTTCTAGTAATGCTTTGTTCTGTTGGAGTAGCCTCAGCACAAGAAAATAATGATAAAATTACGGGTGTGATTTTAGACGAAGCAAATGGAACTACTGTCTTGGGAGCAAGCCTTTTTGTTGAAGAATCTAAAAAAAGTGCAATATCGGATGTAAATGGTGAATTCACCATTAATGCAAAAAAAGGGGAAACAATTGTTATAACTTATATAGGATATGTAACTCAAAAAATTAAAGTAACTGGAAATAAAATTACTATTCGATTAAAAGAAGATGTCAGTTCATTAAATGAAGTAGTAGTAGTGGGATACGGAACTTCAAAAAGAAAAGATTTAACTGGTGCAATTTCTTCAATTAGTGGTGATGAACTTCGTAAAACACAACCAACAACTTTTGATCAGGCATTGCAAGGAAAGGTAGCTGGTGTAGTAGTACAGCAAACTTCTGGTCAACCAGGTGGAGGTGTTAATATACAAATACGAGGATTATCATCTTTTGGAGGTGGCTCACCTTTATATGTAATAGATGGAGTTATAATTGGTCAAAGTTTTGGTGGCCCAAATGGTACAAATCCATTAGCAACTATTAGTCCTTCAGATATTGAATCTGTTGATGTTTTAAAAGATGCATCAGCTACAGCAATTTATGGTTCACAAGCTACTAATGGTGTAATTGTGGTAACTACAAAGAGAGGTAAAGAAGGAGCGCCAAAGATTTCTTATGAATTTACAACTGGTTTTCAGGAATTAATTAAGCAGTACCCTACAATGAATCTAAATGAGTATGCTAAACTTATTAATGATAGAGCCGCTGTTTGGGGGTTTGATGAAAGACCAGAGTTTGCTAATCCTGAATATTTAGGCGAGGGTACAAATTGGCAAAAAGAATTATTTAGAAGAGCTCCAACATCAAATCATGTACTTACTTTAAGTGGAGGTAATGATAAAACGCAGTATCTATTATCTGGTTCCTATTTTAATCAAGAGGGGATAGCTTTAGGATCTAAGTTCAGTAGAGCCTCAGTTAGATTGAATTTGGATAACAAAACTACGAGTTGGTTAAAAATTGGGACTAGTTTACAATTGACACATATTGACGAAAATGTAAATTCTACAAGTTCAAATGTTATTTCTGAAGCTTTAGGACAAACAGTAGATATTCCTGTAAGAAATGCAGATGGCAGTTTTGCTGGTGAAGAAAGTAGCGAAGGATGGATTGCAAAAAGAGTAAACCCTGTAGCTTTGTCACTTGTCAATAAAAATAATCCTAAGAGAAATCAAATGTTTGGTAATTTTTATGCTGATATAGCATTTACAAAAGATTTATCTTTTAGAAATGAAGTATCAGGAAACTTTACATTTAGAACAGAGGATAGATTTTCTCCTACTTATAAGTTTGGTTTAGCTGAGAAGGTTACAAATGAAGCATTTTATTCATACAACCAGGATTATTTTACAACTTTTAGAAGCTACCTTACTTATGCTAAAGTATTTAAAAGTAAATACAATGTCAATATCTTAGCGGGGCATGAGGCTCAGTTGTCTCAGAATGAAAGTGTCACAGCTGGAAGAAATAATTTTATTTCAAATAATGTTACTAATATAAGTAGTGGTGATATTCAAACAGCAACCAATGGTGGTATTAGAGGAGATAGTGCACAGGAATCTTATTTTAGTCGTCTTAATTTTATTTATAACGATAAATATTTGTTTACAGCTAATGTTCGTGCAGATGGTTCTTCAAAATTTGCAAAAGATAACCGTTGGGTAACTACTTATTCAGGAGCGTTCGCTTGGAAATTGAATAATGAGAATTTTTTAAAGAATTCAAAGATTGTTAATGAATTAAAGTTAAGAGCAGGTTATGGTTTAACTAATAACCAAAACGTTAGAGACAATGCTTATTTATCAACTTTAACATCAGTTCCAACAGCTTTGTCAGGTATTTCACAACTTACATCCAGTTTAGGAAATCCTTTTGTGGAATGGGAAAAAACAGAATATTCAAATATTGGAATTGATGCACGACTTTTAGGATGGAAACTAGGTTTTTCAATTGATGTATATAATCGTTTAACAGATGGATTGTTAATGCAAATTCCATTACCATTATATTCAGGAACAACAGTTGGCTATAATCCGGGAGCTATTGGTGCACCATATATAAATATAGGTTCTGTTAAAAACACAGGAGTAGATCTTCATATTAATTCTACAAACATTACTACTAAAGATTTTAGCTGGAGTACAGATTTTACCTTATCACATAATAAGAATAAAGTTTTGAAATTAAATACCGATGGAGCATCGTTGCCAGGTTATCTTGGAGCAGAAATAGTCGGTAAGACAGTTGTTGGAGGTTCAATAGGAGATTTTTATGGTTATCAAGTGGATGGAGTATTTGCAAATGCTAGTGATTTTTTTGACCCTAATTCTGAAAATACAGGGACACGTTCACATGGAATGCCAACTAATACTGATGGTAGTCTTCTGCCTGTTACACCAAATTCTGGAGGGGTATGGTACGGAGACTTAAAATTCAAAGATTTAAATGGTGATGGAGTTATTACTGAAAAAGACCAAAAAAAATTAGGTTCACCAATTCCTGATTTTCAATTAGGTCTTGGTAACTCATTTAGCTATAAAGGATTTGATTTTAATATTTTCTTTAGTGCTAATGTTGGTAATGAGGTAATAAACGGAATGAGAGTTAATGGAGAAAATCCTTTAACAAATTACGGTTACTTAAAAGCATTAAAAGATCATGCAGTTTTGGCTTTAAGAGATCCAAATTTACCAGCAGATAATATAGACAATGTATATGTTACAAATCCAAACACTACAATTGTAGGGCTTAAAAATAATGATAGTAACAGAAACAATCGTTTCTCTGATAAATATGTTGAAGATGGATCTTTTATCAGATGTAAAAATATAACTCTTGGTTATAGATTTCCTGAAAAGTTAATTCAAAAAATTAAAATGAGTTCTTTACGTGTTTATGCTAATGTTACTAATGCTTTTCTAATTACAAAATACAAAGGATTGGATCCTGAAGTAGGTGCATGGAATCCATTACAGGCAGGTATTGATAATGGTTTTTATCCACAACCCAGAACTTTTACTTTAGGAGTGAATTTAGGACTTTAATTTTTTAAAAAATAAACAAACATATTATGAAATATATACAATTCAAAAAAATTTGTGTGTTGTTTGCTGTGTTTTTTGCAGCAAGTTGCCAGAGTGATTTTCTCGATAGACCTTCTAAGTCAGATATAAGTACGGATAATTTTTACCAAACTAAAGAAGAAATTAGATTGGCAACCGCTGCTCTCTATGGAGGTAAAGTATGGTCGCAATGGAATAACTCAGCTTATCTTCCATTGGGTGATATATTGAGTGGAAACCTTATTTTAGAATATCAAGGTGCAGACTTAGTACAGCTCAATACTTTCACGCTTTCAGGAACTAATGGGCGTTTAATAACAGGTTGGAATTCGTTATTTATTATAGTTGCACACTGCAATACCACCATCAGTGCAATTACAGAACAATCAGCGGCAACAGTTTCTGAGGCTGATAAGAATGCTGCAATAGCAGAAGCAAGATTCATTCGTGCTATGGCATATTACCGTTTAGGAATGTTGTGGGGAGAAGTGCCTATTATTGAAGATAACAGAACACTGATTTCATCACCTTTGGTAAATAAAAATAGGAGAGAAGATGTTTTTAGATTTATTACTGAAGACTTAATTTTTGCTGCTGAAAAACTTCCTTTAACAGATCAAAAAGGAAGGGCTACTAGTTGGTCAGCAAAGGGAATGCTGAGTAAAGTGTATTTAACTATGGCAGGACTAGGTCAATCTAGCGGTAACCGTAAACAAGAATATTTAGACTTAGCAAAGAAATATGCAAAAGATGTAATTGAAAATAGCGGTTTAGCATTACTTTCTAGTTATAAAGATTTTTTTAGAACGCAGTTTAATGATAGTCCAGAGTCATTATTTGCATTACAATGGGCTCCTACAACAGCATGGATGGATGGAAATCATTTATTGACTTATTCACCAAGTAATGATATTAACCCACAAAAAGGAGGCGCTTGGGGCGCTCCTGGAATTAGTTATGATTTATATTTAGCCTATACAGAGCAGGACTCTATAAGACGTAAAGTTACTTTTATGTTACCCGGAGATCATTATGCCGAGTTAAATGCTGCCGGTGGTGGTTACACTGCAGATGGAATAGGTATGAAAAAACATATTATTGGTAACGAAGCAGATAATAATTCACCTGCAATGTCATATTTAGGTTCAATTCAGCATAATTCACTATTGAGGTTGGCGGATATTTATTTAATATATGCAGAAGCTATATTAGGTAATAACGCTTCTACTACTGATGCTGATGCATTACTATATTTTAATAAAGTAAGAGAGCGTGCAGGCGTTAACCTTGTAACTTCATTAACTCCCGATATTATATTTAAGGAAAGAAGAGTTGAATTTGCTTGTGAAGGTGAATTTTGGTTTGATTTAGTTAGACTTTCTTTCTACGAACCTGTAAAAGCAGTTAATATGCTTTCTAATCAACAAAGAGTACAATTTGATTATGATATGGATACAAAAATCGCTACACCAAAAGATCCTATTGGAACAATATCTCCAGCGACCTTGGCTACTTTTACTTTACAATTACCAGCATCAGAGGTAGATCTTAATCCGAAATTGAATCAACCAGCTGTACCTTATTATGAATAATTACAAAAAATACATAAATATGAAAAAAATATTAAATAACCGCATTAGTCATTTGTTGTTTTTATGCATGGTATTGATTATTACCACGTTAATTTCTTGTAATAATGATGATTCTTCAAATGGTGCTCCTGTTATTACCGGAGTAATAAATTATGCAGCTGCTCCTAATGACACTATCGTAGATAAATTAGTTCCTGGTCAATGGGTAGTCATAAAAGGATCAAATTTAAAGGATGCTGTTAAAATTGCTTTTAATGGCATAGCAGTAGATTTCAATGGGGGATTATTTTCAGATACTTATGCTGTTGTACAGTTACCTGCTGTAATCCCATTTCCTTTAATAGCTGAAAACCAGTTGAATACTATTGAGGTTGTGAATCAAAATGGTTCGACTACTTTTAGTATTGATATAGTTGCGGGAGAACCTACGCTTGCTGGTATTTCTAATGAGAATCCGGTTGAAGGAGAAGAGGTAACTATATATGGAACCAATCTATTTCTTATAGAAGAGGTAGTTTTTGGAGGTATACCTATCACTGATTATATTGTTTCTGACGATGGAACTACAATTAGTTTTGTAGTGTCAGATGTTACATCTGCTGGTCCTTTAAAGATAACTACAGGTTCAGGTGTAATTCTTACACCGTTTAATGTGAATGATGTTACAACAGGAATACTTTCTAATGCAGATGATATATTTAATTGGCCATATTGGGGAGGAGCCAATATTGTGAATAACACAAATTTGACTGATTTTGAAGGAAATAACAGTAATTTCTTCTTGCTGAATCTTAACAATGTAGGTAGTGGTGGTGGATCAGAGTGGGACATGGCAGTTCGAATTAACGAAGCACAATGGATACCTACTGAAGATCTTTCAGATCCTGTGGCTAATTGGGCTTTAAAGTTTGAAATAAATGTTCCAGTTTTTTGGTCTGGAGGTACAATAATGATTAAAACTTCAAATGGTAATTTTATGGCTAGATATGAGCCATGGTTAATTTCTTCTACAAAAAGTTTTAAGACAACTGGATGGCAAACTGTAACCATTCCTTTAACAAAGTTCCTCGATGGTGGAGATGGAAAAGGTGCTCTAGCAAGCAATATTTCAGCTATAGTTGGATCAGAAGGAAAATCAGAGTGTATTATGTATTTCCATAATTATGGAACATCTGAAATCTCTTTTAGAGCTGCTTTTGATAACATAAGAGTGGTGAAAATTATTGACGCATCAATTGATTAATAATTTAAAACTTAATACTGTGGGTATTCAATAAAAGTTTGAACATTCCCGTAGAATTATAATATAAATTTATTCAACAAATAAATAACAATATGAAATTTAAACATTTTTATAAAATTGTTCTACTCTTTATTGTAGCAATTTTTTCAATTTCTTGTTCCGATAAAGGAAATGAGATACCGGAATTAACGGTTTCGCTAAAAAATATTTATTTTGAACCCGAAGGTGGTGTATCAAATGAAGTCACCATTAACGCAAATAGTGCATGGACTATTAGTAATTCAGCATCTGCCTGGTTGCAACTGAGTAAATCTAGTGGATCTGATGGAACTACAACTTTTACATTTACTGCTTTAAAAAATGAAACTAATTTTTCCAGAACAGTTACATTAACTGTTGAAGCAAATAATGGGCAGGCGAGACGCATAACAATTACACAAGAAGGTAATTTATACCCATCCTACAATTTATTTCCAAAACCAGCAGATGCTACAGGAATGAGTAGTACAGCTGTAGAATTGGCAGTAAAAATGGGATTGGGAATTAATATTGGTAATACCATGGAAGCTCCAACGGAGGCTGAATGGGTGGAGGGTAATAAAATTACAGAAGAGTATATTAAATTTTTGAAAGCGACTGGTTTTAATAATGTACGTATCCCTTGTTCTTGGGTTAAGGGATATTTAAGCGATGAGTCAAAAATGAAGATTGATGAGCAATGGCTTAACAGAGTAAAAGAAGTAGTTGGATGGTGTGTTGATAATGATATGTATGTAATGCTAAATATTCATTGGGATGGTGGATGGCTTGATGAAAACATCACTGCTGCTAAAAAAGACGTTACAAATGCTAAGATGAAAGCCTTGTGGGAGCAAATAGCAACTAAAATGAGAGATTTTGACGAACATCTTATATTTGCTGGTGCTAATGAACCACCAGCTGACGATGCAGTGGAAATGGCAATTCTTAACAGCTACCATGAGACGTTTATAAAATCAGTTCGAGCTACAGGTGGAAAAAACAGTTACCGTACATTAGTTGTACAGGGGCCTGGTACTAATGCTGTTTTGTCGCATGAACTAATGAACATACTTCCATATGATGCTGTACCTAATCGTATGATGGTCGAAGTACACGAATATACACCATCGCAGTTCGCTTTTGTGGACAATGAGGTAATTGGTACATGGGAAGTGCCAGTTTTCTACTGGGGGGCAGGTAATCATTCTACGATTGAGCTAAATCGTAATCCTACTTATGGAGAAGAGGCTACTATTCTTGATTCGTTCAAAAAGCTGAAAGAGAAATTTATTGATAAAGGCGTGCCGGTAGTATTGGGTGAGTATGCCGTAATGAGACGTGATAAATCTATTAGTCCATGGATTAAATTTGTTCCGAAAGATATGGTTTTGCACAACAAGTCAGTAGATTACTGGACTACTTTCGTCACTAAACAATGTAAAATCAACGGTGTAGTGCCAATGTATTGGGAAGTTGGTAATGTTTTCAACAGAAATAATAATACAATTAAAGATCAAGCAATGATTGATGCTCTTATTGCAGGGTTTAATTAGTATAATTTCATTAACTCTAAAACAAGATATTTTCTCTTCCGGGGATTGACGTTTATTTGTCATTCCCCGAAAAGAGTTGATTAAATTATTGAAACGTGTATTTAACCCAATATCCTATCATGATAGTAGTTAATATAGCGGTTAAAGTTTAAAAATTTATAAAAAAATCAGGACGATGCGCTTCTGCCTGATTACAATATGCTTTCAAACAACACATGAAAAAAACTCTTCTGATGATACCCTAATGAGGGGCGGAATACTAACTATTAATAAATAGTATCTTTTATAAGTAAATTAACTAAGCATGTTTAGAAAAAAAGTGTTGTTAAGTACGGTTGTTGTTATATCCTTTTTAGGATGCAGAGAATTCGTATCAGCTCAGACCAATTCGGATAAACCGAAAGAGATTAAAGAAAACCTGGAAGAAAAATTCGCAAATGTTTCGCCGAAACTTCTCAACAATAATGCGAATCCATTATTAGATTTTATATTTACGGCCGACCCAACAGCTGTAGAGTACAATGGAAGAATTTATGTGTATGCCACAAATGATCATCAACAGTATGAGCATGTAGGGAAGGATGGAAAAAATTCATACGAAAAAATTCGTACACTGGTCATGATGTCATCAGATGATATGGTCAACTGGACGTATCATGGTCTCATAGATACAGCAAAGCTGGCACCATGGACTCAGAATTCCTGGGCACCTACCATAACATCCAGACTGGAAACAGATGGTAAGACGCACTTCTATTTGTATTACTCCAATAGCGGTATTGGCTCAGCAATGCTTACTTCCACTTCTCCTGTTGGTCCTTGGAAAGACCCATTAGGAAAGAACATTGTCGACCGTTCTGTTCCAGGAGTGGATTGTGAAGCTCCATTCGATCCCGGAGTCGTGATTGACGACCAAGGTACAGGCTGGCTTACTTTTGGAGGCGGAAAGCCTAAAACGAAATATTTACCGGATAATTCCAGAATTGTCAAATTAGGGGCAGATATGATCAGTTTGGCCAGCGATGTTGCAAAGATACCCGCTCCTTATTTTTTTGAGGCAAGCGACCTTAACTTTATCAATGGAACCTGGGTTTATAACTATAATACGAGTTGGGAACAACGTACAGAATGGCCTTATAACAATATTGAAAAACCAACTCAATGCAGTATGTCTTATATGACGAGTAAAACTCCTTTAAATTCGGATAGTTGGAAATATCGCGATAATTACTTTAAGAATACTGGCGATGTTAATGTGGGGCCTTTGACAAACAACCACACGCACCTGTTCAAGTTTAAAGAGAAATATTATATTGCTTACCATGCCATGTATTTACAGGATTATTTTGGCACGAAGGGTGGTTTTCGTAATGTGGGTATCGAAGAAATGCAGGTAGATGAAGAGAATGTGAATATCCCAATGGGCAAAGCAACTTTTAAGGGATCGTCACAACTTAGCCCATTAAATCCATTCATTGTTCAGCAAGCAGAAACCACTGGAGGCACTTCGGGGCAAGTTCAGTTTGAATCTGCTGGTAATGTGGGTAATATGGTTGTCAAAGGAAAGGCAGAGAAACAATGTCTAATGGTTCGGGGAGCCAATTTTAGCAAACAGATTCCTTCTAAATTCGAAGCTAGGGTTAAAGGAAAAGGTAAAATTGATGTTTATGTAAATAATCTTACAGGTAAACCTCTTGTATCCCTTGTATCTGATGGGAACGACTGGACAACGCTTTCAAAGAAAATTACACGTAAAATAGATATAGGAGTAGGGAACATATATTTTGTATTTAACGGAAAAGGTTTTTTGTTTGATGAATGGAAATTCATTGATTAATCCGCTACTGGTCTTGTAACTTTTGGAAGAGAAGAAGAAAGTATTGTAATACCTGAATAGTTTGTTAATACTGGAAAAAATAAAAGAGATTATTAAATTACATAAACAATAAAAAATGAAAAATAAATTATTTGCAGCAGCTTTTATGCTGTTCTCATTTTCACTGTTAGCGCAAGAAAAATTTACTTCACCAGTTAGGGAAGATAGCGAGAAAGTTACTTCAGGAAAGTTTGAAGCAAACTGGCAATCTCTCCAGCAGTATAAAACTCCTGAATGGTTTCGAAATGCTAAATTTGGAATTTGGGCACATTGGGGACCTCAATGCCAACCTGAGCAGGGAGACTGGTATGGAAGACACATGTATGACGAAGGTAGTGAACAATACAAATGGCATGTGGAGCATTACGGTCATCCATCCAAAGTAGGCTTTAAAGAAGTTATCAAAGACTGGAAAGCTGAGAATTGGAATCCTGATAAAATTGTAGCACTTTACAAACGTGTTGGAGCCCAATATTTCTTCGCGATGGCGAATCATCATGATAATCTGGATTTATGGGATAGTCAATATCAGCAGTGGAATTCGACTCGTGTAGGACCTAAAAAAGATATTATTTCAGGATGGGCAGCAGCAGCAAAAAAGTACAAAATTCCATTTGGGCTAAGTGTGCACGCAGCACATGCTTGGACATGGTTTGAAACATCACAACGTTCTGACAAAAAGGGTCCGTATGCTGGAATTCCTTATGATGGAAAGCTTACTAAAGAAGAAGGTAAAGGAACTTGGTGGGAAGGACTTGATCCAGAAGATTTATATGCTCAAAATCATGTGTTTAGTACTAATAGCAGCGAAAGTATTACAGCTTTATGGAATCAATGGGATTGGAATAATGGAGCTTCACTTCCTTCTCAAAAGTATTCTCAAAAATTTTATGACCGCACTATGGATTTAATCAATAAGTATAATCCGGATCTACTTTATTTTGATGATACAGCACTTCCTCTTTATCCAGTAAGTGATGCAGGTTTAAAAATTGCAGCCCACTATTATAATAAAAATATGGCAACCCACAATAACAAGTTAAAGGCGGTATTGTTTGGTAAAATGCTGAACGATGAACAAAAAAAATGTATGGTATGGGATGTAGAAAGAGGAGCACCAGATAGAATCGAAGATTTGCCATGGCAAACCTGTACCTGTATTGGTGACTGGCACTATAGTAAATCGATTTATGAAAATAATGGATATAAATCTGCAACTACAGTTATCCATATGTTAATCGATATTGTTAGTAAAAATGGAAATTTGCTGCTTAATATCCCCGTTCGTGGAGATGGTACGATTGATGATAAAGAGATTGCTATTCTTGAAAAAATAGGAAATTGGATGGATGTTAATAAAGAAAGTATTTTTGATACACGTCCATGGAAATTGTATGGTGAAGGACCAGTTTCTGATGCTGTAGAACCTGGTGAATACAAAAGCTTTAATGAAGGAAAAGTGAAATTTTCGGCAAATGACATCCGCTACAATCAAAATGGAAATATCCTTTATGCTACTCTTTTAGGAACACCTTCAAAGGATATTAGCTTGAAATTGCTTGGTAAGAATAGCTATAATGGTAAAATTAAAAGTATTGAAATCCTTGGCAGTAAAGAGAAAATTTCATGGAAACAATTGGGAGAATCATTAGTAATAACAAAACCAAAAGTGATCCCGAACGATATTGCTATAGTATTTAAGATAAAAAGATAGAAAAAATCTCATTTACTAGTAAAATACATTTCGGTAATATATGTGCAACATAACGCCCATTAGAAAAGGAATAAAATTCTTTTTTTCGCAAAACAATTAATCTTAACAAGTTGGTAAAGGAGGATATGAAGTTTATTATGGAGAATAGTTTGACTACTAAAAAATTAAAAATAACGATCGACTAAATTAATAGAAAATAATTGTAAAAAAACATGCAAACATTATTTAAACGTTACTGTAAAACAATGGAATTACGTAATAATCCAACATTGATAGACGCATATAAAAAAGCACATGCCAAGGGAGCTGCATGGCCAGAAATAACGCAAGGTATGAAAGAGGTTGGTATTATTGATATGGAAATCTATCTTCTTGAAACAAGACTTTTCATGATTATGGATACTACAATTGATTTTGATCACGATATAGCAATGGTTGAATTAGCATTAAAACCGCGTCAAGTAGAATGGGAAGCGTATATGTCACAATTTCAAGATAGTTTAGCTCAGGCAACTGCAAACCAAAAATGGCATTTGATGGAGCAAATTTATAAAATGGATTAATAGAAATTAAAAGCATATAGATAAGAGCTTTTTTAGTCATTTAATCTTATCAATTTCTAAATATATTAAATGTGTAGAAACTATCTAAGATCTATATATCAATCAAAATAAGCTTTTATATAGAAAAAACACTACAAAACATTATCTATAAGCTAATAAATTTATAGTAATAAAATTATTAAAATTGTTATTTAAAGCCTTTAAATAATTATAAAACTAAAGCCAAAAATTTGAAATGCTTATTTCTAAGCTTAAAACAAAAAACGGTAATAAATTATAAATAAGTATGTTTAAGCTAATCAATTTGGTCAAAAAGTCTTTTTTTGGAATTACATTTTTATCAATAAATTTTCTTTGTTCCCAAACTTTTCCCGATTGGGAAAATCCAGATATTAATAGTATAAATAAAGAAAATCCTCATGCCTATAGTTTTTTGTCGCAAGAAAAGACAAATAATTCGATGATTCAGTCCCTTAATGGTATCTGGAAATTTAACTGGTCGCCTGACCCCCAATCGCGGCCAGTGAATTTTTATACAGAGAATTATTTAACAGAAAATTGGAGTAATATTCTTGTTCCTGGAAATTGGGAACTTCAGGGATTCGGAACTCCAATTTATACCAATGTTCCCTATCCATTCAAAAAAGATCCGCCAAAAGTTACAAGCGAACCTGATAAAAGTTTTACAAGTTATCTTGAAAGAAATCCTGTTGGTAGTTATTGTACTACCTTTACTGTTCCTGATAACTGGAATAATAAACAGGTATTTATCAATTTTGGCGGAGTACTCTCTGCTATGTATGTATGGGTAAACGGACAGAAGGTTGGTTACAGTGAAAATTCAATGTCACCAGCTGAATTTGATATTACAAATTATATTAAAAAAGGAGAGAATAAATTAGCGGTTGAAGTATATCGCTGGTGTGACGGCAGTTATCTGGAAGATCAGGATATCTGGCGATTAAGCGGAATATTCAGAGATGTTGATTTAATAGCCCGTTCCAAAACATATATCAGCGATTTTTTTGTAAAAGCAGAGCCTAATAAATCGTTTGAGAATGCGGCTGTTACTATTGATCTTAAGATTGATAACCGTTCTAGTCAAAATACAGCAGGGCTTTATGCAGAAGCAGAAGTTTCTGGATTTTCTGCTCAAGGTGAATGGGTTGATCTCTCCTTTAGCAGGAAAATTCCAACTGTTCAAAAGTCAAAACAAGTATCTGTCGAGTTGAAATCATTGATAAACAATCCCAAACTTTGGTCGGCTGAAACACCTGATTTATATTATTTTAAGTTGAAACTCAAAAACAGTAAGAATGAAATTGTTGACAGAGCCGAGTGTTATTTTGGTGTACGTAAAATCGAAATAAAGGGAGATATATTTTATATCAATGGACAAGCTGTAAAACTCAAAGGAATAAATCGTCATGAGCAACATCCACGTACAGGAAGACATGTAAGTAGAAATTCTATGATTCGCGATTTAGAATTAATGAAGCAGGCGAATATTAATATGATACGAACAAGTCATTATCCGGACGCCCCCTTGTTTTATGAACTTTGCGATAAATATGGTTTTTATGTTATGGACGAAGCCAATCAGGAATCGCATGCCTTTGGTCTTAGTAGTACGGAGATGGGAGACGATCCTGTATGGAAAAAATCACATGTGGAGAGAGCGGTTTCACTAGTAGGTCGTGATAAAAATCACCCATGTGTTATCTTCTGGTCTTTAGGAAATGAAGGCGGAATGGGGCAAAATATGATTGCCATGGCAGATACAATAAAGAAATTAGACTCAAGCCGTCCGGTTTTTTCAGATACACATCGTGAAATATCTGATTTATATGATGACAGTTATATTCATCCTGAGGATTTAAAAAAGTTGGGAGAAAAAATAAAAGACAAGCCCGTATTTATGCGTGAGTATTCACATGTGATGGGGAATTCTGGTGGAAACCTTCAGGAATATTGGGACATAATTTATGCTGATCCAAGTCTTGCCGGAGCTGCTATTTGGGAATGGGATGAACATGGATTGGCTAAACCTAAGGATGGTTCTCGACTACAATTAGATGGTCATCCAGATGATTACAATTTGAAAGACAATGAATTTTGGGCCTATGGTGGGGATTTTGGAGATAAACCAAACGAAGGGAATTTCTGTATGAGAGGTTTAGTTTCTACTGATAAAAAACCGAATCCGCACTACTTCGAAGTACAGAAAGTGTATCAGCCTGTGGTGTTTCAACTTTTAGATGATAGAGGTTTAATAGTCAAAGTTACAAATCGGTTTGATTTCCTATCACTTCGCAATTTCGATTTTGAGTATGAATACACATCGAATGGCAAATCGTTACAAAAAGGGAAGTTGAATTGCGATACCATTTTGCCGGGGACATCTTCAGATATATTGATTCCTTCATTGACAGATGGAATATCCTCTGAAATATGTTTGAATATCTATGTTAAATTGAAATCTGCCACCCTTTGGGCAGAAGAAGGTTTTTGTATTGCCCGCGAACAATTTGTTATTAAATCCTATAATTGGACAAAAATACCATTGGTTGAAAAGAAATCAGTAATTGTAACTGAATCAGCTTCAAAAATAGAATTGAAAGTTGAAAAAATGGCGTTTGTTCTTGATCGAAAAAATGGTGCATTGAATAGTTGGAAAGCTAACGGACAAGAATTACTTACAGGTTTCCTTGAACCTTATTTCTGGAAAACACCAAATGATAATCAAAAACAAAGTGGTTATGTAAAGGAGTTGGCCAAATGGAAAAAAGCAGCAGAAACCAGAATTGTTAAAAATGTAGATATAGTTGAAGGAGGTAATTTAACAACAATTAAGTTTAATATGGAACTGCCGGCTATCGGAGCCAATTATATATTGAGTTACCAATTAAACGGCGAGGGAAAATTACAAGTAGATGCGTCTTATACACCAGTTGCTGATTCAATCCCACTGATACCTAAATTTGGTATGAGACTTCGCATCCCTGAAAATTATAATACGATTGATTGGTACGGAAGGGGGCCGTATGAAAATTACCCCGACAGGAAAACTGGCTCTTTGATTGGATTATACAATTCTTCGTTACTGAATTTTATTACTCCATATCCGGCGCCCCAAGACAATGCTAATCGCACTGATGTCCGCTGGTTTGCCATGCGTACACAAAACAATGATATTATAAAAGTAACCGGTTTACAGCCATTAAATTTTAGGGCATGGCCTTATACAGAAGATGATTTGGAAAGTGCTACACATGATTACCTGCTTCCGAAACGTAATTTTATTAATCTAAATATTGATTTAAATATTCATGGAGTTGGAGGTGATGATACCTGGGGAGCCAAAACAATGGAAAAATACACCAATTCAGGTAATAAACCATATCACTTTGGATTTATTATGGAATATAGTGGGAAGCAATAGTTTTTTAGTTGTTTGGAGATGAAATAAATTAATAAAAAAGAAACATAGATGAATAATCAATTTACGAAATATAAAGTTAATTCAATTATAAAACTATTTATAGTTATAGCAATGATGTTGTTTACATCAGAAGAAGGATTTTGTGAGACTATTGCAGTTTGGTCTCCTAATAATAAAATCAATGTTAAATTATTTTGTGAACAAAACAAGATTATAGGAAGATGGTATCTTAAAGTTGATTATAATGATAAGGGGAAAAATTCTGAAATTATGCCATTTATCAATTTAGGTCTTTTACGAAGTGATCAGGATTTTTCAAGTGAATTGAAATTCATAAAAGCAGGAAAACCTGTTTTTATACAGGAACAATATACCATCGAGCATGGAAAACGTAGCCAATGTAGTAATGCTGCGAATGAAGTGAAGATTTCTTTCGAGAATCCATCGAAAGCTAAAATCAATGTTATTATTCGTGCGTATAATGATGGTTTGTCATTTCGATATGAATTTCCAGAAAAAGGCGGAACTTATGTAATCAAAGACGAACTCACCGCTTATACTATTACAGATAGTACAAAGCGTTGGATGGAAAAATTTAATACACCTAATGAAGGTTTGTATGAAACTTTTAAAGATGGTAATAATCAAAAAGACTGGTCTTACCCAGCTTTGTTTAACACTCCTGATAAATCATGCTGGTATTTGATACATGAAGCAGATGTGGATCGAACATATTGCGGTACAAAACTCTCGAATTATGCTGATAAGACACAATACAAACTTACATTTCCTGATCAATGGAATGGACGTGGAAAGGGAGAATCTCAACCTACAATTACTCTTCCATGGAAATCACCATGGCGGGTAGTGGTTATTGGCAGTCTTGAAGATGTAGTTGAGTCAACTCTAGTAAACGATGTTTCAACACCATCGAAGTTCCGTGGTACTGACTGGATTGAACCTGGTAAAGCATCTTGGAATTACTGGTCTAATAATCACGGTACTAAAGATTTTAAAAAAGTTTGTGAATTTGCTGATCTTGCAGTAGCGATGAACTGGCCTTACACACTTCTCGATTGGGAGTGGGATACTATGGGGAATGGTGGTAATCTTAAAGATGCCGCTAAGTATATAATTTCTAAGGGAATAAAACCACTAATCTGGTATAATTCAGGAGGAGATCATAACTGGGTAGACGCAACACCTAAGGATCGAATGCTTACACATGAAAATAGAGTAAAAGAATTCACTAAATTAAGGGAATTAGGATTTGTAGGCGTTAAAATTGATTTTTTTGAAAGTGAAAAACAAGATATGATTAAATATTATCTTGATATTTTGGATGATGCGGCTAAGTTTCAAATGATGGTTTATTTTCATGGTTGTTTGGTTCCTCGGGGATGGGAAAGAACTTATCCGCACCTAATAACTTATGAGGGGGTTCGTGGTGCTGAATGGTACAATAATGGTCCGGAGTTTACTGAGACAGCACCAATGCATAATGCTACATTACCATTTACCCGCAATATCATTGGTTCTATGGATTATACACCAGTTACTTTTACTAATTCACAATATCCTCATATTACATCGTACGGGCATGAATTGGCTTTAAGTGTAGTTTTTGAATCTGGGTTACAACATTTGGCAGATCGCCCCGAAGGTTATTATGCATTGCCTGATGCTGCAAAAACATTTTTAAAAGAGGTTCCTACCTCTTGGGACAATACTAAATTACTAGATGGTTATCCGGGGCAGGACATTATTCTTGCCAGACAAAAAGCTAATAATTGGTATGTAGGCGGAATTAATGGCGAGAATATTGAAAAAACTAAAACAGTAAAATTCGATTTTCTACCTGAAAATTCTAACTATAAAATTACAATAATTACTGATGGTAATCATGATAAGGATTTTAAAACGCAATATATGGTGGTTAATAAATCAAGTTTACTTGATGTGAAATTACTTCGTCGAGGGGGATTTGTTGCTTTACTGACACCACAAAAATAGATACTCATAATCTCAAATTGTAATTAAATCTCAAATAATTAATGAAAAAAAGTCTTTTATTATTACTAGTAGTCTTGTTAAGTGGATTTATTAGAGCTGCTGAAGTAAAGATTTTGAGTCCCGACAACAAGCTGGCTGTTACAGTTGCTACAGAAGAAGGAATGCCTTTCTATTCAATTACATATAATGGAAAGGAGTTTTTAAAAAAGTCTCCATTAGGGTTAAATACTAATATTGGAAATTTTTCACATCATTTGTCAATAGGTAGTGATTCTCAAAGAAACATTATTAAAGAGTCTTATCATCTTGAAAAGATTAAGCGTAGTAATGTTAGCTATACTGCAAACGAAGTTGTTATAACTTTTAACCAAGACAATAAGCCTGTTTTTGACCTTGTATTTAGGGTGAGTAATAACGATGTTGCTTTTCGTTACAAGGTATATCCGAAGGGTGAAACAATTGTTTGTGTCGTTAACGAAGAGGCTACAGGTTTTGTTCTACCAAAGGAAACTACAACTTTTCTTTGCCCTCAAATGAAACCAATGACAGGTTTTGCCCGAACTGCTCCCAGTTACGAAACTTCTTATACTGCAGATGATACAATGGGGAAAAATGGTCAGGGATTTGGCTATACATTTCCGGCATTGTTTAGAGTTAACAATGATGGTTGGATGTTGATTTCTGAAACTGGTGTAGATGGTAGCTATTGCGCTTCGCACCTTAATGGTTATGCCGATGGACTTTACTCTATTAGTTATCCTATGCCAGAGGAAAATAATGGAAACGGCAGTGTGGCACCGGGTTTAGCCTTGCCTGGATATACACCATGGAGAACCATAACCATGGGAGAAACACTTGCACCAATTGTTGAAACAACAATTCCTTTTGATGTGGTTAAACCTAAGTTTGAAGCTTTGCACAAGTACAAACACACGAAGGGTTCGTGGAGTTGGATTATGAAAATGGATGAAAATACAGTATATGAAGTGCAGAAAGAGTATGTCGATTTTAGTGCTGCTATGGGGTGGGAAACTATTTTGGTAGATGCATTGTGGGACACTCAAATAGGTCATGATAAAATTGAGGAACTTGCAAACTATGCTAAAAGCAAAGGAGTCAATTTATATTTATGGTATAACTCTAACGGTTATTGGAATGATGCTCCACAGGGGCCGAGAGGTATAATGGATAAACTTACTAACCGTCGAAAAGAGATGGCATGGATGCAGAGCATAGGTGTAAAAGGGATAAAAGTCGATTTCTTTGGAGGCGATAAGCAGGTAACGATGCAGCTTTATGAAGATATTCTTCACGATGCTAACGATTTTGGTTTGTCGGTTATATTTCACGGATGTACTTTGCCACGTGGCTGGGAGCGTATGTACCCTAATTATGTTGCTTCCGAGGCAGTTCTTGCAAGTGAAATACTTCATTTTTCGCAGGATATTTGTAATAATGAGGCTTTTAATGCCACTATCCACCCATTTATTCGTAATACTGTTGGTTCTATGGATTTTGGAGGCAGTGCTTTGAATGAATATTGGAATGCAAACAATGAAGCGGGTAGAGGGAGCAAAAGAGTTACTTCTGATGTTTTCGCTTTGTCGACAACAGTTTTGTTTCAAAGCAGTGTACAGCATTTTGCTTTGGCACCAAATAATATCAATGACGCTCCGTCATGGGCAATTGATTTCATGAAAAATGTTCCTACAACTTGGGATGAAACGATATTTGTAGATGGCTACCC